>CAJHXS010000204.1_pt1 | contig 11907 bp, 12 predicted proteins | sample 9198591 | NCBI WGS metagenome assembly CAJHXS01 (sample SAMEA7708347, study PRJEB35096) | sediment metagenome | biome: marine neritic benthic zone biome [ENVO:01000025]; feature: sediment [ENVO:00002007]; material: shallow marine sediment [ENVO:03000034] sea grass bed [ENVO_01000059] ... | reverse complement strand
GCACCTCGCCCGAGGGCGAGGTCTCGTCGAGAAAGCGCCGGACGACGCTGCGAAACTCTTCCTGTTCGTCGCTGAAGCTGAAGGCCATGGGCCTATCCTAGACCAGCTCCCCGCGGCCGGGCCGGGCGGGTCTTCCACACTCTTCGAGACGCGACCTACACGGAGTAGATGTCGAGGACGTTGGGGATGCGGTCGTTCGCCACGACGATCTTGCGCCGCGCGATCCGCAGCCCGTCGCCCACCGGCCGCAACAAATGCTCCTGGGAGCCGAAGAAGCTGTGGGACCGCCCGAGACGGTAGGAATGGGTGGCCCAGCTCGATCCGACTCGGAGCCCCCCTTCCCCCGCGTCGTCGACGACGTGGTTCGTCGTCATGTGGACGGTGCGCGGGAGGGGCGTCGAGGCGAGTGAGAGCTCGCTGCGGATGCGATAGACGCGGTCCTCCAGCCCGGCGCGGGAGGGGTAGTAGATCAGCGACATCTCGCGGTTGGGGTCGGAGGTGAGCGTACTCTCGTCGTCCCAGGCGGGGATCCAGTACTCGGCGTCCTCGAGGTAGAGGGCGAGCCAGCCGTCCCAGTCCTTGGCGTCGAGGAGCAGGCCCTCGCGGTCGACGAGCTCGACCGCGGCGCGGCGCAGCTCAGGGTCGATCCCCATCCCGCGCCTCCCGTTCGATGCCCGCCGCCATCAGCTCGCCCCAGCGCCGGTGCTGGGCGATGAAGATCCCCTCGTCCTCGAGCTTGTTGCCACAACCCAGCGGCGCGACGCCGAGCTCCTCGGCGTGTTCGTTGGCGCCCTCGACGTAGTGCTTGGCCCCTCGAGACATGTCGTTCCAGCGGGCGAGGCGGCCCTGGAAGCCGTCCTGGCTGCTGTTGAACGCGGCGAGGTCGTCGGGGGTCGCCATGCCACTGGCGTTGAAGAAGTCCTCGTACTGACGGATCCGCACCCGCCGCGCCTCGTCCGCCTCGCCGACCGGGGCGATACACAGCGTCGTGATCTCCGTGCGGTCGACGGCGATCGGCCGGAACGCCCGGATCTGCGTGCTCATCTGGTCCATCAGGAAGACGTTGGGGTAGAGCAGCAGGTTGCGCAGGTAGGAGGTCATCCAACGCGCGCGGGGTTCGCCGAACTCGGCGGTGAGGGCCTCTTGGCGGGAGTAGAGCGGGCGGATCTGAGGGTTGGGCCACTCGTTCCAGAGCAGCGTGTGCCCCTGGCCGAGGTCGAAGTAGCCCCCGGGCAGCCCGTCGAGGTTGCCGACATCGACCGTCGCGACGGAATCGCCCCGGTCGGCCGCCATCCGCTGCTTCACGGTGTCGACGTAGTTGCGGTGGATCGTGCCCACGTGATAGCCGTCGACGCCGTTCTCGGCCTGGAGCTTCCAGTTGCCGTCGTAGGTGTAGGTCTGGACGCCCGGGAGCACCTCGAGACCGTCGGGCGACTGGTCGCAGAGCAGATCGATCGCCGAGCGGGCGTCGCCCAGGTGGTCGCGGAGCGCCGGCACCTCGTCGTTCAGACTGGCGAAGATGAAGCCCCGGTAGCTCTCGACCCGGGGCACCGGGGTGAGCCCGTAGTTCTTGTAGTCGAACTGGTCGGGATAGCCGCCGCCCTTCTCGGCGCGCACCCGCACCAGCTCGCCCGCCGAGCTGAAGCACCAGCCGTGGAAGGGACAAGCGAAGAAGGGCAGGTTGCCCCGCTTGGTCTGCACCAGGGTCGTGCCGCGGTGGGCGCAGGCGTTGATGAAGCCGCGCAGCTTGCCCTCGCTGTCGCGGTTCAAGATCACCGGCTGGCGGCCCATCTGGCTGGTGAGGAAATCGTGGGGGTTCGGGATCTGGCTCTCGTGGGCCATGTAGAGCCAGGTGCCCTCGAAGATGTACTTCATCTCGAGCTCGAAGAGCTCGGGGTCGGTGAAGATCCTTCGGTCGACCCGGTGGACGCCCTCGGCGGGGCGCTCGTCCAGGGTGCCGAGCAGGGAATCGGGGGTGATCGCGTCCATCGCCGTCCTCCGCCGGTAAACTGGAACCCGGCGCTACCGCGCACGGTGTCACACAGTGTCGCATAGGCGCATCGCGTCGGCGCATCGCTTTCGCGATTCGCGCAACCGGGATTCGCGGCGATTGGAGCAGCGGTCATGAGCAGAGCGGCCCTAGGCCACGAGACGTCGCGGGACGCCTGGCTCGCGGAAGACCCGCTGCCGACGGATCCCCTGCCGGTGCTCCAGGGGTGGCTCGACGAGGCCTTCGCGGCGCGTCTCCAGCCCAATCCCCACGCCGTCGCGCTGGCCACCGTCGACCCCGACGGGCGGCCCTCGGTACGGATGGTGCTGTGCAACGCGATCGACGCCGCCCGCGCTGGGTTCACCATGTACACCAACCTCGAGAGCCGCAAAGGCCGGGCGCTCGCGGCGCACCCACGCGGGGCGATCGTCTTTTACTTCGGCCCCCACGACCGCCAGGCGCGGGTCGAGGGAGAGATCGAGCTCACGCCGGCCAAAGTGTGCGACGCCTACTTTGCGAGCCGGCCCCTCGACGCGCGGCTCGGCGCCTGGGCGAGCCGCCAGAGCGAGCCGGTCGCCTCGCGGGCGGCGCTCGTCGAGGAGATGGAGAAAGTCGCCGAGCGTTTTGGGGTCGACGCGGAGGTCGCGCTTTCGGGGACCGCCGCTGCCGGCGACACGTCGGAGATCCCCCGCCCCCCGCACTGGGGGGGCTACACCCTCGTCGCCGAGTCGGTCGAGCTGTGGGTGAGCCGCCCGGGTCGCATCCACGATCGTGCGCGGTGGACCCGCGCCGGCATCGGGGCGCCTTGGAGTTCGCAGCGTCTTCAGCCTTGACTCGAGTCCGCCCCTCTGTGAGAAGATGCGCGTTGCTCGAGAACGGAGGGAGCTCGCCATGCGATGGAACGGGAAGTCGGCGACGGGGGTAGCGGCGATCGTCGCCGCGGTGTTGATCCTCAGTGCGTGCGGTGGGACGGAGTACACCCGGGTCGACATTCGCGCCCGCGGGGAGGTGGCCGAGCTCTGTGCGACCGACACCGTCGACCTCGACCCGCGTCTCTACGCGCTGAACAGCGAGGGGCGCGAGGCGCTCGTCCCCGAGATCGATCCGGCTCTGGTGCCTGCGTGGTCGAGCGACAACGAGGAGATCGCCACCGTCGACGCCGAAGGCGTCGTGACGATGCACGCCCTCGGCGTCGCGACGATCACCCTCGAGCTCGGCATTCCGACGGGCGAGAACACGGCCACGATCGCGGTGAGCGCGTGCGATTGTCTCGAGCCGGTGAGCGACCCCACCCGGCTGCTCGAGGCGATCGTGACTGCGCCTCCCGTCGGCAGCCCGACCGCGCGGATGAAGGTGCGCTGCCCGGCGGCCGACGCCGCGTCGGGGACCACCGGATGCGCGAGCTACAGCGGCACCGTCTGTTGGCACGAGGCGATACCCGCCGCCAACACCAAGGGGCTCGGGACCTGGCAGATCTACCACTGCGCCGACGGGCGGATCGAGCGCAACGACGACGCCTCCGACTGGGCCCGGCAGCACACCGAGGTGGCGGAGCGGCAGGGCCCCGGCCCCCTCGACGGCTCGGGTGCGCCGGTCTTCGAAGCCTGCAGCCCCGGAGGCGAGCTCGAGGCGGTCGACCTGCGCGGCGGGAGCCCCGTCGACTACTACCGCTGTCGCTGCGAACCGTGACGATACGGTGAACGCATCCAACGTCTTGATCTGGAGGGCCGTCGCGTGAGACGCCGATTCTCGCTGTTCCTGTCCGTGGCCTCGATGTTCCTGATTGCAGCGCCGGCCGCGTGGGCCGCCCAGCCGGCCGCCCAGCTCGCGACCTTTACCGCCACCCCCGCCGGTGCGGCGGCGCTGGGTGCCGCGGTGGACACGCTGATGGCGTCCTCGGTCGGCAAGGAGTTTCCCGGGCACCTGTGGCTACAGGTGCGTCTCGCCGACGGAGCCGACCCGGCCACCCACGGGTTCTTCTCGGTGTACCGCGACACGGCGGCGCGGGAGGCGTTCACCAAGAAGCTCTACGCGACCCCCGAGTGGAAGGCCTTTACCGACACCTACGCATCGAACGCCAAGACCGTCGCGACCGGGCGCATGCGGGTGCAGGCGCGCTGGGGCGAGGCCGCCCAGAGCGACGACTACTGGGAGGCCTACTTCGTCGACGCCAACGACGCCGCGGCAATTACGGGCGCGTTGCAGGCCTACTTCGCCTCTGCGACGGGGAAGCAGCACCCCGGTCAAGTCTGGCTCTTCTCCGCGAGCGCGCTCGGCGCCAGCCCGGTCAGCCACATCGTGAGCGTGGGCTTCTCCGGCGAAGCGGAAGCGGAGGCCTGGCGCGACAAGTCGACCGGGACGGACGACTGGAAGGCGTTGATGGCCGCGTTCGATAAGCACTCCGAGTACCACGGCGCGATCCACGTCCGCGACATGAAGGAGTGGGGCCGTCCGGCGTCCGAGGTCGCGGGGAACTAGCCGGGCTCGCGAACCCGAGGCGGCAAGGCAGCATCGACCGCGCCGATGTGTCACCCGAGCGAGAACGTCGACCCCGACCCGATCGCCGGCGTCGAACGCCGCGAGGTCGCGGTGCCCGTGCGCGGGGGCGCCGACGTCCCCGCGCGGCTCTGTCTCCCGACGGCCGCTGGCGCACCCCGGGGTGGGGTGATCCTGGCGACCGACATCTTTGGCTCGAACGCCTTCTACCGGGCCCTCGCCGACCGGTTGGCCGCGGCCGGCATCGCAGCGCTCTTGCCCGACCTCTTCTTTCGCGAAGGTCGTCTGACCGAGCCCACCCGTGAGCTCGCCTACGAGCGCCGCGCCAAGCTCGACGACGAGCGGGTGCTGCGCGAGCTCGAGTCGGGCTGCGAATGGCTGCGCGATGCCCTGGCGATCGAGCAGGGCCGCATCGGCACCCTGGGCTTCTGTCTCGGGGGGAACCTGGTGTTGCACCTGGCCGCGCGCCGCCGCGACCTTGCGACGGTCGCCTTCTACGCGTTTCCCGCCGGGCTCCCGGCCCCCAGGGCGGCCCCGCCGCCGCGCGAGGTGGTCGGGCGGATGCAGGGCCCGATCCTGGCGCTCTGGGGAGACCGCGACGAGAAGGTGGGGATGCCCAACGTCGAGGAGTTCGATCGCCTCGCCCGGGGCGCCGAGCTCGACTACGAGCAGCACGTCTACCCCGGCCGCGAACACGGGTTCCTCAGTGGTCTCGAGGACGCCGGAGACCCCGCCCACGAGGCCGCCGCCGATGCCTGGCGCCGCACCCTGGGCTTCCTCGACACACGGCTGGGGCGCGCTCAGCGGCGGCCCCGCTAGCCCGTCGTCGCGCTCAGCGGCGGCCGCGCTCGCTCGTCCCCGCGCTCAGCGGCGGCCCCGCTCGCTCGTCCCCGCGCTCAGCGGCGGCCCCGCTCGCCCGTCCCCGCGCTCAGCGGCGGCCCCGCTCGCCCGTCCCCGGCGCCCCGCGTGGTATTCTCACGCCACCGCGGCCCCAGCGTGGGCCCCACCACCGAGGAGACTTTCATGTCGAATCCCCGCGTCGCCCGGCTGATGGAAGACCTGTTCCAGGCCATCAACGGCCTGGTCGAGAAGCACCAGGTCACCCACGAGGAGTACCGCGCCGCCGTGGCCTTCGTGAACGAGGCCGCGGAGAAGGGCGAGACGATGCTGCTCTTCGACGCGATGATCGAGTCCGACGTCGTCGCGGCGAACAGCCGCGAGTCGCGGGGCACCCCGCGCCAGGTGCTCGGCCCCTACTACCTCGAAGACGCACCCTGGATCGAGGACGGACATCTCGCCAAGCCCGAGGAAGAGGGCGATCGTCTGCTCATCACCGGGACCGTCCGCGACGTCGACGGCAGCCCGATCGCGGGGGCCGTGCTCGACTTCTGGCAGGCGGACGCCAAGGGTCGCTACGGCGCCTTCGACCTCCCGCCCCGCACCAACATGAACCTGCGCGGCCGGATGCGTTCGAACGAGGACGGGAGCTATGCCCTCCACACCGTCGTCCCGGCGCCCTACACGATTCCCCACAAGGGCCCCACGGGTCGGCTCCTCGAGGTGGCCGGCCGCCACCCCTGGCGCCCCGCGCACGTGCACCTGCTCGCGACCCACGACGGCTACAAGCCGCTGATCACCCAGCTCTACTTCAAGGGCGACGAGTACATCGAGTCCGACGCGGTGCGCGCCGCCCGGGGCGACCTGGCCTTCGAGCTCAAGGACAAGGGCGACCACAAGCGGATCGACTTCGACGTGGTGTTGGAGGACGCCGTCTAGCGCGGAGGCGCAGCCACGCCGAGTACTGCGGGACCTCTCGGCCCCTCGTGGCCCCCGCTAGCTCGACCCTTCCGCCTCCGCGAACACCGCGAGGGCGTTGAGCGCGCGGGGAAACCCGCCGTAGGGCGCGGTCTGGATCAGGGTCTCGATGATCTCTTCGCGACGGAACCCGACTCGCAGTGCCGACAGGGAGAACTTGCGCAGCTGGGTCTCGAGCCCCATCACCGCGAAGGCGGCGAGGGCGCAGAAGAGTCGGCCCCGGCGGTCGAGGCCGGGGCGCAACCACAGCTCCCCGTAGCCGTACTGGGTGGCGAGCGCGTAGAGCTCACCGGTCACCGGGTTGTCCGGCGAGGCGTAGCCCTGGGTGCCGCGCTCGCCGTGGAGCGCCTCGAGAAAAGATTGGCCGCCCTGGGAGAGTGCCTCCAGGCTCTCCTCGCGCGGGGGGTCGGGGTCCACCGCGCGCCCGCGGGCCGCGAGGAGACGTTCGGTGTGGGCGATCGCAATCTCCGCCGTGCCCCAGCCGCCGTAGAGGCCGCTTTGGACGAAGACCTCGACGAGGGCCCGGGGCTCGAGCTCGGTGTCGAGGGCCGCTTCGATCACGGGCGGAAGCTCTTCGCTTCGGCCCAGGGCGCACAGCGCCGCCAGCGTGCAGAGCATCCGCTCTTCGAGGGTGATCACCCCGCGTCCCCAGACCGACCCGTACACGGCCTCGTCGAGATACGCGCCGAAGCCCACCGCCTCACCGAGCGCGGAGGGCCCGATTCCGAGCCGTCGTCGGAGCGCGCCGCCGCGCTCGCGAAGTGCTTTGCGATCCATGTCTCATCCTCCAGAGGTCGTCGTGATATCCTCATGCCCGGCGGTTTCTAGCAAGGAGGTTGCCGTGTCGACCCAACCCGAATCTCCCGGACGTTTTCTCACGCGTCACCACCACATCACGCTCTGCACCGGCGAAGCCCAGGAAGACTACGACTTCCACACCAAGATCCTGGGCCTGAAGAGCGTCAAGAAGACGCTGCTCTACGACGGCCAGGTGCCGATCTACCACCTCTACTACGGAAACGACATGGGCGACGAGAGCTCGCTCGTGACGACCTTTCCGATGCGTCACACCGGTCGCAAGGCGCGCAAGGGCTCCGAGCAGGTGAGCCGGCTCACCCTTTCGGCGCCGGTGTCGGCGATCCCGTTCTGGAAAGAGCGTCTCGAGGGCTTCGGGTTCGAGGTGACCGAAACCGAACGCTTTGGCGAACCCCGGCTCGACTTCCAGCACCCCTGCGGCATCGACTACTCGATCGTCGGGGTCTCGGACGACGTCCGCGTGCCCCACACGACGGGCCCGGTGCCCCAGGACCTGATGATCCGCGGCACCCACTCGATCGAGGTGTCGATGCGGGACACCGAGCTGATGGACGAGTTTGTCCAGCTCGCCTGGGGCGGGAGCGCGACCCAGACCGACGGTGTCAGCAGCCGCTACGAGATCGGACGCGGCGGCAGCGGAGCGCTCGTCGACTTCGTGCTGGAGCCCCAGCGCAAGCCCGGGAGCTGGGCCCACGGCGAGGGCTTCATCCACCACATGGCCTTCCAGATCGGGTCCCACGAGGAGCAGGACGCCCTCAAGGCACACCTCGAGGGGATCGGCTTCATCGACGTCTCCGACGTGAAAGACCGCGGCTACTTCGACTCGATCTATGTACGCACGCCGAGCGGCGCGCTCTTCGAGGCGACGGTGACCCACCCGAAGGGCTTCGCTTCGGACGAGACACCGGCGCAGCTCGGGCAGGACGTGATGATCTCGCCCCAGTTCGAGGAGAGTCGCGAGGAGCTGGTAGCCCAGCTCGGGGTGCTCCGAGACTGAGGGCCGGAGCGGCACCCGGGTGCCGCTCCCCGGCGACGCCGACTAGGCGGCGCCGTCCTCCATCGCCTTGCGGTAGCGCGGGATGTCTCCCGGGCGAGCCGGCTGGTGGTTCCATTTGTCGCCCTTGTCGGCGGAGAAGGGGCGCTGCCAGGCCGCGAACTCGAGCATGACGCCGTCGGGGTCGAGGAAGTAGATCGACGAGACCCAGACGCCGTCGGTCACTTCGGGGGCGGTCTGTCCCGGCGAGTTGTCGTGGTGCATCACCTCGCTCACCCGGATGCCCTTGTCCATCAGCTTCTTGCGGTAGTCCTCGATCTTGTCGGGCGCGATGTCGAAGGCGAAGTGGTTCATCGAGCCGTGGGACGAGATCCAAGCTGTGGGGTCGGAGTGGAACTCTTCCGGCTCGATCAACTTGCGCGGGTTCGAGATGCCCGGCTCCCGCTTGGCCGCCTCGGTGAACCAGAAGAAGGCCAGACACTGGCCGCCGCCGGCGTCGAAGAAGAAGTGTTGACCGAGCCCACCGGGGAGATCGATCGTCTTCACCAGCGGCATCCCGAGCACACCGCTGTAGAAGTCGACGGTGCGCTGCATGTCCTCGGACACGAGGGCGCAGTGGTTGAGACCGCGGAGCTCGAATTCGCTGTTCTGTTGCATCGGGACCTCTAGGTTGCGTCCGGGAGGATCTCCCGGCCAAGGAACTCGAGGGAGCGCATCACCTTGTCGTGGGGGATGCCGGGCATGTTGGGCATCAGCGCGACCTCGGTGATCCCCGCCTCGGCGATCTGCTCCACCATGGCTTGGAACTTCTCGGGCGGACCGTAAAGGGTGCGCTCGCCGTACATCAGCTCGTAGTCCATCAGCGACTCGAAGATCTTCACCATCCCCTGGTAGCCCTGGTAGTCGGCCGACCAGCGGTCTTCGGCGACGGCGTCGCGGGCGTAGCCGAGGTAGTTGAGCGTGGCTTCCCGCGGCGTCTCCTTGGCGGCCTGCGGGTCGGCCTCGCTGTAGTAGAAGTAGGGCGCCATCACGTTGAAGTCGTCCGGGTCGTGGCCGGCGCCGCGCAGCGCGTCGCGGTAGATCCCGACGTTGGCCGCCACCGCCTTCAGCGGGAAGGCGTAGGGGATCACCATGAGATCCATGGCGTTCTGGGCGGCGAACTCGAAAGACTCCTTGGTGGCGATGGCGCCGACGGTCATCCGGGGCCTTCGCTGCACCGGGCGGGGGCGCAGCGCGACGTCGTCGAGCCGGCTGAAGCGCCCTTCGTAGCTGAAGCGGTCGTTCGCGAAGAGCCCGCGGATCACCTCGACGCCTTCGTTGAAACGCGCGCGGCTCTCCCCCATGTCGACGTTGTAGGCGTCGTACTCGAAGGCGAGAAAGGCGCGGACGAAGCCGATCTCGAGACGTCCGTTCGAGAGCACGTCCACCATCGCGAGCTGCTCGGCCAGGTCGACGGCGCGGTGCAGCGGCACGGCGACCCCGCCAGTGGCGAGCTTGATCCGGCTCGTGGCCTGGGCGATCGCCGCCAGGAGCACCGGCGGGTTCGGGATGTCGCCGCCGTATGCGTCGAAGTGGTGCTCGGCGCACCACACCTTCTCGAGCCCGATCTCGTCGGCGAGTGTTGCTTCGTCGATCAGCTGCTGGAAGAGACCGTGGGGCGTACCGTGGGTCGGCTCGTGAAAGGCGGGGAGATGGAACAGGCTGTAGCGCAAGACAGGTCCTCGTCGTCCGATCGGGCTGCGCGAGAGAGTACCCTACGGCGGCCCGGGGGCTCGCCCCGACGCGCCCGCGGTGCGACCCTTCGCGGTGTCGTCGAGGAGGGGTTTCCGTGAGCCAGCGCCAGCCCGAGTACAAGATCGCCGTCGAGAAGGACGTCCCCGCGGTGATGCGCGACGGCACCACGTTGCGCGCCGATGTCTACCGGCCCGACGCCGAGGGGCGCTTCCCCGTTCTGCTGCTGCGGTTGCCCTATGGCAAGGAGCTCGCCGAAGTCTTCGGCGACCACGAGTATTTCCCGTCCCGGGGCTACGTCGTCGTGGTGCAGGACACCCGCGGCCGATGGGCCTCGGAGGGTGAGTTCTACCCCTTGGTGGACGAGGCCCAGGACGGCTACGACGCGGTCGAGTGGGCCGCTGCCCTGCCCTACAGCAACGGCGAGGTGGGGACCCAAGGGCAATCCTATCTCGGCGCGACCCAGTACCTGGTGGCGCCGACCCGTCCTCCCCACCTGCGCTGCGCGTTTCCGGTGTCGGCCTCCTCCGACTTCCACCGGAGCTGGGTCTACCACACCGGGGGCGCCTTCTCGCTGGGTTGGCAGATCCCCTATGCGATCTTTCTCGCTCGCGAGACGATCGACCGCATGGGGCTGAAGGAGTCGCTCTGGCCGGGAATCCGCGCCGATCTCGAGCGCTCGATCAACTTCGGAAACCCGCTGAGCGCCGAGGGCTACGGGAAGCTCCCGCTGATGGAGTGGGCCGACCGACTGGAGGAGGTGGCGCCCTATCTGCGGGATTATCTGAGCCACCCCGACGACGGCCCCTACTGGTGGGCGGTCGACGTCGAGCGCAACCACCACAACGTCAACATCCCGATGTTCCACGTGAGCTCGTGGTACGACATCTTCCTGCGCGACGCGATCGTGCACTGGAACGGGCTGCGCAGCCGGGCGATGAGCGCCGAGGCGCGCGGGGGGCAGAAGCTCCTGCTGGGCCCCTGGGCACACCTCTTCCCCTACAGCACCCCGACCTCCGGCGGCACCGGCGACATCGACTTCGGGCCCGCCGCGATGGTCGAGCTCCACGACCTCCAGCTGCGCTGGTTCGACTACTGGCTGAAGGGCATCGACAACGGCATCGCCGAGGAGGCGCCGGTCCGGCTCTTCGTGATGGGCACCAACGAATGGCGCGACGAGTACGAGTGGCCCCTCGCGCGCACCCGCTACACGCCCTTCTATCTGCACAGCGGTGGCGCCGCGAATACGCTCGAAGGGGACGGCGGCCTCGGGCCCGAAGCGCCCGGCGAGGAGCCGCCCGACCGCTTCACCTACGACCCCGCCGACCCCGTCCCCACGAAGGGGGGCAACACCTTGATCCTGCCGGTCGGCGCCTACGATCAGCGCGAGGTCGAGCAGCGCCCGGACGTTCTCGTGTACACGAGCGACCCGCTCGATGCGCCGATGGAGGTGACGGGCCCCCTCGAGGTCGTGCTCTACGCGGCGTCGAGCGCGGTGGACACCGACTTCACGGCGAAGCTCGTCGACGTGCGTCCCGACGGCTACGCCCAGAACCTGGCCGACGGGATCGTCCGGGCGCGCTACCGCGACTCGGGGCGCCACCCCGAGCTCCTCGAGCCCGGCGTCCCCACCGAGTTCCGCATCGACCTGTGGTCGACGAGCCACGTCTTCGCACCGGGGCACCGGGTGCGGCTCGAGATCGCGTCGTCGAACTTCCCGCGCTTCGACCGCAACCTGAACACCGGCGAAGACCCCGCCACCGGGGTGCGTCACGTGCCGGCGCAGCAGACCGTCTTCCACGACGGCGGCTACCGCTCGCACATCCTGCTGCCGGTAATCCCGAGCTAGGCCGGCCTCCCTCGACCGAGGCGGGGCGGGCTAGGCGCCGCCTCCCTCGCGCCGTTTTGCACCCGCCTGCTGCACGAGCGACTCGAGCTGCTCGTAGGGCTGGGCGCCCACGACACCGAGACCCGCGGCCACATAGGTCGGCACCCCGGTGACCCCGACCGAACGCGAGCGCTGCCAGTCGAGGTCGACGACTTCGCGGAAGGTGCGCCCGGTGAG
>CAJHXS010000088.1_pt1 | contig 12008 bp, 13 predicted proteins | sample 9198591 | NCBI WGS metagenome assembly CAJHXS01 (sample SAMEA7708347, study PRJEB35096) | sediment metagenome | biome: marine neritic benthic zone biome [ENVO:01000025]; feature: sediment [ENVO:00002007]; material: shallow marine sediment [ENVO:03000034] sea grass bed [ENVO_01000059] ... | reverse complement strand
CGGAGATCGGGCGTCGGCGCCCCGCGCCGCGCCGCGTTCTCCCCACGTGGCGCGTCGCATCGCGCCGCGGCATCGGCCCCTCCGATGGCCCCGCTACGGGCAGCTCTTGTCTCGTCGCCGGCTCTTCTCGACGCGGAGGAAGCCGGACGGCGCCACGGGAACGAGCACAGGGGAGACGACCATGAACCGAGTCCTCGCGAAACGCGACGATCTATTGGACTGGCTGGAGAGACACCCGGGGTCGGTGGACGGAACCGCCGCCGCGACCCTCGAGGCTGTCGAGCACGAGGTGCGGCGCTACGCCCGGGAGCTCGCGTGGCACCGGGCCATCGATATCGCCCACGCGCGCGGCGAGGCGTGGAGCCACCGCTCCCGGGGGATGCACTGCCCGGAGGACTGGGCGGCGTGTGAGTTCTGCAAAGAGCTGGCGTCCGATCTGCGGATGCTCGAGCCGGTCCCCGAGGCCGGGAGCGAAGAGGAGTTTGCCGGCAAGACGCTGCTCGGCCGCTTCCGGGGGGAGGGGCGCGCTCGCGCGATGGGGTGGGTACACGACCTCGCCGCCGAGGCGGAGCACGCGGCTTGGACCGACGTGATCCGCTTTACGCGTAGACGCGCCGACCAGTGGATCCAGGATGGAGTCGTGTCGACCGAGGAGCGCTGGGAGCTTACCCACAGCTACACCGACGCCGCGGTCCACGCGTCACAACTCCTGGAGCAGGATTACGCCCTGAAGGCGCACCAGCGGCTCTAGGGCTGGCGCGCCGCCGGCGAGCGGGAGGCCCGCTTCGCGTGGTCGAAGGGGTCGTAGGGTGCCGTGAGGCTGCAGACGAGGCCGCCGTCGTCGTGGTCGGTGAGTTCGATCACGAGGCGCGCGATCTCGGGCCCGAGCCCGTCGCGGTGGAAGCCCACGACGAGTTCCGGACGGTCCCCGTCGCGATTGGGGCTGTCGAGGGCAGCCAGACTCGCGGCGAGCTTCTTGCGGCTGATGTAGAAGCGAACCTCCGTCGGTGCTCGCGGAGCGGACGACGACCGACGCGACGGCGGCGTCACACGTCGTCGTCGCAGCCGTGCGGCGCAGGCGCTCGAGCAGGTGAGCGCGTGTGCCCGCCGGGCCGTCGCCGGCCCGCCGCAGGATTCGCAGTCGAAGTGGTAGAGCCCGTCGCGGTAGGTGCCGTCGCGTGCCGCCATCTCTGGTCTCGCCCGAGTCTGTTGCTGAGGTGGGTGCGCGGCCGGTCCGCGCGTCGGTCGAGTCAGTCTATCCGCTCTAAAAACCCGACGCAAACCGGACAAAGAGGCCGCTCGGCTCTGCAACGGTTGGATTTTGTGTACCTTTTTCGAGTGGGCGGGAAGGGCCCCGGATGGCGCCGGAGTCTGACCCAGGACCCCGTTCAGGCAGGGAGAACAACGTGGATCGGAAGCAAGCACTGGCACTCCTTCGAGGAGGGGAAGAAGGAGTGGGACGTTGGAACCGCTGGCGCAGACAGCGACAGCCGCTTCCGGATCTGCGCCACGCCGACCTCAAGGAGGCCGACCTGCGGGAGGCCGACCTCGGCGGCGCAAGGCTCCAGCACTCGAACTTCAGCGGTGCCAACCTCGAAGGGGCGATCCTCGAACGGGCCGACCTGAATGGGTGCAACCTGCGCCACGCCAACCTGCACGGCGCCGTGCTCCGCTCGGCCGATCTCCGCGGGGCGAACTTCCTCGGGGCGGATCTCCGCGCCGTCGATCTGCGCCACAGCCGAGTGCGCAAGACCTCCTTTTCGGGTGTCCAGTTTGATCCGGACACCCAGACCGACGGCTTCCAGCTCGACGCGCCCGCGCCCGCCGCGCGGCGTCGCCGCGCCGGCTGAGCCCAGCCGCGCCACTCCACCGCGGCGCTGCGAGCACCGCGGTCGGCGTGGAAACAAGGGAGGCGCGCCCGGCGGGCGGAGGTCCGTCCGAGGCTCCGTCTTCCGTCTCGTTCTAGTTGGGCCCCGCGCCGGGGTCGCCGGAGGCCTCTCCGGCGCCTGTGGTGGAGTCGGCGGGTGCCGCGTCTTCGACCGGGGCCTCGAGGGCCGCGCCCTCGGCCGGCGGGGCCGGAACGACCTCCTGGAACCCACCCTCGCTCCCCTCGGGCGCGCCACCGAGGGCATCGTCGACCTCCTCGAAGCCCGGGGCCTCGGTGTCGATGTCGTCGCCGAAGATGCTCCGGTTGGCCTGGGTGTTCGCCAGGTAGGAGAGGGCGAGGCTGGTGAGCATGAAGGTGATCGCCGCCCCCGTCGTGATCTTGGTGAGGAAGTTGCCGGCCCCCCGGCTCCCGAAGACCGTGTTGCTTCCGCCGCCGCCGAAGACCGCGCCGATGTCGGCACCTTTGCCCTGCTGAACGAGCACGGCGATGACCAACACGACGCACACCAAGATGTGACAGACCTGGAGGAAGAGCTCCATCGGGTTCTCGCTTTCCCTGCGCTACGCCGCGATGCGTGCGGCGGCCTGGATGATGGCGGCGAACGAGTCCGGTTCAAGTCCGGCTCCGCCTACCAGCGCGCCGTCGATGTCGGACTGGCCGAGGAGCGCCTCGGCGTTGTCGGGCTTGACCGACCCACCGTACTGGATCCGGATCGAGTCGGCGCGGTCGCCGAAGAGCTCTCGGAGCACGCCGCGAGCGCCGCCGTGTACCGCTTGGGCCATGTCGGGGGTGGCGCTGCGGCCGGTGCCGATCGCCCAGACCGGCTCGTAGGCCACGACCAACCGCTCGCTCTCCTCGGGGGTTACCGCTGCGAGGCTCTCGCGGAGCTGGGATTCGACCACCCGTTCGGTCGCCCCCGCCTCGCGCTCCTCCAGGGTCTCCCCCACACACACGATCGGGATGATGCCGGCGTCGAAGAGCGCACGGGCCTTGCGCGCTACGAAGCCGCTGCTCTCGCCGAAGAGCTGGCGGCGCTCGCTGTGACCGACGATCGCGAAGGCGCAGCCGAGCTCGGCGAGCATGTCGGCGGAGACCTCCCCGGTGAAGGCGCCGCGGGGCTCGTCGTGCACGTTCTGCGCCGCGAGCGCGACCCCGGACCCGGCGATCGCCCGGCCGAGCTCCTGGAGCGCCGTCAGAGGGGGCGCGAGGGCGATGTCGACCCCGGTCACCCCGTCGACGGCAGGCAGGAACGCGCTGGCGTAGTCCGTCGCCTCGGAGACTCGTTTGTGCATTTTCCAGTTGGCGGCGATGACGAAGCGGCGCACGTCAGCACTGCTCCAGGGCCGCGACACCGGGGAGCTCGCGTCCCTCGACGTATTCGAGCGAGGCGCCGCCGCCGGTGGAGAGATGGTCGATTTCGTCGCCGACGCCGGTGCGGTTCACAGCCGCCAGGGAGTCGCCCCCTCCGACGACGCTGTAGGCGGTCGATGCGGCGACCGCGCGCGCCACGGTCTCGGTCCCGCTGGCGAAGGGCGGGATCTCAAAGATTCCCATCGGACCGTTCCAGAAGATCGTCCGGGCGCGGGCGGCTTCGTCGCTGAAGCGCTTCGCGCTCTCCGGGCCGATGTCCACCCCGAGCCAGCCCGGCTCGATCTCGGGCCCGACGCGGCGCTCGGCCTCGGCGTCGATGCGTTCCACGGTCACGTGGTCGATCGGCAGGAGCAGGCGGTGACCGGCCGCGGCAGCCTTCTCGGCGATGCGCCGGGCGTCATCCAGCCGCTCTTCTTCGACCAGCGATTTGCCGACCGCGAGCCCCTGAGCGCGCAGAAAGGTGTACGCCATGGCGCCGCCCACCGGGACGGCGTCGGCGCGCTCGACCATCGCCTCGAGAACGCCGAGCTTGTCCGAGACCTTGGCGCCCCCGAGCAGACACAGGAACGGTGGCTCCGGGTCCACGATGCGCTGCAGGTGCTGCAGCTCGGCCAGTAGGAGGTCGCCCGCCGCTTTGCGGGGCACGCGGGCCGGCACCCCCGCCGTCGACGCGTGGGCGCGGTGTGCGCTCCCGAATGCGTCGTTCACGTAGACCTCGGCCAGGGAGGCCAACGCGTCGGCGAACCCGTCGTCGTTCTCGGTCTCGCCCGGGTGGAAGCGCAGATTTTCCAGCAGCACGACTTCGCCGGGGCGAGCCGCCTCGAGGGCGCGCTGGGCGCGCTCCCCCACACAGTCTTCGGCGAAGTGCACCGGAGCGCCCACGACCTCGCCCAGCACCGGGGCGACGGTGCGCAGCGAGAGCGTCGCGTTGGTCTTGCCCTTCGGGCGGCCGAGATGGGAGCAGAGCGCGATCCGCGCACCCGCGGCGATCAGTCGCCGCAGGGTCGGCGCGGAGGCCCGCACGCGGGTGTCGTCGGCGACCGCCCCGTCGCGGAGCGGGACGTTGAGGTCGGCGCGGACGAGCACGGTCTGCCCCGAGACGCCCTCGGCGAGGAGGGCGTCGAGATCCGGGATCACCCTCCGCCCGCCATGCGCTCTGCGAGGTCGACAACGCGGTTGGAGTACCCCCATTCGTTGTCGTACCAGGACATCACCTTGGCGAAACGGCCATTCATGACCTTCGTGTACGCCGAATCGAGGATCGACGAGTGCGGGTTGCCCTTGAAGTCGTTCGAGACCAGGGGTTCATCGCAGACCTCGAGTACGCCCTTCATCGGGCCGTCGGCCGCCTCGCGCATCGCCTGGTTGATTGCGTCGCCGTCGGCGTCTGCCCCCAGCTGCACGGCCAGGTCGACCACCGAGACGTCGGCGGTCGGCACCCGCATCGCGAAGCCGTCGAGCTTGCCCTGGAGGTCGGGCATCACGAGCCCGATCGCCCGCGCGGCGCCCGTGCTGGTGGGAATCATCGAGACCGCGGCGGCGCGCGCCCGGCGCAGGTCGCTGTGGGGGAAGTCGAGGATCCGCTGGTCGTTGGTGTAGGCGTGGATCGTCGTCATCCAGCCCGCCTCGATGCCGTAGCGGTCGTGGAGCACCTTTGCGACCGGACCCAGACAGTTCGTCGTACAGGAGGCGTTGGAGACGATCCGGTGCTTCGCGGGATCGAAGCTGTCGCCGTTGACCCCGAGCACCACCGTCACATCGGGGTCCTTGGCGGGGGCGGTGATGAGCACGCGCTCGGCGCCCGCTTCGAGGTGCTTCGAGGCGCCCTCTCGGTCGGCGAAGATGCCGGTCGACTCGATCGCGATCTCGACCTGGTTCGCCTTCCAGGGGAGCTTCGCCGGGTCGCGCTCCGCGGTCACCGGAATCCGCACGCCGTTAACGACGATCGCGTCGCCGTCGGCGGCGACGTCTCCGTCGAAGCGGCCGTGGATCGAGTCCCACTTGAGGAGGTGGGCCAGGGTGGCCGCGTCGGTGAGGTCGTTGATTCCGACGACCTCGAGGTTCCCGCCCTGCGCAGCCCGAAACACCAGGCGCCCGATCCGCCCAAACCCGTTGATTGCTACCCGCGTCGCCATCGTGTGCCCTGTCCTTGTTGCTGATTCCGAGGCGCCGCAGAGTAACGCACGGGGGGCCGTCGCGAAGTTTCGCCGGGACGGTACGGTTAGCGTCTGCGTTGGCCGATCCTCCGGGGGTGCGGATGGTTGTCGGGTCTGGGGTGGATCTCATCGAGGTGGCGCGTATCGAGCGCGCTCGCGCGCGCTTCGGACGCCGATTCGAGCGGCGTACTTTTGCGCCCGCGGAAATCGACGTCTGTCGGCGGTCCCGAGAGCCGGCGGCGCGCTTCGCCACCCGCTTCGCCGCCAAAGAAGCCGCCATGAAGGCGCTCGGGACCGGCTGGCGCCGCGGCATCCGCTTCCGGGACATCGAAGTCACCGCGGGCCCCGGCCGCTCCCACGGGCTTCGGCTCCACGGGCGAGCGGCGGAGAGGGCGCTGGAGATCGGGGGGCGGCGTCTCCACGTGGCCGTGTCGGCGAGCGAGACCTGGGCGGTCGCCTGTGTCGTGTTCGAGGGCGACCCGGAGGCCGCGAGCTCGTGACTTGGCGCGGCTTCCTCGCAATCGTCGTTCTCGGGCTCGGTCTGGGCACCTGGGGGGTCTGGCAGCAGCTCGAGACCCGCGAGGTCGAGCGGGCGCTGCCGCTCCGCCAGGGCCTCTTGCGGGTCATCGGGACCGGGGCGCCGACCTCGATCCAACGGGACGAGCGCGGCACGCCGCATATCCGCGCCGAGAGCTTCGAGGACGCCGTCTTTGGTCTGGGCTTTGCGCACGCCCAGGATCGGCTCGCCCAGATGGAGTTCATGCGCCGGGGCGCCCGGGGGCGATTGGCGGAATGGGTGGGAGAACGCGGGCTTCCCGCCGACCGCCTGGCCCGCACCCTCGGTTTCGGCACCCTCGGCGACGCCGAGGCAGAGCGCCTCGACCGGCAGACCCGCGCGCTGCTCGAGGCCTACGCGGCGGGGGTGAACGCGCGTTTGACTCGGCTGCGACGCGGGGACGCCCACGTGCCCGGGGCGATGCGCGGACTTCCCCTCGAGGAGTGGACCCCCGGTGACAGCCTCGCGGTGGTCAAACACTGGGCGTGGGGGCTCAACGGCACGCTCGAATCGACCCTCGTCCTCTGGGATCTGATCGAGCGGCTCGGGGGGCGTGGGGCGCATCCGTTCGTCCCTCCCGACGCTGCGGGAAGCCTCGACCCCCTCGCGCCCACGCGGCGGCGGAGCACGAGCGCGTCCCACGCGCCGGCGGCGCCGGGCGGAATGGCGGGAGCGGAAGCGAGCCGGGTCGGCGACCGCCCGCTCCAACGCCAGCTCGGTCTCTTCGGACGCTCGGTGGGTAGCAGCGCGTGGCTCGTCCACGGCTCCCAGACCTCGAGCGGCGGCGCATTCCTTTCCGGCGACCTGCATCTCGAGGCTACCGCGCCGGGTGCCCTCTACGAGGCGCACTGGAGCGGCGGGGGGCGCGAGCTCGCCGGTGCCACCCTCCCCGGGGTCCCCGTGGTGTGGTCGGGGCACAACGGCCGGGTCGCCTGGACCGTGACGGAGCCCCGGGTGGCGGTGGTCGATCTGTTCAAAGAGACCCTCGATTCCAGCCGCCCCGAGTCCTACTGGGTAGGGTCAAGGCTTCGCGCTCTCGACACCCGCACCGAACAGATCGCCGTGCGGGGAGGAGAGGAGGAGGCGCTCGAGGTCCGCGAGACCCGGCACGGGCCTCTGGTGCACCGGCTCTTCGCGGGCCGCCGCCAACCCCTCGCCGTCGCCTGGCCCGGACGCCTCGAAGGCAATGGTGTGGCGGCGCTCTTGCGGGTGGCGGGCGCCGCCGACGCGGGCGCGTTCCGCGAGGCCCTGCGCGATCACCACGAGCCCCTCCTGGTCTTTCTCTTTGCCGACGCCGCAGGGGAGGGCGGGCGGCAGCTCGCGGGCTACGTCCCGCGGCGCGATCCGCTCTTTCCCAGCCACCTGGTGCCGGTCGAGGGACGCTCCCGCGACTGGGACTGGCGCGGGTCGATTCCCTACGACGAGCTTCCGTACACGCTGCTCCTCCCCCACCTGGGGACGCTGGTTGCGGCGGACGAACGGCTGCCTCACGACTCCGAATGGCTGCTCGAGTGGTGGTGGCGCGACGGCACCCGCTCCCGGCGAATCGGGTCGCTGCTCGAGGACCTGGCGAAGCAGGGTCCGCTAGAGCTGCGCGCCGGGAGCAGCGTCGTGCAGACGGACACCCACTTGGACGGGGCCGTCGCCCGAGCGCGGGCCCTGCTCGCGCTCGCCGGCGACCGCGACGCCCTCCCCGCCGAGGGTCGCCGCCTCTACGACGCCCTCGCCGGGTGGGACGGCTCCCACGGGGCAGACAATGTCGGTGCCGCCGCGTGGCACAGTCTTCAGCACCAGGTGCTTCGTCTGTTCGAACAGCCGTTTGGAGAGGAGCTCTTCCAGCGGTACATGAATATTCGAGACGTGGCTCCTGAGCGTCTGATCGACCTGCTGCTGCGCCGCTACGACGAGGAATACCCCCTCCTCACCCCGGGCATCGACGAGCGCCTCCACCCGATCGCGCGCAGCGAATTCTCAGCCGCCGTGCGCGGCGCATTCCGCCGCGCCGGGATGGAGCTGCGGGTGCGGCTGGGCCCCGACCCGGCGCGCTGGCGCTGGGGGCGCCTCCACGCGCTCCGCTTCCGCGCCCTCTCGCCGATCGGCGACGACGTCGGCCCTTTTCCTTTTGGCGGGTCGGGACGGACGATCGCCGTGGGCGAGTACGACCTGACCGCGCCCTATGAAACCCGCGTGGTCTCCGGCTACCGAATCGCGCTCGACGTCAGCCGCCCTCGACTTGCGCTCACGGCGTTCGCTCCCGGCACCTCCGAGCTGCCCCGGGACCCGATGCGCACCAGCGCCCTCGAAGGGTGGCTGGCGGGTCGCTCCGCCGTGTTCGCCACCGACTTCACCCTGATCGAGGAGGAAGTCGACCAAGAGCTGGTGCTCGAGCCCGCGCCGTGAGCCGGCGGCTGCTCTACGCCGAAGTCCCAGGGTTCTACGCCGCCGTCGAGCGAGCCGTGAACCCGGGCCTGGCGGAGCGGCCGCTGATCGTCGGGGGCGACCCGCGCAAGCGCGGCATCGTTCAGTCGGCGAGCCCCGACGCCCTGGAGCGGGGGGTGGAGGAGGGGATGCTGGTGCTCGACGCACTGGCGCGCTGCCCGAACGCCCGGGCGGTGCGGACCGACATGGCCCGCTACCGCGAGGCGTCGAAGCGCTTTCGGGCGAGCCTCCGCGTGTTTGCTGAGCGCCTCGAGTCGGAAGGGCTCGGCGCCGCGGTCGCCGAGGTGACAGAGCGCCCGGAGGACTCCGAGCCGCTGGCACGGCAGGTGCGCGAGCACGTCCAGCGCGAGCTCCAGCTGGAGACCCGGGTGGGGGTCGCTCCGGTGCGTTTTGTGGCGCAGATCGCCGCCCGGGAGGCCGGCGCCGCGGGGGTGCGTGTCGTCGATCCCGCGGAGGTGGTGGCGTTCCTCGCGCCGCTGCCGGCCCAGCGGCTGCCGGGGGTCGGCCCCAACACGGCGGAGCGTCTGGCCGGGCTCGGGCTTCGGACCGCCGGCGATATCGCCCGGGCGGGACGCGACCTCCTCGAAGAGACCCTGGGCAACCACGGTCGGGGGATCTGGGCCTCCGCGATGGGGCAGGGAAGCGACCGGATTCGCACCGTCTCCCACCCGCGGACGGTCTCTCAGGAAACCACCCTCTCGAGGGGTGAACGCGATCGGGAAGCGTTGAGCCAGGTCCTGGCCGGGCTGGCCGACGGACTCATCCATCATCTGACACTCGAGGGATTGATCGCCAAGAGATTGGTTTTGAAGGTCCGTTTCGAGGACGGGGATCAGCTCACCAGGACCCGCTCGCGCGAGGTGCCCCTGGCCGATCGCGGCGAACTGCTGCGCGCGGCGGAGGAGCTTCTCGACCGCGCGCCGATCGGGGACCGCGCTCTGCGTCTGCTCGGTCTCTCCGCCACCCAGCTGGCCCCGCGAGAGGGGCCCGACGCGCAGCTTCCGCTCTTCCCCCCCGGCGAATGAGCGTTTTTCCTCAAGCGCCGCTTCGGAGCGGCCGAATCCGGGGACCCAGGGAAAGGGTCTCCGATGGGCTCCGAACGGCGAAAGTATCCGCGTATCCCGACCGAGCAGGTCATCTCCGTGGCCCCGCTCTCCGACGCGGAGCGGCTCGCCTACGGCAAGAACATCTCGCCCGGCGGAATCTGCTTCGAGGTCGTCGCGTTCGAGCTCGACCTCGGCGAGGTTCTGCGGGTGACCTTCAACGTCGAGGACGAGACCGTCGTCGCGGTGGCCCGAGTGAACTGGGCCACCGAGCTCGACGCCTTCACCCAGGAGGTCGGGATCGAGTTCGTCGAGATCGACCCCGGGGCGCTCCGCGGCCTTCAGGAGACGGCGCTCGACTGAGCCTCTCTGTCCCGGGCGCGGCTCGCCGGCCCGCCGGCCGCTGGACGAAGCCGGACGGCAATGCGAGCTTCCGCGCTCGTGGCCGACTTCTACCAAAGTGGCGGGATCACGACGCTGCACCGCTTCGGGGGACCCTCCGGCGACGGCTCCGTCGACCACCTCGAGCGAGAGCTCGGACGCCACGCGAGATCCCGTCCGATCGCCCTGGTCCTTCCCTGTCTCTACGGCGAGCTCCAGGGCGGTACGCTCCCCGGCCTGGTCGACGCCCTTCGCAAAGTCTCGTACCTCGATCAGGTCGTGGTGGTCGTCGACGGCGCCCACCGGCGCGAGCACTTCGACGAGGTGCGCCGGGCGTTCCGGGGCCTACCGACCCGAGATGGCCAAGGGGCGACGATGGTGTGGAGCGACGGGCCCCGCGTGACCGAGCTCCTGGCGACCCTGCGTGACGAAGGGCTCGAGCCGGGCCCACCGGGGAAGGGGCGCGCGACCTGGCTCGCCTACGGCGTGGTGCTCGCCAGCGATCGGGCCAGGGTGGTCGCGGTGCACGACTGCGACATCCGGGGCTACCCCCGGGAGCTGCTGGCGCGGCTGTGTTTCCCCACGGTGCACCCCAACCTCAACTTCGAGTTCGCCAAGGGCTTTTACAGCCGGGTGGTCGACCGGATGTTCGGCCGGGTCACACGGCTCTTCGTGGCTCCGCTGCTCGGCGCCCTCGAATCGGTGTTGGGCAAGCTGCCGCTCCTCGAGTTCCTGCACTCCTTCCGGTATCCGCTCGCCGGAGAGGTCTCGATGACCACTGAGCTGGCCCGGGTGAACCGCGTGCCCGGCGACTGGGGTCTCGAGGTGGGGGTGCTCGCCGAGGTGTTTCGCAACTGCTCGCGCAAGCGGGTGTGCCAGGTGGAGCTCGTCGAGAACTACGACCACAAGCACCGGGAGCTCTCTCCGGGCGACCCCGAGGGCGGGCTCCACCGGATGGCGCGGGACATCGGGGCGTCCCTGGTGCGCAACCTCGCGAGCTACGGCGTGAGCTTCGACGCCGGCTTCCTCAATTCGCTGCTGGCGGCGTACGTGCGGACAGCCCAGGACGCCATCGCGAGCTACCACGCGGACGCCCTGCTCAACGGCCTCCTCTTCGACCGCCACGAGGAGGAACTGGCCGTGGAGACCTTTTCCCACGCACTCCATGCGGCCGGGCTGGGATTTGTTAGAGACCCCATGGGGGCTCCACAGATCCCAAATTGGAGCCGGGTATGTGCGGCTCGGCCCCAGGTGTTGGAAGATCTCGGGGACGCCGTCGCCGAGGACCAACGGCGCCTCCAGCGGGCCACCATTTCGGGGGGGATGGAATGAGGATCGGATCGATCGAGGTCGGGGAGGGCGCACCGCTCGTCCTGATCTCGGGTCTCAACGTCATCGAGGACGAGGGGGCGACACTCGAGTGCGCTGCCACCCTCCGGGACATCGCGGAGCGGCACGAGATCCCGCTGGTGTTCAAAGCCTCCTTCGACAAGGCCAATCGGTCGAGCATCCACTCCTTCCGGGGTCCCGGGCTCGACGAGGGGCTGCGGATCCTCGCCCGCGTGAAGCGGGAGTTCGGCGTTCCGGTCACGACCGACGTCCACGATCCCGGCCAGGCCAAGCCCGCCGCCGAGGTGATCGACTGCCTGCAGATTCCGGCCTTCCTGTGCCGGCAGACCGACCTCGTCGCTGCCTGCGCGTCGACGGGTCGGCCGCTCAACTTCAAAAAGGGGCAGTTCCTCGCGCCCGACGACATGCGTCTCGCCGTCGAGAAGGCCATCCACTTCGGCGCCCAGGGGGTGATCGTGACCGAGCGGGGCGCGGCCTTTGGTTACCACGACCTCGTCGTCGACTTCCGCGGCTTCGCGCCGCTGCGCGAATTCGCGCCGCTCTGCTTCGACGCCACCCACGCGGCCCAGCGCCCCGGTGCGGGGGAGAACGCGAGCGGCGGACGCCGCGAAGACGTCGCGCCCCTGGCGCGCGCCGCGGTCGCCGCTGGCATCGACGCGCTCTTCGTCGAAGGGCACCCGCAACCGGAGCGCGCGCCCTGCGACGGCCCCAGCCAGATCGATTTTGCCGCTCTCGATCGGCTTGTGGGAGAGTGCGCCGCTCTCGACCGCGCGCTGCGGCCGGTCCGCATCTGACGCGTCGCGCGGGTCGCTGAGCGGGGCGGT
>CAJHXS010000114.1_pt1 | contig 12095 bp, 11 predicted proteins | sample 9198591 | NCBI WGS metagenome assembly CAJHXS01 (sample SAMEA7708347, study PRJEB35096) | sediment metagenome | biome: marine neritic benthic zone biome [ENVO:01000025]; feature: sediment [ENVO:00002007]; material: shallow marine sediment [ENVO:03000034] sea grass bed [ENVO_01000059] ... | reverse complement strand
TCGGCTACCCGGCGTGCCCGGATCACAGCGAGAAGCAGCAGCTCTTCAAGCTCCTCGACGCGCCGAGCATCGGGATCGAGCTGACCGAGAGCTGCGCGATGCACCCGGGCGCGAGCGTGAGCGGCCTCCTCTTCGCCCACCCCGAGGCGCGCTACTTCACCGTCGGCAAGCTCGACCGCGAGCAGGTCGCCGACTACGCCCGCCGCAAGGGCGTCTCGGTCGACGAGGTCGAACGCTGGCTCCTCCCCAACCTGGGGTACGATCGCGCCCCCTGAAGCGCGGAGGGGTCGACCGTGAGCGGCGACGCGACAGAGCACCTGGTCTTCATCACCGGCGGGTCTTCGGGGATCGGTCTGGCGATGATCGAGACCCTCCCCTACGCCAACGCCCGGGTCTTCAACCTGAGCCGCCGCCCCGCCGCGGGGAGCGAGCATGTGGCCCTCGATCTCAGCGACCCGGCGTCGTGGCCGCGGGTCGAGGCCTGCTTCCGCGAGGCCCTCGCCGGGTTCTCGGGCGACCGCGTGACCCTGGTGCACTCCGCCGGGGTGCTGACGCCGATCTGCTTCGCGGGTGAGGGCGACGCCGAGGCCGAGGTGCGCAACGTGCTGCTCAACTCGGCGGCCCCCCAGGCGATCGGACACGGCTTTCTGCGCGCCCTGGCGGCGTGTGACCCCGAGCCGCGTTCGGCACTCCTCTTCATCGGCTCGGGCGCCTCGTCGGCGCCCTACATGGGATGGTCGGGCTACTGCGCCGGCAAGGCGGCGACCGACCACTGGACCCGCACGGTGGGGGCCGAGCTCGAGCAACGCGGCCGCCCCGCCCGCGTGCTCTGTGTGGCCCCCGGGATCGTTCAGACCGCGATGCAGGCCGAGATCCGCGAGACCCCCGAGCGCGACTTCCCCGAGGTGGCGCGCTTCATCGAGCTCCACGAAGGAGGCGCCCTGCGCACCCCCAAAGAGGTGGCGGGGGATCTCTGGAACCTGCTCGAGCGCGACGTCCCCAACGGCTCGGTGCTCGACCTGCGGGACGGGTGACCTAGGGTTCCGCCATGTCGTTTCGCGCCGTGATCTTCGACCTCGGCGGGGTCGTGATGGACTCGCCGCTCCACCTGATCGCCGACTACGAGCGGGAGCTCGGAATCCCCGCGAACCACGTGAACCGCGTCGTCGTCGACACCGGGCCCGAGGGCGCGTGGTCGCGGCTCGAGCGCGGCGAGCTCGACCTCGAGGCCTTTTACCCCGCCTTCGACCGCGAGTGCGAGGCCGCGGGTCACGAGATCTCGGCCCGAGAGATGATGCGGCGAATCGCCGAGTTCGCGCAGCCGCGGCCCGTGATGATCGAGGCGATCGGCACCCTGCGCCGGGAGCAATTTCGCACCGCCGCCCTCACCAACAACTGGAAGGGCGACGAGATCGGCCGCCGCGCCCAACAGCTCGGCGACCTCTTCGACGTCTTTGTCGAGTCGGCGGTGGTCGGGCTCCGCAAGCCCGACCCGCGGATCTACCAGCTCGTCTGCGAGCGCCTCGAGGTGGTGCCCGAAGACGCCGTGTTCCTCGACGACATCGGGCGCAACCTGAAATCCGCCCGGGCCCTCGGGATGACCACGATCAAGGTCGAGAGCGCCACCCAGGCGCTGGCCGAGCTCGGCGACACCCTGGGGCTTCCCTTCGCCGGGGCGGCGTCGTGAGCGAGCGCGGGCCCGAGGACTACGAGCGCACCCTGGGCGTCATCGAGTGCTTCAAGTCGGTGACCGATCAGTGCCCCAAAGGCCCCGCCCGGGCCCTCGCCGAGGCCGCTCTCGCGGCGGTCGAGCGCGACGGCGCCGCGGTGCTCCCGAACCAGGCCTACCTCGTGTTGAGCGCGTTGCGCGGCTGGCAAGGCGAGCGCGCGCAGCAGGTGCACCGCTCCCTCGAGGCCTTTCTCGAAACCGCCGCGAAGGGCTCCACGGGCGACGCGCGCTAGGGTTCCCAGCGAAAGGTGTCTCTATGTCCGATCTCCGCGTCGCCATCGCGGGGGCCACCGGCGCCGTCGGCGCCGAGTTCCTCCGTCTGCTCGAACACCGCAACTACCCGGTCGGCGAGCTACGGCTGCTCGCCAGCGCCCGCAGCGCCGGCCGCACCCTGCGCTTTCGCGGCGAGACACACACCGTCGAGGAGCTCGGTCCCGACTCGTTCCGCGGCATCGACCACGCCTTCTTCAGCGCGGGCGGCGGGATCAGCAAAGCGCTGGCGCCCGCGGCCGCCGCCGCGGGGGCGGTGGTAATCGACAATTCGAGCGCCTTCCGGTACGACGACGCCGTCCCGCTGGTGATCCCCGAGATCAACCCCGAGGCGGCGGCGCGACACCGCGGGATCATCGCCAACCCCAACTGCACGACGATCGTCGCGCTGATGGCGATGGCACCGATCCACCGCCGCTTCGGTGTCGAGCGCGCCGTGATGTCGAGCTACCAGGCGATCAGCGGCGCCGGCGCCCAGGCGATGCAAGAGCTGGAGGATCAGGTGCGGGCGTGGGCGGCCGGGGACAAGCCCGAGGTCGAGCACCAGCCCCACCAGATCGCCTTCAACTTGATCCCGCGGATCGACGCCGTGCAGGACAACTTCTACACCAAGGAAGAGATGAAGTTCCTGTGGGAGGGGCAGAAGATCCTCGACCACCCGGGGCTGCGGGCCACCGCCACCTGTGTGCGGGTCCCCGTGTTCCGCTCCCACGCGGTGTCCCTGAACCTCGAGCTCCGCGACCCCGCCGGCCGTGACGCGGCGCTCGAAACCCTGCGCGGGGCCCCGGGGCTGATCGTCGAGGACGACCCCGCGGCCGACATCTACCCCACGCCCCTCGCCCTCGCGATGCGAGACGAGGTCTCGGTGGGCCGCGTCCGCGAGGACCCGAGCGTGCCCGGCGGGCGGGGGCTCGCCCTCTGGGTCGTCGGCGACCAGCTCGCCAAGGGCGCGGCGCTCAACGCCGTGCAGATCGGCGAGCTGCTGGTGGGGGCGAGCGCCTAGGACCGAGCGTTTCCACTGCCCGCGCGGCGCGTGATAAGGTGGCGACAGCCACGAGGAGACGTGTCGTATGGACTTCCACTACCAGACCTTGCTCGAAGTGTCCGGACGTCTGCGCAAGGGCGAGCTGAGCTCCGAGGAGCTCACCCGCGCCATGCTCGACCGCGTCGAGAGCGTCGACGCGAGCGTGCGGAGCTACGCGACCATGTGTCCAGACCTCGCGCTCCAGCAGGCAAAACAGGCGGACGTCGACCTGCGCGGCGGGCGGGTGCGCGGCCGTCTCCACGGCGTGCCGATCGCCCTCAAGGACCTCTGCGCCACCCGAGGCGTCCCGACCCACGCGGGCACACCCGCCCTCGCCAATTGGAACCCAGAGGGCGAGGCGACGGTGGCGCGGCGACTCCGTGAGGCCGGCGCTGTGCTCCTCGGCAAGCTGCAGACCCCCGAGGGGGCCTACGCCTACCACCACCCCTCGATCGACCCGCCGTGCAACCCGTGGAACGCCGACTACTGGACCGGGGTCTCTTCGAGCGGATCCGGCGCGGCCACGGCCGCGGGGCTCTGCTTCGCGTCTCTCGGGAGCGACACCGGCGGCTCGATCCGCTTCCCGAGCCACTGCTGTGGCGACGTCGGCCTCAAGCCGACCTGGGGGCGGGTGAGCCGTCACGACGTCTTCCCGCTCTCCGAGTCCCTCGACCACGTGGGCCCGATCACCCGCAGCGTCGAAGACGCGGCGGCGGTGCTTCAGGTGATCGCGGGTCCCGACCCGCTAGATCCGACGGCGGTCTCCGCCGCCGTGCCCGACTATGTCGCCGAGCTCGAGCGCGGTGTGCGCGGGCTCAGGGTTGGGGTCGACGCGGCGTTTTGCAGCGAAGACGTCGACCCGCGCACCACCCGGGCGATCTTCGACGCGGTAGAGATCCTGCGCGACCGCGGCGCCGAGATCGTGCCGGTGGCGATGCCCGACGCGAGCGAGGCCAGCGCCAAGTGGGGGCTGCTCTGCGCCGTCGACGCCGCCGCTGCCCACGCCGGGCTGTTCCCCGAGCGACGCGAGCGCTACGGGCCGGGCATGGCGGATTTCCTCGACGCCGGGCGCGCCGCGAGCGCGGTCGACTACGTCGCCGCCTACACGATCCGCGAACGCTACGCCGGCGCAGTGGCCGAGCTGTTCGAACAGGTCGACTGCGTGGTGTCGCCGTCGAGCCACGACACCACGCCGACGACGGCGGCCCTCGAGGCGATGCTCTCGAGTGGAGACGTCGGGCGGTTGATCGACTTCACGGCGCCCGCCGACCTGTCTCGCAGCCCCGCGATCTGTCTGCCAGGGGGCTTCGACGACGCGGGTGCCCCCTACGGCTTCCAGCTTGTCGGACGGCACTTCGGCGAAGACCTGCTCTGCCGCGCGGGCTACGCCGTCCAGACCGACAGCGACTGGATCGCGCGGCACCCGGCCCTCTAGCCGAACGCAAGGAGCCGAGCGTGGACCTGCAGAGTGTCGATCGGCGTCTGGGAGTCCTCGAAGACGTCGAGGCCATCAAGAGCCTGAAGGCGGCCTATTGCTTTGGCGTCGACGACCACGACGTCGACGCGGTGGTGTCGCTCTTCTGTGAAGACGGCGTGTGGCACGCACCGGGCATCGGGCGCTACGAAGGCAAGGAAGCGCTCTCGAAGTTCTTCCAGAGCCTGCCCGAGATGATGCGCTTCTGGCTCCACATGGTGATGAACCCGCAGATCCACGTGGATGGCGACACCGCGCGGGGCCGCTGGTACCTGATCGAGCCCAACACCACCCGCGACGGTGGCGCCGTGTGGGGCGCGGGTCGCTACGAGGAGCGCTACCGGCGCACCGCGGCGGGCTGGCGCTTCGAGGAGGTCGAGCTCGTGCCGATCTTCTGGAGCCCCTACGAGGACGGCTGGGCCAAGACCCCCAACCTGTTCGCCCCCACCGACGACTAGCCGTCTCGGGGATTGCCCCGAGATCCGGCACCCGGCGAAGCGACCGTTTGGTGGCTGAAATCCACCATTTCGCGCCGGGTGGGTACAGGGGCGCGGGGCTGCGGTCGAAGCGCGACACATGGTGCAGCCGGGCGATCTCGCGATCGCACCCGCGGTGATCGAGCTTCTCGACTGCGCGCCCGTCGGCATCTTCGTCGCGGCGCACGACGGGAGCTGTGTGCTCGTGAACCGGCGCTGGAGCGAGATCACCGGGATTTCCTACGAGGACGCCCGCCGCGACGGCTGGGAGAACGCCCTCCACCCGGACGACGCCGAGCGGGTGCGCGAGGCGTGGTACCGCAGCGCCCAGAGCGGTGCGCCCTTTCAAGCCGAATACCGGATGTGTCGCCCCGACGGTCGCTCGACCTGGGTGTCGGGCAAAGCCCACAAAACCCTCGACGGCTACATCGGAATCCTGAACGAGATCGATGACATCGTCGCGGCACGCTCGAAACTGCTCGAAAGCGAGCGGATGTTTCGCGGCCTGGCCGAGGCGTCGCCGGCGGTGATCTTCAAGACCGACGCCGAGGGTCAGGTGGTGTACGTGGGGCCCACCTGGACCGAGATGACCGGCCTCTCCGCGGACTCCGCCCTGGGAGTGGGCTGGGCGGAGGTGATCCTCGAGGACGATCGAGAGCGCGTCCTCGAAGAGTGGCGAGCGGGGGCGGCCACCATGGCGGCCTTCCGCACCGAGTACCGCATCGTCGGCGCGGACGGGCGCATCCGTTGGGTCGAGGGCAGCGCCCGGCCCGTCGTAGACGACGACGGCACCCACAGCGCCCATGTGGGCACCCTGCTCGATATCACCCACACCAAAGAGGTCGAGGGGGAGCTCCGCGACCAGAGCTACGCCCTAGAGGCCGCGATGGAAGAGCTGCAGGACCAGCAGAAACGCCTCGCCGCAGCCAACCGAGAGCTGCGGCGCCAGGCGGACCACGACCTGCTGACCGACCTCCCCAACCGCGGGGTCTTCGAGGCCCAGGTGCGCAAGGCGGTCGAGGCCGCCCGCCACGGCTCGCACCCGATGGCGGTGCTCTTCATCGACCTCGACGGCTTCAAGGCGGTGAACGACTCGAAGGGACACGCGGCCGGCGACGCCGTGCTGCTCGAGATCGCCCACCGCATCCGCGCGACGATCCGCGCCAGCGACGCCGTGTTCCGGTTGGGGGGCGACGAGTTCACCGTGCTCACGCCCCGCGTCGAGCAGGAAGAGCACGCGGCGGTGGTGGCGAAGAACCTGATCCAGGCCATCGAGCGCCCCATCGCCCACGGCGGGGGCGAGCTCCACGTAAGCGCGAGCGTCGGCATCGCGGTCTTTCCGGGCGACGCCGAGGAGGCCGAGGGGCTGATCCGCTGCGCCGACCGCGCGATGTACCGGATCAAACACGACGGAGGGCGCGGCTTTCGCTTCTTCGCCCACACCACCGACGAGAAGGCCCAGAGCCTGATCGAGCTGCGCGCCGACCTCGTGGGCGCGGTCGAGCGAGAGGAGTTCGTCCTCCACTATCAGCCCCAGATCGACCTGCGCACGATGCAGGTGGTGGGTGCCGAGGCGCTGATCCGCTGGAATCACCCGAACCTCGGGTTGCTGGCCCCCAACGCGTTCATCGAGGCGGCGGAGTACACCGGCCGCATCGTCGAGATCGGCGAGTAGGTGTTCAGCGCCGCCGCGGAGCAGCAACGGGCCTGGCGCGCCGACGATCTCACCCTCGCGATCAACGTCTCGTTCCGACAGCTCCTCGACGAGGCGTTTGTAGAGCGCGTGCGCGACCGCATCCGCTCCTCGGGCGCCGACCCCGCCCGTCTCGAGCTCGAACTCACCGAGACCTGGGTGATGCGCGACCCCGAGGCGGCTCGGGCCCGACTGCGACCGCTGCGCGACCTCGGGCTCCGGATTGCGATCGACGACTTCGGGACCGGGTACTCGAACCTTGCGACCCTGAGCGAACTCCCGGTGGACACGATCAAGATCGACCGCCAGTTTGTGACGAATGTGGAGCGCAACACCGTCCACCAGGCGATCGTCCACTCTCTGCGGGTGATGGCGGAGGGGATCCACCTCGGGATCGTCGCTGAGGGAATCGAGAGCGAGGCCGAGCGGGTCTGGCTCTCCGAGCACGGTGTGCACCTGGCGCAGGGCTACCTGTTCTCGAAACCGCTTCCGGTTCCCGAGTTCGAGGCCTGGCACACCGCGGTCAAAGACCGCGCGCGCGCCGACGACGCGACCTCCCGCTAGCCAACGCGGTCGGCCAACGCGCGCTGCTCGTCGAGGGCGGCGAGGCTCGCGTCGCGGTCGACCGGCGGGACGAAGAGCGTCACGCGGTCGACCCCGTCCTTGCGGAACTGCTCGATTGCGGCCTCGTCGGCCCCGGCGCCGAACACGGTGATCTCGATCTCGGCCGGATCGCGGCCTTCGGCGGCGGCGAGCTCGGCGATCTTCCCGCGCAGCTCGCCGTAGTCCGACTCGCCCCGCCCGGGGATCGGGAACCAGCCGTCGCCCCAGCGCAGGGCGCGCCGGGCGGCGCCGGGGAACATCCCGCCCACGTGGATCGGCGGGTGGGGCTTCTGCACCGGTTTGGGCCAGGCGAAGATCGGGTCGAAGTCGACGAACTCGCCGTGGTACTCGGCCTTGTCCTCGGTCCAGATTGCCTTCATCGCCTCGATCCGCTCGCGCAGGATCTTGAAGCGCCGCGCGCCGTCGGTGCCGTGGTTCTCCATCTCGTCGATGTTCCAGCCGGCGCCCACGCCGAAGAGAAAGCGCCCGCCGCTCACCTGGTCGATCGACGCCACAAGCTTCGCAGTCTGGATGGGGTCGCGTTGGATCACCAGGCAGACCCCGGTGCCCAGCAGGATGCGCTCGGTCACCGCGGCGGCTGCCGCGAGGGCGACGAAGGGGTCCATCACGTCGTAGTACATCTTGGGCAGCTCCTCGCCGCCCGGCCACGGCGCCTTGCGCTCGACCGGGATGTGGGAGTGCTCGGCCACCCAGAAGGACTCGAAGCCGCGTTCTTCCGCGGCGCGGGCCAGGTCTCCGGGGGCGATCGAGTAGTCGGTGGGAAAGGTCGCGATGCCGTATTTCACGGGGCCTCCTTCGGACCCCGGAGCGTACCGGCAGCGCGACGCCGACGCCGCGGCGTCGCCCGGACCCTAGTCGCGTTCCTGCTGCAGCGCGCGGTAGGTGCGCAGGTGGCGCAGCGACGCCTCGGGCTGGCCCAGGTGCTCGAGCACGCGGGCCAGGTTGTAGTGGGCGTCGGCGAGGCCGCCGTCGGCCTCAAGGGCGCGGCGGTACGCGGCGCAGGCTTCGGCAAAGCGGCGCCGATCCTCGAGCACGACGCCCAGGTTGAAGGCGGCGACGGCGTGGGCGGACTCGGCCTCGAGGGCCGCGCGGTAGTGGAGCTCGGCGCGTTGGAGCTGCCCGCCCTCGTGTTCGAGACACCCGAGGTTCACGTGGGCGTCGGCGTGTTTCGGGTCGAGGGCCAGCGCGCGTTCATAGGCGTGCCGCGCCTGGTCGGGCTCCTCGTCCTCGAGCTCGCTGGCGAGCACGTACCAGCCCTCGGCGCTCTCGTCGATCGCGAGCGGCGGGTCGTCGCGCGGGGCGTCGGCCATCGCGAACGGGGGCACCGGGTCGGGCTCCGGCTCGAAGTCGAACGCGAACTGACCCGATTCGGGGCTCCAGAGCCGCTCCGCTTCGCGCACCACGAGCTCCCGTCCCTCGGCGCGCAACCGAACGCCGGAGAGCGGACGGTCGTCGGGGAGCCGCTCGCGCAGCAGACGCAGCGCGCGCCGCATCCGGCGCGGCGAGATCCGCGAACTCGCGAGGTTCTTCACGACCCGGAGAAAGACGAGATCCTGAAACGAGAAGTGGAGCTCGCCCGCCGGGCCGCGGGCCGGCTCGATCACCCCGGCGCGCACGTAGCCCCGGAGCTGCGCGAGAGACAGGCCGAGCAACGCCGCGACCTGTTCCGTCGTATACGCGGGTGTGTGTGTCCCCTCCACCACGGGAATCTGTGCTCGATTTCTCCGCGTGTGGCAAGGCCTTTTTGAACGAAACTATTTCTTTGCGGCGCGTTTGCGGCGCGGCTTCGCGGGCGCGTCGTCCTTGCTTGCGCTGCGCTTCGGGCCGCGGCGCGCACCGCTTTCCGCGGCGTCCCCGCTCTCCCCGCCGAGGCTCGCCTTGAGCGCCTCCATCAGGTCGATGATCTGGCCCTGCGGTGCGTCGTCGCTCGCCACGGCGATGTGTTCTTCGCCGTCGATCTTGCGCTGGATCGCCTCTTCGATCCGGGTCTTCACCTCGTCGTGGTAAGGAGAGGCGTCGAACTCGTCGTTGGCGATCTGGTCGATGAGCTGCACCGCGAGCTTCAGCTCCGCGTCCTTCACCTCGGCGCCCTCTCGCTCGACGTCGTCGAAGGCGCGGATCTCGTCGGGGTAGTAGAGCTGCTCGAGGACGAGCCCGTCCTCGAAGGGGCGGATCAGCACCAGGTACTGTTTGCCGCGGGCCGCGTAGCGCGCGAGGGCGGCGCGTCTGGTCTGGCGCATCGCCTGGGCGAGCAGCTGGTAGGGGCGGTCGCCGCCCTTGTCCGGGCCCAGGTAGTAGGACTTCTCGAAGAAGACGGGGTCGATCGTCTCGATCGGGATGAACTCGGCGATCTCGACGCTGCGGGTGCCCTGCTCTTCGAGCGCCTTGAGCTCCTCCTGCTCGAAGGTCACGTACTGGTCCTTCGCGAAGGCGTAGCCCTTCAACAGATCCTTGCGTTGCACCACGGTCTCGCAGCGCGGGCACCAGGTCTGCTGCTTGATGCGCGAGCCACAGCTGTGGAGCATGTTGAAGGAAATGCTCGACCCCGACTCCTGCGTGGTGAAAAGCTTCACCGGAATCGAGACGAGGCCGAACGAGATCGTGGCCGAAGCGAGTGCGCGTGCCCCCATGGGGAAGATTATCGGCGACCGGCTCGAACTCTTCAATCCCGTCGTTGCGCGGGGTTGGCTCGCGCGCCTGCGAACCCCCGGCCCCGCCCCGATCGCCTTCCGGCGGGGTCCTGGAGGCGCGCCGTGCCGGACCCCCTAGACCGCTACCGCGCCAAGCGATCGGCCGACCGCACCCCGGAGCCCTTCGAGCAGGGGGTCCCGCGGCCCCGGCTCTTTGTGGTGCAACAACACGCGGCGAGCCGCATGCACTGGGACCTGCGTCTCGAGTGGCGCGGGGTGCTGCTCTCCTGGGCGGTGCCCAAAGGCCCCAGCCTGGATCCAGCGCAGAAGCGTCTGGCCGTTCGGGTGGAAGACCACCCGGTCGAGTACGCGGACTTCGAAGGAGAGATCCCCGCGGACAACTACGGCGCCGGGCCGGTGATCGTGTGGGATCTGGGCCACTGGGTGCCGATCGAGGACCCCGACGCCGGGCTCGAGTCGGGGAAGCTCCTCTTCGACCTCCACGGCTACAAGGTGCGCGGCCGTTTCACCCTGGTGCGCACCCGCGGTCGCGGCGAGAACGAGTGGCTGCTGATCAAGAAACAAGACGCCTATGCCACCGAGACGCCCCCCTGGAGCGACCGCTCGGTGCTCTCCGGCCTCGAGGTCGGCGCCGTCGGGGGCGAGGCACCGGCGCTCGCACCGACGCTCGCGGCGCTCGAATCCCTCGGCGCGACGCGCGCACCGTTGCGCCCGCCGCGGCCGATGCTCGCCGAGCGTCTCGACGCGCCCTTCTCCGACCCCGATTGGATCTTTGAGGTGAAGTACGACGGCTACCGGGCCATCTGCTCGAACGGAGACGGGAAAGCGCTCATCCAATACCGCAGCGGGCGCGCCGTCACGCCCCGTTTTCCCGAGATCGCCCGCTGTCTCCGCGCCCTGCCCTACCCGGACCTCTGTCTCGACGGCGAGCTCGTGATCCGCGACGCCGCTGGGCGCCCGAGCTTTGGCGCGCTCCAGGAGCGCGCCCAGCTCGACGGACGCCGCGCAATCGCTTCGGCGTCGACGCGCGCTCCCGCCTCGCTCTACGTCTTCGACCTGCTGCACTTCGGGCCCTACGACCTGCGCGAGCTGCCCTTTCGGGAGAGACGTCGTCTCCTCGAGGGGCTCGTACCCGACGCGGGCCCGCTCCAGCTCTCCCTCGCCCTGCCCGCCGAGGGAGAGCGTCTGTTTCGCGAGGCGACCCGCCTGGGCTTCGAAGGGGTCGTCGCCAAACGCGCGGCGTCGCCCTACCGGAGCGGCCGCAGCGGGGACTGGAAGAAGGTGCGCGCCCTCCACACCGACGACTTCGTCGTGATCGGGCTGAGCCCTTCGAAGACGTCGGGCCGACGGCACTTCGGGGCGCTGCACCTGGCCACCCCGACCCCGGACGGCCTCCGCCACGTCGGGCGCGTCGGGAGCGGCTTCGACGCCCGCGAGCTCGCCGAGATCGCGGAGCTCCTCGACGGCGATCGTCGCGAGACCCCGCCCTGTCCCGTGACCACCGCGTCGCCGTCCACCCAGCAGTGGGTCGAGCCCCGCCACGTGTGTGAGGTGCGCTACGCCGAGCTGACCCGTGACGGTCACCTCCGGCAGCCGGCCTTTCTTCGCATGCGAGACGACAAATCGATCGAAGAATGCGCGTCCATCTTCCCGGAAGAGCGCGAAATATCGCTAGAGGATCAACCTCCCGTCCCCGTCCCCGACGCCGAAGACGGCGACGGCGACGGCGAGGGCGAAGACCAAGAGACGCCGACTCTTCAGCTCACCAACCTCGACAAAGTCTTCTGGCCGCAAGAAGGCATCACCAAGGGAGATCTCGTCGAGTACTACCGCGGCATCGCGCCGTGGCTGCTCCCCTACCTCCGCGACCGCCCCGTCGTCCTCACCCGATATCCCGACGGGATCGACGGGAAGTCGTTCTTCCAGAAGGACGCCCCGTCCTGGACCCCGGAATGGGTGCACACCGAGACGCTCTGGAGCGAGCACGCAAAACGCGAGATCCACTACTTCGTCTGCAACGACGTCGAGAGCCTGCTCTACCTGGCGAACCTCGGGACGATTCCGCTCCACGTCTGGTCGAGTCGTCTGCCCGACCTGGGGCGGCCCGACTGGTGCATCATCGACCTCGACCCGAAAGGTGCGCCTTTCCGCGAC
>CAJHXS010000067.1_pt1 | contig 12278 bp, 9 predicted proteins | sample 9198591 | NCBI WGS metagenome assembly CAJHXS01 (sample SAMEA7708347, study PRJEB35096) | sediment metagenome | biome: marine neritic benthic zone biome [ENVO:01000025]; feature: sediment [ENVO:00002007]; material: shallow marine sediment [ENVO:03000034] sea grass bed [ENVO_01000059] ... | reverse complement strand
GCCGCGACGACTCCCTCGGCGACGAGGTCGCAGCGCACGATGCCCCCGAAGATGTTCACGAGGATCGCCTTCACGTTGGCGTCCTGGAGAATCAGCTTAAAGGCCGCGGCGACCTTCTCCTGGTCGGTCCCGCCGCCGCAGTCGAGAAAGTTGGCGGGGGAGCCGCCGGCTACCTGGAGCATGTCGAGGGTCGCCATCGCGAGCCCGGCGCCGTTCACCAGACAGCCGATGTCGCCGTCGAGCCCGACGTAGGCCAGGTCGAGGTCGTGGGCCTCGCGCTCGCGGGCGTCTTCTTCGTCGGGGTCGCGCATCGCGGCCACGTCGGGGTGCCGGTAGAGCGCGTTGTCGTCGAAGTTGAGCTTGCAGTCGAGGGCCAGGAGTTCGCCCGATCCGGTCACCACCAGCGGGTTGATCTCGGCGAGGGAGGCGTCCTTCTCCAGAAAGAGCTGGTAGAGCCCGTCGAGAAAGACCTGGAAGTGCTCGGTCGCCTCGCCGAGCCCGAGCCCGTAGGCGAGCCGCCGCACGTGGTGCGGCTGGAGCCCGGTCACGGGGTCGATGTGGACGGTGAGGATCTTCTCGGGGGTCTTCGCGGCGACCTCCTCGATCTCCATCCCGCCCTCGGTCGACGCGATCACCGCGAGGCTCTCCTCGGCGCGATCGAGGAGCATGCCGAGATAGAGCTCGCGGTCGATGTCGCAGCCCGCTTCGACGTAGACCTTGCGCACGAGCTTGCCCTCGGGACCCGTCTGGTGGGTCTTGAGGGTCATCCCCAGGATCTCGCTGGCGGCGTGCTTGGCCTCGTCGGCGCTCTTCGCGACCTTGATGCCACCGCCCTTGCCGCGCCCGCCGGCGTGGACCTGCGCCTTCACGACGACGACGCCGCTCGCGAGCGCCCGGGCGCCGGCCTCCGCCTCGGCGGGGGTCGCGGCGAGACGCCCTTCCGGCACCGGGACGCCGAACTCGCGGAGCAGCTCTTTGGCCTGATATTCGTGGACGTTCATCGCTAGAGCTCGATCGAGTCGACGAGGGTGCGGACGTGGTCGACCGACGCGTCGAAGGCCTTGCGCTCGCCGGCGTCGAGCTCGAGCTCGATGATGCGTTCGACGCCGCCGGCACCGAGGATGCAGGGCACCCCGAGGTAGAGCCCGCTCACCCCGTACTCGCCTTCGCACAGACACGCGCAGGCCAGCACCCGCTTCTGGTCCCGCAGGATCGACTCGGCCATCTCGATCGCCGACATCGCGGGCGAGACGAAGGCGGAGCCGGTCTTGAGCAGCCCCACCACCTCGCCGCCGGCGCCCTTGGTGCGCTCGACGATGGCGTCGATCTTGTCGGCCTCGATCAGCTTGGTGATCGGGATCCCGTTGACCGTGCAGTAGCGCACTAGCGGCACCATGGTGTCGCCGTGGCCGCCGAGCACCATCGCGGTGACGTCGCGCACCGAGACACCGAGCTCCCAGGCGACGAAGGCGCGGAAGCGCGCCGAGTCGAGCACGCCGGCCATCCCGACGACGCGGTTCTTGGGGAAACCCGACACCTCTTTGAAGGTGTAGACCATGGCGTCGAGGGGGTTCGACACGACGATCACGGTCGCGTCGGGGGCGTTGTCGCGCACGCCCTCGGCCACCTGCTTCATGATCGCGAGGTTGGTGTTGAGCAGGTCGTCGCGGCTCATCCCGGGCTTGCGCGCGAGACCGGCGGTGATGATCACCAGGTCCGCCCCGGCGATGCCGCTGTAGTCGTTGACCCCGGTGATCGAGGCGTCGGCGCCCGCGATGGGCGCGCCCTCGGCCATGTCGAGGGCCTTGCCCTGGGGCATGCCCTCGACGACGTCGAAGAGCACGACGTCTCCGAGCTCTCGGTACGCGGCCTGCTCGGCGAGCACGCCGCCGATGTTGCCCGCGCCGATCATCGCGATCTTGGGCCGTGTCATGACAGGGGTCTCCTTCGTGTCCAGCGCGCAGCCGCCTCGCCGGGGCCCGCACCGATGCGGCGGCGCAGCGAGCTGCCCGCCCGGTTGTCGTGTCTCAGACGGACGCCGCGGCGCCCTCGCGCGAATCCGCGCCGGCCGCGGCTACTCCATGTTCTCGATGATGGCGTCGCCAAACTCGGAGCACTTCAGTCTCGTCGCACCGTCCATCAGCCGCTCGAAGTCGTAGGTCACCGTCTTGTCGGCGATCGTCCTGGCGACCGCGGCCTCAATCAGCGCCGCCGGCTGGCTCCAGCCCATGTGGCGAAACATCATGACCCCGGAGAGCACCACCGAGCACGGGTTGACCTTGTCCTGTCCGGCGTACTTGGGCGCCGTCCCGTGGGTGGCCTCGAAGATTCCGTGGCCCGTCTCGTAGTTGATATTGGCACTGGGCGCAATCCCGATCCCGCCGACCTGCGCCGCCAGGGCGTCGGAGAGATAGTCACCGTTGAGGTTCATCGTGGCGATCACGTCGAACTCGGAGGCCCGGGTGAGCACCTGCTGGAGGGTGATGTCGGCGATCGCGTCCGTGACGAGCACCTTGTCTCCGGCGTCGCCGCCGCAGTCGTCCCAGACGAGGGCGACGCCTTGGAACTCCTCCCGGGTGAGCTGGATCCCCCAGTCGCGGAACGCGCCCTCGGTGTACTTCATGATGTTGCCCTTGTGGACCAGGGTCACGCTCTTGCGTTTGTTGTCGACGGCGTAGCGGATGGCGGCGCGCACCAGCCGGTAGGTGCCCTCTTTCGAGACCGGCTTGATCCCGAGCCCCGAGCTCTCCGGGAAGCGGATCTTGTCGACCCCCATCTCGTCGCGCAAAAAGGCGATGACCTTCTTCACCTCCGCGCTCTCCGCGGCCCACTCGATGCCCGCGTAGATGTCCTCCGAGTTCTCCCGGAAGATCACCATGTCGACGTCCTCTGGCGCGCGCACCGGACTCGGAACACCGGGGTACCACTTCACGGGGCGGACACAGGTGTAGAGGTCGAGGATCTGGCGAAGCGCGACATTGAGGCTGCGGATCCCGCCGCCCACCGGCGTGGTGAGGGGCCCTTTGATCCCGACGAGGTAGTCGCGGAAGGCCTGGAGGGTCTCCTCGGGCAGCCACTGGCCGGTCTCGTTGAAGGCCTTCTCGCCGGCGAGCACCTCGAACCACGCGACCTTGCGCCGTCCGCCAAAGGCCTTCTCGACCGCGGCGTCGAAGACACGCACCGCTGCGGCCCAGATGTCGGGGCCGGTGCCATCGCCTTCGATGAACGGAACGATGGGGTTTTCGGGCACGGCGAGGGCCCCGTCTTGGGCCGTCCCGATACGCGTGCCCTCGTCGGGGGGTCGGAGGGTGCTCGCCATCTCGGCGGCGGGTGTACTCGATCCCGGTCTCCGTGTCCACGCGCCGCCGCGGCGCTCCGACTACCCGAAATCGCGGACGATTTCGGCGATCGGGATGGCGACCGGGCAGCGGGTCTCGCAGGCGCGGCAGGTCCCGCAGGGGGTCTCTGCCGGCCCGTCGCCGAAACCGAAGCGGTGGGCCTCCGAAGCGAGCCGGGAGGCCGCCACGACGGCCTCCATCGGGTCGCTGGGCGGGGTGCCGCCCACCCGGGCGCATTCCGCCGAGCAGAGGCCACAGGCCAGACAGCGCTCGGCGGCCCGCGCCCGATCGCGTCGCGAGGCGTCCGGGATCGCCACGCCGTCCCCGCCGTAGTGGGCCAGAAAGGCGGCGACGCCGTCGGCTCCGCGCTCGCCGCCCCGCAGCAGGTGGCGTAGCCCCCCGCGCACCTGCAGCCAAAAGGCCTTGGCGGAGCGGGTGCGGGCGAACTCCTTTACGAAGCCGCGGTAACCCCTCACGCCAGATCTCCGGCGCCGCGCAGCGCCTCTTCGGCAGCGCGCATGCCAGAGAGCAGCGCGACCCCGTGGCCGCTGCGATCGGCCGCCGGGTCGAAACCCGCGAGGAATTCTCCGGCCACGTAGAGCCGCGGGGAGCGGGGCGTGCCGGCGGCGCCGAGCGGGCGCAGACGCGCATCGCTCCAGACGCCGACCCGGTAGAGCGGCTGAGGGGCGAAGTAGTCGGGCGCGGTCGCCGCCCTCGCCGCGGAGCCCTCGAAGCGGCGACCGTCGCCGGTTCCGAGGGGCAGCCCGCGGAGCGGCTCCTCGAGCCCAGCCTCGCCCTCCAGGAGCCCGCCGCCGACGAAGCGCCCCGGGGCCAAGACCACGACGTCACAGGTCCGGCTCGCCGCGGGGGCCTCGGGGTCTTCGGCGAGTTCGAGCCGATGTCCCGTCGCGCCGTCGGCGGGACGCAGCGCAAGGACTGCGGCGCGCGTCCGGCGCACCCCTGCGCGGTCGAGTCCGTCTTCGAGGGCACGCTGCAAGCGGAGCCCCGCCAGGTGCAGCGGCGGCAACCCCGCGCACTCCGCCACGACGCACCCGAGCGCCTCACCCAGGGCCTCGCGCAGCGCGTTCTTCGGGTCGAGGCCGAGTACCGGGGGAACGAGCAGGAGGCCACCGCGGCGCGCGCGCTCCCGCAGGGCTTCGCGCGAGGCGGGGAGCGCCCCGGGATCGTCGAGCAGCGCGGCGAGGCGGGCCGGGGTGCGGGCGGCGTCGCACCAGGCCTCGGGCCAACGGGGCTCGAGCTGCGTCACGCGCAACCCGCGGGAGAGCAACGCCAGCGACTCGGCGGCGAGCCGCTCCCCGACGGCCCCCGGGTCCCAGCCGGTCAACCCGGGGAAGGCCACCAGCGCGACCTCGTCGACCTCGTCCAGCGAGCCGGCGGCCACCGGCCCGAGGGCGGCATCGCCGACCCGGATCGCGCCCTGGGTATCGCTCACGAGCAGCGAACGATCTGGCCGGCCGATCGCCTCGGCGCCGCTCCCGGCGAACCACGCGCTAAAACGCCGCAGCGCCCCGGCGAGGGCCTCGTCCTCGGCGCCGGGGTCGATCAGACGGTGGTAGGGATGGTGTGGATTGCGCTCGAGCAGAGCGGCAACCCGCTCTGCCGGCGAGAGCCAGGCACCGCTCCGCCGGCGCGCGGGCACCGCCCCCGGCAGCGGCACGACCCCCGCGAAGTCGACGGTTCCCCCGCCGAGCGCGCTGGCGCCGGGGGCGCGGGCGATTACCTCCACCTCGGCGCCGCCCTCCCGGAGCGCCATCGCCGCGCAGGCCCCGGCGAGCCCCGTGCCGATCACACAGACCCTCACAGCGCGGCGCCCGGGTCGCGCCCCGAGGCGGCGTTCGCCGCGGTCCCGGCGTCCTCGCGGCCGCCGTTCGCGAGGTGGACGTGGCGATGGAGCTCCATCGCCGCCACCTGCCCTCCCGAGAGCGTCGGTTGCACGGCCTCCCAGCGGGCCTGGATGAAGCGGCGCAGCTCGCGCGCCCGGCGCGCGGCCGACCAGCCCAACACCTCGGAGAGCACGGCCGCGGCCGGGGCGGCGCAGTGCGCGCCCTCACACGCCCCCACCCCGAGACGCAGGCGGAGCGCGCAGTCGACGAGACGGCGCAGCCCCTCGCGCCGCGCGGCGTAGCGGAGCTCGCCCTCGAGCACCGGCTCGCAGGGACACACCGGCCGCCGCGCCGCCGCGGGCTCGCCCTCCCCCAACACGGCCGGCGCCCGCGCGCCGTGCCGCATCGCCACGCGCAGCGCGGCAGAGCGGCCGACCCGGAAACGCCGCGTGAGTGCCGCGACATCGGGAAGCGCCTCGCCCCCGGGAAGCGGGGTGCTGGCGCTGCGGCAGGGCTCGCGGACCCCGAGCGCCCCCGCCAGCCGGTCACAGAGCGCCTCCGCCATCATCCGGTAGGCCGCCAGCTTGCCCCCGACGATCGTGAGCAGACCCGGCGCCCCGTCGCCCTCGCTGTGATCGAGGATCGCGTAGTCCCGCGAGAGATCCGACTCGTAGACGCCGAAGCCGTAGAGCGTGGGTCGCACCCCCGCGATCGCGTGGATCACCCGGTGGCGCGACACCCCGGGGAGCGAGCGCTCCATCGCCTGCATCACGTAGCGAATCTCGTCGTCCTCGACGCCCGGCGCGTCGAGGTCGCCGTAGAAGTCGTCGTCGGTCGTCCCCGCCATGCTGTTCTGCTCGTGCGGGAACGTGAACATGTCGCGGCCGTCGATACCGCGGGCGTAGACCGCGACGTCGCTCACCCGACGCTCGAAGACCAGGTGGATGCCCTTCGAGGGGCGCAGCGCGATCTCGACTCCGGCGAGCGCCGCCAGGGCGGGCGCCCACGGGCCCGTCGCGTTGACCGTCCACTCGGCCTCGACCCGGAGCGCGTCGCCGGTGACGGTGTCGCGCAGCTCCGCGCCCTCGACCCGGCCACCGGCGCCGCGCAGGAGGGCCGTCACCTCCCACCCGGTGCGCACGTCGGCACCCCGTTCGGCGGCGTCGAGGGCGTTGGCGGCGGTAAGGCGGGCGGCGTCGACCCCCCACTCGTCGAGGGTGAACGCGCACTCGATCGCCGGGGAGAGGGCCGGCTCGATCCGGCGCGCCTGGGCGCGGTCGAGCCGGGTGTGGGGCTTGCCGTTCTTGAGCGGCTGGTAGCGGTCGTAGAGCTCGAGACCGATCTCGACGAGCTCGGGGCCCACCGGGTCGTCGGGGAACACAGGCAGCAGGAACGGGATGCGAAATACCAGGTGCGGTGCGATGCGCTGGATCGCGCCGGAGTCCTGACACGAGTGGAGCGTGACATCGGGGTGTTGCTGCAGGTAGCGCAGCCCCCCGTGGATCATCCCGGAGGAGGCCCAGGTGGTCCCGCCGCCGAACTCGCCTTTCTCGACCAACGCGCAGCGGATCCCGCGCAGGGCGAGGTCGCGGGCGATCCCCGCGCCGTTGATTCCGCCCCCGATGACCAGCACCGGGACCCGCAGGGTACGGCTCACGGCGCCCGGCGCTCACGCAGGGTGGGGCTCACCGCGCCGCGCGCTCGAGGCGGGGGGCCGGCTCCTGGTGTCGCGCGCCTTCGGGGATCGCGGTGGTCGGGACCTCGGGGATCGAGAGGGTCTGGCCGGGATAGAGATGCCCCGGGTCGCGGATCTGGTCGCGGTTGGCGCGGTAGAGCGCCGGCCAGAGATGGGGGTTGCCGAGATACACCTCGGCGATCGACGACAGCGTCTCACCGCGCTGGACCACGTGGGTCATCTCGCCGGGCCGCGTCTCGTCGGCGGTGGCCCCGGGGAGCGGGCCCGCGGCGATCCACCCGGTGAGGAGGCCCAGCCACAGCACCCTCCGCCCGGGTGTCCTCACTGTCGGCCTTGCGGGGTGGCGGTGCGGATCCCGAGATCGCGCAGTGTCTCGGGCTCGACCTCGGTCGGTGCGTCCATCAGGAGGTCGAGACCGCGTTGGGTCTTCGGAAAGGCGATCACGTCGCGCAGGCTCTCGGCGCCGGCCATCAGCATCACCATGCGGTCGAAGCCAAAGGCAAAGCCGCCGTGGGGGGGTGCGCCGGCCTCGAGGGCGCGCAGCAGAAACCCGAAGCGTTCCTCGGAGTCCTCTCTCGAGTACCCGAGCACCTCGAGAATGCGCTCCTGGACATCGCGTCGGTGGTTGCGCAGGCTGCCGCTCCCGATTTCGACGCCGTTGATCACCAGGTCGTAGTGGGTGCCGCGCACCCGGGCCGGGTCGTCCTCGAGATAGGCCAGATCTTCGTCGAGGGGCGCCACGAAGGGCTGGTGCGCGTAGGTGAGCCCGCCCTGGTCGTCGGCCTCGAAGAGCGGGAAGTCGACGACGAAGAAGGCGTCCCAGGGACGATCGTCGAGACGCCCGAGCCGGTGCCCCAGGTCGGAGCGCAGCCGCGCCAGAATCGCGTTGGCGCGGGTCGGTTCGTCGGCGGAGAAGAGCAGAAGACTCTCCGGCGAGGCGTCGCAGCGTTCGCTCACCGCGCGCTTTTCGTCCTCCGACAGAAATTTCGCGATTGGCGACTGCCAGCTCCCATCGGCCGCGATCCGCACCCAGGCCAGGCCCTTGCCTCCGAGCTCTTTCTTGACGAGCTCTTCCATCCGGTCGATCTCGCTCCGCGACAGCTCGCCGGCGCGGGGCACGGGGAGACACTTCACGATGCCACCGCTCTCGAGCACGCCGCGGAATGCGCGGAACTCGCTCGCGGCAAAGACGTCCGAGAGGTCGACGAGCTCGAGCTGGATGCGGGTGTCGGGCTTGTCCGAGCCGAAGCGCGCCATCGCCTCGGCGTAGGGGATGCGGCGGAAGGGCCGCGGCAGCGCGGTGTCGATCACCTCGGCGTAGGCCCGAGCCGTGAGCGTCTCCAGCACCTCGAGGACGTCGTCCACCCCGACGAAGGCCATCTCCAGGTCGATCTGGGTGAACTCGGGCTGGCGGTCGGCGCGCAGATCCTCGTCGCGGAAACAGCGGACGATCTGGAAGTAGCGCTCGAAGCCCCCCACCATCAGCAGCTGCTTCAGGATCTGCGGCGACTGGGGGAGCGCGTAGAAGGTCCCCGGCTGGCGACGACTCGGCACCAGGAAATCGCGCGCGCCTTCGGGGGTCGCCTTGCCGAGCATCGGGGTCTCGATCTCGACGAAGCCGTCCTCGGAGAGCCCACCCCGCACCGACTGGTAGAGCGCGTGGCGCAGCCGCAACGCGCGCTGTAGCGGCGGTCGCCGCAGGTCGTGGATGCGGTGTCGCAGCCGCACGCTCTCGTCCACCCCGGGGTCGTCCTCGATCCGGAAGGGCGGCGTGGTCGCGCGGTTCAGGATGCGCAGCTCTTCGACGAGGATCTCCACCTCGCCCGTCGGGAGGTTCGGGTTCACCGTGTCCGCGGAGCGGGCCTCGACCCGACCGCGCACTGCGACCACGAACTCGGAGCGCAGCGCGTGGGCGCGGCGGTGCACCTCGGTCGCGGTGTCGGGCTTGAACACCGCCTGCACCACTCCGCTCGAGTCGCGCAGGTCGATGAAGATGACACCGCCGTGGTCACGCCGGTGATGCACCCAGCCGGCGACACAGACCTCGTCACCGATCCCATCGGCGCGCACCGCGTCGCAGGGGTGGCTGCGGCGCAGCGCGCCGAGCCCGTCGAGGGCTACGGGGGTGGAGGTCGCAGCTCCGGCGTCCGGGTCGCTGGCTCCCTCGTTGTGGTTCGCTTGACTCAAGGGCGACCCGTGTGGAGTGAGGCGCCCGGAGTAGCAGCGGGCCCCCGGGCTGTCAATTTTCGACGAGGTCGGCGGCGGACGAAATCCGGTTGCGGCCCAGGGACTTAGCGCGATACATCGCCTTATCGGCGCTGTCGATCAGCGCCTCGGCGGTCTCGCCGTGCGCGGGGAAGCTCGCCACCCCGACGCTCACGGTGATCTGGATCGTCTTGCCCGCACCGGCCTCGAAGGTCGTCTCGGCCACTGCGGCCCGGATGCGCTCGGCCACCGTGGCACCGGTCTGGTGGTCGGTGTCGGCCAGCAAGATCGTGAACTCGTCGCCGCCGTAGCGCGCCAGGGTGTCGACCTGGCGGATACAGCCGCCGAGGACTTCGGCCAGACCGCGCAGGGTGCGAGACCCGACGAGGTGACCGTGCTGATCGTTGACGAGTTTGAAGCGGTCGATGTCGATAAAGACGACCGTGAGCGGCGAGTCGTAGCGGTCGGCACGACGCACCTCGTGCTCGAGCGCGGCGAAGAGGTAGCGGGCGTTGTAGGCGCCGGTGACGTCGTCGACGAAGGCGCGTTCTTTCGCGCGCAGATAACGCTCGGCGTTGTACACGCCGACCTGGCCGTAGGAGGCCACCATCCGGGCGATCTCGAGGTCTTCGGGCGCGAAGGGACGGCGGTCTTCGGGCAGCAGCACGAAGCCGCTCTCGCCTTGGTTGGGCGCGTCCATCGGGACGAGCAGACAGCGCTCCGTCTCCACCCCGCTCGCCACGAGCAGGTCGAGAAGCTCGCCGTCGCCCAGGACCTGCGCTTCCCCGACCTCGTCGACGGCCGGCCGTTTGGGGCCGCCGAAAGCGAGCCGGAGCCGGTCGCTCTCCGCGTCGCTGAAGCCCCGCACCGCGAGGTCTTCGGTCTCGAGGGAGGGGTTGCCGCGAAACACCGCGACGCCCCGCGAGCGCCCCAGCCGTCGCAGCAGCACCTCGAGGGCGATGCCGTGGATCTCGGCGGGCTCCACCGCCGCCGCGAGCGAGCGGCAGTCGTCCATCGTGGAGAGCAGGGTCCGCAGGTGGTCGTTCTCGGCGCGCAGCCCGCGGCGCTCGAGGATGCGCCCCACCAGGTGCCGCAGCTCGTCTGGGCGCACCGGCTTGGGCAGGTAGTCGGCGGCGCCGGCGCGCATCGCGTCGAGGGCCGCCTCGAGGGAGGTGAAGGCCCCGATCAGGACAACGTCGGTATGGGCGTGGTCGTGGGCGATCTGGCCGAGGAGCTCGAGCCCGCTCATCCCCTCGAGGTGGAGCTCGCAGAGCACGACGTCCGCGGGCTCGCGCGCCAGCGACTCGAGACACTCGCGAACGCCCTCCAGACACTCGACCTCTGCGAGGTCGGCGAGGGCGTCGCGGGCGAGGTCGCGGTCGACTCCGCTGTCGTCGACGATCAGGACGCGGGGCTGAGGGACGAATCCGGGCATATCCCCCTCGCGCGCGGCGTCGGAGACGCGCGCTGGTGGCAGAACTTGTCGAATTCGATCGGTCGCGCAACTTGCGGGCTTGAGAGATTCCCGGGGGGAACCACCTGTGGTGCCGCGGACCTGGTGCTCGGGCGGGCGCCGTCGCTAGCTGGGCTTGCCGAGGCGTAGGCCCTGCAACCGGATGAAGCCCCCGGCGTCGGCTTGGTCGTAGTCGGTGTCGGAGTCCTCGAAGCTTGAGAGCGCCTCGGCGTAGAGCGAGACTGGGGAACGGCGGCCAGTGACGATGGCGTTGCCCCGGTAGAGCTTGAGCCGCACCTCCCCGGTGACCTGGCGCTGTGACTCCTCGATCGCCGCGCGCAGAAAGCGCATCTCGGGCGCGAACCAGAAGCCGTTGTAGATGAGCTCTGCAAAGCGCGGCTCCAGCCGGTCGCGCTCGTGGATCACCTCGCGGTCGACGGTGATCGACTCCATCGCGCGGTGCGCGGTGTGGAGCACGGTCCCGCCCGGCGTTTCGTACACGCCCCGCGATTTCATCCCGACAAAGCGGTTCTCGACGAGGTCGACCCGCCCGACGCCGTGCTCGCCCGCGATCCGGTTCAGCCGGTCGAGCAGCGGAAAGGGCGCGAGGGGCTCGCCGTCGATCGACACCGGCGTCCCCGCCTCAAAGCCGACCACGATCTCCTGGGCCTCGGCGCGGGCCGCTTCCGGCGAGCGCGTGAGCAGAAACATCGACTCGTCCGGGGCGCGCCAGGGATCTTCGAGGACCCCGCCCTCGTAGGAGATGTGGAGCGCGTTGCGGTCGATCGAGTAGGGCTTCTCGGCGGTAGCCGTCACGGGGATGTCGTGCTCCCGGGCGTACTCGATGCAGTCGCTCCGCGACCGCAGCGACCACTCCCGCCACGGCGCGATCACCTGGAGCTCCGGCGCCAGTGCGCGGTAGGCGAGCTCGAAGCGCACCTGGTCGTTGCCCTTGCCGGTCGCCCCGTGGGAGACGGCGTCGCAGCCGGTCTCGCGGGCGACCTCGACGTGGTGCTTGCCGATCAGCGGCCGGGCCAGCGAAGTGCCCAGCAAGTAGGTGCTCTCGTAGACCGCGGCGCCGCGGATCGCGGGAAAGACGAAGTCGCGGACAAACTCCTCGCGGGCGTCGCGGATCACGCAGTCCACCGCCCCGGTCGCCTTCGCCTTCTCGGGGAGCCCGTCGAGCTCCTCTTCCTGGCCCACGTCGCAGCAGAACGCGACGACCTCGCAGTCGTACTCTTCGATCAGCCAGCGCAGGATCACCGAGGTATCGAGACCGCCGCTGTAGGCGAGACAGACCCGCCGGGGCTTGTGCCGTAACGCAGCCATGGAGTCCTCCGGGGGCGCGAGGGTAGCCCGGTTGGTGGGCTTCGCGTGGGCGGAGCCCACGCTGTGGCTTGGCGGCCTTATGGACTTCGCGTGGGCTACGCCCACGCTGCGCGCCGCGGCCTCGGGCCGCGGCCTCGGGCCGCGGCTTGCGGGGGTGCTTCGGGCGGTCGTGGGGGAGCGTGGAGGCGCGACTTAGGGGGTGTGCGGTGTCGGCCTTCGTGAACTTCGCGTGGGCTGCGCCCACGCTGCGCGCCGCGGCCTCGGGCCGCGGCTTGCGGGGGTGCTTCGGGCAGTCGTGGGGGAGCGTGGAGGCGCGACTTAGGGGGTGTGCGGTGTCGGCCTTCGTGAACTTCGCGTGGGCTGCGCCCACGCTGCGCGCCGCGGCCTCGGGCCGCGGCTTGCGGGGGTGCTTC
>CAJHXS010000363.1_pt1 | contig 12411 bp, 20 predicted proteins | sample 9198591 | NCBI WGS metagenome assembly CAJHXS01 (sample SAMEA7708347, study PRJEB35096) | sediment metagenome | biome: marine neritic benthic zone biome [ENVO:01000025]; feature: sediment [ENVO:00002007]; material: shallow marine sediment [ENVO:03000034] sea grass bed [ENVO_01000059] ... | reverse complement strand
GGTGTCCCAGGTACGCTTGTCCAAGCGCCCTTCGCTGTGTTGGATAAAGGCCTCCTCAAACACTCTCAAGTATTCCGCCACGAGGGCGATCATTTGAAGCTGTTCGCTTGGATCCAGCGAATCGTAATCGTCGTTCGCACGCACGAAAATCCGGGCCAGCCCGCCGTCAGTGAAGTTGGATATCGATCCTCGGAAGCCGACTGACAACTCGTGGAGCGCTGCAATTCGGCTTTCTCGATTCTGGGCCCGAATCTGGGTGGCTAGGTAGACCAGGCTGACGATGACTCCCAGGGCGCCTAGGCCCTCCGCGACGGCCCCAATTGCGTCCCAATTCATCCGGACCTCCCAACACGCAAGCTGAATCGTCCTGTTCTGGATTTAGGATACCTCGCCTGCCACGCAGGCTTCGGGCGGAACCCGCACACCGCTTCCCGTGTCACAATCCGCACTCCACTTCGAAAAGGAGGAGGAGTCGGAGATGGACATCATGGAACTCGGGGCGGTTGGGGAGCTGGTAGGGGGTGTCGCGGTGATCGCGTCGCTCGTGTACGTCGGCATCCAGCTCCGGAACAACACCCGGGCGGCGGAGGTGGCGTCGCACCAATCGATCACGGAAATGTTCAACACGATCAACCTGACCTTCGGGAGTCGGACGGATGTGTCGAGGGTGTTTCGACTAGGGCTGGAAGGCAGCACAGCGCTCACAGAGGACGAGCGCACCCAATTCGGGTTTCTCTGCCTGGCGACCTTCCGCGGGTTCGAGATGGAGTTCTACCAGGCGCAGGCCGGAACCTTCCAGGGCACCCAGTGGGACGACAGTATCCGGTACCTCCTCCGGTCGGCAGGAGGCCAAACGTGGTGGCGCACCAATCCCTATCCCTTACCGCTTGAGTTTCGCGAGCATGTGGAATCCCTGGTACCCGGCATCTCCGCCGCGGTCGAGGACTAGCCATGGACCTCACGCAACTTGCGAATCTCGGAGAGTTCATGATTGCGCCGTGGGCGGTGCAACAATTGGGCTCAGTCCTTCAGCTGCGATGCCACCGATGAAGCCACCAAGGTTTCCCAGCGCTTCAAACATCTCTGACGCGCTCCGCGATTTTCCCGAGCCGCTCGATTCCGTCTCGCGTGAATGGATGCAAGACAATCGTGCAATGCTCGATGCCTTCGGATGCGAACTCCGCGAGCGTGTCTGCAACCGCGTCGGGCGCACCGCTTATGGTCGTTGGACCGGGTACGGGGAAGGGGGTGTCTGAAATGTCGACGCTTACCGTCACATTGCGTCCAATCGTCGAGGGATCTCGGCCGTATTTCTCACTCGCGTCGATGAGGGTGCTCCACGCTTTTCGATAGCGGTCGATCGTGCTCTCCCCGAAGGCGAGGAAGCAGTTCCAGTAGTCCCCATAGGTCAGCGTCAGGCGCGTCATCCGCGGGCGCCCGTAAATCGATCCGATGAGGAGGGGAGGGCCGTTCGGGCGGACGCTCTTCGGGATCAGCGCGGCTTCTTTTACGCGATGAAACTCACCGTTGAAAGTGAGCTTCTCACCGCGTATCAGTCGAGACACGATCTCGATCGCTTCTTCGAAGCGGGCGATCCGCCGGTCGAAGGGGATGCCGAACGATTCGTGCTCCGTCGGAAAATCCCCAGCACCGAGACCTAGAATGAGACGACCATCGCTGAGGTCATCAGCGGTATCCGCGATTCGCGCCAAGAGCGCCGGATTGCGGAAGGAAGTGCTCGAGATCAGCGTCCCGATCTCTACCCGAGTCGTAGCCTGTGCGATAGCCGACACGAGAGACCAGCATTCCCATGCTCCTCCCTTGACGCCGTGCAACTCCTCAGGAAACTGAATATTGACTTCGCCGAAGTCCGAATAGTCGAAATAGAAGTGGTCGGTGATCCAGACCGAGTCGATTCCCGTCTCTTCTGCCAGCAAAGCGAGATCTACGACATCTCGGCTAGTGGGCGTCACTCCATCCATCGCGCCGTTCCAGGCGAGCAGCACTACACCAATTTTCACTAGCGGACCTCTCCGCGGCTACCCCAGAAGCGGAGCCGCTTGTTAAGCGCCTTGTGCGGTGGAAGAGTATCGGATCGATGCGGGGCTTACGTAGGACTGGTAGGTCGCGCGGGTCACGTTCCGCGCTCCCAAGCCTCGCGGGCCCCCGGCGCCTCGCATAGTCGTGAGGTCGTCGGGGTAGGAGAAAGGGCTGCTGGGTGCGAAGGCGCTTGAGCACGCGATGCGCTTCGTCGACGCGCGAACCGACAGGCAGGTCCGGGAACGATACCAGTAGCGCGAGCGTCGGTGACTAAACCCGAGGGTCACTTCAACCAAGGGCTGACACCAAATCCTCCGCGATACGCTCCCTCCCCAAGGAGGGCATCTCATGGACATTGTCGAACTCGACGGAACCCGGGACTCCTGCCGGCATTTTGAAGACCCCGAGATCCGGAGGGCTCGACAATGAGCACCATCGACACCGAGGACCCGGGAGAACTATCCGGGCCTTCAGATGACGGTTGTGAGCCTCATGGTCGCTCTCGCCTACGAGAACCTTATTCAGACCATGGCGGAGAACGGAGAAGCCTGGGCGCTGACGGCGCCCGCGTTCTTCGTCTGGTGCCAGTGTCTCTACCTAATCAACGCCGCCGCAATGGCGTGGGTGAAACTGACTGTTGACGGATCGACTTTGCGGCTCGCCTACACCCCTCTGGACGGGTTCGGCGTGCTCCTGAGTGGGATCGTGTTCATCGTCCTCGCGAGGGCGGTTGGTGTAACCAACGGCGTCGTCTGGGTGGCGGGGTCGGCGATTCTGCACCTCAACGCCTGGACCTACTGGTGCTATCAAGACCGCCGCTACGCGCTCGACCCGGAGGCCGCTCCTGCGGTGGGTATCCACCGTTCGGGGGGGCGCATCATCTTGATCGGCGGTGCAGCGGTCACGTTGGCTAGCGGGTTGCTCCACGCGGGCCGCCTCGGCTTCGTCGGTGCCGGTTTGGCGCTGTTGGTGGCAGCGATCTCAATGGGGATCGGTTACTAGCTCCCTGACGCTCTATCACCATCTCGACGCCGCGTTCCATATGCACCGCTCCGGTGGGCTCGACGACGAGATATGGTCGAAGTTCGCGTACGAAGTTCCCTTGTGGCTGAACGTGACTGTGGTGCGCGACTGGTTCGAGCTTGAGAAGCTCCGCTTGACGCCGAGCTTTCGTGAGTTCATTGAAGCCAACCTGCGAACTCAGCCTCCTACCGATGTAATGCCCGGCATCGGACGCTCGATCGGCGACAAGTAGATGGAGAATTCGGCCTTCGCGATACGCTTCCTCCCCAAGGAGGGTCTACGCATGGACATCACGGAACTCGTGGCGATCGGGGAGCTGGTAGGGGGCGTGGCGGTGCTCGGGTCGTTGGTGTACCTCGGGTGTCAGGGACGGCCGGCCGGTCCGCGGCGAACGTGGGCGATCGTTTCGTCGTAGGTACCCGGACGATCGTCGATCCACTCGAGCCACCAGTTCGCGCCGGAAGTCTCGAATGCCCTGACCTTCGCGCGGGCTTCACTGGCGCTGTCGTGGCGGGTGTCGCCCGATGCAGCGAACGCGAACTCGGTGGTGGGGGAATTCGAGTCGGTCGCCGCACGATATTCGAGCGTGGCCTTCACGCAGTCCGCGAACCCTTCCGGGTCGAGCCACATTTGGGCGGTATTAAACGAGCCGTCCTCCCGCGTCGTCGTTGTCTCGGGCAGTGAGATGGGAAAGATTCCGTCCCAGCGTGCGCCGCGGCGCAACCCAGCCTGGACGGGGAGAGAGGCGGCCGCCCAGATCGGAAGGCGCGGTCGCTGCACACATCCTGGTAGCACTTTGGTATCGCGAACTTCGTAGTACTTTCCGGTGTGCTGCACGGTCTCGCCGCGCAGGAGCGGGTCGAGGATCGCGAGCCCTTCGTCCAGACGTTCGGCGCGACTCCTGGCGTCATCGTCTTCCCCGACGTTGCCGAATTCGAGTTCCGGGTGTGAACCAATCCCAATTCCCAATGTGACGCGACCCTCTGAGAGCTGATCGAGCGTCGTGAGTTCCTTGGCGAGCTTCCAGGGTCGGCGGCGTGCAAGTGGAGTGACCATGGCGCCCAGCCGGATACGCTCCGTCGCGTGGGCAATGGCACCGAGTACGACCGTCGTGTCCGCCACATCGGGATCGCCTCCTAGAAACAGATGATCCCAGATGAAAATGGCGTCGAACCCGGCGCGCTCGCTCTCCACCGCGAGTTCCACAAGACGCTTGGGATCACCGTAATCTTCGTGCGGCGGTGCGTAGATTCCGTGCTTCATGGTCGGCTCAACTCTTTCCCAAGTCTATGGTTTTGAGCGGGGTGTTGCGATCGCAAGGCACACTGAAAGCGATTTGTTACGCCACACTGATCGTACCCGCGAGTCCGCGTCCACGCGCCAACCTCGGAGAATTCATCGGCGGCGTCACGGTGCGTTGGTGTCGCTCTACCCCTTTGCCGTCGCCCGGCGTTGTGTTTCGAACATCTCTTCGTAGGACTGTTGCCAGATCATTCTGGTTTGGCTCGAACGACCCAACATGGTGATTGGGTCCTCATTGTCCACGTGTCCGTACAAACCTTTGTACACGGAGTAGCCGCAGAGTTCCTGAAGGCGCCGCGGGAACCGGCGGGCGATCTCCGGAGAGACGCCGAAATACTGGTTCTCTTGTTGTCGGATGAAGCCCGCGCAGTAGTAGTTGGCGATTGCGAAGCGCCGGTCATCGCTTTGGTTGGTGCCGCCTCCATGCCACAAGCTCCCGTGGCAAAAGATGACGCTGCCGGCAGGCATTTCCGCTGCGACGCTATCGACCTCCACGTCAAAGTGCGGCATGTCGCCCGCCTTATGACTTCCGGGCACAAGGCGAGTCGCACCGTTTTCCTCTTTGAAATCGCTGATCGCCCAGATGCAATTGAGCGTGAAGGGTTGATGGGGCTTCGGCACGGGGATCAATTGATCATCCGCGTGCAGCGGTTGTGAGCCTTGGCCAGGACACAGGGTAATGGCGCTCAGCGAGGAGAGCTGCAGCTCAGCATCCAGCACGGCTTCCGCGAAAGGCAGCACGGCTTGATGGGTCGGCACCTTCCAAAAGGCCTCCCCATTCGCCAGCAAGTTGTAGATACGAATGGTCTGGCGACCTTCGAAGTCGGTGTCGCGGCCGGTGATGTTGAGGTCGCGCTCGGTCTTCAAAAGCGCTTCCCTAAGCTCGCTGACGAGTTCGGACTCGATGACGTTCTCAAGAACGACAAAGCCATCGCGGTTGAAGTCGGCTAGGGCCCGTGCCATCTCGCCGGTTTTCGATTCATCGTCGGACATACTTTCTCCTAAAGCGCTGAATGACGCACTCGGGGCCGCGGAGCAGGGAGTGCTCGTCATGTGAGCGTTCGTTCTCATTCAATATAGTGTCGTTTCTTGCTGAAGGGCACTTCAGGTCCCTCTGGGCGCTAGGTATCGCGAGCTCCAAACCCGTAGCGCTGCCGAACGCCTGAGTCCCGCGCCCGCGATACGCTCCCTCCTACCAAGGAGGGCATCTTATGGACATCATGGAACTTGGGGCGATTGGGGAGCTGGTGGGCGGCGTCGCGGTGATTGCGACGCTTGTCTACCTGGCGGTTCAGCTCTCGGGAAGTCGGCAGGCTCTGAAAACCCAGACGCACCACAACCTCATCATGGCGGCCCAACGACCCTTGGAGTTCGTGATGGCGGACGCCGAACTCGCGGACATCGTCACGCGCGGTGACGAGAACCCTGGCGCGCTCGGGCCCGCGGAGTGGGAGCGCTATAGCAACTACGCGTTCATGGTGATCAACGCGTGGGAGTACGGCTACTACCTCAGCCAGAGCCAGTCGGTTCCACAGACGCTGTGGGAGGGTGGGAACGGCTACTGGACGGAGCTCGCCCGCACCAAGCCGGGCGTGCTCAAGTTTTGGAGCGAGAACGAGCACGCGTTCGCCGAGCCGTTCCGGTCATACGCGGCCGCGAGATTCCCCACTTCGGACACCAGGACGGAGGCCTGACCATGGACCTCACCCAACTCGCCAACCTCGGAGAGTTCATCGGCGGCGTCGCGGTGTTAGTGACGCTGATCTATCTGGCTTTTCAGGTGCGTCAGGCGAATCGAGTGATCCGGGCAGAGGCTGAAAGCGGATCGATCCAATCGTTCGCCGAGGCAAACCGCGATCTTCTTAAGGAAGGTTCCGCCGAAGAGATCACGTTTCGCGTCGCTACTGGTGTTGGATATGAGGAGCTGTCGGAAAGAGAGCGATTCCAAGCCCTGCTGGCGCGTCGGGCGATCGTTCAACGCTTTGAAGCCGCCTACCACCGCAGCACGATGGGGCACTTCGGCGACGAATATTGGGAACGAATGAGGAGAGGAATGGGAGAGTTTCTTTCGCCCCCGGTATTCCGTCATCTCCTCAACCTAGACGTCGACCAATACCCAAGGCAATTCCTGAGTGAGATGAAAGGTGCCTTGGCTGACTACGAAGAGTCCGGTGGCTTGAACACTCTGAGAGACAGTCGATGAACTGGGACGCCATCGGGGTGGTGGGAGAGGTCGGCGGGGCGATCGCGGTCGTCTACCCCAGCTCCTCCAACAACGGCTTCGCATCCTTCAGGTCCTGCGTGTCGAAGCCCTCGGTGAAGCAATCGTAGACGGGAGCGAGGAGGTCGCGGGCTTCGGCGGTCTTGCCCTGGGTTTGCCAGAGGTGGGCGAGGCTGGTGGCGGCTCGGAGCTCCCAAGACCTGACCCCTTGCTTGCGGGCGACAACGAGAGATTGGTGGAAGGCCGCTGCCGCGCTGTCGAACTCCCGTGCTGTGAGCAAGAGCTCGCCCCGAAGCCGATAGAGCTCAGATTCTTGGTAGCGTTCGTGGGTCTCCTCCACATGAGTGAGGGCCTGTGAGATGGCGTTGAGGCCCTTGGCGACCTCTCCCACCTTGAGATGACCTTCGGCCCGCATGAGCATCTCTACGCTCATGCCGCGAACCGCATCGATGCGACCACTCGTGAGGTGGTAAGCGTAGAGATTGCGCAGGCTGGATGCGCGCGTGCTCTTCACCGCGCTGAGCGACGCCGGGGTCGAGACCCCGGCATCGGACGCCCGATCGGCGACAAATAGAGGGAGATTCGGCCTTCGCGATACGCTCCCACCCCAAGGAGAGCGGTTTATGACGATCACAGAGCTTGGGGCTGTCGGGGAGTTGGTGGGTGGTGTGGCGGTGATCGTGACCCTCGTCTACCTGGCGATGGGGATCAGGCGGAATACCGCCAGCGTCGATACGGCGCGCTACGACGCAATCACTTCGGGGTTCAACGACATCAACGGCGCGATCCTGGGTGATGCGGAGCTTCCTCACCTGTTCAACCTGGGGATGAGCGACCCAGAGCAGCTCGATGTAGAGCAGCGTGCTCGCGTGGCGTTCATCTTCCGCATGTACCACAACCAATACAACAAGATTTTCCGTCTCTTTCGCTCAGGAATTCTCTCCGAGGTGGAATGGGCCGTGTACGCGGGGCAATGGGCACAGCTCATCTCCACTCCGGGAGGCGCTCAATTCCTCGAAGTCAATACGGACTTTCCCGGCCTGACCAAGGCCGTACAGCCGTATGTGGGGCAGGGAGCCTGGGCCATGAGCATCGACGGCCCCGGCTAGACACGATCGGACCGCTCCGACTGATTAGAGCGATGCCCCAGCGCGCGGTCTGCCGGCAGCTCCCGCCATCACAACGGCGTCGCGATAGGCTCCCTCCCCAAGGAGGGACTCTCATGAACATCATGGAACTCGGGGCGATTGGGGAGCTGGTGGGGGGCTTCGCGGTGATCGGCTCATTGATCTATGTCGGCTTGCAGGTGCGGCAGAGCAATGATCACACACGCCAGACGATCGACCTCGAGCGCAACCAGGCGAATCGGTCGATGACGCAGGCGATGGCCGAGGTCTGGGCGACTCTCGAGCGCGGTGAGTTCGTGGAACTGATGCAGAGAGCAACTCAATCGTGGGATGGCCTGTCTTCGGCGGACCAGGGGCGCCTAGGAGCGTGGCTCACACGTTTCCACGTAAACACGGTGTCGGTTTTTCTCGCCGGCCAACAGGGCTTGATGGACGAGGACTACTGCAACGCCTGGATCGAGGCCTACACCATGTTCGTCGCGAGTCCGGGCCTCAGCCGCTGGTGGGACTTCTCGAAACCGACCCACCACCCCGGATTCGTTCCTCGACGACTGGCGGCTGCCGGCTAGCCTCGCCGCGGTTCCCCAGGAGTGATGTCCTGAGGTTCCTCCTTGCCGCCCTCGGCCTTCGGGTCGGGGGCGGTTTAACTAGCGGACGACGTGAGCATCGCCATCATCGCCTCGTCCATCCTCGGGATGCGCCGCGTACATGCCGAAGAACTGGTCGAGCGTCTCGGCGCGAATCTCGTCGAGCGTTAGGCCCTCGCGCGTGCACCAGCGGACGTGTTGGGGGCTCACCAGCGTGTAGGCGGTGGCCGAGTACCTGGTCCACTGCCAAGTCGGCAGGAGGCGCCTAGGACGATGGGGCAAGATGGCTTCCTCGGCACCCTTTACCCGCGCGCTGGGGTTGGCCAGGACTTCCTCGATGTGGCGCCGTCCATTCTCTGTGATCCGAGGGGAGAGTCTCTGCCACACGGCCCTTCCCGCCCGGCGACAACAAGAAGCCCGCGAGGTTCGCCTCGATCGCCTCAAATAGGTCCCGGTCAACGAGCCCCGACTCGTGATACTTGAGGGTCTTCTCGAAGTGGGCGACGAACGGCGCCAGTTGAGCGACAAAGCGCGTCTGTTCCTCGGGTGACAGCGAATCGAACGCCGAGAGTCCTCGCGTCCAGATCGAAGCCAGCTCTGCGTTCTCAGCCAACGGGTGATGCCACCCGTGCCAGCTGTCGACGACGGATTCCCGCGCTTGAACGCGCGAGAGAGACGTGCTCTGGCGAATCTGTGACGCCAGATAGAGTAGCGACGCGATCACTCCGACTGCACCTACGAGCTCCCCGATGTTTCCGAGGTTTTCTAGCGTCATCTTGTTGCCCGTGAGTCCTCCTAGCGCCCAACAGCGGACCCATGGTGGCAAACGGAAGGCCACTATACCGAACCCAACCCACGCATAGACCCGCGATACGATCCTTCCTAAGGAGGATTGCGGACATGGACATCATGGAACTCGGGGCGATCGGGGAGTTTGTTAGCGGCATCGCGGTGATCGGATCGCTGCTCTACGTCGGATTGCAAGTTCGGCAAAGTAACCGCCTGGAAAAAGCAGAGTCGGTGAGGGCCGTGAACCGCGACTACGTCAGCACGCTGCTTCAGGGCGACCCGCCCCTGTTTCGCAGAGCGATGGTCGATTTCGAGAGCCTCCCGAAGGATGAACAGGCTCGCGTTCACAGCTGGCTCGTAGCCATTTTCAGTGTCGCGAGGACCGAGGTGGCTCTTCGCGATCAGAACCTCGCGGAGGAAGGTGACTACCCGCAAGTCCTGGCTGGATTCACCCGAAGTCCGGGGATCGGACACTGGTGGAAGGTCGTGGGGCCAACCTTCGGTGATGATTTTCAGCGTTTCATCGCCGAATCCGTCTCGACGCAAGAGATCGAGAGTATCCCCGCGCCTCATGAGTTCATTCCTTGGCTAGTCGCGGACACCGCCGCGGAGGAAGCCTAACCATGGACCTCACGCAACTCGCCCACCTCGGAGAGTTTGTCGGCGGCGTCGCGGTTCTGGTGACGTTGATCTACCTGGTCGTTCAGGTTCGTCAGAACACACGGCAGATCCGGCACGCCACCGAAGTCGCTCAGGGAACCGCGGAACTCGAAACCGCCAAGATGAACATGTCCTACTTCGAAAACCTGCTGAACCCCGAGACTTCAGCAGCTTGGGAGAAGGCCTATACGAGCCCAGAGGACATGATCGGTCAAGAGAGAGCGCATTTTGTCAACCTGATGGCCATCTGGTTTCACCTGGCGCAGGGTCACCATCGGCAATACCGGCGAGGGCTCTTGCCCGAAGCCTCGTGGGCGCCGATCGCTCGGACACTCGCAGGGGCGATGCGCCAGGAAGCGATCCGGCGCCGGTGGTCGAACAACGTGAGCTACCTGGCCAATGACTTCCGGGCCTACGTCGAACGGCTTTCGGGGGAATACCCCGACGAGGTCTGGGTCCCCGAGCGACTTTCGGAGATCTGATGACTGGGGAAGCCATTCGAGCGGTGGGCGAAGTCGGCTGATTAGCCTCCCATAGCCCTAGACTCCCTCCCGAAGGAGGGATCCGCATGGACATCATCGAACTCGGGGCGATTGGGGAGCTTGTAGGCGGCGTAGCCGTACTCGTGACCCTTGCCTATCTCGCGACGCAGGTCCGTCAAAACACGTCGGTCATCCGGGCCAGTGCCTCGCAATCCTTTCTCGACTCAATCAACCAAGTTTGCGAGACCGTCGCGGGAGATGTCGAGCAAGCCAGGGTTTGGCGACTCGCGATGGAGGATCCAGGTGCTCTCACGGAAGATGAACGGTACTCGGCGGATTGGATGTGCCTTATGGCATTCCACTCTTTCGAGAATGCCATGATCCAACACGAGATGGGGTCCCTCGACAGGCAGACCACGGCAATGATTCAGAATCGCATCCGGAAGGCGCTCACGATTCCGTACTACCAAGAATGGTGGGAGAGAAACGATTGGGGCTTCACCGATCGCCTGGTTCAATTCGTAGAGGAATGCGAGTCGGAACTGTCGGCCGACGCCGAAGGTAAAGGCAAAGCCTAGCCATGGACCTCACCCAACTCGCCAACCTCGGAGAGTTCATCGGCGGTGTCGCGGTGCTGGTGACACTGATCTATCTGGCGATCCAGGTGCGGCAGAGCAATCAGAACGATCGCTTGAGCGCCCTTAAAGAAACGATTGCGCTCTATTCGAGCCACGGTGCCATCGTAGCGAGCGATGAACATGTTGGCGCCTTCGTGAAGGGGCTCAGGGATTACGGGAGCCTTGGCCCGGAGGAGCGGGTGAAGTTCAACATGTGCGTCGCGGGTTATCTCAATGTCATCGAGGTGACGCGCGCCCATCAAACGAGGCTGGACGATGTGGTCGAGGCGGTCGGCCCCTACTTCGGCTCACGGCTCTTTGCCTATTCGGGATTCCGCGACTGGTGGGAGCACGATGCTAGGGCCGGCTTCCTGCCCGAGACAATCGCCGTCGTGGACCAGCTGGTCGAAGCGTACCGCGACAGCCCCGGGTTCTGGGAGCGCGTCCATCCATAGCACCCGACCCTCGATACCATCCCTCCCCAAAAGGAGGAACCCTCATGAACATCATGGAACTCGGGGCAATCGGGGAGCTGGTGGGGGGCGTCGCGGTCGTCGGCTCACTGCTCTTCGTGGGCTTCCAGGTGCGACAGGTGAGGAAGGCGACCCGCGCCGACGCGTCCGACAAGACGTGGGAATCCTGGCGCGATATTTCGCTGATCGCCGCCGACAATATCGAGGTCTTCCGGGACGGATTGTTCGACTTTCGCAACATGGGCGGGCCCGAGAAGATGCGCTTCGTCTATTTGATCAGCCCCTTCTTCAACTACTGGGAGAACTACCACGCGAAATACCGCGAGGGCCTGATCGACGGGGTCGAATGGACGCGTCTGAACGCCCTGATGCATTGGTATCTCGGGTGCCCCGCGATGCCCGACGTCTGGCCGCGGGTCGAGGGAATCCTGACCGCTCCCTTCGCCGAGCACGTTCGCGAGGTGTTGCGCGACTTCGAGGAAGGCCGCCGCGATCGCTCCGACTACTCCGACTTCGAAGGCGCGCCGTGGCTACCAAATGCTTCCGGGGAGGGCCGCTAACGATGGACCTCACCCAACTCGCCGATCTCGGAGAATTCATCGGCGGCGTCGCGGTGGTGGCGACGTTGGCCTATCTCGCGGTGCAGGTGCGGCAGAACACGTCAGCCGTATCGATGGCCACCTATGAGAGCATCTCGGGTGGCTTCAATCAGGTAAATGGAATCGTCGCCGCCGACACGACCGTAGCGGCCGTTTTTTCCCGCGGAGTCACTGATCCGGAGTCGCTCAACGAGGCAGAAGCGGTCCAGTTCTCCTATTTGATGCGTTGTTGGACCAATCGATTCCACATGCTCGTCCGACTCTACCGACTTGGGGCGATTACCAAGGCGGAATGGGATCTAAACGGAGCAGAGGCGGCGCAGGCGTTTCGGACGCCAGGTGGCCTCTGGTTTCAAGCGGGAAATCCCTTTTTCCAAGACCTGTACGACGCGTTGGAGGAATTCGCGGGTGCCGAAGACACGTCGAATTGGGGATTAGACACCGGAAAGACCCGATGAACTGGGAAGCTGAGATGAGAAGGCCAGCCTCCT
>CAJHXS010000421.1_pt1 | contig 12517 bp, 11 predicted proteins | sample 9198591 | NCBI WGS metagenome assembly CAJHXS01 (sample SAMEA7708347, study PRJEB35096) | sediment metagenome | biome: marine neritic benthic zone biome [ENVO:01000025]; feature: sediment [ENVO:00002007]; material: shallow marine sediment [ENVO:03000034] sea grass bed [ENVO_01000059] ... | reverse complement strand
CCGAAAACCTGGACGAAATGTGAGAAGCGCCAGAACCTTCGAGGTTGGGATTTCGGCGAGTACCATTCCCAGGTATTCCAGGGTTGCTGCATCGCACCAATGCAGGTCCTCTACCAACAGCACTACGGGCCGCCGCTCTGCTAGCGCCAATAGCCAAGCGACAAGGGTCTCCGCGATCCTCTCACGTTGGAAGTCTCCGCCTTCTGCTCGCCCCTGATACCGATCGGCAAGCGGAATTGAAAGCAGCAACGCGATTGCGGGGACTGCTTCTTCGAGCGGCATTCCGATCGTCTTGAGATCCCGTTCAAGTCGGCCAAGTTTCTTTTCGTTCTCATCCTCCGATGTGAACCCTAGAGCGTCCTCAAGTAACTCGATCAACGGGTAGAACGCGCTCGCCTGCGTGTGTCGGTTAGAGTGACACTCGATCCAGGTATGTGGTTGCTCGGCCAGATGGTCTCGAAGCGAGCGCAGAAGTCGTGTTTTTCCTACACCAGCTTCGCCACTCACGAGGATTGCCTGCCCGCTTCCTTCTTTGACCTGCTCCCAACGATCGAGCAGGAGCCCCATCTCAAACCGCCGACCCACAAAAGGAGTGCGCTGGCGCCCGTCACCATCGCGATCCCGTGGGCTCGTTGCCTCCACGACGCGGAACGCACGAATCGGCTCGGCCACGCCCTTCAGCATCGGGGTGCCGAGGTCGTCGGTTCGAAACATCGCCGGCACGAGCTGTTGGGTCGCTTCGCTCATCACGATTTCGTTGTGGCCCGCGATGGTCTGCAAGCGAGCCGCGATATTGGGCGTTTCGCCAATCGCAACTTGATCGGGAGTACCCGCACTGCCCAACTCGCTCACCACAACCAGCCCTGTGTGGATACCAATACGAACCTGGAGCGGCATTTCGGCGAGAGCGGGGTAGTGCTTTATGAGTCCATCGCTGGTGGTGGGAAGTGCGCTCGCGATCGCAAGAGCCGAGCGAAACGCTCGCTCCGGCGCGTCCTCCTGTGCTTTCGGATACCCAAAGTAGATCAACAACCCATCACCGAGCGGTCGTGCAACGAAACCCTGCCAGGATGCCAGCTCTCGACGGCACGTTTGCTGGTAGGCGTCAATGACCCCTGCGAGATCTTCGGGGTCTAGTCGCTCTGCAAGGGCCGTAGAACCGACCAAATCCACGAACATGACAGTGAGCTGGCGACGCTCACCCTCAGTTGAGCTGCCGAGGGAGGTCGCGCACTCGTTGCAGAACTTCGCGCCCTCGGGATTGGAATGACCGCAGCTCGGGCAGGTCATGGGGAGATTCTACGCCTCCGCGATCGCAGGTGGCCTCGCAACCGTACCCGGTGCCTGGTCGCGCAAGGTCTCGACCGGAACGCCCTTGCCCATGGAACGGCCCCTCTAAGTCCTCGTATTTTCTGAGTTTTGACAGGACACGAGACGACTTGGAAACATGAGAGAATAGGAGCGATGGACGGGCTCTCCCAGCTCGCTGATTGGGCCAACCAGAACGAGGGGCTCCTCCAAGCTCTCGCGATGCTGGGTGGGATCGGCGCGCTGCTGATCTCGCTGCGGCGGCAGCAAAGCCAAGCGGTCGCTCGGTCCAAAGCAGTCGAGCCGGTTCCGGCGAAGGTCGTTGTTCGACCCGTTGGAGAGAGCCGCAGCGCAAGCCTCGTCCCTGTGTTCGGCGGCTACGGCGGCCATGTGACCGTCGAGGACGAAGAGATCGTCGCGACTTTTCCGGACGCAGACGACGCGGCCCGCGCAGCCTTGGAAATTTAGAGCACTCTTGGCTCTGACGGGTCGGCCGAAACGGAGATCCTGATTTGTGAGCGATCAGGGCCGGTTCCGGAGACGACCGAGGCAAACCGGGGCGCGGTTCGTGTCACCGAAAAGATCCGACGGGCGCTACTCGACGCCTCGGACTTGAGCGTTGCGCGACGAAGTACCGGTGCTGTTCCGTTCGTTATCGAGGTGGCAAGTCCATTTCGGTTGGTTCGACGCTGGGGGCTTCCGGTTGTGGGCGCATTGTTGATCATGGTCGGGGCGGGCTGGCTCCTCGCTGGCGGCGGCTCAAACGGACAATCGATCCGCTCGATCGCGGTTCTTCCTTTGCAGAACCTTTCGGGTGACCCGAAGCAGGAGTACTTCGCAGACGGGGTGACCGAGGACCTGATCGGGGCTCTCAGCAAGATCGGAGAAATCCGCGTTCCCTCGCACCGCTCCGTCCTGCGTTTCAAGGGATCGACGGAACCTCTTCCAGCAATCGCGTCGGAGCTAAATGTCGACGCTCTGATCGAGGGCAGCGTACGGCGGTAGGGCAACCAAGTGCGGATCACCGTCCAACTGGTTAAGGGCGGGGCCGACGAGCATCTTTGGCATGAAAGTTACGACGGAGACCTAAGCGACATCCTTGCGGTGCAAGAGCGGATCGCCCGGTCTGTCGCGGTCCGCGTAGAGGCGACGCTCAAGCGGGGCGAATCCGAAGGGCCAGCGGCGGAGAGATCTGTCGTCCCAGCTGCTTATGACGCGTACCTTCGCGCGCGTCAGCTCGACCGCGTTCGGACGGGTTGGGCTTCCCCAGAAATGATCCAGCGTCTCGAAAGCGCCGTGGCGCTCGATCCCGGTTTCGGGTCCGCCCACTATTGGTTGGCCGACGCTCTTGTTTGGTCCGCCGTTTTCCAACAATCACCCGCCAAGGAGCTTATGCCGAGAGCCCGCACCCTGGCGATGACCGCTCTGGAGTTGGGTGCGGTCGAGGCCCACGGTGTCTTGGGTAGTGTCGCGGCGCTGTACGATTGGGACTGGGCAGAAGCCCGGGCGCACTTCGAGCGCGTCAGAGAGACCCGCCCCAATACCCTCTTTGCTGTCGCTTCTCAGCAAACAGAAGGAAGGCTTCTTTTCGCTCTGGGCAGCTGGGAACCGGGCTTGGAGCAGATGCGGAAAGGGGCAGCCACCGTGGATCCGATCTACCTCTTACCGAGCGCATGGGTCCACGATTTCGAGGCGCGGGCTCGCCGATACGACGTAGCGATTAAAGGTTCGAAGACCCTTCTTACGATCGATCCAGAGCTTCCGCAGGCGTACAACACGCTCTGGTGGGCGCACTCGTGGAAGGGGGAGTTCGACGAAGCCGTCGCGGCACTCGAAGGCGTGTTGAGACTAACGGGGACTACAGAGAGCCGGTCGTCCGATCCATATCCAGATGCGAGCCCGCTGTTAGCGGTATATCAGAAAGCAGGGTTCCGAGCGTACCTGCGAGCATGGATCGGCGGCTGGGAGGAGATGTGGAAGGCGCGGGGAGTCTGGGCACCCTACATCGCCCAATACTATGCCCGTCTCGGGGAAGCGGATCTGGCCTTCGAGTGGCTAGAGCGCGCCTATCAGGATAGAAACCCGCACCTTGTGTTCGTCTTCAACGCAGTTCCGGACTTTGATCCCATCCGTTCCGATCTCCGCTTCGTGGAGCTTGCTGAGCGCGTCGGGATCCCGCTCGTCGAGCCCGACGGGCCGCTGGCCGCGCCGCTCCCCGATTGAGCTTGCGCCCACTCCGCGCCCACATTTCGGGAAGAAAAGGTCATAGAAATCCATCGGTTACGGAATTGACCGCCGGGTTCGATTCTCGTCCGTCCCGCTATGACTCACAAAGCCGCTGTTGGTTGAGAAAGTGGGCGAGCAGTAGCAGGCAAGGCGCGGTTCGCGCGCGGTTTCGGGCCGCCTATCGTTGAGCTTTCCGCTACGTCGGGACGAGCTACTCGCGTGGTCGCGGGATCGAAGTAGCTAACCGGCGGCGGAACGAGAGGTTGACCGCCATGGCCCTGAAACTCACCGAGTTCTTCTTTCGCAAGGCTGGGATGACCGCGAACGCTTTTCTCAACCACTGGCAGCAGCAACACACCGAAGTCGTTTCGGCTATCGAGGGATTGCGCCGCTACGTGCAGAACCCGGCCGCCGGTCTTTTAGAAGGAAGGCCGAGCCCTTTCGATGGCATGGTGGAGGTGTGGTTCGACGATTTTGCCGCCATAAAACGGGTTCAGCAAAGCGACTACTGGGACACCATCGTCGACGACGAGCTTCGCTTCGTCGACCGACCCACCATGCAACTGTTCTTCTCTGAAGAACCGCTTCCCGAGCAGTATGAGGCCGGATTCAAGCAGGCATTTCTACTCGATCCGGCAACGGGCACCTCCGTCGAGACGTTTCGCAGTCAGGTCGCGCGCGCTCTCGAGACGCCTAAGCTCGGCGGACTGCGCGGGATTCAACGCCAGCTGCCCGTGTCGATGCCGGGCAACCCGCCCGCTTGCGCCGGCGCTCTCGAGATCTGGCGCTTCGAGAGCCTCGCCGCGCTCGAGACCGGGATGAAAAGCCCGGTCGCGCGCGCTGTATGCGACGCTCGCCAAACCTGGGCGACGGCTCGAGAACCGCACACGGCGGAAGAGCGGGTGATCCGATAAGGCAGAGCCGCGGGCGGCCCTGTATACAGGGCGCGGAAGCAGCGCGAGGGGCTTCTCTTTTCCTCGAGAAGTAGGCCCGCGCCAGGAGCCACTCCGCACCCCGGACTGCCGGGTCAGTCACTTAGACGACCCGGTGTTTTCTTTGGACCGGTTGGGGTCACGCCGCGGCACGCGAATTCGCAAAGGGCGGGGACCGATCACCGGGGCGGCTCCGCCGAGGACGAGCTCACCGAGGTCGTCGGTCGGGCGAGGTATTCTGGCCTCACGAGACCAGTGGTGGGGGGTGCAGGTCGCGGCGTCTTCGCAGCCGTCGACGTCTTGGCGCCGCGCGACCCACGGCCCGTCGGAGTCGCCATGTCCGAGCCCTACGATCTTTCCAACGACTTTATCGTCGCCGGGGACACCAGCTTCCACTACGCCCTCGACGGCGACCCGGCGAACCCCGTGCTCGCCCTCGTCAATCCGGCGAGCCACAACCTGACCTGCTGGGAACCGGTACTCGACGGGTTGTTGCAGCACTTCCAGGTGCTGCGTTTCGACATTCGCGGCACCGGGAAGAGCGGCTGGGGCGACGACGACGGGTTTACCTTTTCCCGATACGCCGACGACCTGGCAGCCATCCTGGCCGAACTCGGGATCGGAAACGCCTTCGTACTCGGCGTCGCCTACGGCGCCAGAACCGCGGCACGGTTCGCCATCCGGCACCCGGACAAGTTGATCGCGCTGGGACTCTTCGATGTGGCCCTCACGCCACCGGTGGAACGGGCCGGACAGCGAGCGCTGGGAGCCGAAGCCCGCGAGCTGTTGAAACAGGCCGGTGAACCGGAAGTTGCCAGCCGGAAGTCCTGGCGCTTCTACGAAGACCGGGGCGCAGCGCTCCGTGCCCACACCGCCCACCAGATGGAGGAGGACACCTCGGAGATGCTCGGTGATCTGGAGGTACCCGTCCTGGTGGCCTGCGGTCGGCAGGACATGAACCTTGCGGAAGCCGAACGCATCGCGGGTGCCATACCCGGCTCCGAATTCCGGATCATGGAAATGACCGGTCACGGATCACCGTTCTATCGGCCGGGCCTTTTCGTGGAAATCATCCACACGTTTGCAGCCCGCCACGCTTTGATCTGAAGCGCGGCGGTTCAGCCCACTCGACTGCGTCGAGCAGCATCGCATCACGGCTTGTCTTCCGTGCCCGGCATCTCGATCCCGAACTCGGCCAGCACTTCCGCGTTGTGCGCCCCCAAGGTCGGCGGCGGTTGATAGAGGGTCGTGGGCGTTTTGCTGAACTTGATCGGGTTCGCGGCGAGGGTGATGTCCGGGTTCTCGCCACCCGGCGCGCAGGTTTCGAGCATCTGGCGGGCCGCGATGTGGGGATCCTGGTAGATGTCGGCCATGTCCTGAACAGGGCCCACCGGGATGCCGCCATCGAGGACCTCCAGGATCTCCGCGCGCGTGTGTTGAGTCGTCCAGGCGCAGATCTGTTCTTCGACCCAATCGACGTGTTTGAGCCTTGCGGTGTTGGTGGCACTGCGCTCGTCGGTCGTGAGGTCGGGCCGTTCCATCGCGGTACAGAGCCGCTGCCAGTGACGCGGCTGTGCGGCGGCGATCGCGACGCGCCCGTCCTTCGCCGGAAAGAGGTCGAAGGGGTAGAGCGTCATGGCCCGCTGGAGCCCGGCCGGGTTCGGTTTTCCGGTGAAGCCGTGCTGCGCGACCGCGCTCTTTTGGAAGGACAGCATCGCGTCATACATCGACACGTCGAGGAACTGCCCCTGGCCCGTGCGCTGTGCGTGGTGAATCGCCGACACGACGCCCAGCGCCATGAGCGTGCCGGGGAAGATGTCGGCCAACGCGGGGGTCACGAGGTTGTCGTTGGCGTGCACGATGCCCCCAAAGCTCTGCGCCGCCGCGTCGAGACACGGCCAGTCTGCGTAGGGGCTCTCGCCCGAGCGGGGGTCGCCAAACCCGCGCACGCAGGCGTAGACGATCCGCGGGTTCCGCTCCGCGATCACCTCATAGCCGAGACCCAGGCCGTCCATCACGCCCGCGCGCATATTCTCGACGAGGGCGTCCGCCTGATCGCAGAGCTGTAGGAATACCTCCTTGTGAGCCTCAGTTTTCAGGTCGAGGCACACGCTCCGTTTGTTGCGATTGACCGCGGCGAAGGGGGCGCCGAAGTCGGTGCCGGCGTTCCGCTCGTCCCGGACCGGAGCGTGGTCGGGGAGAAAGGGCGGGGTGTTCCGGTAGCCGTCGCCCCGCGGTGGTTCGACCTTGACGACCCGCGCTCCGAGGTCGGCGAGGAGGCCCGCGCCAAAAGGGCCCGCGAGGGCCATGGTGCAGTCGATCACCGTCAGGTCTTGGAGGGGGCCTTTGCGGGTCGTGTTGTTCATGGTGGGGTCCATGTCGATAGAGCGTCTCAAGAATCTCGCGATGGAGGCGTTTCGATCCGTTGAAGAGGAAACGGCAGGGTGCACCGCCGCTCAGGCAAGCTGAAAACCGTAGTGTTCGCTCTTCATCCGACGCGCGAGGGTCGTCGACATCAGACCGGCCCCTCCGGTCCGCGCCATCAACGCCTCGAATCGGGCGCGGCCGTCCTCTCCGAGCGCCGCGACGATGTCGGCGAGGCGCTGAAAGTGATGGACGACGTTGCTGAAGGCCTGGGAATGGACCTCGACACCCCGGAGCACAAAGTCGAATTCGCCGAGACGGGGATGGGCTCCCGGGGGGGCCTCCGGGTCGCTTTGGACCACACTCCCGGCGGGGCGCTCGGGGTCGCGCGCTACCCAGGCGTTGAAGGTGTCGAGCATGCCCTGGGCTTGCGGCCCACAGTCGCGAAAGAGGTACTCGAGAAACGGGATCAGGGTTTCCGGGATGGCGTCGTCGGCCGGAAACTCGTTGACCAGCCCCGAAAACTCTCCGTCCTGAAAGCCCGGCTCGAACATCCGCTCCGTCCATCGATAGACGTGCGGGGCAGTGGTCTTCATGAGTTTCGCCGGGACCGGGTCGCGGCCGAGGTGGGCGAAGAAAGGGCCGATCAGGCCAAAATCCGCGACGCTGGGATGACCGCCGAGGAGATAGGGGTGATGCAGGAAATGCGCGTTGAGGATTTCGAGACACTCGATATGCGAGCTCTCGATCGCCGGAATCGTCTCCTCGCTGATTCCCATGACCGCCGGGAAGGTGCTGAAAAAGTCGCGGATGGGCGCGATCACTTCCTGTTGGCGCGCCGGATCCTTGTACGGCGATAGCGAACGCGCGAATTCGGCGTCCAGAAACGCCGCCTGTTCTGGGAAGTTCCAGCGGTAGTGCATCGCCGGGATGAAGAACAGATCGCACCCGAAGAACTCGATCAGCCACGCCACACCTTTCTGAACGGGCGAATGCGGAACCATCGGATGCTGGGGAAATCGCTCTTCGAGGTGAATCATCGTATCGGTGCCGTCCTGGATGACGGTGCCGTCTTCCAGCTCGGATACGGGAATGGCGAAGTACCCCACCAGGGGCGCGATCTCCTTCTGGAAGCGCGGATGAGAGGGGTAGGCCTCTTCGTATTCGATGCCCTTTTTGATGAGATAGGCGCGGACCCGGCCGCTCCACAGGGAGCCCGGTGCGCCCCACATGATGATTTTGTCGTGTTGCCGCCCGGAGTTCTTGAACATGGGAGGGGTTCCTCGAATGCGCCGATCGGAAATAGGGTCTCGCGAAGCCGATCGGGCGACCGCGTACTGATTGTCTTCGCAACCGATACAGTCGTGTAAGCGCGCGCCTGCCACCTCTGTCGCGCCCGCGGTGGGTCGACTCTATCCCACCCTCGCGGTCGAATCTCCGCCAAGCTCGGGGCTCGAGACGCTTCGAAACGACAGTCTGTTCAACGCGGTCGCGCGGGGCGACGAGGCACCCGGGAAAACCTCACCGTTGTCTTCCTTGGCGCCGAAACCCCGGCCGACTGCGATCAGAAGTGGGGTGGACCTCGCCGCACCCTCGCGCGCAGGGCCTCGAGGTTCTCGGCCGGGGGATACACCCCTTCCTGCCACCAGGTAGCGCCAGCTGCTTCGTAGGCCTGGGCGCGGTCGCGGTCCCTAGAGTCGTCGCCCGAGGTGTTCAGGGCGACCGCGAGTGCGAAGGACTTGTCCCGGTCTCGGTGCTTCAGGACGAACCGGTCGATCTCACGCACTTCGTCCACCGAGAGCGGGCCCGAGACGTCTTGCCGCATCGCCATCACTCCGTCGAAACGGGCCGCGCGGCGAAACGGCTTGCGAGCGGGCCACATCGCGCCCAACCAGATCGGCACGTCTGCACCGCCGGGGCAGAAGGTGGGCCCGCTCGCGCGGTAGTGCGCACCGGAGTGATCGAAATCGCTGCCGCTCCACGTCTTCTCGAGGAGCTCTAGGCCCTCGTCCAACATCGCGGCGCGCACCGCCAGGTCGCCCGCGTCCCCGAAATCGTCGAACTCGCTGGGCCAGCCACCGCTCCCGGCGCCGAGGACGAAGCGCCCACCGGAGAGCTGGTGAAGGGTCAGGATTTCGCGGGCGAGCTTGGTGGGGCGGCGACGAGCGAGCGGTGTGACGGCGGTTCCGATCAACGCCCGAGAGGTCCGGTCCGCGATGAGGCCGAGCGCAATCCACGGATCGACGTGAAATCCACCGAGTCGCCGCCCGGCGACCTCGGCGTTGGGCCAGTTGATGTGATCCCACAAGAACACGGCGTCCCACCCGGCGTCTTCCGCTTCGACGGCCAGATCCGCGAGCAGTCTCGCGTCACCCAGAAAATCGAGATTCATCAGATTGAGAGAGAATTTCATCGTCGGGTCCTGCTCTCCATCCCTTTGTCGGCGGCTCTACGCCGGTCGCCGGCAGTGGTGCATGTAGACGTGCGAGGCGACAAAGGCGCACGCGTACATGGTCGGGACGATGAGCGCGGTGTTCTCGGGGACGGGCGGGACGAATTCCGAACCCATCTCGTCGAGCTTCGCGAAGAACGCCCCGATCGCCGTGAACTGCGCGTGGATGGCGACGAGGCCGCTGGCCACGACGGCGGAGTAGATCACCGCGACGATCCAGAACTGCGTCCGCGTGAGCGTTTGTCCGACCAGATGCGCAGCCACGAAGTACGCGAAGAGGACCGAGAGATAGAGCGTAATGGAGTCGACCCCGGCGTTCAGCCACTCGTTGGTATGGGTCAGCAGTGCGGATTCGCTCATGATGGTCGGCCTCCTCCGCAAAGAACGGTACCGGAGACGGTCACGGGGGGTGGTCGGCGACCCGATCCGCACAACGAGGGATCGCGGGCCCCGCTTGTCGGGTTCGCTTCACGCCAGGGCGACGGTGATACCCTCGGCGACGAAGGAGGCACGGAAATGGACATCCCCGGGGTCGTCACGCGGGGCGGGGGGCCGAGGGGACTCGCGCTGGCGCTGCTGCTCGCGCTCTTGCCGAGCGTGTCGGTCGCGGAGCCGCCGCCGCCCCCGATCATCGATATGCACCTCCACGCGCTTCCGGTCGACTTTCCGATCTTTGGCGGCCCGCCGCCCCACACCGTGTGCGCGCCCTACACGAGCTTTCCGGTCTGGGATCAGCGCGGGAGCTACGGCGAGCAGTTTGCCTCCCACGGCGCCCACCCCGGATGCGGGGTTCCGGTCGTGTCACCGACGACGGACGAGGTCGTCATGCGGGAGACGATCGGGATCCTCGACGAGCTGAACATCATCGGGGTGACGAGTGGTCCAGTGGAGCTGGTGGAGCGTTGGAAGACGGCGTCGCCCGGACGGATCGTACCAGGACTGAGCTTCTTTCTGGACGAGGACGCTCCGAGCCCCGAGACGCTGCGGCGCTGGCACGCGGAGGGTCGGGTCGCGGTCTTCGGCGAGGTCGCGATCCAGTACCAGGGCATCGAACCCGACGACCCGCGTTTCGAGCCCTACCTCGCGATGGCGGAAGAGGTCGGTCTACCGGTCGGCATCCATGTCGGCACCGGGCCGCCCGGCGCCCCGTATCTCGGCTTCGAGCACTACCGCGCTCGGATGCACAGCCCGCTGAGTCTGGAGGAGCCGCTGCGGCGTCACCCCCGGCTCCAGCTCTACGTGATGCACGCGGGCTGGCCGATGCTCGACGACACGCTGGCCTTGCTCTACGCCCACCCCCAGGTGTACGTGGAAGTGGGCGTCATCAACTACATCCTCCCGCGCGCCGAGTTCCACCGCTACCTGCGGCGGCTGGTCGAGGCCGGGTTTGGCCACCGGATCCTGTTCGGGTCCGACCAGATGATCTGGCCCGAGACGATCCGGATTGCCGTGGATTCGATCGAGAGCGCGGAATTTCTCTCCGAAGCCCAGAAACGGGACATCTTCTACCGCAACGCCGCACGCTTTCTGCGTTTGAGCGACGAAGAGATCGCGGCCCACCACGGGCGCTGAACCCGCGCGATCCGGAAGCCACGTATCAGGGAGCGAGAGACCCCGGGCCGAATGCGAAGGTCGCCACCAACACGGCGTACCACCCGAAGAGGAGCGCCGCCGGGGAAGCCCCGCGACGAGCGGCATCCCGGTCACCGAGGCGACCAGAGAGAACGCGATCGCGAGGTACTCGAAGAGGGTCGTCGGGAAGACGAATGGCACGACGCGGGTCGCGATACGCTCCCCCGGGAGGAGGAACGCGGATGGACATCACGGAGGAGGTGGGCGCAACACGCGGCGATCGGGGAGGCCTCGCGATGGGGCAGGCGCACGCGAGCCTGGTCCCCACACGTGCGGTCACCGGGATCCCGAAAGCACTCCTCGGGATCGCGCTTGCCGCCGGCCTCGCCTCGGCCGAGCCCACGGAATCGCGACCGGTCGAGTCGCTCGAGGTGACGATCCTCTCCACCATGCTCACGGACTCGCGGGGGCTCGGAGAGTGGGGCTTCGCCGCGATGGTGGAGGCCGACGGCTACCGGGTGCTCTACGACACGGGGTATCGCCCGGAGACGGTGCTGCGCAACGCGGAGGAGCTGGGGGTCGAGCTGGCGACGGCTCAGGACGTGGTGCTGAGCCACAACCACGGCGACCACACCGGGGGGCTCCTCACGCTGCGCCGCGCGCTGCGCCCGCGCCAACCGTCGGCGCTCTCCCGGGTGCACGTCGGAGCGGGGCTCTTCGCGCCCCGGCGCTATCCGCCCCAGATTGCGGAGATGGGCTTCGAGTTTCCCGCGATGCAGGAGGTCCGCGAGCACTACGAGGCGCTCGGGGGGACGGTCCACGTCCACGAGACGCCGGTCGCCCTGGCGCCCGGGGTCTGGCTCACCGGACCGGTGCCGCGGGTGCACCCGGAGCGGAACTGGTCGCCCGGGGTGAAGGTCATGCGGGGCGAAAGCTGGGAGCCGGACGAAGTCCTGGAAGACTCCGCGCTGGTGATCGAGACCGCGAAAGGCCTCGTCGTCGTGACAGGCTGTGGCCACGCCGGGGTGATCAACATCCTCGACTACGCTCGCACGATGGTTCCCGAGCGCCCGGTCCACGCGGTGATCGGGGGCCTCCACCTCTTCGCGGCGGGCGACGACACCCTCGGCTGGACCGCCGACCAGATGGCGCGTCACGAGGTCGCCCACCTGGTGGGGGCCCACTGCACGGGGCTCCACGCCACGACGTTCCTGCGAGATCGCCTCGGGTTACCGAGGGCCCGCGCCGTGGTCGGCGCGGTGGGCGCGACCTTCTCCCTGGACGACGGGATCGACCCGCTCCGCCTCGCCCGCTGATTCGGGATCGTCCGCACCCAATCAAGACGCGTTCAGTGCGCGAGGCCGCGACCGGCGTCGCCAGTATCTCCGACCTGGTGGAACCCGCGCCCTAGAAGAAGACGAAGGAGCGCACCACCACGTTCTTGCGGCAGGGCGCGTCGGCCGGTGCGTTCGGGTCGACGGCGGCGGAGTGGAACGACCAGCGCGACACCGAGCCGTCGGTGACCGAGTCGTAGCACTTGAGCATCGAGACCTCGGTGGATTGCTGCTGGGGGAACCAGTACCACTCGTGCTCGGCGCGGTTGGTGAACCGGGTGGTTTCGCCGACGCGGTCATCATAAACGCGATAGTTCGTGATGTACGGT
>CAJHXS010000080.1_pt1 | contig 12532 bp, 11 predicted proteins | sample 9198591 | NCBI WGS metagenome assembly CAJHXS01 (sample SAMEA7708347, study PRJEB35096) | sediment metagenome | biome: marine neritic benthic zone biome [ENVO:01000025]; feature: sediment [ENVO:00002007]; material: shallow marine sediment [ENVO:03000034] sea grass bed [ENVO_01000059] ... | reverse complement strand
GGCGGCGGTGGGCCCGGCGCCGGACCCGTCGGGGTGAAGACGCTGCTCGAGCCCCATCTGCCGACGCCGCGGGTCGTCCGCCGCGGCGACAGCTTCGCCCTCGACGGCGACCGGGAGGCGTCGATTGGCCGGCTCCACGCGCATTTCGGCAACGTGGGGATGTTCGTGCGCGCCTACGCCTATCTCCTGGCCCTCGGTGCGCCGGGCCTCGAGCGCATCGCCGAGATGGCCGTCCTCAACGCGAACTATCTGCTAGAGCGGTTGCGCGGCGAGTGGACGCTCGCTTACGACGAGCCGGTGATGCACGAGTGCGTCTTCTCCGACCGCGCCCTCGAGGCCACGGGGGTGACGACCCTCGACGTCGCCAAACGGCTGATCGACTACGGCTACCACCCGCCCACGGTGTACTTCCCGTTGATCGTGCACGGCGCGCTGATGATCGAGCCGACCGAGAGCGAGAGTCTCGAGGGGTTGGACCGCTTCGTCGACGCGATGCACGCGATCGCCGACGAGGCGAAACGCGACCCGGAACGGGTGCGCGGCGCGCCGCACCACGCCCGGCTGCGCCGTCTCGACGAGACGCGGGCGGCGCGCAAGCCGGTGCTGCGCTGGCGCCCGGATTCGGACGACCCGCCGGCCCGCTAGCGGCCACCCTCCTAGATCGACTCGGCGTCGGGCTCGTCCTCGACGAGGACGGCGTCGGTCAACCAGCAACCCCCGCACGCCCCCCCGCGCTGCTGGGACAGCACGAAGTGATAGACCCGGGATCGCCCGTCGCGCACGATGGTCACCCGCTGTCTCGCCGCGGCGGAGCCGTCCATCACGACGGGCTGGGCGTGGGCGCCGTCGAAGCCGAGCAGAAGCTCGTAGGGCCCGTCGCGGAGCATCCACACAAAGCGCTCGAGGGGGCCGGTGCTGCGGCGGTTTCCCGGAGAAGCGAAGCGGAAGGCCACGGCGATGCCCGCGTCGCGCTCGTCGTTGTGTCGGAGGGCCTCGAGCTGGGCGGCGACGACATCGCCGGGGCCGAGACTGGGGTGCGGGATGGCCTCGCGCCACGCCTCCGGCGCGGCGGCGGGCTCACAGCCGGTCGCCGCGAGGAGGAAGACCGCCGAGAATAGGACGTGGCGCGCGAGGCGCCGCCGGAGGGTCTGGTGCCTCGCGGCGCTCGGGGGAGGGGGGACCCTTCGAGACATCGCCGATGCTCCACTACTGGCCGACCGCGCGAGCGGAGCGCGGCCGAGAACGCTGCGAGGATAGCTTCGCGGGGTGCGCCCACCAAAGCCAGGCGCCACGCCGCGTCCGGTCGTCGGTGTCGGTAGCGCGCACTACACTGCGCGCTCCCGCCGACCGCGGCGCGGATCCACTCATGCCCCCCCGCCCCACCCACGACGAACGCTTCTCCGCCCCGACTCGACTGGTCGCCGGAGGCGTCGCCCGCTGGCTCTTCGCCCCGGGGATGACCCTCCTCGACCGACTGGGCTACGCGGAGCCGGTGTGGCGCAAGATCCTAGAGCGGATGCGACGCGACCTCGCCACCCGCGACTTCGGTGCCTACCGCCCCGACGCCCACGACGTCGTGGTGTGCACCTTCCCCAAATGCGGCACGAACTGGGCGATGCAGATCGCATACCAGATCACGACCCGGGGCGGCGGCGACTACGAGGGGATCCATGACGTGATCCCCTGGCCCGACTGGGCCCGGCAGGAATTCGTCGTGTCGCTCGACGACCCGGGCCCCCGCAACGCGTCATCGACGGGCTTGCGTGTGATCAAGACCCACCACCCGTGGGAGCGCATCCCCTACACCGAGGACGCCCGCTACCTGTGCGTGCTGCGCGACCCGAAGGACGCCCTCGTCTCGCTCTACCACTTCATGCGCGACACCTTCTTCGGGCCCGCGATGCCGCCGGTGCACCTCTTCGTCGAGCTCTTCTGCGAGGGGTCGTTGCCCTTCGTCTGGTCGACCCAGACCGCCGGCTACTGGCGCGAGCGGAACCGCGAGAACGTCCTGGTGCTGCGCTTCGAGGAGATGAAGGCCGACCCAGACGGGGCCGTGGGACGTATCGCGCACTGGATGGGCGTCGAGCTCAGCGCGGCGGAGCACGCGGCGGTCTGCGAGCGGAGCTCCTTCGTCTTTATGCAGGGCATCGATCACAAGCTCCGCCCGCCGGAGCTCACCCCCCTCGCCTCCCCCGACCGCAAGATGGTGCGGCGGGGCGCGAGCGGCGGGTCCTCGGAGCTCCTCTCCCCCGCGCAGCAGCGCCTCGTCGACGAGCGGGTCCGCAGCGACCTCGAGCGAGTCGGCTCCGACTTCCCCTACGATGAGGTCTACGGGAACCCCGCGTTTCTCGCCTAGCCACAGGAGGCTCCATGACCCGCTTCGGAATCGGCATCTTCCAGATCCTCAGCGACCTGCCCAGCGGCGACCCCGCGGTGGTGGCGAAACGCGCCGAAGAGCTCGGCTTTGACTCCTACTGGACCGCCGAACACCCGGCGATGCCCGAGGGCACGGCCGACGACTACCCGGCCAAAGCCCCCGACGAGCCCGGCCCCGAGTACCTGTACAAAATGCCCGACCCCTTCGTGGCCCTCGCCCGCGCCTCGGCGACCACGTCGACGATCGGGCTGGGCACCGGGATCTGTCTGGTCCCCGAGCGCAACCCGATCCACACCGCGAAGGAAGTGGCCTCGGTCGACCACTACTCCGGCGGGCGCTTTCTGTTTGGCATCGGGGCCGGGTGGAACGAAGCCGAGTGCACGGTGCTCGGGGGCGACTTTCCCCATCGCTGGACCCAGACTAAGGAGGCGATCGCGGCGATGAAGGCGCTCTGGACGGGCGAGGCGGTCGAGCACCACGGGAAGTACTACGACTTCCCGCCGCTGATCTCGCGGCCGCGGCCGGCGCAGCAGCCACACCCGCCGGTCTATCTGGGCAGCATCGCGAACCCGCGGGTCTACCGACGGGTGGCGACCTGGGGCAACGGCTGGCTCCCCCTCAGCACCGACCCCGCCGAGATCGCCGAGGGCGCCGCGGAAATCGCCAAGTACGCCGCCGAGGCGGGGCGCGACCCGAGCGAGATCAACATCACCCTCCTCGCCCCCGGCGGGCTCTGCCGGACCCGGGCGGAGGTGGAGGAGATGCGCAAAGCGGGCTCCAACCGGGTGGTGGTGTATCTCCAGAGCGAGACCCAGGACGCAGTGCTGTCGGAGCTGGAGTCGCTGGCAGGCGACCTGCTCTAGCGGAGCGCGCGCTCACGCCTCCGGAAGGGCGCGGCGGAAGAGCGGCGAGCCTCCCGGCGCCGATGAGGTGGCCACGGGGCTCCCGGGGAGCAGCGCGAACGCGACGCGCTCCCGAACACCGCGGTCGCCGGAGGCGCGGCTCGAAGTGCGGAACTAGAGCGCCCCGCGCACCGCCTTGCCGATCTCTTCGTAGAGCGCCCGCGCTTCGTCGAGGACGCCCGCCATCCAGAAGAAGCCGTGCACCATCCCCTCGTAGTGACGGTAGGTGACGGGGACGCCGGCGGCGCGGAGAGCGTCGGCGTAGCGCTCGCCGTCGTCGCAGAGGGGGTCGTAGCCCGCGGTGACGACGAAGGCGGGGGGCAGACCCGAGAGGTCGGTGGCCCGCAGTGGGCACGCCAGCGGGTTGTCGGCGTCGCTCGGGTCGGCGAGATAGTGGTTCCAGAACCAGCGCATGCCCTCGCGCTGCAGCAGGTACCCCTCGGCGTTGGCCTGGTACGACTGGGTGTCGAGGTCGTAGTCGGTCGCGGGGTAGATCAGGAGCTGGTAGGCGAGCGCCGGGCCGCCTTCCTGCTTCGCCTTGAGCGCCACGGCGGCCGCGAGGTTCCCGCCGGCGCTGTCGCCGGCGACGGCGATGCGGGCGGCGTCGATCCCCAGCTCGCCCGCGTGCTCCGCCACCCAGCAGGTCGCCGCGTAGCAGTCGTCGAGGGGCACCGGGAACGGGTGCTCGGGGGCCTTCTGGTAGTTGACGGCCACGACCGCGCAGCCGGTGCGGTTCGCGAGGGCGCGGGCGGGCGCGTCGGCCACGTCGAGGTTCGCCACCACCCAGCCGCTTCCGTGAAAGAGCACCAGCGCCGGCTGGGGCCCCGACGCGGCGGGGTCGCTCGGGTAGTAGAGCCGCAGCGGAAGGTCTGCGGTCGGCCCCGGGATGAAGCGGTGCTCCACCGCCGCAACCGCCTCGGGCTCCCCCTGGAGGTCGACATACGCAAAGGCCAGAGCCCTCGCCTCCTCCACGCTGCAGGTCTCCACCGGCTTGGCGCCCGCCTGTTTGAGCTCGTCGAGAAGCGTCTGCGCCTGGGGGTCGAGGGCCATCGCGGTCTCCTTGGCGTCGGTCGTGTCGCTTCGCTGCAGATCGACGACACCGCGCACAGAGATGGTATAGGGGGATCCCGACCACCGCTCTCGCGCCGGGCATCCGCGACTGCTGGTTCGACATCGACGAGATCGACGTCCGGAGCCAACACGCCTGGGCACACCCTTCACGGCGCGTGCAATGCGAGATGGACGTGGCTCAAACGAAAGCCACAGCGCTCGGCGTTGCGCCCCGAGCTGCTGTCGGGGTCGGCGGTGACGATCGCGAGGCGGCAGCCCTCCCGCGATGCGCGCTCGAGACGCGCGCGAATCAAACGCCGTTGCACGCCCTGGCGTCGAAAGTACGGCAAGGTCGCGGCGCCGCCCAGCAGCGCCGTGTCACCGAGTCGCAGCACGCTCGCGGCGCCCGCCGGGCGACCCTCGACGCGCGCGAGAACGGCGTGCACGGTGGGGAGGGAATGCAGCATGCGATTCCAGCGCTCCACGCGCTCGCGATCGTCTTGGGCCTCGTATCCGAATCCATCCAGGAGCACGGCGGACCAGGCGGTCGCGGTGGCGTCGTCACGCACTTCTTCGACCGCGATCCCGTCACCCTCCGCCGTCGCAGGGCCCGTCGACGCGGCGAGCGTCCGCGCATAAACATTGTGAAAGCGCACCATCCGGTAACCCCGCGCGACGAGAAGCTCGATCAGCGCCCGCGCGTCGGTCGAGGCAATCTCCACGGCGGGCGCCACCTGGCGCTCGCGATAGAACGCCTCCACCTCCTCGAGGTGGTCCGCGGTCACTGCACCCGCCGTTCCGAGCCCGAAAGCGCGATTCGCGAAGAAGCCGCGTCCGGTAAAGACGGCGTAGCCCCCGGCCACGGCGGCCCAGCCGGCGCCCGTCTCGGGATGGCGCGCCGCCATGCCCTCCGCGAAGGAGCGGCGTTCGTCGGCGATCGCGCCCTCGATGCGCCGGGTCAGGGCTTCGTCGTGGATCACCGCGCCGCCTCCGCCGGGCGTCCGCGCCCGAGCACCGGCACGCCCATCGCGAGCGCTGCGGCCGCGAGGGTCCACGCGACCCATCCCACGCGCCGCGCTACCCGTGCCAGCGGCGTGTCGCCGCGGCGCGTTCCACCCGTGTCTGTGCGAGTCGCAGGGCCGCTTCGCGAGGCGGCACGCCGGCGTCTTGCGCTTCGCGCAGCACCGCCTCGGTGTTGGCGCGCACCTTCGCGTCGATCTCGTCGAAGGCCTGCCGCTCGCTCCTACCGCCGTACTCCGCGGCCGCGCAGATCAACCCCCCCGCGTTCGCGACGAAGTCGGGGACGACGACGACGTCGCGCGCGTGCAGCGCCCTCTCGGCGTCCGGCGTGCACGGGATGTTGGCGCCCTGTAGTACGAGGCGGGTCCGCAGACGATCGACGTTGTCGGCGCGCAACACGTCGGGCCGGGCGGCGGGAATCCAGATCTCGCATTCGACGTCGACGATCGCTTCGGGCGCCCCCTGCTCGCCCTTCTCGTAGTCGGCGAGTGCCGCGCCGTCTCCCTTCCACGTTCTCAGCGCAGCGACGTCGAGCCCGCCCGCGTCGGACACGGTCGCGCTCGAATCGGCCGCCGCGACGAGGACGGCGCCGCGCTCGGCGAGAAAACGCGCCGCGTGCTGGCCGACGTTGCCAAAGCCTTGCACCGCGACCCGCGCGCCGCTCAGCGGCAGGTCGCAGAAGCGGCTGCCCACCTCGGCGCTGGCCGCGAGACCGAATCCGGTGGCCCCCAATCGGTCGAGGGGAATCCCGCCGATCTCCTCGGGCAGGCCGGCGGCGCGACCGATCTCGTCGTGGATCCACGCCATGCACTGCTCGTCGGTGCCCATGTCGGGCCCGGGGATGTAGTCGATGAGGTCGCGGATCGCACACGCGAAGGCCCGGATGTGCCGCTCCTTCTCCGGCGCGGGCATGTGCGGGTCGCCCACCAGCACCGATTTGCCGCCGCCGTGGGCGAGCCCGGCGGCGGCGCTTTTGTAGGTCATCGCCCGCGCCAGACGAAACGCTTCTTCGGCGGTGACGTCGGGGGCCATGCGGACCCCGCCGATCGCTGGGCCACGCGCCACGTTGTCGACCACGGCCACGCCTCGGATCCCGAGGGCCGGCACTTGGATGTGCAGCACTTTCTCGGGGCCCAGGGCATCGGCGAAGGCAAAGGGGTCCGTTGTGCTCGGGCTCATCCGAATTCTCCTTTTGTCTACTCGGGCCGCGCGAGATCGGTGACCGCGGCCGACAGAAACCGCACCGCTTCCGCTCCGGTGACGGCGCGGTGATCGAACGTGAGGGACAAGGGCAGCACGCGCCGCACCGCGGGCTCTCCCCGATGCGCCACCACGCGCGGCGCGATGCGGCCGCCCCCGAGAATTGCCACTTGGGGCGGCACGACCACCAGCGTCGCGAACCGCCCTCCCTCGCTCCCGAAGTTGGAGAGCGTGAGGGTCGCACCGCTCAGGTCTGCCGGGGTCAAACGCCGGGCCTCGGTGCGGGCGACGAGGCCCGCGATGGCGTCGCGCAGCCCCCGCCCGTCGAGCGCCTCCGCGTTTCGCAACACCGGCGCGAAGAGACCCTCGGGGGTTTGCACCGCCAGCGCCACGTGGACGGCGCGGTGCAGGGTTCGCGACGACCCGTCTTTCGAAAGCCAGGCGTTGAGCGAGGGTTCGCTGCGACTGGCCGCAACGAGGGCTCGCACCAGGCGAGCGTTCACATCGCAGTCGGCGCTCCAGGCTTCGACGTCCACCTCGTCCACTACCGTCGCGGGCGTCACCGAGCCCCGCGCGGTCGCCATGCGGCGAGACATCGCGAGGCGCACCCCGCGGAGCTGCTCGCCGTGCTCGTCCTCCCGGCGCGGCGGCGCGGCGGCGGCAGCTTCGACGTCCGCCCGAGTCATCGTGCCGCCGGGCCCGGAGGGGCGCACGTCGTTCAGGTCGACGTCGAGCGAACGCGCGAGTGAACGCACCGCGGGTGACGCGCGCCGCGAGGGAGAACCCTCCGGGGCGGCTCGCGTCGGGCGCGGGGCCCGCGGCAGCTCCCCGACCACCGTGCCCGCATCGCGCCGCGACCCCGCCGCCTCCTCCCCCTCGAAGATCACGAGAGGTGCACCGACGGCGATATGTTCCCCCGGCGCCGCACACAGCTCGGCGATGACCCCGGCCCCCGGCGACGCCACGTCGACCAGCGCTTTGTCGGTCTCGACGGTCGCTAGGGTCTGCCCGGCGTCGACGCGATCACCGGCGCTCACGTGCCACGCCTGCAACTCGGCTTCGACGAGCCCCTCCCCCAGGTCCGGCAGCGGGAAGACACTCATGTGTACGCGAGGGTGCGCCGGGCGGCCGCGACAATCCGCTCCACGCTCGGCATGTAGTGGTGCTCGAGACGTGGATGGGGCATGACGGTGTCCCATCCCGTCACGCGCTCGACCGGAGCGAGGAGCGACCACAGGCCCTCGCCCGACAGGCCCGCTGCGATCTCGGCTCCCACCCCGCCGGACAGGGGCGCCTCGTGCACGATGACGCAGCGCCCCGTGCGCTCCACCGACGCGTGGATGGTCTCGCGGTCGATCGGGTGGAGGGTGGCCACGTCCAGGACCTCCGCCGCCACGCCCTCGCTCGCGAGGCGATCGGCGGCCTCGAGGGTTTCGAGGGTCATCGCCCCCCAGGTCACCAGCGTGACGTCGCTGCCCGAACGCAGCGTGAAGCAGCGGTCGAGCGGAAGCGCTACGCCGTCGTCGGGCACCTCCTCGCGCAGCGCCCGGTAGAGCCGTTTCGGCTCCAGAAACACGACGGGGTCGGGGTCGCGGATCGCCGCGAGCAGGAGACCATAGGCGCGCGCCGGCGACGAGGGCACCAGGACCCGCAGACCGGGGATGTGCGCGAACAGCGCTTCCGTGCTCTCGGAATGGTGCTCGGGCGCCCGGATCCCGCCGCCGTAGGGGGTGCGCAATACCATCGGGCAGGTGAGCCGGCCCCGCGTTCGCGTGCGAAGGCGGGTCGCGTGGTTCGCCAGCTGGTCGAGCGCGGGATAGGCGAAGCCCATGAACTGGATCTCCGCAATCGGGCGAAAACCCTGCGCCGCGAGTCCCACCGCGAGCCCGCCGAGCACCGCTTCCGAGAGCGGCGTATCGCGGACGCGCTGTGCGCCGAAGCGATCGAGCAGCCCGTCGCTGGCGCGGAACACACCGCCGTTGACCCCGACGTCTTCGCCAAACAGGAGAACAGTGGGATCGTCGGCCATGGCCCGCGCGAGTGCGCGGTTGACCGCCCCGACGAGCGTGACGTCACTCACGGCGCATCGGCCGCCGCGAGAAAGCGCTCCCGCTGTTCCTCTAGCGGCGCGGGGAGGCGCTCGTGCAGATACGAAAAGATGTCCTCGCGCGCCGCGGGCGGTGTGGAGAGATAGGCGTCGACCGCCTCTTCGACCTCCGCTGCGCATTCTTTAGCGAAGGCCGCGTCGTCGGACGGGCTCCAGACTCCCTCCGCCACCAGGTACGCCCGAAGCCGCGCCAAGGGCTCCCCCTGCCAGCCCCGTTCGAGCTCGGTCTCGTCTCGGTAGCGTCGGGCGTCGTCGGAGGTGGTGTGGTCGGCGAGGCGGTAGGTGACCGCTTCAATTAGCGTGGCGCCCTCCCCGCTGCGTGCGCGCACCAGCGCTTCCTCGCTGGCCTCCCGCACGGCGATGACGTCGTTCCCGTCGACCTGCACACCCGGGAACCCTGCCGCGATCGCTTTCTGCGCCAGGGTTGCGGTGGCCGACTGCGCCGCCCGCGGCACGGAGATCGCCCAGCCGTTGTTGGCCACGACGAACACGACGGGCAGCCGCCACACACCGGCCACATTGATCGCTTCGTAGAAGTCCCCTTTCGACGTGGCGCCGTCGCCCAACATACACACGGCGGCGTGGGCCGCTCCGCGCAGCTGTAGGGCGAGGCCGACACCCGCCGCGTGGGGGACGTGGCTTCCCACCGGGATACAGACGGGGAAGTCACTCCGGGCGGCGCCGAAGTCGCAGCCGCGCTCGTCGCCCCCCCAGAAGAGCAGGATCTCGAGGGGTGTCACGCCGCGCATCAGCTGGGCGCCGTGCTCGCGAAACGACGGCACCAGTACATCCTCGGCGAACATCGCCGACGCCACCCCGACGGCGACCGCCTCCTGGCCCAGCGCGGACGCGTAGGTCCCGAGCTGCCCGGCGCGCTGGAGGGTGACCGCCCGCGCGTCGAGGGTGCGGGCTCGGACCATGGCCCGGTAGAGCGCCGCGAGGGCCTCCGGATCGCGGGCAAACGCGGGCAGCTCGCCCACCGCCCTCCCCTCCAGGTCGAGGCAACGCCGGTACCGGATCTCGAAGCGAGCGACGGCTTCCCCATCATCCATACACCTCGTGAGAGCAAGCGGTGTGCCATCACGCCGTCCCTGCGGCCCGGAGGCCGTGCACCCGGCCGCGTCCCCTGTGACAGTGCGTCACAACCCGACCCAAAGCGTCACGCGTGGGCTTCGGGGTGCGCTCGCTTCGTCCGCAACCTTCTCGGCACGATACAGTCGCCGCGTCGCGCCCCACGGGCTTTTCGGCAGACATCGGATCCGGTCGACGCGGTCTGCCCCACCGGCTCGGCTCTCGTCCGCGCGGCGTCTCCCGTCGCGCCGCCCCGCCGCGGCGCCGAGAGGCTTGTGGAGTTCGACCGCGGCAACGATCCAGAGCCAACAGCCGGGCGCTCCGACTCGGGTCCCTTCGCGATACCATCGCAAGCGTCTAGTCTGCGGGCGGGGGGGACGGTGCGGCGCATCCTCGTGACCGGCGCGCTGGGGCAAATCGGCAGCGAGCTCGTCCCCCAGCTCCGGGGCCGGTGGGGGGACGAGGCCGTCGTCGCAAGCGACGTGCGCGAGCCCGAGGCGCCCACTCCGGGCCCCTTCGAGCGGGTCGACTGCATGCGGTCGGAGGAGATCGAAGCGGCGGTCACCCGCTGCGACGTGGGGACGGTGTACCACTTGGCCGCGCTGCTGTCGGCCGTCGCCAAACAGCGGCCCACCGCGGCGTGGGACCTCAACATGGGCGGTCTCTACCACGCGCTCGAGGTCGCGCGGCAACATCGGTGTGCGGTCTTTTTCCCGAGCTCGATCGGGGCGTTCGGGCCCAGCACCCCGGCGCGTGGCGCCCCCCAGGAGACCCTGCAGCGCCCGACCACGATCTACGGAATCACCAAGGTCAGCGGCGAGCTCCTGTGTGACTACTACCACCGCCGCTTCGACCTCGACACGCGGGGGCTGCGGCTGCCCGGGCTGATCTCGTACTCCGCGCCCCCCGGTGGAGGGACCACTGATTACGCTGTGGAGATGTTCTTGCACGCCTTGGAGCGCGGGCACTACACCTGCTACCTGCGTCCCGACACCTGTCTCGACATGATGTATATGCCCGATGCCCTACGGGCGATGATCGAGCTCATGGACGCCGACGCGTCGAGGCTGCGTCATCGCAACGCCTACAACGTGGCGGCGATGCACTTCACGCCCGAGGAGCTCGCCGAGGCGATCCGCGTCCACGTCCCCCGGTTCGAGGTGGACTACCAGGTCGACCCGGCGCGACAGGACATCGCCGACTCGTGGCCCGACTGGATGGACGACAGCGCGGCGCGCGCCGAGTGGGGTTGGGCGCCGCGCTACGACCTCGCGGCGACCACACGCGACATGCTCGAGCGTCTCGACGCCACATTGCGCGCGCGCTGAAAGGAGAGTGGCTGTGCCGATCACCCGTCTGGAGGGCGCCCTCGCGCAGGCGCTCGGGGCGCTCGACGCCGCCGGCACCCGCAAAGGCGCCGAATCCGTCGTGACCGAGGTCCTCCAGGCCGACGGAGAGCGCGGTCCTCGGGTCCGGCTTGCGGGCGAAGGCGACCGTCCGTTCCTGCGGATGAACTCGAACGGCTACCTGGGGCTGTCGCTCGACGCCGAGGTGATCGGGGCAGAAGAGGACGCCGCGAGGGCGTTTGGCGCCGGGCCGCAGGCGGTCCGCTTCATCAGCGGGACGTTTCGCACCCACGTGCAGCTGGAGCGGCGTCTGGCTGTGTTCCACAGACGCGATGCCGGCATGATCTTCAGCTCGGCCTACGCGACCGTGATGGGCGTGATCGCGCCGCTCACCACCCCCGACACCGCGATCATCAGCGATGAGCTCAACCACAACTGCATCATCAACGCCACCCGGCTCGCTCGACCGCGCGAGAAGCTGGTGTACCGGCACCTCGCGATGGACGAGCTCCGCGCAGCCCTCGAGCGCGCCGCGGGGAGCTGCCGGCGCGCCCTGGTGGTCACCGACGGCGTCTTCAGCATGCGGGGCGACCACGCCGCCCTCGATGAGATCGCCGCCCTGGTCGAGACGTACGACGAGCGGTTCAGCGAGAACGCGGTTTCGGTGGTGGACGACTCCCACGGCGTCGGCGCCTTTGGTGCGAGCGGGCGCGGCACCGAAGAGGTCACGGGAGCGTCGGCGGACCTGTTGGTCGCCACCCTCGGCAAAGCCTTCGGGGTGAACGGGGGCTACGTCGTCGGGAGCGACACCACGGTCGACTACCTGCGCGAGACGGCGCCGTTCTACATCTACTCCAACCCGATCACCCCGGGTGAAGCGGCCGCCGCGGCGCGTGCCGTCGAGATCGTCGCCGGCGACCGTGGGGTGGCGCTGCTCGCCCGTCTCCGTCGCGCGACCGAGCGCTTTCGCGCCGGCCTCGAACGCCTCGGCTTCGAGAGCCTCCCCGGCCAACACCCTGTCGTCCCGCTACTCGTCCGCGACACGGAGCGCACGCGCGCCCTGGTGGCACACCTGCGCGCCGAGGGGGTCCTCGCCACCGGGCTGGGCTACCCGGTCGTGCCCCGGGGCGAAGAGGAGATCCGCTTCCAGCTCTCCGCCGCACACACCGACGCCGACGTCGACGAGGCGCTCGCGGCGTTGGCCAGCTTCCCCGGGCGCTAGGGGCCCCGTCCTCGCTGCCGGCCGCCCGCGGCGCGCAGCGTCTCGGAGGCGGAGAAGTCGAGCGAGCTGAGGCCGCGGGGCGAGAGTTCGAGGAGGCCGCCGACGTGGGTATCCACCCCGAAGCGGGCGAGCACCCACTGCAAGGCACTCGCTGCGCGCTCGACCACCACGGGTCCCTCCAGCAGGAAGCCCCGCTCGGGGAGGATCAGTCGGGCGGCACGGGGCAGGGCCTCTTCG
>CAJHXS010000052.1_pt1 | contig 12536 bp, 11 predicted proteins | sample 9198591 | NCBI WGS metagenome assembly CAJHXS01 (sample SAMEA7708347, study PRJEB35096) | sediment metagenome | biome: marine neritic benthic zone biome [ENVO:01000025]; feature: sediment [ENVO:00002007]; material: shallow marine sediment [ENVO:03000034] sea grass bed [ENVO_01000059] ... | reverse complement strand
TTCGTCGACTGCGACCCCTACGGCATCTCGAACATCTACCGGACCCTCAAGGTCGGCTCCGGCAACGCGGCGCACCTCTCGCAGTTCTTCTGCGTCCCCCAGACGCGGTTCCTGGGCGTGACGCCCCAGGACATCATCGACTACGAGCTCCCCACCCATCCGCTGCTGGACGTGGACATCAAGCGGGCCAAGGACGCCCTCAAGAACGATCCGTTCTTCAAGGCCCACAAGCCGTGGCAGAAGGCGATCGAGCAGCTGCTCAAGATGGGCGTTCGCGCCGAGCAGCAGGCGCTCGCGAAGTGGGGGCTCAACTACGTGATCGACGAGTACCTGCCCCACAAGCTCGATCGCGCGGAGCAGTTTCTTCCCTGACCTAGAAGTCCTCTTCGAGGTCCCACTCGTCTTCTTGCTTGCTGTGGACGATGACGCAGGGCGCGCCGCAGAAGGTGCAGAACACCTCGTCCCCGAGACGCTCGTCACCGCCTAGGGGGACGTCCGCCTGACAGACGGGGCAGGTGAGTTCGTCCCGGCGCTCCATACAGGGCAGATCGGCTCCGCGCGGGGCTCGCTTGAGCGGGGCCCCTGCCCGGAGCGGCGCGGACGGGTACTGTTGGCGCGCCGTGGACCCGCTCTCGCCGCTGCTCCTGGGCGCTTGCCTGGCCTCGCTGCTCGCGCTGCCCTTGCGGCGGGTCGACCGGCGCGGGCTCGGCGCGCTCGTCGCCGGGCTCGCCGGCGCCGCGGCCGCGACGTGGCAGGTCGCGCCGGGCTCGGCGTGGATCGCGTTCGCGTTCGGCGTGGCGGCGTTCCTCGGCTGGTTCGGCGTGGGAACGCCGGGGGCGCGTCCCGACCGCCGCTTCGGCGACGTCCAGGGGCTGGTCAAAGCGAGCGGTCGGGTCGCGGGCCGGCTTCCGCGGCCGAGTCGTCTGCTCGACCCCGCGGACCGGCTGCGTCTCGACCGGGCGGTGTACGCCGCCGAATCCGGGGGCGAGGCGGAAATCGCCGTCGCGCTCTTCGAACGCTGCGACCCCTACACGGCCGCGCGTGTGCGCTTCGCGGCCCTGCTCGCAGCCGCGGGGCTCCTGGCCGCGGCGCTCGCCCTCCCGGAGGCCTCGCCCGCGCTGCTGCTCCTGGCCCAGGTCGGGGTCGCCGCGGCCGCCCTGGCGCTCGCGGGCGCGCCGCCGCTCCTGCGGACGCTGCTCCCGGGCGCCGTCGTCCAGACCCTGGTCGAGACCCGAGCGCGCAACGTCTTCTTCGAGGCTGGGCTCCACCACGCTCCAGGTGGCGCCGCGGCCCTGGTCTTCGTCGCGAGCTTGGAACGCCGCTACGCGATCGTCGCCGACGACGGGCGCGGGCCGGCGAGCGCGCCGGGCGAGGAGTGGGAAGCGGTGGCCCGCGCTCTCGAGACGGCCTTCGCCGAGGGCGCGGCGCAGCGGGGCCTCGAGGCGGCAGTGGAGGGCTGCGCCGGCGCCCTGCGCGCGACCCGGGACGCGGACACCCCGCCCCCCGCGACCCGCGATCTCGCGCTCCTGCGGACGAGCGTCGTCGTCGAGGACTCGCGCTCCGAGCGCTAGGGAGTCGCCGCCGTCGGCTCGGACGCCGCCGGTGCCGGGCGCTCCGCCGGGGGATAGGGCTTCGCCACCGCGATCTTCACCAGCTCGCCGCCTTCGAAGACGTGCCCGGCCGGAAGCCCGTTGAGGATCGCGATGCGCTGGTCGTCCCACGCGTTGTCGGTGCGGCTGCTCAGGTCGGCCAGCGTTTCGCCCGCCTCGGCCTCGGCCAGCGCGAGACGTTCTTCCACCACCGAATGGCGTTCCGTCGGGGTGAGGGCGCGGAAGCTCCGGGCGGTCACCCGCGCCCGACCCATGTATTCGCGAGAGACGCGGATCGGGGCCACGGCCGTGATGCGGTACATCAGCCCACCCAGAGGGACGAAGGTGAGCTGCGCGCCCACGTTGCGGCCCTCGACGAGACCCCGCCCGTCGATCCGGTAGGCCGGGAGCGGACCGAGCTGCAGGTGCTTCGCGTGACGCGGATCGGCCTGGTACTGGCCCGCGTTGCGCGCCAGAAAGAGCCGCGCCGCCGCCTCGGGGTCGAGCCCGTCGCGGGGATCGGTGGGCTCGACCGTCAAAAAGATCGACGCCTCGCCGTCGGGCGAACGCGCTCCCACCGCCGCGCGGCCGTTCTCGAGGCTCCAGTCTTCGGGGAAGCGGATGCGAAAGCCCAGGTCGGGATGGACGAAGGTGGTGTCTTCGAAGATGCCCTCTGCGGGGTTCTCCCCGAGCAAGAGCCCATCGATGCTCTCCAGGTAGTTGCGCCGCACCTCGGTGGTCTCCGGGGTGCGCTCGAAGTCGATGCTGCGCGCGCGGACGCTGCAGTCGGTGACGCGCTCCGAAGTCCCCGGATGCGTAGACAAGAAGGTGGGCATGCGGTTCACCGTGAAGGTCATCCGCTCGACGTCGCGGAGCTGATCGAGAAAGTGCGCCATCCCGGCGGGGTCGTAGCCGGCCTCGGCCGCCATGCGCTGGCCACCGCGGTCGGCGGCGCGCTCCTGGTCGCGGCTGTAGGAGGCGATGCGGGCGAAGCGGAGCAGTGGCATCAGCAACGGGCTCTGCCGCATCGTGATCTGATTGCGGGCGGCGGCGTGCCGCTCTGCCGAGTGGGTGATCTCGTGCCCCAGGACGTTGGCCAGCTCGTCCTCGGAGTTGGCCAGGGCCAACGCCCCCCGCGAAACGTAGATGTAGCCCCCGGGGAGCGCGAAGGCGTTGGGCTCGCGCTGGTCGACCGCCTGGAACTTGTAGTCGAAGGGCCGGTCCGGGGCGTAGGGGACGAGCCGGTCGCCCACCTTCCGGAGGTAGGCCTGGAGGTCGTCGTCCTCGATGAAGCCCATCTCGGCGGCGACGCTCTGAGAAGCTTCGGCGCCGGCCCGGGTGTCGTCGTACTCGGTGACCAGGACGATCCGGCGTTTGCCGCTCTGGGGCTCCGCACCGGACTGGCCGCGGACGCAGCCGACCGTGAAGGCCAGCGCCGCGCACCACGCGGCGGCGAGCCATCGGACCGAGCGCTGTGTTCGATGCGGTGCGCGCAAGCTCTCAGGAGGGTAAACCGAAGCCCGCGCCGGGGTCCAGCACCACCCGCCGCCCCGGGGGCTCACCAGTCGAGATGCAGCATCTTTCGCATGGCGTCCTCGAAGGCGGCGTCGTCCATCGCCTTGCGCGCGCCGAGCACCAGCTCGGAATCGGCCCCGACCACCCAGCGCAGCTGGGTCTTGCGGCCCTCAACGGCGTCGGCGATCGCTTCGGCCACCGCCTCGGGGCCGGGGCGCTCGCCACCCACCAGCTTGTCGTCGCTCCCCTGCCACTGGCGCTCGAGCGCGTCGTAGGGAGCGTCGTCGACCCCGTAGCGACCCGCCTTGTCGCGAAAAGGCGTCGCGACATAGCCCGGCTCGACGATCGCAACGCGGACGCCGAAGCGGGAGAGCTCGAAGTGGAGTGCCTCCGAGAGCGCCTCGAGGGCGAACTTGCTCGCGGAGTAGAAGCCGCCCAGTGGCGGCACCACCCGCCCCGCCAATGAGCTGACGTTGACGATGACCCCGCTGCGCCGGGCGCGCATCGCCGGGACGAGCGCCTGGATGAGCCGCGCCGGCCCGAACACATTGGTCTCGAACAGGGTGCGGGCCGCGTCGAGGGGCACCTTCTCGACCGGGCCGCTCACGCTCCAGGCGGCGTTGTTCACCAAGGCGTCGACGCGTCCCGCGGCCTCCACCGCGGCGCGCACCGAAACGTCGTCCCGCACGTCGAGGGCCAGCCGCGCGGCGGCCGGGAGGGCGTCCAGGACGCTCGGGTCGCGGGCCGTGGCCACCACCGCGTGCCCCCGCACCGCCAGCGTCTCGACGCAGGCGCGGCCGATGCCCGATGAGCACCCAGTGACGAGCACACGGAGCGATCCCTGGTCCGGCATGGACTTCCTTCTGTCGTCGAGCCCGGCGCGCCGCCGCCGCCCGGAATCCGTCCGAGGAGGGGGGCTAGCGGTCGATCTCCTGGCAATTCGAGCAGTGGCCGTAGAGCTCGTGGCGGTGGCGGAGCAAGCGGAACTGGTAGTCGGTCGCGATCCGCTCCTGCGCGGCCTCGATCATCGTGCATTCGAACTCGATGATCGTTCCACAGCGCACGCACACCAGGTGGTCGTGGTGCTCGTGGGGAATCTCGTAGCGGGTGACCCCTCCCTCGAAGTTTCGTTCGACGGCGAGCCCCGCGTCGCAAAGGATCTTCATCGTGCGGTAGACGGTGGTCGAGCCGATACCCGGAAACTTGTCGCGCACCCGTTCGTGGAGCTCGTCGCTCGAGACGTGTCCGGTCGACTGGAGGAACACGTCGAGGATCGCCTCGCGTTGGCGGGTGCGTTTGAGCTGGTGATCCTCGAGATAGCGGACCAGCGCCTCGCGCTCGACGTCGCTCATGGCGACAGCTTAGCGAGAACGTCTTCCGCCGCCTCGGCGAGCGCGTCGTCGAAGTCGTCGGCGAGCGCTCGCACCTGGTTGCTCAGGCCCCGCTCGGGGGAGGCGCCGGCGTCGATCTGTACCGCGAGTGCGTCGAGCGCCGCGACACGGATCGCGTTGTCACGCGCGTCGAGCAGGGCCGAGAGGATGCCGAGATCGGTGGGTACGCCCACGGCGTCGAGGTAGCTTCGGCAGTGGTCGTCGAAGTCTCCGCTCCCGCGCGCGTCGAGGAGCGTCTTGCCGAGCGCGTCGCCCCCGGCGCCGCCGCGCTTCCCCGTCGCAAAGACCGTGGCGTCGAGCTTCTTCAGGTACTGCTCGGTCGCGCCGCGGGCGCGGTCCTGGGCGGCCTCGCCCCGGGGCCCGCGCTCCTCGCGCCGCCGCGCGCCGTCGCGCATCCGGTCGATCTCCGACCAGCTCCGCTTCGGCCGGTCGTCGTGGTTCATGTGCCCGGCTCCGATGCGCCGTCTCCGGCGTCTGGGAAGAGCCGGGCCTCGAGTTGGTCGAGGTTGTGCTGGGCCGCGCCGTTGTCGCAGTCGAGGTCGAGGGCCCGCCGGTAGGCCCGCCGGGCGTCTTCGGGTCGCCCCGCCGCCTGGTAGGCGATCCCCAGGTGGTTCTGGACCTCGGAGGCGTGGGGGACGAGGACCGCTGCGCGCTCGAGGTGCGCGATCGCCTCCGCCGTGTCCCCAGCTTCGAGGGCGTCGGTGCCCCGGCCGTAGTGGAGCCCGCCCGAGACCGAGCCGCAGCCCGCAGTCGCCATGCCCGCGCCGAGGAGGAGTGCCGCAACGATCGCGTGCTGGCGGTGAAACCTCGTCATCGAAGCGAGTGTTCCGAGGCGCGGGAGCTGACGCAAGGTATCCTCGCGCCGCCACGAGAGGGGGGAGACCGCGATGCGACGATCGCCGGAAGACGGGGGGCGACGATTCCGCGCCCTCCGTCCGTTCCGCGGCGCCGGCCTCGGCCTGGCGCTGCTGCTCGCACCGGGCCCGGGTGCGGCCGACGATCCCCCCCGCACCCTCAGCGTGACGGGCAGTGGCCGGGTCGCCGCGGCCCCCGACGCGGCGCTCCTGGAGGCGGGCGCCACCCGCGAAGCGAGCGAAGCCGCGGCCGCCATCGCGGCCAACGGCGAGGTGATGACGCGGGTGCTGGCCGCGCTCCGGGACGAGGGCATCGCCGAAAAGGACATCCAGACCACCCAGCTCCGTCTCGCCCCCTACCACCCGCAGGGCGCGCGGGGCGGCCCGATCGCGGGGTACCGGGCCACGAGCCGGGTCCGTGTCCGGGTCCGCGACCTCGAGCGCGCCGGGCCGGTGCTCGACGCGCTGGTCGGCGCGGGGGCCAACGAGCTCGGGGGCCTCTCCTTCGTCGTCCTCGAGTCGGAGCCGCTCCTCGACCGGGCGCGCGCGGCGGCTGTCGCGGACGCTCGGCGCAAGGCCCAGCTCCTCGCGCGGGAGGCGGGGGTGGGTCTGGGGCCGGTGCTCGAGATCCGCGACGGCGCCGCGCCGGGGCCGATAGGGCGCGGGGGCTTTCGCGGCGAGGCGATGATGGCGGCACAGGCTGTGCCCGTCGCGACCGGCGAGCTCGAGTTCAACGCCCAGGTGAGCGTGGTGTACGCCCTGGACCCCGACGACGACTAGAGGATCGACATCCTCGCCACGACGGGCAGGTGATCGGAGGCGCGCGTCGCCGCGGGACTCAGGTGCGCCTGGATCTCGAGCACCTTGGCACCGCGGGCGTAGATGCGGTCGAGGGGCAGGATCGGACGCGCCGCGGGGAAGCTCGCCGGCCACTCGATCAGCGGATTCGGGTGGAGCTCGGCGTCGAGGGTGAGCCCCGCGCGGTCGCGTTTGCGCCAGGCGTTCATGTCCCCCACCAGAAAGACGGGACCCTGCAGGGTGGGATGCTCGAGGAGGTGGTGCACCTGGCGGTGACGCCGTCGGTGCATCAGCGACAGGTGGGTCGCGACGAAGGAGAGCGGGCCGAGCGGTGTGGAGAGCTGGGCCGCCACCGCGGTGCGGCGCTCGACCTTGGAGAATGAGATGTCGAGGATCGACGCCGCCGCGATCGGCCAGCGGCTGAGGATCGCGTTGCCGAGCTCGCCGAGCCGGTGGATCCGCGTCGTCACGAAGGCCACGTGGAGCTGGAGCCGCTCGGCCAGCTGCACCAGCGGGTCCTCGCCTTCGAAGGGGCGCAGCACCTCCTGGAGGGCGATCACGTCGGCGCCCAGCTCCGAGATCACGAAGCTCGCCCGGTCGGGCTCCGGCTGCCGTCGCTTCGGAGGTGTCCAGCGGTGCAGGTTGTAGGTCGCGACGATGAGGTCTTTTTCGGCCGGCGCCTGCTGGGCGAAGGCGGGGGCGCGGACGAGCGCCAGATAGGGCGTCACGGAGGACAGCGCGGCCCGGCGCTCCTCGAAGGGGTCGGCGCGCAGCCGGCGGATGCGGACCCTGCGGGCGACCATCGGCTAGCAGAGCGCGGGGCTGCGAATCACTTCCACTTCGCGTTCCAGGGACTCGATCATGTCGTCCATATCTGGAACTTCCATCAGCCCGTCGAAGGTCACCAGGTAGCGGGGCTGGGCGCGCGACGGCGGGTCGGCCGGCGGCTCAGGCGGCGACGTCTCGGGTCGCTTCGATTTTCCGCCGGTGGTCTGCAGCGCGCGTTCCTCGCGTGTGGATCGCTTCGAGGGTCGTGGGGGAGTCCGCGGCGGGAAGGTAGCACGGGCTCCTGAACGTCGTCTTTCGGTCGGGGCGGCGCCCGGGTTGAGGGCTCCCTGCCACGAGAGCGGGCGAGAGGGGGCAGGAGAGGGTCGATCAGGAGGGAAAGAGCACCTCGAGGAGCGCCACGAGACGCGGGTCGTCCACCTCTCCCCGGGAGTGCGCCCGGCGGTCTTCCGCGAACAGGTGTTTCCACTGACGTTGTAACGTGGCCTCGATCGTCGCCGTCGTGCCGGTGCGGCGCAGCCGGCTGCGCAACACCCGGCCACCCCGGGCGCGGATCGCGTCCCCGAGCCAGGCCAGGTCGACCGCTTCGATCCGGTGGTGCTCGAGGAAGCAGCGCAGGTGGTGGGTCGTCGCCACCAGACCCCGCTCGAGCTCGTCCACCACCCGGCCCGCGACCTCGCGGACATCGCTGCTGAGGTCGAGCTGGAGCGGCCGACCAAAGCTCACGTGGATCCGCCCCAGATCGACCTCGCCGCGACGCACGCGTCCGAGCCAGCCCAGCAGGGTGCGGAGCCGGATTCGCTCGGGCCGCTTCCCCTGGAGCTCGAGGTCGAAGGTCGCCTCTTCGGGGACGCGGTCGTAGTTGACGGTCACGGGGAGCACGTTGAAGCGCTTGCCGGTGCCCTGGAGACAGCGGAGCAGACCGCGCTTCGGGGGTAGACACTCCCGCGAGCGCGAGCGTCCACCTTCGACGAAGAAAAGGATGGGCTGGCCGTTCTCGGTGATCTCGTGGACCTGCCGGGTGAGCTCCTTGTCCTCGGCGCCAAGCCCGCGCCGCAGGAAGAAGGCCCCGCAGTGCCGCGCCAGCGGGCTCAGCACCGGGATCCGGGAGAACTGCTGGTCGGCGGCGATCTCCGGGGCGCCCACCCCGAGCTCCGGCCGCGAGAAGAAGAGGTAGGGAAGCACGAGGAAGTCGAAGTAGCTGCGGTGTGTCGGCACGATCAGCCACTCGCGGTCGTCCTCGGCGGCCGAGGCGCGGGCCGTCTCGAGGGAGTGGAGGTCGAAGGTCACCCGTCCCGTGGTGCGGCGCAGCAGCTTGGCGAGGATCCAACCCGCCAGACGTCGCGCGGTGTTCGCGCCACGCGGCCGCATCACCTCGCGCCAATCCGGGCGCGGCCTGGGGTGCTCGCGCCCGGCAAAGGTGAGCTCGGTGGGATCCTGACGCAGCAGGTGCCGGTGCACCCCGCTGCACACCGTCTGGATGTAGGCCCGGGGATCGAAGCCGCCGTCCACCACCGGCTGGGCGGTCCGGAAGTCGAAGCTGTTCTGGGTGAAGTAGGGGAACACCCGGTTGAGCTCGAGCACCCGCTCGCGCAGCCGCCGCAACGAGCCCGCCTTGGCGCTCTCGCGGAGCAGCCGGTGCCGGGCGCCGCGGATCGCCATCGGCACCCTGTGACGCAGCCACTCCTCGGTGCGGAAGCGCCACCCGTCGGGGCCCATGTAACGCAGCGAAGGCCCCACGCCGACGCGGTGGAGCCCAAAGAAATCCTCGATGCCATCGCGACACATCTGGGTCGTCGCGCAGTGGGCGAGCCCGACCGTCGCGTGGCGGATCACCGGCGCGCCGCGCGGTGCCACCTGGGCGAAGGCGGCGTCGACGGCGCAGCGGGCGACGTCGTCGCAGGGCACGATGTCGATCAGGGCCGAGGGCGTCGCGGCGATGGTGCGGAGCTGTCCGACGCCGATCCCGGTGACGACGCTCGCGAAGGCGGCGCTGCTGTCGATCCACCCCGGGAAGGGATGACGCCGGCTCGCGCTGATGATGCTCGGTCGCAGGATCGTGAGCGGGAGGTCCGCGCCGCGCTCGACGGCCAGGTGCTCGGCCAGCGACTTGGTGAGGGTGTAGGTGTTGGGGTGTCCGGTCTCGCGCAGCAGGGCGTCGCGCTCGGCGCGCCCGCTCTGGATCTCGCCGTAGATCGACGCGGCGGGACGGGGCAACGGCGCGAGGGTCTCTTCCGCGATCCGCACCCCCTCCTCGGCCGGGGTCACGTAGGCGGTGGACACCTGCACGAGAGCCTCGAGCCCCGGGCAGCGCTGCGCCAGATCGATCACCTCGAGGGCGCCCTGCACGTTGATCTGCGCGGCCGCCGAGAGCGGAAGGTCGAACTCCACCGAGGCCGCGCAGTGGATGATGCGCGATACGCTCCCCTCGACCCGGCGCGCGTCGGCGGGTTCGAGCCCGCAACCCGGCTGAGAGACGTCGCCCCGCAGCAGCTCCACGGCCCCCCGCGCAGCGGGGTCGAGGGTGGAGAAGCACTCGGAGCCCAGCACCTCGCGCTCGAGACGGATCCGCGCGGCGCGGTCGTCGGCGGCGCGCACCAGCACGAAAATGCGGTCGTAGTCGAACTCCGCCCGGCGTCTCAGCAGGGTCTCGAGGACCACCTTGCCGAGGAAGCCGGTGGCGCCCGTGAGCAACACCCCCTTCGTGCCGGTCGTCTGCGTCGCCTGGCTCACGCCTCACATCCCCTGGTTGGCGGCACCGAAGAGGTTGTCGGGGTCGACCGCTCGTTTGAGTGCGCGTTTCCACTCGAGGGCCGCCGGCGACATGATCTCCGGGAGAAAGTGCGCGCGGAGCTTCCCGACGCCGTGGTGGTGCGAGAGCGAGCCGCCGCTGCGCAGGATCTCATCGCGGGCGGCGCGCTCGATCTCGGCGTAGGTCTCCGAGGGGTGTTCGACGCCCTTGAAGTGGAGCGCGAAGTAGAAGTAGATACACACGCCGGTGTCGTAGAGCTGGGTCACCCGGCAGGTCACAAAGGGCCGACCCGGGAGCTGACGCTTCTCGTGTTCCTGCCAGATACGCTGTTTCACGTTGTCGCAGAGCGCGACCGCCCGGTCCCAGGGCACCGAGGTCTCGAAGGACTCGCCGAGGATGTAGTGGCTCATCGCGAAGTCGCGGATGTAGGCGATCCCGAAGGTGAGCTCGTAGCCGCGCTTGCCGTTCTCGCTGCCGGCGGGCATGCCGCGGAAGCGCTTCGCCAGACGGTAGACCTCGCGCTCCTGCGCGCGGACCTGGTCGGCGTCTCCCTCGAAGACCAGGGTACACGCCACCATCGCCTCGGGGTCGAAGCCCTTGACCCCGGTGACGAAGGCCCGCTCGACCCGGCTCTTCAAGACCCGCAGACCGGTGCTCGCGGGCTTCAGCGCCTGCCCGAAGCGGAACTGCAGATTGTCCACCAGCCGCACACTCGCGGGGAGCTGGCCGCGGCGGGTGAGCGCCTCGAGAAAGGCCACCCCACTCTCGAAATCGCGGAACAGGATCGACCCGTAGCGCTGGCGCCTCGGCGTGGGGAACACCTTCACGACCGCGCGGGTGACGATGCCGAGGGTGCCCTCGGAGCCCAACAGCCAGCGTTTGGGCTCGCTCCCCACCGACTCGCGCGGTCCGACGGCGCTGCGGCGCACGACACCACCGGCGCCCACCGCCTCGACGTCGAGGAGGAGCTCTTCGATGTTGCCGTAGCGGTTCTTCTTCATCCCGCTGGCGTGGGTCGCGATCCAGCCACCGAGGGTCGAGAACTCGACGCTGTCCGGCTCGTGGCCCAGCGTGAAACCGTGGGGGGCGAGCGCCTCCTGGATGTGACGGCCGACCGCGCCCGCCTGGATACACGCCATCTGGTTCTCCGGGTCGATCCACTCGACGGCGTTCATCTCGCCCATATCGACCGAGAGGATCGGCCGGCCCTCGTCCTCGGGACAGCGCAGCGCGTCGGTCACGTTGGTGCCGCCGCCGTAGGGGATCAGACAAGCGTCGTGCTCGCGCGCGATCGCGACCAGCGCTGTCACCTCGTCGGTAGAGCCCGGGTACACCACGAGGTCCGGCACCCGCGTGAGCTGCCCGTACTTGATCGCGTACATCTCCTCCTGGGTGTGTCCGTGGCCGTGGCGGAGACGCAGTGCGGGATCGTCGGAGACCCGTTCGGGAGCCAGGGCGTCCGCGAGGACAGTGCGCAGCGCCGCGCTCGCCCGGCTCTCGGGGATCGCCGTGGGGTAATGGGAGTCGAAGCGGTCGCTCGGGTCGATCTCGACGTCGAGTACCTCTTGCATCCACGACAATAGATGGGGGAGCTCGTGCCCCGAGATCGCGTAGCGGCGGCCCCGCGCCTGGACCAGGCCACGCGCGTTGATCTCGAACCCGCTGTCGGCAAATCCCCAGACGTCGAGACGCTCGGCATCCTCCGGCGACCGCTCGGGCCGCGCGGGGACGATCCGCACGTGATCTGTGGACAGCGGCGCTCTCACCCCGTGGGGCCCTCCCCGATCGCTGTGCCGGACCTGCTGTGCGTACCAACCCCCTCATTCCGGGTCAAGCGCAAAGGACCGCGCCGGCGCCCGGGTCGCGTCTGATAATCTTCGCCTCGACAGCAGCATTCCGGGTACGTGGTGAACCCGCCGCGCCCGCTGTGGAGGAGAGAGCACCGATGGGCCTCATGAACCGCCAGGAGTACCGCGAGAGCCTCCGAGACGGGCGCGTCACCTTCTGGGACGGAGAATCGATCCCCGACATCACCGCGCACCCAAACTTCCGGGTACCCCTCGAGGTCGCCGAGCGCGACTACGACTACGACGACGCCAAGCGCCGCGAGATCCTGGCCTTTCGCACCGAGACCGGAGAGGACGCGAACCGCGTCTACCAGATCCCCACCTCGGAGGCGGAGCTCCTCCAACGTCTCGAGCTCGGCGCGGAGACGAGCATCGTGGGCGGGGTCACCGGGGTGTTCATGGCGCTGATGAGCGTGCGCGACGAGGTCGCCGACGTGAACCCGCGCTACGCCGAGAACATCCAGAGCATGTATCACTACGCCCGCGACCGCGACCTCCGGGCCGCCGAGGTGATCACCGACGCCAAGGGCGACCGCAGCCGGCGGGCGAACGAGCAAGACGACCCCGATCTCTATGTGCGTATCGTGGAGCGCCGCGACGACGGCATCGTCGTGCGCGGCGCCAAGTTTCACATCACCGCGGCCTCGCTCGTACACGAGCAGGTGGTGATGCCGACAAAATCCATGCGCAACGGAGAGGAAGACTACGCCGTTGCCTTCTCGATCCCGACGAACGCGCCGGGGGTCAAGGTCATCAATCGAAGTTTTGCGCCCCCAGAGCTGAACGCCTTCGACTACCCGGCGAGCTCGCATCACAGCATTCCCGAGGGCATGGTGATCTTCGACGATGTGTTTGTCCCTTGGGATCGCGTATTCCTCGCCGGCGAGACCGCGCTCTCGGGAGTGTTTGCGCGCTCCCTCGGTTTGTGGGAGCGCACCCTCGGCCTACTCGAGGCCGCCGAGCGAGCGGAGTTGATGGTGGGCCTTGCCCAGCTCGTGGTCGAG
>CAJHXS010000191.1_pt1 | contig 12586 bp, 11 predicted proteins | sample 9198591 | NCBI WGS metagenome assembly CAJHXS01 (sample SAMEA7708347, study PRJEB35096) | sediment metagenome | biome: marine neritic benthic zone biome [ENVO:01000025]; feature: sediment [ENVO:00002007]; material: shallow marine sediment [ENVO:03000034] sea grass bed [ENVO_01000059] ... | reverse complement strand
TCTCGAGCACCTTGTGGGCGCCCTGGATCGAGAAGTGGCTCGTCTCGAGCGGGACGATGATCTCGTCGGCGGCGCGCAGGGCGTTGAGCGTCAGGACGCCGAGGTTCGGCGGACAGTCGATCAGGGTGTAGTCGTAGCGCCGCTGAACCCCGGCGACCGCCTCGGCCAGACGCCGCGTCCGCGCCTCGGGGTGGTCATCGGCTAGACGTTGCTCGAGGGCGGCGAGGATCACCCCGGAAGGCGCGACGTGGAGCCGTTCGTGGATCGGGAGCACCACGTCGGCGAGGCTCGGCCCTTCCTCGGGGTCCGCGAGTACCTCGTAGAGGTTTTCGTCGAGGCTCTCGGGGTCGACCTCGAGCGCGAGCGTGGCGTGGGCCTGGGGGTCGAGGTCGACCACCAGCACCGACGCGCCTTCGTCGGCGAGACAGCCGGCGAGATTCACCGTGGTGGTCGTCTTGCCGCAACCACCCTTCTGGTTGACGATCGCGATCACCCGCATGTGCTTCCCCCCGCCTCGGTCCTCCGAGGCCTAAGACGACGGGCGACGGGGATCAGGCGAGGCGGGGCACCCCGAGGCTTCTCGGGGCGCGGGCCGGCGCGGGGCTCGGCCGCGTCGGCGGCCGCGACCGCGGGGGCGTGCGCGCCTCGATCGCGCGCTCCAGCGCCGCCACCTCGAACACCCACTCCTGGCCGAGCACCGTCTGGTACCCGGTTCCCCGGCGCAGCACCAACACGATGTCTCCCGTCGCGACGAACACGAGCTCGGAGAGGGGTTGTCCCACCGTCGGGAGGATCTGGCGCAGCCGTCGAATGCTGCCCCGGATGCGCTGGACCGACACGCCCGCGTCGATCAGCTGTTTGGTCGCGCCGAGCGCCACCACATCCTCGAAGGTGTAGCGGTGATGCCCGCCGGGCGTCTGCGCCGACGGTCGCACCAGGTCGGTCTGCGCCCAGTACTGCAGCTGTCTGCGCGAGACACCGAGCAGCGAGGAGACCTGACCCGTGCGGAACAGACGTTCCCGTTCGCCCTGGCTGCGCCCGCTGCGGGTGCTGGCTGTGCGCGGCGTCTTGGCGCCCGCGCCGGTTTCGTTTCGATGCGGCTGTAGAACTTCGTGATTAGCGGACAGCGTGGAACCCCCCTCACACGTCCGGCAATGGACGCTAGGAAAAGTCCCGGCGGCGTCAAGAAAAACTCTCCGAATTCAACGATCTGTACAGAAAATTGCGGAAATTGTATCAGGGCTTTCCCCTGCTTTCGGCGGAGCCAGTTCCCTACGACACCGCAGTGGCCACGGGCCGGTCGAGCGCCGCGTGCCCGCGCGCGGTGCGGCGTTGGCGATGCGATAGGCTGCAAGCGATGGCGTCTGAATCGCAACGCGTCCGCGGTAGCGATCGCCTCCAGATCGAGCACGACGGACACACCCGACCGTTCATGCGCGGCATCCTGGTGCATTCGCTGATGGCGCGCGGGCTCACCTTCGACGAGTCCTACAAGGTGGCCAACGCCGTGCGCGACGACCTCCGCGGCCGCGGCACGGTGTCCCGCGCGGCACTCGCCGAGCGCGTCGCCGAGGAGCTCTCCACCCAGGGGCTCCTCACCGACGCCCGCACCGCGGGCCCGCCGGCAATCCAGGTGCACGGCCAACAGGGCTCGAATCCATTCTCCAAGGGCTTTCTCTCCCAGTCGCTCCTGGCCGCCGCGATCGACCCCAAGGACGCCTTCGACGTCGCCGGCGAGATCGAGGCGACGCTCGTGACCCGCGGGCTGCGCACCGTCGAGCGACCCGAACTGCGTCGTCTCACCTACGAGGTGCTCGAGCGCCGCTTCGGCAGCCAGAGCGCCGAGCGCTACCTGGTGTGGCGCCGCTTCCAGCAGCCCGAGCGCCCGGTGATTCTGCTTCTCGGCGGCGCGACCGGCGCTGGAAAGACCTCCCTGGCGGTCGAGGTGGCCCACCGGCTGGGGATCCACCGCGTGCTCTCCACCGACTCGATCCGCCAGGTGATGCGCATCATGCTCTCCCACGACCTCGTGCCGGCGATCCACGCCTCGTCCTACGACGCGCACCTCCAGGTCGGCGAGTCGGGCCCCGGCGAGGACCCGGTGATCACCGCCTTCGAGGCCCAGGCCGCCACCGTGACGGTTGGCGTGCGTGCGATGCTCGACCGCGCCATCGAGGAGAACGCGAGCCTGATCCTCGACGGCGTCTCGATCGTCCCCGGGATGATCGACCTCGATCCCTACCGGGGGAAGGCGCACATCGTGTTCCTGTTGGTGGCGACCCTCGACGCCGACGCGATCCGCGCGCGCTTCGAGGCGCGGGGCCAGGACAGCCGGCGCGCCCCGCACCGCTACCTGCAGCATCTCGAAGCGATCTTGCACATCCAGGATCACCTCCTGGAACTGGCCGACCGCTACGACGTTCCGATCGTCGACAATCATGTCCGTGACGCCTCCGTCTTGTCGATCATCAAACACATGACGGGTACGCTCCGGAAGGCCGACGAATTCAATGCCGACGAACTGCTCTAGACGACGACGCGGGCGCGTCCCCTCGGTGGTCGCGCTCTGCACCGCGCTCCTCGCGATCTTCGCCTGCGCCACGCTCACCGTGGATCAGGAGCGCGACATGGGCGAGGACGTGGTGCACGAGGTGCGCAGCCAGGTGCGGCTCGTGCACGACAAGGTGGTGCGCGACTATGTCGCGGACATCGGCTACGAGATTCTCGACGCCGCCGGCCCGCAGCCCTTCGACTACAACTTCTACGTCGTCGAGGACGAGCAGATCAACGCCTTCGCACTGCCGGGTGGGCACATCTTCGTGCACACCGGGGTGATCCTGAACGCCCGCAACGTGAGCGAGCTCGCCGGGGTGATCGGCCACGAGATCGGACACGTCGAGCGTCGTCATATCGCGCGCAACTACAACAAGATGCGCGCCGGCGGCATCGCGCAGCAGATCCTCACCACGGCGGGCGGTCTCTACGCGGGTCAGGCCGGCGCCGCGGCGGGGAGCGTCTTCGGCGGGATGGCGGTCGCCTCGGTGGTGAACACCTTCACCCGCGAGGCGGAGCGCGAGGCGGACGACTTCGCGGTCGCCTACCTGCCGCGCGCGGGCTACGACCCCAACGGGCTCCCGACCTTCTTCCAGACCATGATGAACGAAGGCGGGTCGCGACCGCCGGAGTTTCTCTCGAGTCACCCCTCGACCGAGAGTCGTCTCAACGACACCCGCGCCGCGATCACGGCCCTCGATCTGCCCCCCGGTCTCAGGTCCAACGACGGCGGCAAGTTCGAGATCATCCAGCGACGGGTCCGTTTGCTGACGCGCTCGGGCAACACCCGCCCCTGAGCCGCGGTCGTGTCGCGCCGTCTGAAGACGGACATCCCGGGGGTCGACTACCGGATCGACGAAGAGCGGCTCCCCGACCTCGACTGGGAGCAGGAGTACCGCGAGGATCTGCGCGCGCCGCTCCCGCTGGTGGTTGAGCTGGGCTTCGGGCGCGGCGAGTTCCTGATGCACCTGGCCGAGGAGGCTCCGCAGCACGCCCACGTCGGGGTCGAAGTGTCCCGCAAACGCGTGCTCAAGATGGCGCGTCGGGTGGCGCGCAGCGAGCTCAAGAACCTGCGGCTGGTGCACACGACGGCGGAGCACTTCGCCGAGGCGGGGCTGCGCGCGGCGAGTGTCGAGCGGGTCTGGATCAACTTCTCCGACCCCTGGCCCAAGACCCGGCATCACCCGCGGCGCTTGGTGCAGCCGGCGCTGGTGCGGCGTCTGTGCTGGGCCCTGGTGCCCGGGGGCACCGTGGAGGTCGCGACCGACGACGTGCCCTACGCCGAGCACATCGACGCGGTGCTCCGCGCCGAGCCCGCCCTCGAGAACGTCTTCGCCCCCGACCCGTGGCGCGGCGAAGTTCCGGGGCGACGGCCGACCGCCTACGAGCTCGAGTGGCGCGCCCTCGGACGCCCGCTCCACTTCTGGCGCTACCGCAGACGCTAGGCTCCCCGGCGTGACCGACGCGCCGGCGCCGCCGCGCCCCACCCTCAAAGACTGGAGTCTGGACGAGCTCGGCGAGCGCTGTGTCGAGGCGGGGTGGCCGCGTTACCGGGGCGCCCAGATCGCCGCTTGGGTCTACGCCCGAGGGGTCGAAGATCCGGCGGCGATGACCGACCTCCCCGCCGAGGTCCGCGACGGTCTCGCCGAGCGATGGTCCCTGCGCGCCCTCGAGGTGGCCGAGGTGCAGCGCTCCCGGGACGGGACCGTCAAGGCGCGGCTCCGAGGGGACGATGGAGCGGAGGTCGAGTCAGTGTTGATCCCCGAGGGGGATCGGAACACGCTATGCGTCTCCACCCAGGTCGGGTGCCCGCTCGCGTGTTCGTTCTGCGCGACGGGAGCCCTGGGCTTTCGACGCAACCTGCGTGTCGGCGAAATCGTCGACCAGGTGTGTCGGATGCGGGAGCTCCTGCCCGAGGGACAGCGGATCACCAACCTGGTGTTCATGGGAATGGGAGAGCCCCTGCTCAATCGCCCCGCCGTGGTGCGCGCCATCCGCACCTTTCAGGAGCCCAAGGCCTTCGCCTTCGGGCCGCGCAAGATCACGGTCTCGACCGCCGGGGTGGTGCCCCAGATCGGTCGCCTCCTCGACGAGGTGGACGTGAACCTCGCCGTGTCGCTCCACGCCACCACCGACGCTCTGCGCGACGAGTTGGTGCCGATCAACCAGTCCTTCCCCCTCGACACACTGCTCGGCACCCTGCGCGAGAGCGGACGCTTCTCGCGCAGGCGCCCGGTCTTCTTCGAGTACACCCTGATCGCAGGGGTGAACGACGCCCCCGAGGACGCCGCGCGGCTGGTCGAGCGGCTGCGCGGGATCCCGGCCAAGGTGAACCTCATCCCGATGAACCCCCACGCCGACTCCGCGGCGCGGCCGCCGCCGGCGGCGGCGATCGACGCCTTCGCCGACCTCCTGCTGCGCCGCGGTCTGCGCGCCACCGTGCGTCGTCCCCGGGGCGACGACATCGACGCCGCGTGTGGCCAGCTCCACAACCGCCGCGACCGCGCCGGCGCGGCGGGCCGCGTCTAGTGCTCTACGCCGTCGGAGACATCCACGGTCGTCTCGACCGTCTCGACGCTCTGCTCGAGGCGCTCGCGCCAAGCGATGGCGACAGCTTCGTCTTTCTCGGCGACTACATCGACCGCGGTCCCGACTCGCGGGGGGTGATCGACCGGTTGATCGAGCTCGAGCGCGACTTCCCCTGTGTGTTCCTGCTCGGCAACCACGAATCGATGTTTCTCGACTTTCTCGGCTGGAGCGGCAAGCACTACTTCGCCGGCGAGGCCTTTCTCGGCAACGGGGGCGTCGAAACCCTGCTCTCCTACGACTACTTCGAGGCCGACCACGAAGCCGGTCGCCGTCTCGAACTGCCCGCCTCCCACGAGGCCTTCTTCAAGTCCCTGCGGCTCACCTACCACGAGGGGGAGTACCTCTTCGTCCACGCCGGGCTGGGGCGCGCGCTGCTCCGCGGCGGCGACCTGCGCTGGACGCTGCGCCGGGTGCGGGCGGAGGAGATCCTCTGGGATCGCTTCAGCTGCGAGCTGCCCCACGAGCTGGGTGTCACGATCGTCTACGGCCACACCCCGCGTCCCGACTTCGACGTGCGCTGGAACGCCCCCTTTAGCATCGGCATCGACACCGGGGCCGGGTACGGCGGACCGCTCACCGCGATCCGTCTCCCCGACGAGACAATCTTTCAGGCCGGGGATTCGGGCGGGGCGGAGCGCGTCGACGAGCCCTGAACGCGTCGTTCGACGTCGGGGATCTGTAGCCGCACGCCGGTCTGGAGACGGGCGAAGTCGACGTCGGGGTTGTAGTCGCGCAGCAGCCACAGCGGGATGCGGTAGCGGCTGCGCGAGATGTCCCAGAGCGTTTCGCCGCGCTTGAGCACGTGCTCGCGGGTGCCGCGGATCGAATGCGATTCGAGGAACGCGACACGCAGCGCCCGGTGATGCGCGAGACGCCGCGCGCGGAACTCGTCCGCCGTCACCCGGGCGAAGTCGAGGCGGATGCGTCGGCCGATCACGAGCTCGCTGCGACCGCGCATGCCGTTCAGGCTGCGCAACCGCTGGGTCGGGAGCTCGAGCCAGTCGGCGTAGTGGCCGAGGGTCTCGTCGGTCTGGACCGTCGCGCGCTCGCCGGAGATCTCCCAGCGCTCGGGGTCGGCGTGGAGCAGGGTCTCGACCTCGCGGGTCGCGTGCCGAGCCGTCGTCGGCGCGACGCCGGCGAGGATCTCGATCGCGGGCGCCTCCGCCCCGGATCGAGCGGTCGCGGGAACCTCGGGGTTCGGCGCGCCGGGCGTGGCGTCGGCGACCCGGGCGTCGGCCGGCGACGGGTTCGGCGCGGTGTCTTCGGGCGGGGTGTCCGGCGTCGGTGCATCGCGCGTCGGGAGCTCGGCAATGGCGACCGGCTCCACGGCGGGCGCCGGCGGATCGCTCCGCTCTGGCGCCGTGGCCGCCGTCGTCTCCGGTGTTCGCTTCCCGGCAGGAGCGCCGGGCATCGCGCTCGGGGGCGTCTCGGCGGCTCGCGTTGCCGCGGGGTCCGCCGTCGGGGGAGCGGCCGGGACGGGCGTGGGCGCGATCTGCGGCGGGTCGGGCGTTGCCTTCTGGGCCACCTGTTGCGTCGGGGCCGGAGCCGGGGCGCTCTTCGACGACTGCTTCGCACCGGGCACCTGGAGCGTTTGCCCCACGTAGATCCGGTTCGCGTTGCGGATGCCGTTGGCCGCCGCGAGGGCGCGGGGGGTCGAGCCGACCCGACGCGCAATCGAGTCGAGAGTCTCGCCGCGGCGCACGCGGTATTCGTCCCCTTCCCAGGCGGGCTCCACCGGGACGGCGCGGCCGGCGCGGGCGACCCGGCGATCGGCCGGGTCGTCGGGGAGCCGCAGCCGTTGTCCCGCGCGGATGCGGTGGCGACTCCGCAGGCTGTTGAGGCTCAGCAGGGTGCGCTCCGAGACGCCGTAGCGCCGCGCGATCACCGAGAGTGTCTCCCCGCGGCGCACGCGGTGGTAGCGATCGCGGGTCTGGCGGTCGAAGGTTTCGCCCTTCGGGATGCTCGCCAGGAGCCGCCGCGCCGAGCCGCCCGCCAGGTGGGGCGGTACACGCAGCGAGAAGCCCTTGGGCACCCGTTTCTGTCCCGACCAGACCGCGGCGCGCAGCGAGGGGTTCAGCTGCTGGAGAAGCCCGACCTCGATGCCCAGGGCGCGGGCGATGGAGCGGCCGGGGTAGTAGCGGTCGAGCGCCAGCGTCTCGAGGGTCTCGGCGCGGTCGTAGGCGATCGGGCCGAAGTAGCGCTCGGGGTTCTTGTCGATTTCGAGCGCGGCCAGGAACTCGGTGTAGAAGTTGCGCGAGGCGAAGCCAAAGGTTCGGCTCTTGTATTTCGCGATGATGACGTCGATCTCGTCGGTTCCCAGACGTCGCTTCGCGCGACGCATCCCCGCCGCGCCGTGGTTGTACGCGGTGATCGCGAGGGGCCACGCGTCGGTGATCTCGTAGTTGGCGGCCATCAGCTTCGCCGCGGCCACCGTGGCTTTGAACGGGTCCATCCGCTCGTCGACGGCCGAGTCGACCCGCATGTAGCGGCGCCCGGTCGAGCGCGTGAACTGCCACAGCCCGGCGGCGCCGACTTTGGAGTAGGCCCGGGCGTTGAAGGAGGATTCGACGTGGGGAAGAGCACCGAGCTCGGGCGGCAGCCCCTGCTGCGCGAAGGTCGTCCGGATGTACTCCCGCCAGCGCCCGGAGCGCACCAGGCCGTCGCGAAACTTGTCGGCCTGACCGCGCTGGAAACGCAGCCGGTGCGCCGCCGCGGCGAGGGTGCCGTTGGAGACCCCGTCCGGCCAGAGCGCCAGGACTCGGCTCTCCTCCGCGCTGAGCCCGTCGCGCTTGCCCTGGGCCAGGGTGCGCAGCACCGCGGCGTAGCGCTTCTTCACCTTGGCGATCCGCCGCTCCCGGGTGCGGCGCCGGAGGGTCGGGGGCACGACCACCCGCTCGTAGACCACCCCGAGATGACGCGAGTCGTGGATCAGCCCGGAGTCCGTCGAGACCTCGGTGTAGATCCGGGTCCAGAAGTCCACCATCGGCTGGATCGCCGCCGGCCTCGGGAAGGGATCCGCCGAAGCGCCGGGGGCTCCGGCGGCGCACAGGAGCGCGAAGAACAGGGCCAACAACCGTCTCATGGGTGCACTTTGCATCGGCAGCTCAGGGGCAGGACTGAAACCGTGTGCGGGGAAACCGTGTCTAGCGTTTCTTGTGCTTCTTGCGGGACTTTCGCGCCTGCTTTCGCTTGCGCTTGGCCTGCTGGCGGCGGCGCATCGCCGTGCTCGCCGACACCCGCTGGCCGCCCCCGGCGGCACCGCCCCCGAGCAGCATCCCCGGGTCGAAGCCGCCGCCGCCGGCCCCCGCGAGCTGGCCGCCGCCGGGGAGCCCGGGCAGCCCCCCGCCAGAGCCCAGCGCGCTCATCATCTCGCGCATCTGCTCGAAGCGCTTCACGAGCTCCAGGACGTCGCTCTGGAGACGGCCGCTACCGCGGCCGATCCGGCTCGCCCGGCTGCGGTCGATCAGCTCGGGGCGTTGGCGCTCCGCGGGCGTCATCGATTGAATCATCGATTCGACCTTGCCGAGCTCGCGCTCGTCCACCTGCTCCGCCACCTGGCCGAAGCCCGGGAGCTTTCCCAGCACGTCACCGAGGGGGCCCATCTTCTGGATCAGCCGGAGCTGTTTCAGCAGGTCGTCCATGCCGAATTTGCCGCGCAGAATGCGCTCGGCGTCGGCTTCGGCCTCTTGCTCGTCGGCGACGGCCTCGAAATCCTCGACGAGGCCGACGATGTCGCCCATCCCGAGGATGCGCGAGGCCAGACCCTCCGGGCGAAACGCCTCCAGCCGGTCCAGGGATTCCCCGGTCCCCAGGAACTTGATGGGGACGCCGGTGACCGCCTTGATGGCCAGCGCGGCGCCGCCCCGGGCGTCACCGTCGAGCTTGGTGAGCACCAGCCCGTCGAGCTCGAGGCGCTCCGAGAAGGCCTGGGCCACGTTCACGGCGTCGCGGCCCATGAGGGCGTCGCAGACCAGCAGCGAGTTGGCCGGCTCGACGCTCTCCCGCACCTCTTGGAGCTCGGCCATCAGGGCGTCGTCCACCGCGAGGCGCCCGGCGGTGTCGTAGATCAGCGCGTCGTGACGGTCGGCGCGCGCCCGCTCGCGGGCCGCGGCGCAGATCGCCACCGCCCCGACGCTCGGGTCGTCGGCGTGCACTGGCACCTCGATGCGCTCGCCGAGCTGGCGGAGCTGCTCGATCGCCGCCGGCCGATGGACGTCGCCCGCCACGAGGAGCGGTCGGCGCCCCTGGCGCACCAGATGCTGCGCCAGCTTGGCGGCGACCGTCGTCTTCCCGACTCCCTGGAGGCCGAGGAGCATCACCGAGATGGTGCCCTTCGCGTCGCGGCGCAGCTTGGTGTCGACCGGGCCCATCAGGGCCTCGAGCTCGGTCTGGCACACCCGCACGAAATGCTGGCTGGGCGTCACCCGCACGAGCTTGCCCTGCTTGTCGCGGACCTTGGTGCGGATCTTCTCGCCGAGGGCCCGTTCCTTCACCCGGTCGAGAAAGCCGCGGACGACCTCCAGGTCGACGTCGGCCTCGAGCAGGGATTTGCGGACGTCCCGAAGCGCCTCGCCGACGCTTCCCTCGTCGAGCTCGCGTACCCCTTTCAGGCGATCTCGGGCCGCGTCGAACCCGCGGGTGAGCGTCTCGAGCATCGGCCGAGAATAGAGGATCGACCCCACCCTTGCCCCGGCGCAAGCGCCCGTGCTAGAGCGGGCGCATGTTCAAACGCGTCCTGGTGGCCAACCGCGGTGAGATCGCGCGACGCGTGATGGCGGGGTGTCGCACCCTCGGTGTGGAGACCGTCGCCGTGTACTCGGAGGCCGACGCCGATGCGCTCCACGTGCGCGAGGCCGACCGCGCCGTCGCGATCGGCCCGCCGCCCGCGCGCGACTCCTACCTCCGGGTGGAGGCGATCCTCGACGCGATCCGCGAGAGCGGCGCCGACGCGGTGCACCCCGGTTACGGGTTCCTGTCGGAGAACGCCGACTTCGCCCGCGCCGTCGCCAAGACCGGGGCGACCTTCGTCGGGCCCTCACCCGAAGCGATCGAGGCGATGGGGCACAAAGAGCACGCCCGCGCACGGATGCGCGCCGCGGGGGTGCCCGTCGTGCCGGGGAGCGACCTGCTCGAAGACGCCGCGTCGGCCGCGGAGGCCGCCGAGCGCATCGGCTACCCCGTCATGGTGAAGGCGGCGAGCGGGGGTGGGGGCATCGGCATGGTGCCGGTCCAGGATGCGGCCGGTCTCGAGCGCGCCTTCGCGAGCGCGGGGCGGCGCGCCGAGAGCGCGTTCGGCGACGGTGCCCTCTATCTCGAGCGACTCGTGGCACCCGCCCGCCATATCGAGGTACAGATCGCCGCCGACCACCGGGGCGAGACCGTGCACCTCTTCGAGCGCGAGTGCTCGGTGCAGCGCCGGCACCAGAAGGTGCTCGAAGAAGCGCCGAGCCCGGCGGTCGACCCGGCTCTGCGCGCCGCCCTCGGCGATGCCGCCGTGCGCGCCGCGCGCAGCATCGACTACACGACGGTGGGCACCGTCGAGTTCCTGCTCGGCCCCGGCGGCGACTTCTACTTCATGGAGATGAACACCCGGCTCCAGGTCGAGCACCCGGTGACGGAGTGGACCACCGGGATCGACCTCGTCGCGCTCCAGCTGCGTCTCGCCGCCGGCGACGACCTGCCCTGTCGCCAGGACGAGCTCACCCAGAGCGGACACGCCATCGAGCTGCGACTCTACGCCGAGAACCCCGAAAAGAACTTCCTCCCCTCGCCGGGGACGATCGAGACCCTCACCTGGCCCGAGGGCGAGGACGTCCGGATCGACGCGGGGGTCGAGGCGGGGAGCGTCGTCACGCCCTTCTACGACCCGCTTCTCGCGAAGCTCATCGTCCGTGGCGACACCCGCGCCGAGGCGATCGAGCGCGCCGCGGCGGCCGTCCGCGACACCCGGATCGAGGGCATCGCCACCAACCTTTCGACCCACGCCGCGATCCTCGACGACGAGGCGTTTCGCCGGGGCGAGGTCAGCACCGATTTCTTGAGCGAGCGCATCGTTGCCCGCCGCACCTGAGGGAGTTCCATGGCCACCGAAGTGGAAGCGCAGATCACCGGGAACATCTGGAAGATCGAGACCGCGACGGGCGACGCCCTCGGCGAGGGCGACATCATCTTGATCATGGAGTCGATGAAGATGGAGATCCCGGTCGAGGCGCCCTGTTCGGGCACCCTCACGGAGATCCGCGTCGCCGAGGGCGACAACGTGGAAGAGGGCGCCGTGCTCGCGGTGATCGCCTAACCCCCCGTGGCGACCGCGCCGGAGAGCCCGCCGGGGGATTCGCCCTATCGGCTGCGTCTGCTCGAGCGACGCGACCGCGACGCGGCGTGCGCCGCGCTGCGGCGACGCGCGCCCGAGAACCTCTTTCTCCTAGACCTCGTCGACCGCGTCGGGCGCCGCGCCCAGGTCGGCGACGTCGAGTCGGCCGTTCTGGGGGTTTGGGAGGGAGAGCGCCTCGTCGGGGCGGCGTCGCTGCGCCCGACGGTGGCCTTCGACGTCGGTCTCGAGGGAGCCCCTTTTGCGTTGGCCGCGGAGGCGGTCGCGCGGCTCTCGACGGGGCTGATTCGCTGCGCGCCGGACCAGGCGGAGCGTCTCTGGCAGCGTCTCGAAGCGGCCGGACGACGCGCCCAGATCGACCGCCGCGAGACGACGCTCGACTGTGTGGCCGGTCGCCTCCCGACCCCCGGGCGCGCGGCGCCCGTGGTCCGCGAGGCGCACCTGGCCGACCTCGAGGCGCTGGTCGACGCGGCGCGGGCGAGCCTGCGCGAAGAGGGACGCCCCGACCCCTTTCTCGGCGACCCCCACGGCTTTCGCCGCTGGGTGCGCAACCGGCTGCCGCGCGCTCTGGTCGCCGAGCACCGGGGACAGGTCGCCTTCGTCGGCTACTCCGACGTCCAGCTGCCCGAGGGGTGGTTGCTCCAGGGGGTCTACACCTGGCCCGCGTTTCGCCGCCGCGGGCTGGCCCGGGCCGGGGTCGCGGCGCTCTGCGCACGCGCCTTCGCCGCCGGCGCGAACCACGTCCAGCTCTCCGTCGTCGATGGCAACGTCGCCGCGTACGGTCTCTACGAAGCGCTCGGTTTCGAACGGCTCGGCGAGCTCCGCACCCTGCTCTTCGAAGCGGCGGGGCGCTAGGCTCCGCCCATGGGTCTGCTCTCCGACAAAGTGGTGATCGTGACCGGCGCCGGCCGGGGCATCGGCCGCGCCCACGCCCTGGCCCTCGCCGAAGCCGGCGCCTCGGTGCTGGTGAACGACCTGGGGGGCGCACGCGACGGCTCCGGTGGCGGCAGCGCGATGGCCGACGCCGTGGTGAAAGAGATCGAGGCGGCCGGGGGACAGGCCGTCGCCAACTACGAATCGGTCGCTACCACCGAGGGGGGCGAGCGCATCGTG
>CAJHXS010000109.1_pt1 | contig 12615 bp, 13 predicted proteins | sample 9198591 | NCBI WGS metagenome assembly CAJHXS01 (sample SAMEA7708347, study PRJEB35096) | sediment metagenome | biome: marine neritic benthic zone biome [ENVO:01000025]; feature: sediment [ENVO:00002007]; material: shallow marine sediment [ENVO:03000034] sea grass bed [ENVO_01000059] ... | reverse complement strand
GCGGGAGAGCCGCGCTCCCTTCTCGACGTAGGCGTGCATCTGCCCGTAGGTCTCGGGCGCGCCGAGCCCGTAGATGCACGAGACGCTCGCCACCACGAGGACATCGCGACGGGTCAGCAGCGCGTGGGTCGTCGCGTGGCGGAGCTTGTCGATCTCGTCGTTGATCGACGAGTCCTTCTCGATGTAGGTATCCGTGGCCGGGAGATACGCCTCGGGCTGGTAGTAGTCGTAGTACGACACGAAGTACTCGACGGCGTTGTCCGGAAAAAGCGACTTGAACTCGCTGTAGAGCTGGGCGGCGAGGGTCTTGTTGGGGGCCATCACCAGCGCCGGCCGGTTGAGCGCCTCCACTACACACGCCATCGTGAACGACTTCCCGCTTCCGGTGACCCCGAGCAGGGTCTGGTGCGGATCGCCGCGCTGGATGCCCTCCACCAGCGCCTCGATCGCGGCCGGCTGGTCGCCCTCCGGGCGAAACTCCGACACGAGCTTGAAGCCCTCGCCCGACGCGGGTTGCCGCAGCCCCTCAGCCACCGCCGCGACTCCAGCGCGGGCCCGCCGGGGTGTCTTCGATCTGGATGCCCTCGCCGAGCAGCAAGTCGCGGATCCGATCGGCCTCGGCGAAGTCCCGGGCCCCCCGCGCCCGCTCGCGCTCGGCGAGCAGATCGTCGATCCGCGGGTCGCTCTCGGCCACCGCGAGCGGCTCTCCGAGCCCGAGGGCGAGCACCGGCTCGACGGCGGCGAAGAAGGCGGCCTTTTCCCCCGCTCCGAGGTCGGAGGACCGCGCGACCTCCCACACTACGGCCATCGCCCGCGGAGCGTTGAGGTCGTCACAGAGCGCGTCTCGGAACGCGTCGAGGGCGCTCTCGACCGCCGGGCTCTGCGCGGGTGCCACATCCGCGCACTCGGCGGCGTGGGTGCGGAGACGGCGGAAGCCGGCGGAAGCCGACGCCATCGACACCTCGCTGAAGCTCTGCTGGGCGCGGTAGTGGGCCTGGAGAAAGAAGTAGCGGAAGGCCAGCGGGTCGTGACCCGCCGCGCAGAGGTCGTCGAGGACCAGGACGTTGCCCTTGGACTTGGCCATCTTCTCCTGCTCGAAGATCAAAAACTCGTTGTGCAACCAGTATTGCACCCAGGGCTCGACTTCGAAGCCGCACTCGCTTTGCGCGATCTCGTTGGTGTGGTGGACCGAGACGTGGTCGATGCCGCCGGTGTGGATGTCGAAGCGCTCGCCCAGGTACCGGACGCTCATCGCCGAGCATTCGAGGTGCCAGCCCGGAAAGCCCCGACCCCAGGGCGAGTCCCACTCCTGCTGCCGCTTTACCCCCTCTTCCGCGAACTTCCACAGCGCGAAATCCGCGGCGTTGCGTTTGTCGGCGACGTCGCCGATCCGCGCCCCGGCCTCCTGGCCGGCGAGCTGGAGCCGCGCGAAGTCGGCGTAGCGGGGGAAGCGCGCGGTGTCGAAGTAGAGACCGTCGCGGGTGCGGTAGGTGTAGCCCCGCCTCTCGAGACGCTCGGCGAGGGCGATCTGCTCGGCGATGTGGTCGGTGGCCCTGCAGAGGACGTCTGGCGCCAGACAGCCCACCGCGGCGCGGTCGTGCAGCCACTGCTCGGTGTACTCGGCCGCGATCTCCTCGGCCCGGCGCCCACTCCGGGACGCCGCGAGCTCCATCTTGTCCTCGCCCTCGTCGGCGTCGTCGGTGAGGTGCCCAACATCGGTGATGTTGACCACGTGGGTCACCTCGTAGCCGAGCCATTGGAGGGTGCGCTTGAGCAGATCGGCGAAGAGCTGGGAGCGGAGGTTTCCGATGTGTTGAGGCGCATAGACCGTGGGGCCGCAGGTGTAGACCCCGACCCGGGGCGGTGCGAGCGGGTGAAACTCCTGCTCGCTTCGGGTGGCGGTGTTGAAGAGACGGAGCGCCGGGCTCACCGACGGCCCCCCAGCAACACCACGGCCTGGGCGGCGATCCCCTCCCCGCGGCCGATCGCGCCGAGGTGGTCGGTGCTGGTGACCTTGAGGTTCACGGCGCCCGGCGCGGCGCCGAGCAGGGCGCGCAGCCGCTCCTGCATCGCCTCGCGGTGGGGGCCGAGGCGGGGCACCTGCGCGATCACCGTGGCGTCGACGTTGCTGAGCGCCAGGCCCTCCGCGTCGACCATCGCCACCACCTTCTCGAGCAGGACGGCGCTGTCGACCCCGGTGAGGTCCGGGTCGGAGGACGGAAAGTGTGTCCCGAGGTCGCCCGCGCCGATCGCGCCGAGCAGCGCGCTGGTGACCGCGTGCAAAACGACGTCGCCGTCCGAGTGGCCCTCGAGCCCGCGGTCGAAGGGAATGTCCACGCCCGCCAAGCGGAGCGGACGACCCGGCGCGAGCTGGTGGGCGTCAAAGCCCTGCCCGACCCGCGCGGTGCCCCCCGATGCCTCACCGTCCAACCAACGCTCTGCCACCTCGAGGTCTCCCGGGTAGGTGACCTTGATGTTGCGACGGTCGCCACGGACGACGTGCACGGGGTGTCCGCTGAGCTCGACGAGCTGAGCATCGTCTGTGCCAAATACACCCGAATCTTGTGCCGTTTTCATCGCCCGTTGGAGCACATCGATGCGGAACACCTGGGGGGTCTGGGCCGCGTAGCACTCCTCTCGCGGCGGCGTTTCCACGACCCGCTCTCCCTGCACGCGTTTGATCGTGTCCGAAGCGGGGACGGCCAGCAGCGCCGCGCCGTGCAACGCCGCCTCGGCGACGACGCGCTCGACGTCCTCTCGTCGCACCAGCGGGCGCGCGGCGTCGTGGACGGCGACCCCTTCGGCGGCCGCCGGGAGGGCCAAAAGCCCCGCGCGCACCGAGTCCTGGCGCTCCGCTCCGCCCGCCACGGGGTCCAGCAGCTTCTCGCGCGCCGCAGCACTCAAGGGGTCGGGGCCGAATTGCGTCAGCGCCTCGGCCGGCGCGACGGGCAGCACCCACTCGACCGCGTCGCACGCAGCCAGCGTTTCGGCCGCGTGCGCCCAGAGCGGTTTTCCGGCCAGATGGAGCAACGCCTTGGGGCGCTCCGCTCCCAGGCGCTGCCCGCGACCCGCGGCAAGCACCAGAGCAGCGACGCGCATCGCGGGAGCATAGCGCCCAGCACACCGCGGCTGGGTCGGGTATGCTGCGCATCCCGCCCCGAAAGCCGAGCCCGCCGTGAGCTTGTTCGACCGAAAACGCAAGGACGACGAGGTCGATCGACCTGTGTCTCCGCCGTCGACTGCCCGCTCGACCTCCACCGGCGCGGCCCCGGCGCACTCTGCCAACCCCACGCCTCAGCAACGCAAGACCGGAGAGGGTCCGAACAGCATGGCCAACATCGGGAAGTCGATCACGATCAAGGGCGACCTCAGCGGCAACGAAGACCTCGTGATCGAGGGACAGGTCGAGGGCAAGATCGAGCTGCCCAGCAACCAGCTCACGATCGGTGCCGAGGGAAACGCCGCCGCCGAGATCCACGCCCAGAAGGTCGTCGTCGTCGGTAAGGTCACGGGCAACGTCAGCGCGACCGAGCGGATCGAGATCCAAGCCAGCGGCTTCGTCGACGGCGACGTCAAGGCGCCGCGTCTGGTCGTCGAAGAGGGCGCCGTCCTGAACGGCGCGATCGCGATGGAGAGCCCCGGTGGCGGACGCCCGGCGCCGGGGCCCGGCGCCCCGCCCGACAGCGCCGGCGGCGGGAGCGGGGCCAGCGGCGGGAAGCCCCCCGTCTAGGCGGCCGCGGGGCCAGCGGCGGGAAGCCTCCCGTCTAGGCGGCCGCGGGGCCAGCGGCGGGAAGCCTCCCGTCTAGGCGACCGCGGGGCCAGCGGCGGGAAGCCTCCCGTCTAGGCGGCCGCGGGGCCAGCGGAGGGAAGCCTCCCGTCTAGGCGACCGCGGCGGCGTGGCGACTCTCGAGCCAGAGGAGCACCGGAGCCGCCACAAAGACCGACGAGTAGGTCCCGATCACGATCCCGATGGCCATCGCCGAGGCGAAGGGCCGGATCACCTCCCCACCCACGAAGAGCAGGGAGAGCACGGCGAGGAGCGTCGTGATCGAGGTCAGGATCGTCCGGGACAGCGTCTGGTTGATGCTCCGGTTCAACACCTCCGGGAGATCGGTCGTGGTGCGCAGCTCCATGTTCTCGCGGATCCGGTCGTAGACGATGATGGTGTCGTTCAGGCTGTAGCCGACGATCGCGAGGAGCGCGGCGAGCACCTGGAGGTTGAACTCACGTCCCATCAGGATCCAGAGCCCCGACGTCAACAACACGTCGTGGAGCAACGCGACGATCGCCCCCGGGGCAAATCGGAAGGTGAAGCGGAAGGTGATGTAGACGAGGATCATCCCGCCGGCGATCAGGAGCGAGAGCAGCCCGGCGCGCCGCAGCTCGGCGCCCACCCGCGGGCCGACGAACTCCACACGCTCGAGAGAGACCGGCCCGACGCGTTCGCTCAACCGATCGCGGATCTGGTCGGCGCGTTGCCCCTGGGAGAAGCCGGCGACCTCCTCAACACGCTCCGGCGCGGGCGCGGCGTCCTCGGACGCGGCAGCGGCCGCCGGCTCGTCGCCGCCTTCGGCGCTCGCCAGGTCCGTCGCGTCCCCGTCCTCGGTGGTCGCCCCGTTCGCCTGCTCGCTCGCGGCGACCGACTCCTCGGCGGCGGCCGCCGCTTCTGTGGCTTGCGAGTCGGCGGCCTCGGCGGCAGCCGGCTGGGCTGCGTCCTCTTCGCCACCCGCGGGACCGACTGCGGGAGCGGGCGCCGTCTCGGCTTCCGGCGTCGGGAGCCGGGAGGCGGTGATGTCCTCGCCGGGCTGTACCGAGAAGCGCACGAGGAACTCCTCGTCGCTCCCGAAACGCACGACGCTCACGTCGGGCACCTCCCCGGAGAGCGCGTTGCGGATCGCCGACTCGTCGGTGGCGACGCCCTGGTCGAAGCGCACCTGGATTTCCCAGCCCCCCGCGAAGTCGATGCCCATCTGCATACGGGCGGGCGCAGCGGCGAGCCCCGCTGCGATCACCACGGCGGAGAACATCGCGGCGATCTTCCAGCGACCGATGAAGTCGACATGGGTACCGGGAGAGACAAGCTCGATCACGTTCGGGTCCTCAGATCGACATCGATTCGACCGGGCGATTGCCCGGATAGAGCTCGAAGAAGAGCCGTGTCACGACGAGGGCCGCGAATACGCTGGTCGCGATCCCGATCGAGAGCGTGACGGCAAAGCCCTTGATCGGGCCGGTGCCGTACTGGTAGAGCACCAACGCGGTGATCAGGGTGGTGATGTTCGCGTCCAGGATCGTCCAGAGCGCCTTGCTGAATCCGGTGCGGATCGCTGCGCGTGGCGTCTTCCCCAACCGCAACTCCTCGCGGATCCGCTCGAAGATGATGACGTTGGCGTCGACAGCCATCCCGACGGTGAGCACCAGCCCCGCGATCCCCGGCAGGGTGAGGGTGGCCGTGGCCATCGACATCACCCCGACGATCAAGACGAGGTTGGTCAGCAGCGCGACGCTCGCGTAGAGCCCCGAGAACCGGTAGTAGAACGCCACGAAGAGCACGACCAACGCGAGCCCGAGGATCGAGGCCCGCACCCCGCGCCGGATCGAGTCCGCCCCCAGCGCGGGCCCCACGGTGCGCTCCTCTGCGATCGAGACCGGGATCGGCAGCGACCCCGCCCGCAGGATCACCGCCAACCGCCCTGCGCTCTCCGGCGTGAAGCGACCGTGGATGAAGCCCTGGCCACCGCCGATGCGCTGGTTGATCGTGGGCGCGCTGTAGACCTGCCGGTCGAGCACGATCGCCATCGACTTGTTGACGTTCTCCTCGGTGAGCGTCCCGAAGAGCCGCGCGCCCCGCGAGTCGAAGGTGAAGTCGATGACCCACCCGTAGCGGTTGTCGAGCCGCGAGCGCGCATTCACGAGATGGGTCCCGGAGAGGTCGGCGATCTGGTTCACGAGGTACGCGCGCACCACGCTGTCGGAGCCTTCCTCGGTCTCGAGGAGGATCTCGGTACCTTCGGGGACACCGTCGGGGAACTTCGCCTCGAGGAGCTCCGCGTTGTCCTCCTGGTCGATCACGATGCGGAAGGTGAGAAAGCCGGTGCGGTTGATCAGCTCGCGCGCCTGGGCGCGGTCGAGCTGACCGCCGGGGATCTGCACGAGCACCCGGTCGCGTCCCTGCTTGGTCACCACCGACTCCTGGACCCCCTGGATCGGGTCGTCGATCCGGCGGCGCAGGACTTCGAGCACCTGGGCCATCGCGCGGTCCCGCACTTCGGTGTCGGCGTCGGTCGCGAGCGCGAAGCGCACCGAGCGCCCCTCCTGGGACAGCTCGTCCAGGGCCCCGCTGTCGCTCGCCTCCTTGCGCAGCGCTTCGAGGTCGTCCCGGTCGGCGAGATCGACCCGCAAGACCCCGTCGACCACGGAGTAGTCCGCGACCGCAAAGCCCGTCGCCGTCTCATCGGAGAGCCCCGCTGCGTAGGTGTCGAGCTCGCGGTCGACCGCCGCGCCGAAATCGGGGGAGAGCACCCAGTGGAGACCGCCGCGAAGGTCGAGTCCGAGGCGGACGGCGTTGTCCGAGAGCCAGCCGGGAGCGTCGGACCCCGCGAAATTGCCCGACCCGAACCAGCTCATCCACAGCACCAGCAGCAGCACCCCGATCGCGCGCCAGCGCGCGCCGCGGCTCACGAGTCCTCTCCCGGGGCGGCCTTCTCGACCAGGCGGTCGACGCCGGCGCGGTCGGCCTTCACCCGCACCCGTTCCCCTCGGAGGTTGGCGATCTCGATCGTGATCACGTCGTCGGTGGTGCCTGTGATGGTCCCGTGGATCCCGCCTCGGAGCGCAACGCGGTCGCCTTTGCCGAGGGCCTTCAACATGCCGTCGTGTTCTCGCTGCCGTTTTGCCTGGGGACGGATCAACAGGAAGTAGAAGATCAAGAAGATCAGCGCCATCGGCAGCAGGAAGCCGAAGGGCGAGGGCTGGGCCCCGCCGGCCTGCAATACCGCGACAGCGGGCAGTGCGTTCATCGCAGTCCTCTCGTCACCGTTGCTCAGCCGCCCCCACTCGACACCGGCGCCGGGCCGGAGACGGCGGGGAGCGACAGCGATTCCAGGGTGGTTCCCGGGTAGAAGCGCGCCAGGATCTCCGGGTAGGGGGTGCCGCTCCGGGCGAGGGCCCGCGCACCCCACTGGCTCATCCCGACGCCGTGGCCGCGACCCGACCCCACGATCCAGAAGCCGGGCCCGTCGCGGCGGAGCTCGAAGAGGGTGCTCCGCACCACCCGGGTCCCCACCGCGCGCCGCAGCTCGCGGGGCGAGAGACGACGCTCCCCCCGGCTCCCGACGACACGGATCTCCGCGACGCGCCCGCTCGGCGAACGCGACACCACCGCGACGTCGCGGACCGCCCCGACGTCGATCTGCCGACGCGCCAGCACCCGCGCCATCTCCCGGCGGCTCAGATAGGTCCGCCAGTAGGTGTCGGGCGACGCGTCCTCGCCACCGACGTCGACGCTCACCAGGTAGGGGAGCGCGCGGCCCCAGACTTCGGCGGAGCTCGCCGTCCGCCCGCCGGAGGCGGAGTGGAAGGCGGCCAGAATCGGGCGCCCGCCCCAGGCCAAGTACTGGCCGCGGGTGTCGCGCACCGCGTCCCAGGCGCGGGGCGCCTCGGCCGCCAGGCCGCGGTACACCTGTCCGAGCTGGGTCGCCTCGACGTCGTAGTGCTTGCGGCCTGCCCGGCTCGCGCGATACATCGCGTAGGTGCGCGTCGCCACGGCCTGGGCCCGGAGCACCGAGTCTTCCCAAGAGCCGTAGATCTCCGCCAACAGGGTGCCGGCGACGTACTGCTCGAGTGGCACCTCGTTCACGACGGCGAGCTGATCGCCATCGCGGTGGACCTGGACCGCACCTCGGTAGCCGCGGCCCCGCACCCCGACGCGGCCCCCCGCTTCGAAGCGCAGGGACGCGCCGCGGCGGCGGCCGTCGCTCACCAGCGCACCCCCGTCCATCGCGACCCGCACCTCGTCGCCGCCCAGGTGGAGCTCCACCGGCTCCCGGGTGCGCAGCAGCAGCACCCGCACCGCGGGCTCGCCGGCCAGAACGACCGGCGCCCACAGCATCCAGCAGAGCGCGAGGAGCAGCGCGAAGTGCTTCAGCACCGCGGCCGCTCGCGGGTCGCCGGGGGCGTCGGCTGGGTGGTCATCGTGGGGCTGGGTCCTCGAGGGGTCGCTAGCGCGCGTCCCGCGCCAGGGCGTCGGCCACGGAGGTGTCTTCCCAGGGAAAGCCCTGGTCTTCGCGCCCGAAGTGCCCGTGGTACGACGTCGCGCGGTATATCGGCCGGAGCAACGAGAGCCCGTCCACGATCCCCCGCGGCGTCAGATCGAAGTGCTTGCGCACCAGGCGATCGAGCTCGGCCGCTTCGGCGGTGCCGGTGCCGAAGGTGTCGACCCGGATCGAGACCGGCTCGGCCACGCCGATGGCGTAGGCGAGTTGCACCTCGCAGCGGGTCGCGACCCCGGCGCGCACCAGATTCTTCGCGACCCAGCGCGCGGCGTAGGCGGCGCTCCGGTCGACCTTGCTCGGGTCCTTGCCCGAGAACGCCCCACCGCCGTGGCGCCCCATCCCGCCGTAGGTGTCGACGATGATCTTGCGCCCGGTGAGACCGGCGTCCCCCATCGGCCCGCCCACCACGAAGCGCCCGGTGGGGTTGATGTGGAAGACGGTGTCGTCGTCGATCCAGTCGGCCGGGAGGGTCGGGCGCACGACGCGCTCGATGATGTCCTTGCGGAGGACGTCGTGGGTCACGTCGGGGGCGTGCTGGGTCGAGAGCACCACTGTGTCGACCCGCCGTGGCGTCCCGTCGGTGTCGTACTCGATCGTCACCTGGGACTTCGCGTCGGGCCGCAGGTAGGGGAGCTCTCCGGCCTCGAAGGCGGCGCGGTGGGCCTCCATCAGCTTGTGGGCGAAACGGATCGGCGCCGGCATCAGCTCCGGGGTCTCGTCACAGGCGTAGCCGAACATCATCCCCTGGTCGCCGGCGCCCTGCTCCTTGTGCAGCCCCTCGCCTTCCGAGACCCCTTGCGAGATGTCCTGGGACTGTTGCCCGAGCGCGACGAGCACACCGCAGGTGTCGGCGTCGAAGCCCGTGGCGGAATCGGTGTAGCCGACGTCGTGCACCACGCGGCGGGCGATTTTTTCGTAGTCGAGGAAGGCATCCGTCGTGATCTCGCCCGCGAGCACGATGAACCCGGTCTTGGTCAGGGTCTCGCAGGCGACCCGCCCCCGCCGGTCCTGCTCGAGGATCGCGTCGAGGACCGCATCGGAGATCTGGTCGCACATCTTGTCGGGGTGCCCCATCGACACCGACTCGGAAGTAAAGAGCGAACGAGCCACGAGGCCTCCCCCTGGGTTACACGCGGTGCCGCAGTGTAATCGATCTTTTCGCTCAATCCGCCCGAGGCTCGACAGGATCTTCGACCAAACGACCCAGGGCCTCGACGGCCCGGGCGGCGTCGGGCCCGCGGGCCCGGATCCGCAGCTCCGAGCCTTTCGAGGCGCCGAGGGACGCAAGGGCCAGCAGGCTCTGCCCGCTCACCCACTCCTCACCGCGCAGGGCCACCTCGATCTCCGCATCGAACTGCGCCGCCAGCCGGACGAATCGCCCCGCGGGCCGCAGGTGGAAGCCCAGCTCCTGCGCCACGCCGAAGCTGCCCTCCGCCGTCGCGGCGTCGCTCAACGGCTATCGGCCTTGTCGCCCTGGTCCCCCGGTAGGAACTCGCTGGCGACGCGGATGTTGCGCTGGCCGTAGTCCCGGATCATCGGTGCGAGCTCCTCGAGAGGCTTGTCTTCGGCCAGGGTCGCCACCTTGATCAACATCGGGAGGTTGAACCCGGTCACCACCTCGACCCGGCGCTCCGCGAGAAAGGAGAGGCTCATATTGGAGGGCGTTCCGCCGAACATGTCCGTCAGCACGAGCACGCCCTCCCCCTGGTCGGCCCGCTGTAAGGCGTCGGCGATGGCCTCCCGCATCTCGTCCACCGACTGGGTGGGGTCGATCGAAACGGCTTCGAAATCGGGGGGATCCGGCACAATCAGACGCAGCGCGTGAAGAAATTCCTCCCCCAGCCGGTAGTGGGTCACGATCACGACACCCATCATCGCCCGATCCCTCGCCTCTGCCCTAAGCCTTCCGTTGGCCTCGAACCGCCCCGCTGGGCGGCCTTCAAACGACGTTCGACGCGTCTCGGTGCGCGACGCTCACCTCGCGGGTCGGCGCGGTCGCGCGCAGTCGGCGTGCCAGCGCCTCGACGACCGCGACCGACCGGTGACGACCACCGGTGCACCCGATCCCCACGTGGAGATAGGCCTTTCCCTCACCGTCGTACAGGTGCAGGAGATACTCCAAGAACTCCTCGAGACGCCGCATCCACTCCCGGGAGCGCTCGTCCTCGAGCACGTAGCGCGCGACATCGGGATCGAGCCCGGTGCCCTCGCGTAGCGAGGGCTCGTAGTGCGGATTGCGCAGAAAGCGCACGTCGAAGAGCAGGTCCGCGCTGCCCGGCACGCCGTAGCGGTAGCCGAAAGAGAGCAGGTGCACGACACAGGGTCGCTCTCCGCCGCTCACGTGACGCACCAGGGTGTCGCGCAACGCGTTGGCGTGGAGGTCGCTGGTGTCGATCGTCGTGTCGGCGAGGGCGGCGATCTCCCCGAGCAGCGCCCGCTCCCGCCGGATCCCCTCGTCCACGGTCCCGGTCGGCGCGAGGGGGTGGACGCGGCGCGTCTCGCGATAGCGGTCGCGCAGCTCGGCGTTTCGACAGTCGAGAAAGACCAGCTCGACCTCCGCACCGCGGCGACGGATCGTCTCTAGCACCGCGGGAAAGTCCTTGAGAAAGGCCTGCTCCCGGGCGTCGAGGGCGAGGGCGATCTTCTCGATCGGCGGCCGTGATTTCTGACAGAGCGCGACGAAGGGCTCGACCAGCTGCGGCGGGATGTTGTCGACGCTGTAGAAGCCCAGGTCTTCGAGGGCGCCCATCACCGTGGTGCGCCCGCTTCCCGAAAGCCCGCCGACGAAGATGATGTGGGGTGCGCGCTCTCCGTCCACGCTCTAGCCCCCTCCCCGGCCGCCGTCCCGGAGCCGCCGATCCAGCCGCTCGACAGCGGTACTGCCCTCGCTGCGGGCCTGGGTATCCCGCACGGCCAGCTCGACCAGTGTCGCGAGGCTACCCGCGGGCCGCGCGGGCAGCCGAAACGAGGGTAGCGAGACCTTCTGCCAGGTCTCTCGGGGCCGGTCGAGCCCGACGCGCTCGACGTCCTCGGTGCCCGGGCGCCAGGTCTCGAGGTGACACACCAACGCGATCGCGCTCTCTTCGCACACCGCGCCCGCGCCGAAGAGCTCGAGCACCGAGACGACCCCGATCCCCCGCACCTCGAGGTGGTAGCGGATCAGCTCGGGGGCCCAGCCCCAGAGCGTGTCCTCGCGCCGCTCCATCTCCACGACGTCGTCGGCCACCAGCGCGTGGCCCCGCCGCACCAGCTCGAGGGCGCACTCGCTCTTGCCGATCCCGCTCGGGCCGAGCAGCAACGCCCCGAGCCCGTAGACCTGCACCAGCGCGCCGTGGGCACGGGCCGCCACGCGCTAGAACTTGGCGTCTTGATCCTCGATCACACCCAAGACGTCTTCGCGGCTTTCGGCGTCGAGGAGACGCGTGCGGAACTCGCCGTCGCGGAAGAATCGCGAGATCCTCGCCAGCGCCTTCAGGTGCTGACCGCCCGAGTTCTCGGGGACGACGAGCAGAAAGAAGAGCTGTGTGGGCTGACCGTCGATCGACGCGAAGTCGACCCCCGAACGGCTGCGGGCAAAGGACGCCAGCAGCCGGGACAGACCCGGGAGCTTGCCGTGCGGGATCGCCACCGACTCGCCGATCCCGGTGCTCTGGAGATCTTCGCGCTCCAGCAGGACGGCGTGGAGACGCTCCTCCGCGATCCCCGGCTCGGCCTTCGCCAGCGCGCCGGCCATCTCGGCGAGAACGTCCCGCTTCGAGCCCCCTGCGAGATCCAGGATCATCGCGTCGGGCACCAGAATCTCGGCGATTTTCATGGCCTCCGGGACCCTAGCCGACCTGGCGACGCTTCGTCGAGGAGAGGATCTTCATCGCTTCGCGGTACTTGGTCACGGTGCGCCGCGCGATGTCGATGTTGGCGTTGCGCAGCATCTCAGCGATGCGTTGGTCGGAGAGCGGACGCCGCGCGTCCTCGGCGCCGATGATCCGCCGGATCTTCTCCTTGACGCTCTCGCTGGCGATCGCCTCGCCCTCGACCCGGTTGATGCTCGAGTTGAAGAAGTACTTGAGTTCGAAGATGCCCTGTGGGGTGTGGGCGTACTTGTTCGTCGTGACCCGGCTCACCGTCGACTCGTGCATCCCGATGTCCTCTGCGACGTCGCGCAGGTTGAGCGGGCGCAGGGCCTGGATACCGCGGTCGAAGAACTCGCGTTGGAACTTGATGATGCTCTGCATCACCTTGTAGATCGTGCGTTGGCGTTGGTGGATCGACTTGATCAACCACAGCGCCGAACGCACTTTGTCCTGGACGTAGTCGCGGGTGTCCTTGGCGACGCTATCGCCGC
>CAJHXS010000034.1_pt1 | contig 12641 bp, 12 predicted proteins | sample 9198591 | NCBI WGS metagenome assembly CAJHXS01 (sample SAMEA7708347, study PRJEB35096) | sediment metagenome | biome: marine neritic benthic zone biome [ENVO:01000025]; feature: sediment [ENVO:00002007]; material: shallow marine sediment [ENVO:03000034] sea grass bed [ENVO_01000059] ... | reverse complement strand
CTGCTCGCCTCAGGGGCGGGTCAGGAGCGGGAGGGCGACGGCGTAGGTCAACACGGTAATCGCCGCGACGCCGGCGAGGTTGAGCGCGATGCCCGCGCGGCACATCTCTGGGACCCGCACCACGCCTGCCCCGAAGACCACCGCGTTCGGGGGTGTCGCGACGGGCAGCATGAAGGCATAGCTCGAGGCGATCGCGGCGGGCACGACGAGATGCAGAGGAGAGACGCCCAGGGCGGGGGCCAGCGACGCGAGGAGTGGGATCAACGCGGCGGCCGTCGCGGTGTTGCTGGTGAGTTCGGTCAGAAAGATCACGGCCGCGGCCACGCCCACGACCAGGCACCACGGCGGGACTCCCCCGGCTGCGCTCGCCTGGGCACCGAGCCACTGGTCGACGCCGTTGCGCTGGATCGCCGCGGCGAGGCTCAGGCCGCCGCCGAAGAGCACGAGTACTCCCCAGGGCAAGCGCTCCGCCGTGGCCCAGTCCATCAGCGAGCGCCGGTCGGATCCGCGGACGGGGATCACGAACAGCGCCAGCGCCGCGATCAGCGCGATTCCTGCGTCGCTGATCTCGAAGGGGAGCAGGGGGCGGCCGATCCAGGCGGCGGCGGTGAGGCCGAACACGATGAGCACCTTTCGTTCGGCTGCGCCCATCGGGCCCAGCTCGCGGTAGGCGGCGTGCAGATGCGCGTCGGCGCCCGCGACGCGGCGGCCGGCGATCGGAAAGGCGACCCGGGTCAAGAGCCACCAGGTGAAGGGCAGAAACACCACGACGAGCGGGATCCCGACGGCCATCCAGCGCGCGAAGCTGATCTCTACGCCGAGGCTCTCGCGGGCAAAGGAAGCCAGGAACAAGTTGGGCGGAGTGCCGATCAAGGTGCCGACCCCGCCGATCGTCGCTGCGTAGGCGATCCCGAGCAGGAGACACACCGCGAAGCGCCGCTCGGCTCCCGTGGCCTCCGCGAGCGGATCCGACCCGCCAATCCGCCCGCGCACCTCCTCGCCGAGCGCGAGCCGCGCGACACTGATCGCGATCGGCAGCATCATCACCGTGGTGGCGGTGTTGGAGACCCACATGCTGAGAAACGCCGTCACGGCCATCATCCCCCCGACGATTCGCGACCACTCCGTGCCGGCCGCACGCACCGTCAGAAGAGCCACCCGCCGATCGAGCGCCCAACGCTGTACGGCGAGGCCCAGCAAGAATCCCCCCAAGAACAGGAACACCATCTCGTGGGCGTACGGGGTCGCGGCCTCTCGGAACGAAGCGGCGCCGAGGAGCGGGAGGAGCGCTGCGGGGAGGAGGGCCGTGGCGTAGACCGGGATGGCTTCGGTCACCCACCAGATCGCCATCCACACCGCGACCGCGGCGGTCGCCCGCCCTCCAGGGCCGAGACGGGCGGCGGCACCCGACGCGTCGGGATAGGTGTCGGGCAACATCGTGAAACAGATCAGGGCGACGACGGGAGCGGCCACGAGGCCCACCCTTGACGCGCGGCTGCGGATCTCGGAGTGGGGTCGGGTGGAAGCTGCGATGCCGAACGCTCCTCGACCGATCGAGACCACGCGGGGGCCAGCACCCTAGCGGATCGCGCTGGAGCCGCGCCGATCGGTGTGGGGCCGTGCGCCCCAGCTCGTGCCACCGCGACACACGGTTTGGAGCGCGGAGCGCCGGCGTGTCGAAAAGCCGGGAACGGCGATTGCACCGGAGGGGGTGCCCCCCGAAGATTGGGAGCGACCATGACCTTTCGAACTGCCACACGCGTCCCGGCCGTGGGCGCGGTAATGACACCGTTTCCCCATTCGGTCCGTCCGAATGAGCCGATTGGCGAAGTCGAACGTCTGTTTCGCGAGCACGAGATCCGCCATGTGCCGGTGCAGGACGCGGGGAGGGTGGTCGGGATCATTTCGGCACGCGACGTCCTCACGGTGAGTCGCCCGTCCCTGGTGTCTCCGAATCGCGGCGCACTCTGCGCGAAAGACCTCGCGACTCCAGACCCCTACGTCGTCGAGTTCTCGACACCGCTCGACCGCGTCGTCAAGACCATGGCAGAACGCCGTATCGGCACGGCGATTGTCGTGCGAGAGGGAACGCTCGCGGGAATCCTTTCCGTGGTCGACGTCTGCAACGTGTTGGGAGATCTGCTCGCGCGGCTCTTCGGCCCCCCGCCGCCGCCCGACGAGGCCGCTTAGTCGCTGGTGCGGGGGGTCGCTCCGTTTCTGGTCGCGGCATCGTTGTGCGCCCCGCTCTCCGGCTCTGCGGGTCCGGACAACGGGCGTGGCCCGGCCATCGACCGGGCCACGCCGCACCGGTCGAGCGGGTGGACGCAACGCCCACGGCTGCTCGGCGACCCGGCGGGCGCGCGCGGGAGACTCGAGACTTCGGGGATCGCCTTTCAGGGCTTCTACCACCAGTTCTTTGGGTGGCGGGTGCGCGGTGGTACCGGCGGAGGTGACGGCGTCGGCGCGAGCGGCAGCTACGACCTGTTCACCCAGCTCGACCTCGAGGAGATGATCGGAACAGCGGGCTTGCAGGTGCTCGCTCACCTCAAGGGGGCGTACGACGAGAACATCAACGACGAGGTCGGGGCGTTGTCCGATCCGGTCGACGACGCCGACTTCGACGAAGGGGTGTACGTGTCCGAGCTCTGGGCGGAGCAGTCCCTCGCACGAGATCGCGCGCGGCTGCGGGTCGGCTTTCTCGAAACGCAGAGCTTGTTCGACCGCAACGTCTTCGCCAACAGCGAAGACCGGCAGTTCGCGTCGACCTTTCTGGACAACAATCCGGTGGTGCCGCTTCCCAACGCCCTCGGCGCGGCCGCGTGGGTGCGCCCCGCTCCGTGGCTCGAGTTCGCGGTGGGCGTGGCCGATGCGGACAACGAGCCGCGCCACGCGGGTTTTCACACCGCCTTCGACGGCGCCGCCAGTTGGACCGAGATCCTGGAGGCGACGATCCGTCTCGAGTGGCCGGGGACCGAGTTGCCGGGGCACTACCGGGTCGGGGGCTTTCGCGACGGGGCCAAACGCGTGGTGTTCGGTCGGGTCGACCCATCGACCGGCCGCGACGAACAGCGACGCGGCCACTACGGCTGGTATCTGAGCTTTGACCAGAAGATCTGGCGTGAATCGGGTGAGACCCAACAGGGGCTCGGCGTCTTCGGACGTCTGGGATTCGCCGACGAGGACACGAACCGGATCGACGCGTTCGGGTCTCTCGGCGTCGTCTACCGCGGGTTGATGCCGGGTCGACCCGCGGACGTCGTCGGCGCGGGGTGGGCCTACGCGGCGATCTCGGATCGCTACAGCGCCGCGCGCCGTGGCGCCTTTCGTCGCGAGAGCAGCGTCGAACTCTACTACCGCATCGCGGCGTACCCGTGGCTCTTCGTGACGCCCCACCTTCAGTACATCGCCTCGCCGTCGGGCGAGCGCAGCGCGCGGAACGCGGTTGTCGCCTTGATGCGTCTGAGACTCTCGCTGTGAGGGGGAGCGCGTTGGCTCGCGGGACGGTGGCCGGGATCGCGATGGGCCTCGCGGCCTGCTCGGCGTTTCGCGTCGACCCGCCCTCCCTCCACGCGAGCCAGACGCGTCGGCTCCCCCAGCTCATGGAACACCTCGAGGCGCTTGCGTACGCGCGTCTTCCCCAGGCGATGGACCTCCGCCAGGAGCGGACCCGGAGGCTTCGCAAGGTGGCCCGGATCGCGACGTCCATCGCGGAATCGGCGGCCCAACTGGACGGGGCGGCGCTCGACACGCCCCTCTCGCCCTCGGAGCGCCTCGTCTTCGGCGAACATGCGGCGGCTCTCCAGCACCGCGCCGAGTTCCTCGCCCACAACGTCCACCACCTCTCGCCCAGCGAGGTCCGTTCGAGTGCCGCGGCGATCGAAGCGACCTGCGCCGGCTGTCACCAGCGTTTCCGGCCCGCGACACCGCAACACGGCGGACCCGATCCACCGCTTTGAGTGTCTCCGAACCCCTCCGAGCCGGGTCTGGGCGGCCTAGGCCTCGGCTTCGGCGGCGGCGGCCTCGAGCGCGGGGCGGTAGAGCCCCCGCGCGTTGCCGATCACCGGTTCGCCGTGGGAGGGCAACACGTGATCGAAGGGCAGCTCGAGCAGACCCAACAGCCCCGCGCGGCTCGGGGTCGTGGCTTTTCGCCAGGCCGGCCCGACGTTGTGCGGCTTGATGAAGCCCATAAAACGCATCGCCACCCGCGCCAAGAGGCTGAAGTAGCGGTCGGGGGTCGCCCAGTTCTGCAGCGAGTCTCCGCTCACCAGGATGCCTCCCTCGTGGGGGAGGAGGAGGACGGCTTCTGGCGGGGTGGCGCCCCCGATCAGGTGGAGACGCGCCCCGGCGATCGGGAGCGCGCTCTCGGCGTCGAGCGCGACGTCGGCCTCGAAGTACGGGTCCGCGTCGGGTTCGAAGCCCCGTCGATACACCTGGCCGCGCGGCGCGTAGACGGTGGCGTCGTAGCGCTGCTGGTAGAAGGCGTCGTCCCGCCCGTGAAACGCGGCGAGCTTGACGACGTGCTCGACCGCGCCGAGGGCGTCGAGCTGGCGTAGCCCGCCCTCGTCGAGCCGCACGCTGTTGACGAGCGTCAGCGACCCGCCGTCGCGCACCACGACCATGTTGCGGCTGAAGCGCATCATCGGGGGGCTCGGCAGCGTCGCCGTGCCCGTCACGAGGTAGAGGTCGGAGAACACCTCGACGAGCTCCCCGTGCGGCAGTGCCTCGGCAATCTGCACGGTGTCAGTCATCGGGCCCCTCCCTGCTCTCTCCCCGCAGAGAGTACCGCGGCGTCCGACGGGCCCCGCGAGCGCGCCAGCGGGTCTAGAACGGCCCTTCGAGCACCCCGGTCAGCCGCAGCCGGCCCATGTTCTCGTAGGTCGTCGCGGCGATCTGGATGTGCTGGTTCGCGGTGTGGATGTCGCGCCAGTGACGTCCAAGGGGGCTCTCGCTGAAGATCGACGAGGTGCCCGCGGCGGTGTAGAGCAGGTCGACGGCGTCGGCGCAGGAGGCTGCGGCGTGGGCGCTGCCCAGGCGGGCGCGGCGCCGCGTCTCGGTGCTGGCGGGGGCGCCGGCGTCGACCTCGTCCCAGAGCGCCTCGGTGACTTCGTAGACATAGCCCCGCGCCGAGTCGACCAGGGCTTCGGCGCGGGCGAAGTCGATCTGCGCGGTGGCGCGCTCCGCGAGGGGCCGGCTGCTCTGAGCCGGCACCTTCTCGGTGGCGAGGGATTCGAAGTGCTCGAGGGCGGTGCGGGCGATGCCCAGCGAGACGGCCGCGACGCAGGGTGGGAAGAGACTGATGATGGGGACGCGGTAGAGCGTCGTCGCGACGGCCGGGGGCTCGCGCAGGGACACCCAGCGCCCCTCGGGCACGAAGACATCGCGGACTTCGATGTGGTGACTCCCCGACCCGCAGAGCCCGCTCGTGTACCACGTGTCCTGAATCTCGATGTCTTCCCGGGGAAACATCGGGAGCAGCACCTCGGGGGCTTGGTCGCCGCGGCCCGTCTCCGGCTCCATCACGGCGGCGCCGAGGACCCAGTTGGCGCCGGGGCATCCCGAGCCGAAGCCCCAGCGGCCGCTCACGACGATGCCACCGTCCACGCGGTGCCCTTTGCCGGTGAGCGCCAACACGCCCGCGGGCACGGCGCGCTCGGTGCCGGCGAAGATCGACTCCCCCCACTCCTTGGGGAGTAGCCCCGAGACCAGCGCGCTGGTCTGATAGTTCATCAGCACCCAGCCCGCCGATCCGTCGGCGTAGGACACCTCCTCCATCACGGCGAGGAGGTCGAGGGCGTGGCTCTCGAGGCCGCCGTACTGCTTGGGCACCGCCATCTGCACGAGGTCGCTGTCGGCGAAGGCGCGCACGACGTGGTCCGGGAGCCGGCGAGCCGCCTCGGCCTCTGCGGCACAGGCGCGGATCTCGGGGGTGAGCGCCCGCGCCGCGAGGAGCTCGGGACAGGGCGCCCTAGTCGGCATAGCCGGGCTCTTCGCGGTCGAGGACGGCGACGAGGCTCGGCCAGGCGTCTTCCATGACACCGCTCGCAAGGTACTCGCTTCCCATCTTCGCAACGCTCGACACGATGCCGCCGGCGACGGGGGCAAGGCCGGGGTTTCCGGCGAGGGCGTTCACCTGGATCGCGCAGGCGCTCTCGAGCACGTGGAGACGCCCAAAGGCCTCGGCGACGCTGCACCCCACCGAGATCGTCCCGTGGTTGCGCAGCAGCAGGTTGTTCTTGGGGCCGAGCGCCGCAGCGGCGCGCTCGTCGCCCTGGCCGATGCCCTCGTAGTCGAAGGTCGCGAGGTCTTCGGCCACGAGCATGGCGGTCTGCGTGATCGGAAGCAGCCCTTCCGCTTGGGTCGACACCGCGGCGCCCGCCGGGGTGTGGAGGTGGAGGATGCAGTCGACGTCGGGGCGGGTGCGGTGGATCACGCCGTAAAGCGGGAAGCCACCGTCGTCGATGCGGCCGCCGTCGACGGCGCGCCCCTCGAGGTCGACCTTCACGAGGCTCGACGCCGTGACTTCACTGCACATCGAGGGGAAGGGCGTCGCCAGGAGGTGCCCGGGCTCGCCGGGCACCCGCGCCGAGAGCAGGGTGAAGACCAGGTCGTCCCAGCCCCGCCGCGCCACCAGGCGATGAGCGGCCGCGAGCGCGCGTCGTTGGGAGGTTTCGTCGTGGGGACGGTCCATGGGGCCTCCGGAGCATGGGATCCACCCGAAAGTGTAGGGCGGCCCGCGCCCAGGTTCCGCGCCGACGCCGGGAAGAAGCGCGGACCCGGCCATCGCCGCTACGCTTCCCGGCCTCGGATCGAGCGAGCGAAACAAAGGATGGGTCCACCGTGAAAATGCTTGACGTCGCCATTGTCGGGGCCGGGTTTGCCGGGATGTACGCGCTGCACCGGATGCGGGGAATGGGGCTCTCGGTCCGGGCCTACGACGGCGCCGGCGGGGTCGGGGGAACCTGGTGGTGGAACCGCTATCCGGGCGCGCGGGTCGATTTCCCGAGCGCCCCCTACTACGCCTACTCCTTCTCGAAAGAGCTGAACGACGACTTTGTGTGGAAGGAGACCCAGCCGACCCAGGCCGAGGTGTTGTCCTACCTCGACCACTGCGCGGACAAGCTCGACCTGCGGCGCGACATCGAGCTCGAGACCTGGATCCACGACCCGCGCTTCAACGAAGCGTCGCAGCGCTGGGAGATCGAGACCAGCCGCGGCGACCACATCTCGGCGCAGTTCCTCGTCTGTGCGATGGGGTCACTGTTTGACGCCAACACCCCCAACATTCCGGGCATCGACGACTTCGCCGGCGAGCTCTATCACACCGGCCGCTGGCCCCAGGAGGACGTCAACTTCGCCGGCAAACGAGTCGCCGTAATCGGCACCGGGTCCTCGGGCATCCAAGCGATTCCCGTGATCGCGCGTCAGGCGGGGCACCTCACGGTGTTCCAGCGGACGCCCCAGTACAGCATCCCGGCGGGCAACCGGCCCCTCGAGGCCGAGGAGTGGCAGGCCGCGATCGACGAGTGGGACGAGCGCCGCGCCGCGATGGACGAGTCGCCCTTCGGCCTGCCCTACAAATTCTCGGAGCGTTCCGCGCTCGACGATACGCCCGAAGAACGCCAGAAGGTGTACGAGGAGCAGTGGCAACGCGGCGGGCTCCACATGCTCTTCAGCGCCTACAACGACCTGCTCCTCGACAAGCGGGCCAACGACACGATCTCCGAGTTCATCCGCGGCAAGATTCGCGAGATCGTGAAAGACCCCGAGACCGTCGAGAAGCTCGTGCCCGACTATCTCCTGGGGACCAAACGCCAGGTGATCGACGACGGCTACTTCGAGACCTACAACCGTGACAACGTCGCCCTCGTCGACCTGCGCAAAGACCCGATCCTGCGGATCACCACAGACAGCGTCATCACCGAGAGCGGCGAGCATCCCCTCGACATGTTGGTGCTGGCCACCGGGTTCGACGCCCTCACCGGCGCGTACCTGAAGCTCAACCCCAAGGGGCGCGCGGGCCGCAAGCTGGCCGACACCTGGCGTGAGCGTTTCAGCACCTACCTCGGGATGGTGATCCCGGGATTCCCCAACCTGTTCATGATCCACGGCCCGCAGTCGCCGTCGGTGCTCTTCAACATGCCGCTGGGTGCGGAACGCGAGAGCGATTGGATCTGCGATTGCATCGCCCACCTTCGCGAGCGCGGGTTGGCGGCCATCGAGCCCGCGGAAGGCGTCGAGGAAGCCTGGGCCGAGAACGTGGACCAGGCCGCGAGCGCGACCCTCTTCCACAACACCGACTCGTGGTATTCGGGCGCCAACATCGAAGGCAAGCACCGCCAGTTCATCGTGCACCTCGGCGGGCAGCAGTACTTCCAGCACCTGCGCGACGTCGCCGACGCCGGCTACGAAGGCTTCGTCACCGAGAAAGCCAGCGCGGACGAGGCGGTACGGGCGTAGACGGGTCGCCGGCTTCCGACGGGCGGACGGGACCAAGGTCCCGGCTGTCAGTCGATCAGACGCAGCACGTTGGAGAGCTCGTTGCGGTCGCCGGGCGGGGCGGGGAAGTGCTCGCCCAGGATCTCCCCGCAGCGCTGGACGGCGGCCACGAATCCCTCCCGGGGCGCCCCGGTCCTGAGCCCATCGATCAGCAAATCACGAACCGATTCCCAGTCCGAATCGCCGAGCTTTGCGGCGATCGCCGTGTCGACCTGGACGACGACGCGGTGTTCGAAGAGCGAGACGTAGAGCAGGATCCCGGTGGCCCCGCTGGTGCCGCGAACCCGAAAGCGCAAGAAGCTCTCGGCGGCGGCGCGGCGGACCTCCTCCTCCATCTCGCGGCTCGAGGTGAAGGGGAGACGCAGCGTGGGGATCCAGCTGGCGAGGAGATTCCCCACGAGGGTGCCGAGCACCATCAGCGCGACGATCTGCGCGGGACCGCGGGCGACCCAGGCGCCCGCCGACCAGCTCCCCGCGGCGACATCCGCTTCCGGCAGGAGAGACCACCCGGCGACGAGAAAGAACCCCGCGACGAGGACGCCCACAGCGGATTCCGCGCGGTCGTAGCGCCCCGAGCACGACGCCACGACGGGGAGGATCTCCCCCGTGGTGTGGCGCTCGGCGGTCTGGATGGCGTTCTGGATCGCCTGTCGATCGTCGGGACTGAAGAGCTGTGAAGCCGACCCCATGATGCTCCTACCAAGACCCCGTGGCGCCACCGCCCACGGAAAACCCACCGCCAAAGGATCCGCCGCGTCGGGGCGCGCAGCGGATGAGCAGGACCACCAACGCCCCGACCGCGATCAGGAACGCCCAGCCCCACCCGGTGCGACCACTTCGGAAGAGGGAGGTCGCGATGGTGACGACGGCCACGACGAAGAGGACCGCCGCCGGCCAGAACCACCACGGCGGCGTGGGCCGAGGCAGCGGCTCCGCGCGGATCATCGCATCGAGGGCGCGCACGCCGTCGAGCACGCCGGTGTCGAACTCTCCCCGCTTGAACGCCGGGATGATGTGAGAGTCCATGATGGCGCGGGCGGTACCGTGCTCTCCGCCGCCCCATCCGCCGCCCAGTTCGATCCGGGCGCGGCGGTCGCCCATCGCGACCAGGAGCAGCACGCCGCGGTTCCGGCCGCGATCGCCGATCTCCCATTCATTGAAGAGGTGTTGGGCGTAGGGCTCTACCTGCTGCCCCCCGAGCGAGTCGATCGTGACGACCACCACGGGGGGTAGACGGTCTCCTAGGAGCTCCCACTGGACCGCCTCGATCGCCGTTCGGGTCTCCGGAGAGAGCACCTGGGCGAGGTCTTCCACCACCGCCCCGTTTTGCGCCGGCCGGGTGGGAAGCTTCGCCGCTCCGGCGGCGGTTGCCGCCAAGAGCAGACACGCCAACGCGGTCGCGCCGAGGAAGGGCGTCCACGAATCTCCCCGACTGAAACGCTGGTGGCTCGTGTGCACCGTGCCGAGGCCCCCGGTTGCCTGCGCTGGCGCCGCTCGACCCCAGGGCGGTCGCGACGCGTCTTGGATTTTTCGGATGGCCCCGCGATCGTCTTGAGAGGAAGGGCGCGAGTCGTGTCGCTCTCCTTCCTCCGCGGGCCCGAATCGGCGACCCTGGGGCTCCGCAGAACCTGCTTCGCCCGGAGGCGTTTCTGAACCGAGCTCGCTCCACAGACATCGGCGCCTTCTGCCACGCCGAGGAGGACGCCGACGCCCAAGCGTCCGACCTGGAGTCGGCCCATCTCCCATGAGGCGAACGCTTTGGATCGCGACCACCGCCCTGGCCCTGCTCGCGTGCCCGTCCCAGCGAGAGACCACGCTCCGGAGCGTGGAGGACGGGTTGGTGCGCTACGTCGTCGCGCCGCAGCGGGTCGAGGCGGCCACCGCCGAGTTCCTCGACCCGCACTACGCGTTCTTCGACCCCGGGGCCCCGCGCGACCCGCGTCTACTGGTGGTGCTCCCGGGTTCGAGGTCGGCTCCCGAGAACGCGCAGGCCTTGCTCGTCGTCGCCGCCCGGGCCGGTCTTCACGCGATCGGGCTCCAGTACAACAACTCGCCCTCGCTGAAACGACTCTGCCCCGACGGAGACCCGGAGTGCTTCGACCGGGCGCGTCTCGACATCGTCTACGGCGGGGGCGACCGGGTCGACCGCCCGCACTCGATCGAGCATCGACTGGCAGCCCTGCTCGCGTGGCTCGCTCGGGAGTACGGGGAGGAGGGCTGGGGGAGCTACCTCGACGATGGCCTCCCGCACTGGTCACGCATCGCGCTCGCCGGCCACTCGCAGGGGGGCAGCCACGTCGGCCTCATCGCGCGGCGTCATGTCGTCGACCGAGCGATCCTCTTCGGCAACTCACCCAGCTGGATCGACGCCGGCCATCGCACCCCGCTCGAGTCGTACTTCGTCTTCTTCCACTGGGCGGACCACGGCGACGACCGGCTGGCCGCGTGCGAGCGATTTGGCCTACTCCGCTTCGGCGAGCCCGCCGACGTCGATCGCGACGCGCCCGCCTTCGACGGGAGCCATCTGCTGATCACCCGGATCCCGATCGACAAGCCCCACCCGTCCGTATTCCTCGATGCCCATCTCCCCGACGGCCAGGGAGACGAGCCCCGTTTCGCCACCGCGTGGCGGTATCTCCTGGGAGTGGGGGAATAGCGACCAACCTCGACCTCACTGGATCGACGGGCGGCGGCACGTCCTCCCCCAATGGGAGTCAGCGGAGCTTGAAACCGCCGGCGAGTCCCCCGAGCAGATCGTCGAGACCTCCCGTCTTGGGCACCTGGCCCTGGGGTGTCAGCTGGTCGACCAGGCCCGGGAGCAGACCCGCGAGCACCGAGCCCGCGTCGGCCTCGCCGAGGTTGGCCTTCGCCGCGAACTGCGATAGCACGTCGCGGCCGAGTGCGTTCTCGACTTGACTGGCAGACAGGGCCTCGTTCGCCCCGCCGCCGAGCCACGAGGCGACCTGCCCCCCGAGCCCCCCCGATTGAAAGGAGGAGAGCAGCTCGCTCAGGCCACCGCTTCCGCCCACGCTGCCGTCGCCGGGATTCAGCAGACTCATCGCCGCCTTCACGATCTCGGGATTCTCCGAGGCAAAGGCCGCGACGTTCTGGATCAGCTGGGGGTCGCTCAAGAGGTCATCGAGTAGGGTCATCGACGGTTTCCCGGGTGGAAGGGGACAGAGCGGGGAAGATAGAGGATCCCAGGTGGGCTACGCGGGCGCGGCGGCGAGCTCTTCGATCACCTGGAACGCGGCGTCCTGGCGCTCAGGGTCCAAGAGGTGCGGAGCGGCCGATTCCTCCATCGGACCGACCATGATCTTGGGTGCGGACGTTCGCGTACTCGTCTTGGTCGCCGTGGAGTACGTCGAGGTAGCGCTGGGTGCCCGTCTCGATGGGCCGTCTCCTCCGAGCGTTCTTCGAACCCGCCATCGCCGAAGATGAGCAAGACGCTACTGCGAGCGGGAAGCGTGTAGAATTCCGGCGACTGCAATCTCGCCGACCTTGGGGACGAGGATCCGTTATGACCATTCGCTGTTCCTACCGATGTGTCGCTGCTCTAGGCCTCCTGCTGGCCCTCTCCGCGCCGCCCCTCGCCCGCGGGCAGACGGTGGTCGACGACGCCGCTCTCGCGGATGAAAGCGACGGCACCAACTGGCTGGGCTACGGGCGCACCTTCAGCGAGCAACGCTACAGCCCCCTCGCGGAGCTCGACCGCGACACGGTGAAGCGCCTCGGGCTCCAGTGGTACCTCGAGCTCCCCGAAGACCGCACCCTCGCCGCGACCCCGTTGGTGGTCGACGGCGTGATGTACTTCACCGGGAGCTTCAGCAAGACGCGCGCGGTAGATGCACGCACCGGCAAGGTCCTCTGGGAGTACGACCCCGAGTCGACGAAGCACGCCGGCGATCGGCTCCGCAATATGTGGGACACCAGCCGCGGCCTCGCCTACTACAAGGGGAAGGTGATCATCGCGACGATCGACGGGCGCCTGGTTGCGCTCGACGGGAAGTCGGGCGAGCGCCTCTGGGAGACCATGACGGTCGACCCCGACGGCGCGCTCTACATCACCGACGCTCCGAAGGTGTTTCGCGACAAGGTGTTCATCGGCAACGGCGGCACCGAGCACATGGCCACACGGGGCTACG
>CAJHXS010000073.1_pt1 | contig 12682 bp, 10 predicted proteins | sample 9198591 | NCBI WGS metagenome assembly CAJHXS01 (sample SAMEA7708347, study PRJEB35096) | sediment metagenome | biome: marine neritic benthic zone biome [ENVO:01000025]; feature: sediment [ENVO:00002007]; material: shallow marine sediment [ENVO:03000034] sea grass bed [ENVO_01000059] ... | reverse complement strand
GGGTGGCCTACCGCGGCCCCGGCGGGCTCCAGCTCCAAGCGGTCTTCGACGAAGTGGGGAGCCTCAAACCCCGCGCCCAGGTGGTGGTGGGGGGCGTGAAGATCGGGCAGGTGAAGGCAATCCGTCTCGACGAGGACTTCCGCGCCCGGGTCGTGCTCGAGGTCGACGGCGCGCTGGCGCTCCCGAGCGACACGTCGGCCTCGATCCTCACCGCCGGCGTGCTCGGCGACCAGTACATCGCGTTGGAGCCGGGGGCCGAGGAGGGTACCCTCGGCGACGGCGATCAGGTCCAGTACACCCAGAGCGCGGTGATCCTGGAGCGATTGATCGGGAGACTGGTGCAGACCCTCGGCGCGAACCGCGGCGATTGAGACGGCCCCACCACCGTCGCGAGCCGACACCGAGGGATGAACCGGGGCAGCGCGCGAGCGAGCCGAGCGGAGCGGGGTGGACCGGCGCGATGACGACGAGATGGGGGAGGGCGGCGCGTCGCGCCGCGGTGACCGCGTGTGGGGTGCTGGTGCTCGGGCTCACGACGGGCTGTGCCACCAGCGGGCCCGGCGGGCAGACCCGCGACCCGCTCCAGGGGGTGAACCGCGCGGTCTTCGGGTTCAACGTCTTTGTCGACGACTGGGCCCTCGGCCCCACCGCCCGCGGCTACAAGAAGATCACCCATCCGCGGATGCGGCAGTCGGTCACCAACTTCTTCTACAACCTCGACTTCCCGAAACGCTTCGTCGCGAGCGTGGGCCAGGCCGAGGGCGAGAAGGCCGCCACCGAGGTCGGCCGCTTCGTGGTGAACACCACGATCGGCGTTGCCGGCCTCTTCGACCCCGCCACCCACTTCGGGATGGCCCGCTTCGACGAGGACATCGGCCAGATGTTCGGGCGCTGGGGCGTCCCCGGCGGGCCCTACTGGGTGTTGCCGCTGCTCGGCCCCTCGAACCCCCGGGACACCACCGGGTACATCGCCCAGGTCTTTCTCAACCCCTTCTTTTGGCTCGACTATCACGAGACCAACTACGTCTCACTGGGGACGGGGTTGTTCCGGGCCCTGAACGCCCGGGCGGAAGCGGATGAGCAGATCGCGGCCGCAAGACGCAGCGCCCTCGACTATTACATCTTCGTGCGGGACGCCTTCATCGCCCGCAGGGAGGCGCAGATCCGAAACGAACCGCTGCCGGAGCCCGGGGCCGCATCCGAGGCGCAAGACGATCTCTACGACGACGACCTCTACGACGACCCCGGCGCGGGCGATGGCCCGGAGGCCGGGGAGGAGACGAACGATGCCGAGGCTCCCTGACACGCGTGCCGTAGTGCGGCGCGCCCGGATCGCCGCTCTGGCCCTCGCCCTGGGCGTGGCGCTCGTCGCACCCGAGGTGCGCGCCTCGACCCCCGACCAGCAGGCGGCCCGCGACGCCGTCCAGCACACGATCGACCGCGTCCTGGCGATCCTCGGCGACGACGGGCTCGCCCTCGATCAGAAGAAGGACCAGATCGAGGAGATCGCCATCGACAGCTTCGATTTCGCGGTGATCTCCCGGCTCGTCCTCGCGCGCAACTACAAGAAGTTCGACGACCGCCAGCGCAGCGAGTTCACCGAGGCCTTCAAACGCCACCTCTCCGCGACCTACCGCGACACCCTCGACACCTTCTCCGACGAGGCCATCACCATCGAATCCACCCGGCCCGAATCGAACGGCGACGTCACCGTCCGCTCCGCCATCCACCTGGACGACGGCGACGACGTCCGGGTCGACTACCGCTGCCGAAAACGCGACGGCCGCTGGCTCGGCATCGACGTCATCGTCGAGGGCGTGAGCCTCGTCCAGAACTTCCGCGCCCAGGCCCAGGAGATCGTAAGCAACGAAGGCCCCGACGCCCTCATCGAACGTCTCCGCACCAAGGTGCACGAGGCCAGCTAAACCGCCACACTCCTCCCCGGCCGCGCGACAGGCCCTCCGGGCCCCGTCCCCGGCCACACGGGTCGCTAGCTCAATTGGCAGAGCACCGGGCTTTTAACCCGTTGGTTCTGGGTTCGAGTCCCAGGCGACCCACCACGCACTCCTGTCTTGCTTCAGCAAGGCTCACGGCTCTCCGGTCGACCTCCGCCGCTGGCCGGGGCGGCCGACGACGGTCGGAGTCGCCGGTTGATTAGCGGCTCTTGTAGTGGACGAGAATTCCGCCCTTTTGCGGTTCCCGTTTGCACCCATCGGCCGTCGGCGTCCACGGGGTGGTCGGCCCCGGACGTCTCCATTTTCGGCGACGTCGCTGGCCTTCGAGAACGCGAGGATCGCAAAGCATGCAACTCCGCTTGTCATTCCCGCTCGGTCGGTAGATCGGCTTCCTTCTCGTCTCGGCAGGAGTGTCAAATGAGCTCAGAAAGCACTCGCGCCCCCTCGGCGGTCGAGAATCGGCCCCGGTGGGTGGGGAAGGCGCTTCGGGACTTCGACCGAACGGCCCGACTGCTCAGCGGCTTCCTCGCGACACGCTACGGGCAACGAGAAGCTGAATCCCTCGTCCGAGACGCCCGAGCGCGCTACGCGGACATCCTGCCCCAAGTGCCGTGGGTGAAGGGACGGCGCGCGCCGGTGATGAACGCGTTCCTCAGCATCACTGCCCAGGAGCTCTCGGTCTACCACGCCGTCGAAGCTCGTGGCGGAGGTGCGCCGGAGGCGTGGGAGGTGTGCCACCGGGCGATCCGCCTCCGGTTGGCCCGCGTTCCGAAATGGAAGCGTTGGGCGATGAACCGATTCCTGTTCTCGACACTCGTGCGTCGGGTGGTCCGCCGACGCGAGGCAGGCCAAGACCTCGTCAAGGCGGGTGACTTCGTGACTCGCTCTGTCGTCGGCGATGGGACCAACTTCGACTTCGGCGCCGACTACGTGGGGTGTGGCAACCTCGAGCTCGCGCGAAAGGTCGGGGCCGAGGCCTTCGCACCCTACCTCTGCATGTCGGACATCGCGCTGAGCGACGCCTTCGGGTGGGGATTGATCCGAACCCAGACGCTGGCCGACGGGTGCAGCCACTGCGACTTCCGGTTCAAAGAAGGCGGGGAGACGCGAATCACTTCACGGACGCCCAAGGTGCAGGAGACCATCGACCGTATTGCGCGAGCCGAGCGCGAGAAAGCCACGCCCGCGCCAAAGAGGCGCCGTTAGCCCGCGCGCGTCAAACCACCGCGCCGGGCGGCGGGGCCGAGCCGTCCCCGCTCCCAGGGCCGGCTCCAACCCTACGCTTCGACGGCAAATCCCTCGTAGCCACCTCGTTTCACGTCTTCACAGATCTGCCGGTACTGTGCGGCGCCGCCGATGTAGGAGAGCAATCGGCGCGGCTTGCCCTCGATGTTGGCGCCGGTGTACCAGGAGTTGGTGCGCATCATGAGGGTGGCGTTGGCGGTGTCGTCGTGGTGCTGCACCCACTCGTCCTGCTTCGCCTCGGTGGGCTCGATGCTGCGGCGGTCGTGGTCGCGCATCCACACGAGGCAATCGGTGATCCAGTCCACCTGCTGCGCGAGACACGTGGTCATGTTGCAGAAGGCGGTAGACGGCGCCAGGGGCCCCGCGACCGTAAACAGGTTGGGAAACCCGTGGATCTGCAGGCCGAGGGTCGACCGGATGTCCCGTCGCCACTGCTCCGTCAGCGACGCGTCGTTCCGGCCGGTGATGTGCATCAGGGAGAGCGAGCCGGTGCCCGCGTCGAACCCGGTCGCGAGAATGACGACGTCGAGCTCGTAGTCTCCCGCCGCCGTCCGGAGACCGGTCTCCGTGAAGCGTTCGATCGGTGCGTCCTTGACGTCGACCAGCGCGACGTTGTCGCGGTTGTAGACGTCGTAGTATCCGAGCTCCAGGGGCACCCGGTAGGTGCCAAAGGTGTAGTGGTAGGGCAGCAGCTTCTCCGCGACCTCGGGGTCGTCGATCCGCGCCCGGATCTTGTCGCGCACGAACTCCGACACCTCCTCGCCCACCTTCTCGTCGGTGAGCACCTCGGGGAAGCTCCCGACCCACATGCTGAGCGAGCCGTCGGCCCACACGGTTTCGAGGATCTCGCGGCGTTGGTCCGGGGTGACGTCGTACCAGGAGCCGTACTCGGCGTCGAAGTCGAAGCCCGCAAAGGTGCTGTTCACCCGCTCGTAGAGCGCTTGGGCCTGGGCCTTGTAGTGGGCGCGATCGGTGTCGTCGAATTGGGGGTTGCGCATCGCGACGGCGTACTGCGGCGTCCGTTGAAAGACCTTCAGCTCGCCCACCTCGGCGGCGATCGTCTGGATCACCTGGATCGCCGTGGCGCCCGTGCCGACGACGCCGACCTTCTTGCCGGCGAGGTCGATCCCTTCGCGCGGGTAGCGCGCCGTGTGCACCACCGTTCCCCGATACGCTTCGTGGCCGGGGAAGGGCGGCACCTTCGGCGCGGAGAGCATGCCGGTGCAACTGATCAAGAACCGCGTGGTGAGCTCGTCCCCCTGGTCGGTGCGCACGACCCAGTGCGAGCGCTCCGCATCCCAGTCGGCGGACGTCACGGTGGTGGAGAACTGGATGTCTCTGCGCAGGTCGAGCTTGTCGGCGACGAAGCGGAGGTAGCGCTCGAGCTCGGGCTGCGGCGGAAAGCGTTGGCTCCAGTCCCACTCGTCGATCAGCTCCTGGGAGAACCAGTACTGGTAGATGTACGACTGCGAGTCCACCCGAGCGCCCGGATAGCAGTTCCAGTACCAGGTGCCGCCGACGTCGGAAGCGGCGTCGATCGAGCGCACCCGAAACCCGAGCTCGCGCAGACGGTGGAGCTGGTAGAGGCCGGCGACACCGGCGCCTACGACGACGGCGTCGAAATCGCTGCCAGAACCGTTCGAAGCGGATGCGTTCACGGGGGATCCTCACAGTGGTGCCGAGTGATCTGCCGGGCAGACCCGGAGCATAACGGGCCGTCGCGTCGGGCGTGTCTCGGTGGGTCGGGTCGGTCCGCCGCCGGGGGTCGAGTCGGATGCTTCCGTGGTCCGTCCGTGGCCGATATGACCGGCGTCATACCGGGAGGGTCATCCCTCGCGGGATCGGTGCCGGGGGGTCTCGGGATGCGGCCCGTCCCCTCGCGGTCGGGGTCCGGCCGCCCTATTTGAACTCGACGAGGACCTCGCGGTAGGTCGTCGTTCCGCCGTTTCGCGCCTTGTGACGCGCCGGGACTCGCAGCCCCTTGCCGGGCTCGGACAGCACCTCGAGCTCCCCGTTGTCCAGCTTGAGCGAGAAGATCCCGCCCGTCGGCACGTCGAGCGTGCCCAGGTCTTTGTCGTTCTCGTCGAACACCTGCAGGGGTGCCCCCGAGATCGCGTACCACATATAGCTGTGCTCGTGGGTGTGGAGGGGCGTATCCTCGCCCGGGGCGAGCTCGAAGTTCCACACGATCACTTTGTCGTTTTCGAAGACCTTCTCGGTCCCTACACCGGCCATGGCGTGACCTCCTCGTCCAAACGGTTTCCGGTCACTCCAGCACGGCGGTGAGCCCGCGTCAACCTATCTGGGGAGGGGGCGCGCACTCGCGGGGGCTTCAGAGCGGCAGCTAGCTGCGCGCGCTCGAGCCGAGCAGGAAGTACCCATCCCGGCGAAGGGCCACGACGCTAGGTGCAGCGTTTGTGGAGGTCGGCGAATGCGGCATCCACGGACACCACGTCGGTGTACCCCATCACCCCGAGTGTCTGGGCGGCCAAGGCGGCGCGCCCGCCGGTCGCGCAGTGCACCACGATGGCGCGACCGGAGTCGGGGCACACTTCGGCGATCTTGGCTTCGAGCAGACCCCGCGGCACGTTCGTCGCGCCGGGAACCGACCCGGCATCGAACTCGGCGGGCTCGCGAACGTCGAGCACCAGAGCGCCCCGCTGGATCCGGTGGGCGGCGTCGTCGACCGAACACGTATGAACCGCGGCCTTCGCCTCGGTGACGAGATCGGCGCCTGTTTTGGGCATTGGAAGTGCCTCCTTTTGCCGCATAGTACTCGCGGTCACGCGTCGGCGACGAGTTCGCGAACCCTCGCGAGGCGCTCGATCGAGGCGAGGGCGTGGGGTTGGGATGACATCAAGTTGCGGATGATGATGTCGCGGTAGCCGGCGGCCGCGAAGGCGCGGAGCTGCTCGGCGACCGACTCGACGCCGCCGATCACGAGGGCCTCGGGGCGGAACCCCCGGTAGCCGGCGTCGACGACGGGGGCGCTCGCGGCTCGCGCCTCCTCGTCGCTCTCGCCGACGTAGATGTCGCGTCGGATCGCCAGAAGGCCCGGGCGGCCGTGCTGAGCGCACGCCTCGCGGTACTGCTTCGCCTGGTCGGCGGCCTGGTCGGGGAGCAGCCCGGGCCCGGCGAGAAAGCCGTCGGCCAGGCGGGCGGCGCGCTCGATCGCGGGGCGGGCCTGCGCCCCCACCCACACCTCGACGGGCTCGGGCGGAACGGGTGAGATCTGCGCGCGTCGGAATGTCCAGTGCCCGTCGCTCGACACGACCTCGCCGTTCCAGAGCCGCCGCATCAGGTCGAGGCTCTCCTCGAAGGCGCCCACACGCTTCTGCAGGCTCGCCCCGATCGCGTCGAACTGCCCCTCGCCCCCACCGATCGCGCACTGCATGACGAAGCGACCGCGCGCGATCGACGCGAGGGTGCCCACCTGCTCGGCGAGCAGGACGGGGTGCCAGAGCGGTAGCAGGTACAGGGCGCCCGCGGGCGCGTCTCCCCATTCCGCGAGGAGCCGGCCCAGGATCGCATTGTTCTGGTAGTAGGGCCGGGGCGTGGCGTGGTGGTCGCCGACGAAGAGTGAGTCGAGCCCTGCCGCGCGCGCCGCGGCGGCGCGCTCGATCATCACCCGCGCACCCTCGCGCACATCCTTCACCCCGTGCGCACTCGTGAGGGAGATTCCGATTTGCATCGGCCAACGATATCGCCGCGCAACCACGTGTGTCGAACCGGACGCTCGAGGGTGCGATCGGGAGCACTCCTCCGAGGAATCGATGGCGGCCCCACAGCGGGTGGTAGAGTCCGCATGTTCGTCCACTGGCGTCGGTGTTCGCGGTCGTCACCGTGTCACTGACCCTCGTGTACGGGTACGCGCTCCGCGACGCGATGCGCTGAGCGCGTCTTCTGAGGGGATGGCGACTGCGGCACGGACGGATCGGGGTCGCGGTCAGGCTCCCACCTGGCGCGCGCGCTCGAGGGAGGGGCGGGCGTAGCAGGCCTCGAGCCAGCGCCCCACGTTCGGAAACTCGCTGAGGTCGAACTCCACCATCTGGAGGAGGAGCATCACCGCGGCGACGTTGAGGTCGGCGATCGAGAAGGCGTCGCCCACCAGCCAGTCGCGGTCGGCGAGATGGGTGTCGATCACCCGGAGGGGCCGCTGGAGACCCTTGGTGGCACCGGCGGTCACCTTGGGGTTCCGCTTCTCCTCCGGGGTGAAGAGCTTCTGGACCACGATCTGCATCTGGAGCGGCTCGATCTCGCTGATGCCCCACACGCTCCACTGCCAGGTGCGCGCCTCGTCGTCGGCGCTCTTGGGATAGAGCGCGCCGCCGTACTGCTTGGCGAGGTAGAGGTTGATCGCCATCGACTCGAAGAGCACGGTGTCGCCGTCCGCCAGGGCCGGGATGCGCCCGTTCGGGTTCACCGCGAGGTACTCCGGGGCTTTCGATTCCTTCATGAAGTCGACCGAGACGTGCTCGTAGTCGACGCCGACCTCCTCGGCGGCCCAGAGCGAACGCAGCGCTCGCGACCCCGAGATTCCGTAGAGCTTGATGGTGGCCATGGAGGGGAAGGTGCCACAGCGCGACCAATCGCGGAGCCCGCCTCCCCCTGCGTCAGACGGGGAACTTCCGGTCCGCGTCCTGGCGACGCATACAGTGGGTCCAGGGGGTGCGCAGCTCGGTGCGGGCGTCGTCGCCGACCCCGGCGATGCCGGTGCCGCGGGGGCCGAGTGCCATCGCGTGGTCGGGCATCTCCGGCGCGACCCGCGCCCAGCCGCGCAGGTGGGCGCCCCGCGGATTCACGACCTCGACGACATCGCCGTCGGAGAGCTGCAAGGCCTGGGCGACCCCCGCGCCGACCGGGACGATGCGCCGGCGTTGGGCGTCGTACTCGTCGTCGGCGGCGCGTTCGACCGAGGCGATCACCCGGCCGCCCCGGAGCTCCCGGCGCAGCTCGTCGGTCGCCCGGCGGTCGAGGCCGTCGCCGTTCAGGACCACGCCGTAGTCTTCGCGGGCGCCCGCCGCGCTGACGTAGCCGCTCTCGATGTCGGCGAGCACGCGCTCGGGCTCGCGGTCGAGGGGGTCGCCGTAGCCGCTGCCGCCGGCCACGAGATAGAGGATCACGTCGTCGGGCTCGAGCTTCACCCCGCCCGCCTTCATGGGAAGCGCCGAGCTTTCGAGGGGCTCGCCGTCCCGGACCACGCCGATCCAATTGAGGGCGCCGGCCCATCCGCCGCACAGCCCCGGCCGCGGCAAGATGCCGTCGGTGCCGAGGACCGAGAAGGTGGCGTTCTGGGTCACCTTCCACGCCCGGCGGATGCCGACCCCGCCGCGCCGGAGCCCCGGGCCCCCGCTGTCGAGGTAGAGGTGGTTCGTGAGGGCGACCACCGGGTTCATGCTCTCGAGCCGCTCGAGGGGCCAGATCACCGGGATGTCGCCGATGTGCCACTGGTAGCAGTTGACGCTCCCGTCGTTCTCCCGGGTCGCGCCCCAACCGCCGCAGGGGAACTCGTAGACGATCCAGTACTCGTCCTGGCGGTGCTTCCCGCCGATCCCGCCGATGTTGGTCTGGTTGGCACTCGAGGTCGTGAGCCCGGAGGCGTCGTCGGGCATCACCTGGGAGAGACACCCCTGCACACAGCCGTGCACCGGCCCGAACATCACGGTCGCAAAGCCATTGATCGGCACCGGGAACTGGGAGTGCACCACGGAGCGTTCGGGCGCCGAGATCGAGAACGCCCGCGCCGCGCCGAAGTTCGAGACGTGACCCGGCGCGAGGTAGGTGTCGACCACGTCGAACACCGCCGCCCAGGTGTTGGTGATCGTGCAGTTGGCGACGCCGTCGATCTGGGGCGAGGTGCCGGCGAAGTCGAAGTCGAGCCGGTCGCCGTCGACGGTCATCTTGCAGCGCACGGCCACCGGGTCGGTCCAGTTGACGCCGCCGTTCTCGAGGTAGTCCTCGTAGTAGTACTCGCCGTCGGCGAGTCTCGCGATCGACGCCCGCGCCTTGGCCTCGGCCTGCCCGAGCAGGGCCTCGACACAAGCGTCCACCGTCGGGGCGCCGTAGCGATCGTAGAGCTTGGCGATCCGCCGCTGGGCGAGGATCGTGGTGTTCGACTGGGCGAGGAAGACCCCCCGCGCCTCGAAGGGCTGGCGCAGGTTGGCCAGCAGGATGCGCAGGAACTCCTCGTTGATCTCGTCGCCGCGGCGCACCCGCACGGCGGGCACCCGGATGCCCTCGTGGAAGATCTCGGTGCACTCGCCGCTGGCGCTGCCGGGCACCGTGCCGCCGATGTCGCCGTAGTGCGCCCCCGCCGAGACCCACATCCGCAGCTCGCCGTCGGCAAAGAAGGGGGCGATGAGGGTGGTGTCGTTCAGGTGGGCGCCGGCCTGCCAGGGGTCGTTCAGCCAGAACTGGTCGCCGGGGTGGATGTCGTCGCCGTAGGCGGCTTCGACCGCCGTCACGGCGTCTTTGCAGGCGAACATGTGGAAGGGCACGTCGACGTTGATCGCGACGATCTCGCCGGCCGGGTTGGTGATGCCGCAGAAGAAGTCGTGGGTTTCGGTGAGGATCGGCGAGTACGCCATCCGCAGCACGGTCGACCGCATCTCCCGGACGACGTACTCGAGGTCGGCGCCGACCACCTCGATCGTGATCGGGCTCGGCGCTGCCGCGTCTGCTCTCGGCTCCGTCATCGCCACAGCTTCCTCTCCTTTCCCCGACCCGCACCGCAGCGCGCGTCAGCAGGGCAGTATCAACGCCCGATCCGCTCCGCCACCAAGCTCGCCACCGGGTCGACCAGCGCGCGCCAGCCCGGCGCGATCGTCACGGTCGAGTCGTATTCCTCGACGATCGCCGGCCCCTCGATCTGCTGGCCGACGGGGAGCGCCCCGCGGGCGAACACCGGGCAGTCGACGAAGCCGCCGTCGAAGTACACCTGGCGTCGCTCGGCCTCGCGGGTCTCCCCGGCCGGGCGCTCGCGCTGGGCGGCGCGCTCGAGGTCGGGCTTGCGCGCGCGGCCCAGTCCGACGACCCGGAGGTTCACCAGCTCCGCCAGCTCGGGCTCGCGTCGGAAGCCGTAGCGCCCCTCGTAGAGCGCGCCGAAGGCCTCGCTGAGACCGTCGTAGTCGGTGCGGGGAGACGGCATCAACACCTCCTCCTCGTGGATCTGGCCGGCGTAGCGCATGCCGAAGCGGTACTCGATCTCCACCGCGTCTTCGGCCAGCCCCTCGGCCTTGAGCGCGTCGCGGGCGGTGGCGCCGAGCTGCTCGAGGTGGCCGGCGACCTCGCCGAAGTCCACCGCCGGGAGCGGCCGCAGGTAGGGCTGGACCAGATCGCGCCGGCGGTCGGCGGCGAGCAACCCCAGCGCCGAGAAGATCCCGGCGTTGCGCGGGATCACCACCCGGGCCATCTCGAGACGCTCGGCCAGGGCGATCGCGTGGAGCCCGCCGGCGCCCCCGAAGGCCACCAGCGCCAGGTCGGCCGGGTCGTTGCCCCGCTCGATCGAGACCTCGCGGATCGCCCCATACATATTCGTGTCGGCGAGCTCGAGCACCCCGGCGGAGAGCTCGTAGAGGTCGCGTAGCCCCACCGCGTCGGCGAGACGCCGCGCCGCGACTTTCGCCCGGCCGCGGTCGAGGGTCACCTCGCCGCCGAGGAGGGCGCGCTCCCCGATCCGCCCGAGCAGGAGATGGGCGTCGGTGACCGTGAAGGCCTCCCCGCCCCGCCCGTAGCAAGCCGGGCCCGGCTCAGCGCCGGCGCTCTCGGGCCCGACGCGGATCACGCCGTCGTCGCCGACCCGGGCGATGCTGCCGCCGCCGGCACCGATCGAGCGCACGTCGAGGTGGGGCAGCGCGATCGGGAACGCGACCAGCACCTTGCTCGCCACCACCTGGGGCCGGTAGTCCTCGACGAAGCCGACGTCGGTGCTGGTCCCGCCCATGTCGAAGGTGACGGCGTTTGGGAGATCGCCGAGTCGCGCGAGAAAGGCCCCGGCGCTCACCCCCCCGGCGACCGCACCGTAGAGCAGACGCAGCGGCTCCTTCAGGACCGTGTCGCGGCTCGCGATGCCGCCGGCGGAGGTCATGTAGAGCACCTCCCGGGGGTAGCCGCGCTCGGCGAGCGCCGCCTCGAGCCGCTCGATGTAGCTCCCGAGCATCGGGGTCACGTAGGCGTTGAACACCGCCGTGATGAAGCGCGGGTACTCGCGAAACTCCGGGTTCACCGACGACTGGGTGATCGCGCAGCCCGGCAGCCGCTTCGCCAGGAGCTCCGCGGTGCGCGCCTCGTTGGTGGGGTTCACATAGGCGTTGAGGTAACAGACCGCCACGGCTTCGACGTCGAGGGCCTCGAGCTGGGTGGCGAGGTCGTCGATCTCGGCCTCGCGCACCGGGCGCTCGAGCGTTCCGTCGCCCGCGGTGCGCTCGTCGACCTCGAAACGGTGCGCCCGCGGAATCGGGTAGGGCGGGGTGCGGACCCAGCGGTGGTCGTAGAGCCCGCCCGTGTAGCGCAGGGTGTCGCCGATCTCGATGTGGTCGCGGAACCCGGCGGTCGTGAGAAACGCCATCCGCGCCCCGGCGCGCTGGATCACCGCGTTGAGCGCCACCGTCGTCCCGTGGATGATGTTCCCCACCCGCGAGAGATCGGTGTCCTCGAGCCCCGTCAGCACCGCCGCCGACACATCCGCCGGCGTCGACGGCACCTTCTTCACCCAGTGCTCCCCGCTCTCTCGATCGAAGAACGTGAAGTCGGTAAAGGTCCCCCCTACGTCGACACCGACATCGATCACGCTGTGCTCTCCCCTCCGCGCGCCGCCTCTCATCGGACCGGGCTGCGGCCGGCTCCGTCGCGGTCCGGATGCTACGCCATCCGGCGTCTCGCGGACGACTCGAGCCGCCCGGGAGCCGGAGCCCCACCAGCGGGTCTCCTTCTCGGGCTGCGGTACGGTGTGTCGTCGGGTCGACGCAACACGAGGAGCCACCGTGAAAGAGCGCAACATCGAGACGATCGAGACCAACGGCGTACAGCTGCGCACCGTCGTCGAGGGGGACGGGCCGCTGGTCGTGCTACTCCACGGGTTTCCCCAGTGCTGGTATCTGTGGCGCAACCAGATCGATCCGCTCGTCGCGGCGGGCTTTCGCGTGGCGGTGCCCGACCAGCGGGGCTACGGCGCGAGCAGCGCGCCGCCGGAGATCTCCGACTACAACATCCGCGAGCTCTGCGCCGACGTGGCGGGGCTCGCGAAGGGGCTGGGCCACGACGAGTTCACCGTGGTGGGTCACGACTGGGGCTGCATCGTCGCCTGGAACACCGCGCTGCTGCACCCCGACACCTGCAAGGCGGTGATGGGGCTCTCGGTGCCCCTGTGGCGCTTTGGCCCGGAGTCGGTGAACCCACCCGGGATGGACGACCAGTTCTGGTACATCCGCTACTTCCAGAAGCCCGGCGTCGCTGAGGCCGAGTTCGAGGCCGACCTCGAGCGC
>CAJHXS010000328.1_pt1 | contig 12731 bp, 12 predicted proteins | sample 9198591 | NCBI WGS metagenome assembly CAJHXS01 (sample SAMEA7708347, study PRJEB35096) | sediment metagenome | biome: marine neritic benthic zone biome [ENVO:01000025]; feature: sediment [ENVO:00002007]; material: shallow marine sediment [ENVO:03000034] sea grass bed [ENVO_01000059] ... | reverse complement strand
CTGCGCTACTCGGCGGGCCGAGCGCCACCCTCGGTGCCGCCCTCCTCCTCACCACCTTTCCCTTCGCCCGGGCGGCGCGGCGCGCCCAGCTCGACGTGATGCTGGCGCTCTTCGAATCCGTCGCGCTCGTCGCGTTCTGGCGCCTCGACCGGGGCATCGGGCGCCGCGGGCCGAACCTGCTGCTCTTTCACGGCGCGGTCGCCCTGGGGTTGTTGACGAAAGGACCGGTCGCGCTCCTGGTGCCGCTCTTGATCGTGCTGGCCTTCCTCGTCTGGGAGGGGCGTGTCCGCGACCTCCGCCGGCTCTTTCCGCTGTGGAGCCCCCTCGTCTCGCTGGGACCGGTGCTCGCGTGGGCGGGCGCCTCGGTCGCGCTCGCCCCGGCGGGCTACTTCGACGTCGCCATCACCGAGAACCTGATCGGGCGCTTCTTCTCCGGCACCTCCCACGCGCGCCCCGTCTACTACTTCGTCTATCAGTTCCCGGCGCTGCTGGCGCCCTGGGTGCTCCTGCTCCCCGTCACCGTATGGGCCAGCGCGGGCGAGCTGCGGGCGAGCGTCGCCCCGGAGCGGCGCCGCGCGATCCGCTTTCTCGTGGCCTGGATCGCCGCGAGCTTTGTCTTCTTCTCGCTCTCGAGTGGAAAACGCGGCCTCTATCTGGTGCCGGCGCTCCCGGCGGCGACGCTGCTCACGGGCCACGCGTTGCGGGTCTGGGCGGCTCGTTCCCGGGGCGTCCCGGCGCTCTACCACGCAGTGTGTGGCCTCGGGGGGCTCGTCCTCGCCGCTGCGGGGGTCTGGGTGGCGGCGACCGATCCGATCGGCCAGCCCGCGACCTCGTTGGCCCTCGGTGGCGCGGTGGTGACGGTCGTGGTGGCGACCGCGGTGGCGCAGGCGATCGCCGCGCGGCTGCGCGCTCCCCTCGGCATGCGTCTGGCCGCACCGATCGCGGCGGTGTTTGCGATCGAGGCCGTGATCTTCGCCGTGGGCTTTCCCGCGATCGACGACGAGAAATCCCCGCGACGCCTCGCCCGTGCCGCCGCGGAGGTGGTCCAGGACGCCGGTGGCCCCGAGGGGCTCGGCGATCACGCGGGGGAGATCGGTCTCGTGGGCGATCGGCCCCTGGTCGGGGGGCTCGTGTACTACGCGGCACACCCGGTGCGCGAGCTGAGCGAGAACGCCGACATCGAGGCCTTTTTTGCGGGCGGAGGGCGGGCGGTGGTGGTCCAGGCGCGCAAGCGCGGGCGCTTTCCGGCGCTGGCCGACACGGAGGAGCGCTTTCGCGCGCGCAGCGGGCGACGCGCTCTCGTCGTGGTCGTCCCCGCTTCGCAGAGGCCCTCTGCGAAGCGCGAGACCTCCGCCGAAGCGAAATGACCCCTGGCGCCGCCCTCCGTGTGTCAAAAGGCGGGCACCTCGGCTAGCATGCGGACCCGAAACCACTTGAAATACCGACGGAAAGGAGCGCTTCGCATGGCCGACACGGCAGAGCTGCGGATTGGCGACAAAACGCTCTCAATCGAAGTCATCGAGGGCAGCGAAGGCGAACGGGCGATCGACATCCGGAAACTCCGATCGGAGACCGGACACATCTCCTTCGACCCCGGCTACGGCAACTCCGGCTCGTGTCGGAGTGCGGTCACCTTCATCGACGGAGAGCAGGGAATCCTGCGCTATCGGGGCTACCCGATCGAGCAGCTCGCCGAGCACAGCAGCTTTCTCGAGGTCTCGTACCTGTTGATCTACGGCGAGCTCCCGAGCGCCGACCAGCTACAGACGTTCACGGAGTCGATCCGTTATCACACGATGATCCACGAGGACTTCAAGCGCTTCTACAGCGCCATGCCCAAGGACGCGCACCCGATGGCGGCCTGCGCGGCGGCGGTCGGCGCCCTCGGCACCTTTTATCCGGACTCCCTCGACCCGCTCGATCCGCGTCAGGTCGAGATCTCGGTGCACCGGCTGCTGGCGAAGTTCCCCACGATGGCTTCGTACGCCTACAAGCACTCGATCGGGCAGCCCTTCATGTTTCCCGACAACACCAAGGACTACGTCGGGAACTTCCTGCAGCTGATGTTCGGGACACCCTGCGAGCAGTACGAGGTGAACCCGACGATCGAGAAGGCGATCGACCTGCTGCTGATCCTCCACGCCGACCACGAGCAGAACTGCTCGGCCAGTACGGTGCGGCTCTGCGGCTCGTCCCAGGTGAACCTCTTCGGCGCGATCTCGGCGGGGATCAACGCGCTCTGGGGCCCGCTCCACGGCGGCGCCAACCAGGCCGTGATCGAGATGCTCGCCGCGATCCGCGACGAGGGGCTGACGGCGAAGCAGTTCGTCGACCGCGCGAAGGACCGGAACGACACCTCGCGGCTGATGGGCTTCGGCCACCGCGTCTACCGCAACTTCGACCCGCGGATGAAGATCATCAAGAAGGTCTGCTTCGACGTGCTCGGCCAGCTCGGGGTGAACTCGAAGCTCCTCGAGATCGCCGTCGAGCTCGAAGAGATCGCGCTCAACGACCCCTACTTCGTGGAGCGCCGGCTCTACCCGAACGTCGACTTCTACTCGGGCGTGATCTACACCGCGATCGGGACGCCGGACAACATGTTCACCGTGATGTTCGCGCTCGGGCGGCTGCCCGGCTGGATCGCCCAGTGGATGGAGATGCACGACGACCCCGACTTCAAGATCGGGCGCCCGCGGCAGATCTACACCGGCGCCACCGAGCGAGACTACGTCCCGGTCGGCCAGCGCTAGCGCGCGCCGTCCCCCACTCGCCCCGCGCGGCCGCCGCGCACCCTCGCGCCGCCGGCGCGGCGGGGTGCGCCGTGGGCTGCGCAGGGGCCCACACAGGAGTCTTCGATGGACATCAGCAACTGCGTCGCCGTCGTCACCGGCGGCGGCTCGGGCCTCGGTGAGGCCACCACCCGCGCCTTCGTGGCCCGCGGCGGCAAAGCCGTCATTCTCGACCTCGGGCGCTCCCAGGGCGACGTCGTCGCCAAGGAGCTCGGGGATAGCGCCGTCTTCTGCGAAGGCGACGTCTGCGACGACGCCTCGGTGAACGCGGCCCTCGAAGAGGCCGTCGGGCGCTTCGGCGGGGTCCACATCGCGGTCAACTGCGCGGGCATCGGCACCGCGGGCCGCACCGTCGACAAAGAGGGCTCCCCCTTCGACCTCGCTCTCTTCCGCAAGACCATCGAGGTGAACCTGATCGGCACCTTCAACGTCATCCGGCTCGCCGCGGGTCACATGATGAAGAACGACCCCAACGACCAGGGCGAGCGCGGCGTGGTGATCAACACCGCCTCGGTGGCGGCCTTCGAGGGACAGATCGGCCAGTGTGCCTACTCGGCCTCCAAGGGCGGCGTGGTCGGCATGACGCTGCCGATCGCCCGCGACCTGGCCCAGACCGGGGTGCGGGTGATGACGATCGCTCCGGGTCTCTTCCTCACCCCGATGTTGATGGGGCTCCCCGAATCCGCCCGCGAGTCGCTGGGGCGGCAGGTGCCCTTTCCGCCGCGTCTCGGCGACCCCACCGAATACGCCCAGCTCGCGTGCTCGATCGTCGAGAACCCGATGCTCAACGGCGAAACGATCCGCCTCGACGGCGCGATCCGGATGCAGCCTCGCTAAGGAGAGTTGTGCACTCGAGTCTGGCCTTCGCGTCACGCGACGCCCGAGCCGAGCGGCGCTGAGGAGGGCCGGGTGAACCAGGGTCGAGTTGCCATCTCGCTGCCGGCCGGCGCGCTCTCCGCGCGAGAGTGTGTCGAGCTCGCGGTGCGCGCCGAGCGCGAGTGGGGCTACGACGCGGTCTGGCTGGCGGAGACCGCGGGGCCCGACTCCTTCACTCTGGCGGCGGCGGTCTTCGAGGCGACCGAGTCGGTCACCATCGGCACCGCGATCGTCCCGGTGTACAACCGCACGCCGGCGGTGCTCGCGATGTCCACCGCGACCCTCGCCGAGCTCTCGGGGGGTCGCTTCGTCCTGGGCCTCGGCTCCTCGAGCCACGCGATCATCGAGCAGTGGAACGGGGTGCCCTTCGAACGGCCCTTGGGGCACGTCCGCGAGAGCGTCGAGCTGGTCCGTCAGGCGCTCCGCGAGACGAAGACCGCGTACGACGGCGAGTTCTTCCGGTCCCACGGTTTCCGGCTCGGCAACCAGGTGCGCGAGGACGCGCCGATCTACGTGGCGGCGCTGCGCGAGCGGATGCTCGAGCTCGCGGGCGAGGTGGGCGACGGACTCATCGTGAACCTCTTTCCGCTCACCGCCACCGACACCATGCTCGCCGCCTACCGGCGCGGCGCCGAGCGCGCGGGCCGCGACGCGGCGGGCGACGAAGTCGTGTGCCGCTTCATGGTCTGCGTCACCGACGACCTCCCGAAGGCGCGGGATACGGTGCGCGCGACCTTTGGCGGCTACGTCGCGACCCCGGTCTACAACAAGTTCTTCGCCTGGTGCGGCTTCGAGGAGCAGGCCGAGAAGGTCGCCCGCGCCTTCGCCAGCCGCGACCGCGCGGCGGTGTACGCCGCGATGGACGACGACATGGTCGATCGGATCTCGATCCTGGGGCCGGTCGAGTCGTGCCGCGAGCAGATCGCCGCCTTCGTCGAGGCCGGGGTCACCACCCCCGTGCTCTCCCCGCTGACCACCGACCGGGGGCAGGTCGAGGCGCTGTGGGAGGCCTTCGCGCCGGCCTCTCGCTGAGCCACCCCGCGCGCACAGCCCGGAGGGGCCCATGACGGAAATCGTCATCACCGGCGGCACCGGACTCGTCGGACGCCATCTGCTCCCGCGTCTCCTCGGCGCGGGGCACGCGGTGCGTGTCGCCAGCCGGCGGCCCGACGCGGCGCAGCTCCCAAGCTCCGCGACGGCGTTCGGCTGGGACGGAATCCGGATGCCGAGCGAGGCTCTCGCCGGCGCCGACGCGGTAATCCATCTCGCTGGCGAGCCCGTCTTCGGCGGGCTGCCCAACGCGGCGCGCCGGGCGCGGATCGCCGAGAGTCGGGTCGATTCCACCCAAGCCCTGGTGCAAGCGATCGCGGCGCTCCCGGCCGACGCCCGGCCCGCGACCCTCGTGTGCGCCTCGGCGGTCGGCTACTACGCCCCGTCCGGCGAGCGGGAACTCACCGAGAGCGAAGCCCCCGGCAGCGGGTTCCTCTCGGAGGTGTGCCGGCGCTGGGAGGCCGCCGCCGCGAGCGCCGAGGCCCTCGGGGTGCGGCGCGTCTCGCTGCGCATCGGCATCGTGTTGGCCAACGGAGGAGGCGCGCTCGGCGCGATGCTCACGCCCTTCCGCTTTGGCCTCGGCGGCCGTCTCGGGGACGGTCGCCAGTGGGTGCCGTGGATCCACGTGGACGACCTCGTGTCGTTGATCGCCGCGGCATGCGACGACCCGCGCTACGAAGGGCCAGTCAACGCCTGCGCACCGGAGCCGGTGCGCAACGCCGAGCTGACACGCGTGCTGGCCGCGGTGCTGGGTCGCCCCGCACTCCTGCCGGTACCGGCCTTCGCGCTGCGCACCGTGCTGGGCGAGCTCGCCACCGAGCTCCTCGGGAGCCGACGGGCGCTTCCGGAGCGCGCCCTCTCCCACGGCTTCGATTTTCGGTTTGGCGAGCTCGAGCCCGCGCTTCGCGACCTGCTGGGCAGCACCTAGACCCGGCGCCGCGGCGGCCCCGGGCCCTAGGCCTCGGGAGCGCCGAACACCTCGGGGAGGACATCGCGGACCGCGAGGGGGTTCCCCGTGGGCTCCATCTCGAGGTAGCGGATCTGGATTTGGGTCTCGCTAAGGCTCGGAAACTCGCTGCGGAAACCGGCTTCGAGCCGGGTCACGATCTCGTCGGCCTGCTCGCGGCTCACGTCGGTCAGGAAGAGCAGCGCCCGCTCGCGGGTCAGGCGGAAGATGGCGTCTTCCACGCGGAGCTCGCTCTCCACGTAGGCGACGAAGTCGGGGAAGAGCCGGTCGCCCTCGGCCGCGGCGAACCCCACGACCACCGACGATACGTCGTGTTGTGCGCCGCGCTCCTGGGTGCGCGCGATCAGCTCGCGCAGCATCCGCGGATCGTCGGGTCCGGGTTGGACGGGCGTCATGTGGGTGGACATGCCCCCATATCGTCTGCGCAGTCGGCGGTCTGAAGTGACGATTTTCGTCCGCACCCAGAGTAGACGACGCAATCCGGGTAGAAAAAATTTTCACCCAGCGATGTTTGGGGTGATGCGGGGCACCGACGCGACATGCCAACCCCCCTCGGCGTCTAGCGCCGCAAGCCCACCCGGTATGCCCAGATCGCCACCGGAAGACAGAGCGCAGAGAGCACCAGAAGCCCCAGCGCGCTGGCGCCCGGTGGGAACTCGCTGGTCCCGAGCAGTCCGAATCGCAGCAGATCGACGCCGTAGGTGAGCGGGTTGGCGTAGGCGAAGACGCGCGCCGCCGCCGGGAGCCGGTCGACGGTGTAGAACATCCCCGAGAGCAGATAGAGGGGGACGGTCACGAGGGCCGCGATCAACCGGAACGATTCGCTCCCGATGAACCACGCCGCGAGTCCGACCCCGAGCGCGCTGAAGCATACGGTGAGCGCGGTGAGCGCGACGAAGACCGCCCAGGGATGCGGCAACGCGAGCGGGGTGAACAACGAGAACGCGACGATCAGGAACCCGAGCAGGGCTCCGCTCACCACCCAGCGTGCGCCGACCTTGCCGAGCACGGCACCGGTGGCGCTCAGCGGCGCGACACAGAGCGCGCGGAGAAAGCCGCTCTCGCGGTCGTCCACCAGGGTGATCCCACCGCCCACCGCCCCGGAGCTCAGCACCAGCGCGAGCAGCCCAGCCGCGAGACGCGCGGAGTAGCGGCTGCCGTCGGGCCCCGACGCGACCTCGTCGAGCCCCAGCCCGATCAACGCCACAAAGAGCAACGGAAACGTCAGTTGCCCCACCCAGTACGCGCGATCGCGTTTGTAGCGGAGCCACTCTCTCCAGAAGATGGCGGAGGCATCACCGAGGATGTCAGCAACCACGTTCACGGCTGAGCAGACTCGCGCCAAAAGATGGCCGAGGCATCGTGGTAGTTGTCGACGAGCGCGCTCACGGCGAAGCAAACTCCCTCCAGAAGCTGGCGGAGGCGTCGCGAAGCGCATCGGCCACCGCGCTCACGCCCGATCTCCCCCGTCGACCTCGTACTCGTGCCCGGTGTGGTGGAGGTACACGTCCTCGAGCGTCGGCCGGGCGAACTCCACCTCGGCGATGCCGTGGGGCTCGGCGGCGCGCACCAGCTCGGCGAGACGCCGCGGGGCGGCGTCGACCCGGACACAGAGGCCCCGCGCGCCGTGTTCGACGCCTTCGACCCCGTCGACCCGAGACAGGGCCTCGCGGGCCCCGCTGTCGCGCTCGACGCGGAACCAGACCCGGTCGCCCCCGAGCGCGGCCTTTAGGTCGCCCGGGGAGCCGCTCGCGACCAGACGCCCGCGGTCGAGGATGCCCACCTGGTCGGCGAGGGCCTCCGCCTCCTCCATCGAATGGGTCGTGAGAAAAAGCGTGGCCGCACCGTGGTCGCGCATCGCGCGCAGTCGCTCCCATACCGCGGCACGCGCCGCGACGTCGAGCCCCACGGTGGGCTCGTCGAGAAAGAGCAGCGCCGGGCCGTGGAGCACCGCGCGGGCGATCTCGAGCCGGCGCTGCTGCCCGCCGGAGAGGGTGCGCGCGGGTCGGTCGGCCACCTCGCCCAACCCGAATTCGTCGAGGAGCGCGCCCACCCGGGCGCGGCGTTCGGGGACGCGATAGATCCGCGCGGAGAGGTCGAGGTGCTCCCGGGCGCTGAGCTTCGCGTCGAGACACGACTCCTGAAACACCATCCCGAGGCTCGCGCGCACGGCGGCGCCCTCGCGTTCGACGTCGTGGCCCGCGACCCGGGCCTCCCCGGCGCTCGCCGACGTGAGGGTGGCGAGAATGTGCACGGTGGTCGTCTTGCCGGCGCCGTTGGGGCCGAGCAGCCCGAAACAGGTGCCGCGGTCGACGCGGAGGTCGAGGCCTTCGAGGGCGGTCTCCTCGCCGTAGCGCTTCGCGATCCCCCGGGCTTCGATCGCGGCGTCCGTGGTGCTCTGGCTCGCCATGGCGTAGGGTCGCGGAGCCTACGGGAAAGCCACACCAAATGCCCTCGACCCCGGAATGCACCCCGGGCGCGCGCCACCGGATGCGCGTCGCCCTGGCGACGTTGATCGCGGCCACCAGCGGGCTGATCGTGCTGGGCGCGCTGGTGCGAGCCCACGACGCGGGGCTCGCGTGTCCCGACTGGCCCCAGTGTTTTGGCACCTGGGTGCCCGAGATGGATCTCCAGATCGCCTTCGAGTGGAGCCACCGGGCAGTGGCCGGGAGTATCGCCCTCCTCTACGTCGCGCTCGCCGTCTGGGTGTGGCGGCGACCCGACGCGTCGGCAGCGCGCCCCTGGGTCGCCCTCGGCGCGCTGCTCCTCGTCGTCCAGATCGTATTGGGCGGGCTCACGGTGCTCCTCAAGCTCGCGTCGTGGACCGTCACCGCCCACCTCCTCACCGGCAACAGCTTCAACGCGACGCTGTTGGCCATCGCGCTCTCGCTGCGCGAGGCCCCGCGCCGGCCCGCACCCGCCCTCGCACCGTCGGCGCGCGCCGCGCTCGCCGTCTTTGCCGGGCTCCTCGTACTCCAGATCGGTCTGGGCGGCGCGGTGTCGTCACAGTACGCGGGGCTCGCCTGTCCGGAGTGGCCCACATGCAACGGGGGGGGCGTGGTTCCCAAGCCTGCGGGGGAGCGTGGGGTTGCACCTGGCGCACCGCGTCGGCGGCTACGGCCTCGTCGTCGCCGCGGCCGCGCTCGCGGTCGCCGCCCGCGGCTGGACGCCCGGGCGCCGACGCTACCTGCTGCCCGTCGTCCTCGTTGCGTGTCAGGTAGGCGTCGGTGTGGCCAACGTGATCACCGGGATTCCGGTGGAGGTGACGGCGCTCCACTCCGCCGTCGCGGCGCTCCTGGTTCTCGCCACGACCTGGCTCTGCTACACACAGGCCCGCGATGCGACCCTTTGAGATCTTCCGCAACATGGCACCGGACCAGGCCCTGCACTTCTGCCGCGGGCTTTCTGACGGCGCTCCCGCGAGCTACGCCCAGGCGTTGGCCCTGGCCGGCGCGGCGATGCGGGCGCGCCCCGTCTTTCTGAAGAAGCAGCCCTTCGAACGCCGCGCCGAAGCGATCCGCAGGGCCCTCGCCCGGGTGGCCTCGAACGAGCTCGCCGAAGAGTTCCTCGCCGTCTACTTCCTCGAGTGCCGCAAGTCACTCCTGGTCGAGTGGCTCGACGGTCTGGGCATCGCCCATGAAGACGGCGTCCTCACCGACGACGACGTGAGTGCCCCCGACGACGACGCCCTGCGCAAGACCGTCGACGCCTTCCGCAGCGGCGGGGCGGGCGACGACGCCCCGGACCCCGCCGAAGCGGGCGATCGCGCCCTGCTGCTCCACGCCTTTGCCGCGCAGAGCTCGGTGTCCTGGCCGGTGCTCGACGAGATGCTGGCGGGCTGAGCTCGGGTCCCGGGGGTCCGCCATGGGTGCTGCCGGCGGTTCTCCACGGTGTGCGGTCTCAGCCTTCGTGAACTTCGCGTGGGCTACGCCCACGCTGCGCGCAAACCGGCGGAGCCGGTTTGCTTGCGGGCGTGCCTCCGCAGCACCTCGGGGGTCCGCGTTTTCCGCTTGGTGGACTTCGCGTGGGCTCCGCCCACGCTGCGCGCGCCGGCCCCTTGGGCCGGCGTTTGCCTCAGCTCTTGAAGCACTCCAGGAGGATCTTCATCTCTTCGGCGATGCTGTCGGGAACGACGTAGCCCTTTTCGTCGCGGATCTCGCCGACGTGGTCTCGCACGTCTTCGGGGGAAGGCACGGCGCTCTTGCCGGCGTACCAGCCCTGGGTGAGGCCGACGAACATGCGGGCGTAGCGGCCGCCGCCGGCCGACCAGATCTGCGCGGTGTGGTCGCACTGCTCCGACGCGAGGTACGTCACGAGGGGGGTGACACACGCGGGGTCGAGGGCTTCGATCAGCTCGCCGAGGAGATCCTCGGTCATTCGGGTGCGCGCGATCGGGGCGAGCACGTTGACCTTGACGTCGTACTTCGCGCCCTCGAGGGCGAGCACGTTGGCCAGGCCGACCAGCCCCATCTTGGCGGCGCCGTAGTTGGTCTGGCCAAAGTTGCCGAGGATGCCGGCGTTCGACGACACCAGCACGATGCGCCCGTAGCTCTGGTCCTTCATCAACCGGAAGGCCGGTTGGCTGACAAAGAAGGCGCCCTTCAGGTGCACCGCGAGCACGGCTTCGAGGTTCTCGGGCTCGAGCTTGGCGAAGGTCTTGTCGCGCAGGATCCCGGCGTTGTTGATCACGGCGTCCACGCGGCCAAAGGCGTCGACGGCGCCCTGGACGATCGCCTCGCCGCCTTCCGGGGTCGAGACGCTGTCGTAGTTCGCGACGGCCTCACCACCCGCCTCGACGATCTCCTTCACGGTCTGGTCGGCCATCGAGCTGCCGCCGCCGGTGCCGTCGGTGGCGCCGCCGAGATCGTTCACGACCACCTTGGCGCCCCGCGACGCGAGCTGGAGGGCGTAGGTCTTGCCGAGACCCCCGCCGGCGCCGGTGACGATCGCAACTTTTCCGTCGAAGCGAATTTCGCTCATGATGCTCGTTTCCTCACGAAGATGCGTGGATCTGGATTTGGGCGCCGCAGGATACCCCAGGCGGCGCCGGGGGGCTCCGCCCCGACTGGCGGCCTCGGGTAAGATCCCGGCCGGGAGGAGCACGCGATGGCGACGGGCGAAGCGCGCTGGGCGCAGACTTACCCCTGGCTCGGGACCGACCCGGTGTCGACGGCGCCGTGCACCTCGGCCGAGATCTACGCCCTCGAGGTGGAGCGGGTCTTCCAACGGGTCTGGCTCTGCGTGGGTCGTGTCGAAGAGCTTCCCGAGGCCGGCAGCTACAAGCTCAAGCGACTCGAGTTCGCCAGCACGGCCGCGCTGGTGATCCGCGGCCGCGACGGCGTGATCCGCGCCTTCCACAACACCTGCTCGCACCGGGGCAACACCGTCGTGGTCCCCGAGGGCCCCGACGCCCACCGCGACCAGTGCGGACAGCGCAAGGCCTTCACCTGTCGCTTCCACGCCTGGTCCTACAACCCCGAGGGCGAGCTGGTCGGGGTCCAGGAGGAGCGGCGCTTTCCCGGCGACTTCTGCAAAGAGCGCTACGGGCTCACCCCGATCCACTGCGACACCTGGCAGGGCTTCGTCTTCGTGAACCTTGCCGACGCTCCCCCCCAGTCGCTCGCCGACTACCTCGGCGAGATGGGCGACCACTTCGCCGGCTACCCGTACCACGAGCTCGACTTCAGCTTCACCTACTACACCGAGCTCGAGTGCAACTGGAAGATCGGGGTCGACGCCTTTTCCGAGGCGTACCACGTGAACACGATCCACGCGGGCAGCTTCCCGGGCACCTTCTCCACCGGGCTCCAGATGGTGAAGCTCCTGGGCGACCACCGGACGACGGCCGTCTGCTTCAACCCGCCAAAGGACGCGCCCCCGGTGGCGGGTCTCGCGCAGCGCAAGGCCCGCGGCTCCCTGGTCGACAACGTCCCCGGGACGACGCTCCCGCCGACGATCAACGACGAGGGGCGCGACGACTTCTCCTTCGAGCTCTCGGTGTTTTTTCCCAACTGGCTACTCCACGTGGCCGAGGGAATCTGGTTCACCCACCAGTTCTGGCCGCTGGATCACGACCGCTGTCTGTGGGAGGGCAAGTACTACGTGCGCGCGCCGCGCACCCACAGCGAGCGCTGGGCCCTCGAGCACGCCATCGTGCTCCAACGCAACGCCTGGCTCGAAGACACGGCCACCATGGAGGGCACCTACTACTCGCTGCGCTCGGGCGCGAAGCCCCACATGGTCCTCCACGACGAAGAGGTGCTGGTGCGCCACGGCTACCACGTGCTCGACCAGTACCTCGGCGGCACCCGGTGACGGGCGGGCTCCCGGAGGGCTTCGAGGGGCTCGAGAGCTGGGTCGCGGAGTGGGCGCTCCCCACCCAGAACCGGCGTTGGGACAAGCGGCTGGCCTCGACCCGCGAGGAGATCACCGCGTTCTACGAGGCGCTGCTCCCCGATCTCGAGCGGATCCTCGAGCACGTCGACACCTTCCCCTTCGGCGAGCTCCCGGCGCCGAGCGCGCGGCTCTTCGACCTGGCGATGATGCACGCGGAGATCGCCCCGAACGTCGAGCTCTACGGCGGCGACCCGAATGTCCCCTTCAGCTTCGAAGAGCGGCGCTTTCTCGCCGTCCACGGCGACGACACGGGGCGGGGATGAGCGACGCGCTCGCCGCCCAGGTGCGCTGGCTCGTGGCGCGCGAGGAGATCCGCACGGCGATCGCCCGCTACGCCAAGGCCGGCGACGACCACAACGACCCCGAGGTGATGCGCGCGCTCTTCACCGAGGACGGGGTCTGGGAGGCCGAGGGCTTCGGGCGCTACGAAGGCCGCGAGCAGATCGCCCGCGAGCTCGCGCGGATCGGCCGCGAGCAGATCCTGTGGTCGCTCCACTTTCCGGTCTCGCCCCTGATCGAGCTCGACCCGGGGCTGGAGCGCGCCCACGCCACCTGGTGGCTCTTCGAGCTGCTGACGATCCGCGAGGACGGGGCCGACGTCGACAAATGGCTCGGGGCCACCTACGACTGCGACTTCGTGAACGAGAGCGAGG
>CAJHXS010000281.1_pt1 | contig 12800 bp, 9 predicted proteins | sample 9198591 | NCBI WGS metagenome assembly CAJHXS01 (sample SAMEA7708347, study PRJEB35096) | sediment metagenome | biome: marine neritic benthic zone biome [ENVO:01000025]; feature: sediment [ENVO:00002007]; material: shallow marine sediment [ENVO:03000034] sea grass bed [ENVO_01000059] ... | reverse complement strand
GTCGCGCTCGATCCAGTGGCTTCGCGAGTCTGCGCAACGACCCCGGGTACCGGGAGATCCTGGCAGAGGTCGGCCTCGCGCAGCCGCACTGAGGCTCGGCGCGCCGCCGCGGGGCGGGTGTCCGTCGCGCCCCGACGGACCCCCTGGCGAGCTCGGCTTCAGGTGACCACGGCCACCGCCTCGATCTCGATCAAGAGCTCTGGATACATGAGCGCCTTGACCTCCACCGCGGTGCTGGCCGGAGGGGGGTCGGACAGGATCTCGGCGCGGACTTCGTGGGTCTCGCCCAGGCGACTGAGGTCGGTGGTGAACACCGTGATCTTGACGACGTCCGCGAGCGAGGAGCCCGCTGCGTGGAGGACGGTGTCGAGGTTCTCGAACGCCTGCCGGGTTTGGGCCTTCATGTCGCCCTCGCCGATGACGGTGCCCGCGGAGTCGAGGGCCACTTGTCCGGAGACGTAGATGGCGTTCCCCATCCGGATGGCTTGCGACATGATGAAGTTGTCGTCCCAGGTCCAGCCCGGGTCGACGCGTTGTTTCTCGGTCATGGCGTCCTCGTGGTGTGGCTCGTGCTCTTCGGTCGTCCCCGGGCCGCTTTCGGCGGAAGCGCGTCTAGACGTCACCCATGCCGTAGATCTCGGTAGCGGCTTCGCGCGAGATGTATTCGAGCTCGAGGTCTCGCGCGACCTCCTCGGGGTCTCGGTCTTCCGGAGCGCCGTAGCCACCGCCACCCGCGGTGCACTGGCTGACGACGTCCCCCGCGCGAAGGGGAATCTGTGTCCCTTTCGAGACGAACTCCGGAGAGGCGAGCTCCGGCCCCTCGCCGCGGTCGACGAGATAGGCGCCGGGGCCCCCGGGCAGCCCGCCCGCGAGACCGTTCGCACCGAGGGTGCAGCGGTCGGAGACAAAGGACAGCGTGGCGGACTCGGAAAGCACTTCGTAGTCGCGGCGAGTTCCCAACCCTCCGCGCCGGCGACCCGGCCCGCCGGTGTCCTGGCGCAGCTCGTAGCGGAGCAGCCGGATCGGGAAGTTCAGCTCGACCGCTTCCGCCGGCATGTTCTTGCAGTTGCCGACGATCGAGAAGAGCGCGTTCTCGCCGTCCTTGTCGTCCAAGGCGCCCCAGCCGCCTTCCGGGTAGGAGAAGAAGACCGAGAACTCGTTCGTCTTCTGGTCGACCCCGGAGATCAGCAGGTTGTTCGACGAGCCGTGGTCTCCGGCGATGACATTGGGGCCGGCGGGCAGTTGCGCCAGGGCTTTCTGCACGACGTTGACGATGCGATGGGACGTCTCGTTCCCGCCCGTGCACGGTGCGGGGAATCGCGGGTTCAGAAGCGTCCCTTCGGGCGCGATGATCTCGATCGGCCGGTACGCCCCGTCGTTGGCGGGGATGGTTGGGTCCGCCGCCGCCTGCACCGCCAAGAAGGTGGCGGACGCGGTCATGCCTCGAACCGAGTTGACCGGCCCCGCCGCCTGGGGTGCCGTGTCGCTGAAATCGAAGGTGAGTCGATCCCCGGCCACCGTCGCCGTGACCCGCACGGGAATCGGGTGGGGGTCGATGCCGTCGTTGTCGAGGAAATCTTCCGCGGACCACGAGCCGTCGGGCCACCCGGCGACGATGGCGCGCATCCGGGTCTCGGATTGCCGACACATCTCGTTCGCGGCGCCACGCACGGTGTCGAGCCCATAGCGTTCGCAAAGCGCCACGGTGCGGGTCACGGCGGTGCGGTTGGCGGAGATTTGGGCCTCTAGATCGCCCCGCATCTCTCGGGGGACCCGGACGTTGTTCAGGACGAGTTCCATCAGGTCGGGGTCGATGGTGCCGCTGCGGACGAAGCGCACGGGAGGGATCCGCAACCCCTCCTGGAAGTTTTCGGTGGCCTTGCTGTAGAAGCTCCCCGCCACCGTGCCGCCGATGTCCGCGTGATGGGCCCGGTTTGCGGCGAAGGCCACGATGGCTCCACCGTAGAAGATCGGGGTAATCGCCGTGAGATCGGGAAGATGGGTCCCGCCCCGGTAGGGGTCGTTCAAGAGGATCGCGTCGCCCTCCTCGAAAGAGGCGATCCCGACCTCTTCGATCGCCTCGCGGACCGCGAACTGGAGGGCGCCGAGATGGATCGGCAGGAACTCGCCTTGGGCCCAGAGCCTCCCGCTGTGGTCGAAGACACCGCAGGAGAAGTCCGAGCCTTCGTTGAAGATGTTCGAGTAGGCGGTTTGGCGGAGCGTGACCCCCATCTCCCGGGCGACCGAGACCAGGTGACTCCGGATGACACCGATCGTGATGGCATCGAGATCGCGGGTCATGTCGAACCCTCCTCGGAGACACGTTCGAGTAGGAGACAGCCATCCGGGAGGGCTGTGGCCAACACGGCGGGCGGGACCACCAGCGTCGAGTCGCTCTGTTGCACGATGGCCGGGCCGGTGATCGAACCCACCCGTTGGAGGTAGCCGCGAGACAAGATCGGGGTCTCCCGCCACCCGCGCTCGGGGCCCCAGTAGACTTCGCGCGACGCCTCGGTGTCGGGGCCCGGCCAGTGGGGCGCAGACTCCGGCGGGCGTGTCCTCTCGACGACCGAGGCCGCCCGGGCGTGCACCAGCTCCACCTCCCCGTCGGGAAGGGCGTGGCCGTAGCGCGCCTGATGCGCCTCGTGGAAGGTGTTCGCCACAGCGTCGTAGCTGAGGCGGTCGAGCTCGACGGGTACGGCGAGTTCGTAGGTCTGGCCGCGGTAGCGCAGGTCGAGCTGAAAGCTCGACCTGGCGGGGCTCGAATCCCCACCCGCCGGCAGACGCGCCCCGCCCTCCTCCGCGAGTTCCCGCAGCAGGGCGCGCAGGGACGACTCGTCGACCAGGGCGAGCGGACGGTGGACCGTGCGGACAGACTCCACCCGGAGATCGCTCATCAACATTCCGTGGGCCGAGGCGGCGCCCGGGAACGGCGGGACGAACACCCGCGTGATCCCCAGCTCCAGCGCCACGTCCCAGCCGTGGGCCGGCCCCCCGCCTCCGCTCACGAAGAGCGCGTAGTCGCGGGGATCCCGGCCGCGCTCCACCGACACCTCGCGCACCGCGTTCGCCATGTTGGCGTTCACGAGCCGCATGATGCCCCACGCGGTGTCGTCGACGGACATGCCCAGGGCGTCGGCGAGTGTGGCAACGGCCCGCTGGGCGAGCTCGGGGCGGACCCGCAGCGTGCCGCCGAGGACGGAGTCCGGGCTGTAGCGCCCGAGGACGACAGCGGCGTCGGTGACCGTCGACGCCTCCCCCCCGTTCCCGTAGCAAGCGGGGCCCGGGTCGGCTCCCGCCGACTGCGGACCCACCTGCAGCGCGCGGCCTTCGTCCAGCCAGGCGATGCTCCCGCCGCCGGCGCCCACCGAGACGATGTCCAGGGAGGGCACCGCGATGGGGTAGCCCCCGATCTCGATGTCCACGACGCGATCGGGTTTCCCCGCACTCACCGCGGCGACGTCGCTGCTCGTCCCCCCCATGTCGAGACTCAGGAGGTTGGCGATTCCGTGGCGGCGTCCGAACTCGCCCGCCGCCACCACCCCGCCGGCCGGCCCCGAGAAGAGCGAGAACACGGGCCTGTTGGCGGCCTCCTCGGGCGTCGCGAGCCCGCCGTTCGACTGCATCACGAAGAAGTCGCCGCCCAGGTGTTGGGCGCGGAGGGCGGTCAAGACATCGGCCAGGTACTCCGTCATCACGGGCTGGGCCGCGGCGTTGACAACGGTCGTGGCCGTCCGCTCGTACTCTCGATAGAGCGGAAGGACCTGGTGAGACAACGAGACGTGGGCGTTGGGAAGCGCCGCGGCGATGGCTTCCCCCACCCGGAGCTCGTGGGCGGGCTCGACGAAGGCGAAGAGCAGGCACACCGCCACGGCGTCTACATCGAGGGTCTTGAGCTCGGAGACCAGCCGGTCGAGACCCGCGGTCTCGATGGGAGTGACCACGCTGCCGTCGGCCGCGATGCGTTCGTCGATCTCCAGCCGTCGGTTGCGCGGCACCAGAGGAGCGGGCTTGCGTTGGTGAAGGTCGAAGAGATCTCTGCGGTCGGCCCGCATGATCTCGAGCACATCGCGAAACCCCGCGGTGGTGACGACCGCCGTCTTCGGGACAGCGTGGGTCAAGAGCGCGTTGAGGACGACGGTGGTGCCGTGGACGAGCTCTTCGACGTGGGCGAGCGAATCGCCGGCCGACGCCAAGGCCTCGAGAAACCCATCGCTGATCCGGTGCGGTGTGGTGGGCGTCTTGCCGACCGAGATCCGACCGTCCTCGATGGTGACGACGTCGGTAAAGGTCCCGCCGACGTCCACGGCCACTCGCATCATGCCGCCAGTGTCTCACCGGACCACGGTGCGGACAAGGAGAGCGTCATTGTGGGTCCAGGAGGTACTCGTCACCCTCGCGCATATGGCCCTCGAGCCACGTGGCGGCGTCGGGTTGCGTCGGCTGCACCACCGGGAGTTCGCCCCGCGCCGCGGCGATCTCGGCGCGCAGCGCCTCGGTCGCCGCCTCGTCGAGCGCGAAGCTCATCGGGTCGACCACCACGCCGTAGATGTCGCGGGCGGCCTCGATCGAGATGATCTCGTCGCGGACATGGTTCGCGACCGCGCGCGCGGGTCGCTTCAGCGGATCTCCGTAGCCCCCGCCACCCGAGGAGACGCCCACCCAAACCTGACCTTCCGCGATCTTCAGGTAGCCCTTGCTCGAACAGTAGGTGCGGTGCCCCGACTCGAGGTCTTCGCGGTAGCTCCCGCCCCCGATCCCGGGCGTCCCGCCGAAGAGACCGAAGGGCGGGTTCGCGGTGCCGTCCCCCGTGGCGTGGCAGTCCATCGAGCTTCCGTAGGGACGCACCGCGATGTGGATCCCGGCGCCCCCCATGGTCGTGCCGTGCCCCATCGAATCGGTCTCGATCTCGTGGTGATCGATCATGAGGGGGTGCAGGAGCTCGCACATCTCGGTGCTCAGGATCTTGAGCCCGCCCATACTCGAAGACGAGATGATGAGGGGCCAGCCGTCGGCGCCCTTCGAGGCCCCGCCCGCGGAGCCCCCGTTGAAGAACATCGCGGCCCAGTCGGCCTCCTCGCCGCCGCGGCGGTCGACGCCGCTGATCGAGGGGACACAGTGGAAGCCGCCGTAGCCGGCGGCGCTCCGCTCGGGCACAGCGCGGGCCAGGGCTTTCCAGACCGCCTCGTGCTCCTGGCCCGCCGGGCAGAGCGTCGCCATCGCGGTGGCGGCCGGGTACTTGGCCTTCACGATCGTGCCCTCGGGCGCATCCGCCGTGATGTGACGCAGACAGCCATCGTTGTGGGGGATGTCGGCGTCGATCGCGCAGAGGATCGGGATGCCCGCGGAGGCTTCCATCACCCCCTGGGTGCCGTTGGTGCCGCCCTCGCCCTGGGGCGCGCTTCCCGCGAAGTCGACGTGCACGCGGTCGCCGCGGATCGTGAGCTCGGCGCGAACTTGCAGGTTGGTGTTTCCGTTGCCGTCGGAGTCGATCCACGCCTCCCCGACGTAGCGTCCGTCGGGCATCTCCTCTATCTGTTCGCTCGTGCGCCGGTCCGCGTAGTCGAAGATCGCCTCGACCATCCGCTCGAGCTCCTCGACACCGTACTCCTCGACGAGCTCGAGGATCCGCCGACGGCCGGTCCAGATCGAGCCGAGCTGTGCCATCAGGTCGCCGTAGAGCAAGTCCCTGTACCGGACGTTCGCGAGGTACATGTCGATCACGTCCTGACGCGGCTCGCCCCGCTCGTAGAACTTGATCGGTGGAAGCTGCAGACCCTCTTGCCAGACGTCTTTCGCGCTCGGAGCCACGCTCGTCGGTTGATACGCGCCACAATCGAGTTGGTGCCCCTTGGTCACGGCCCAGAACAGGTGCTCGCCGCGATGGAACACCGGACACGCCGTGACGAAGTCGCCGACGTGGGTGTTGCCGCTGTAGGGATCGTTGCACACGATGACGTCGCCCTCGTACACCTCGTCTTCGAACGCCTCCGCCATCGCTCGGAGTACGACGTGGAGCGAGTTCGTGTGAATCGGCACCCCGTCCATCATGCAAACTTGGCGCGCCTTCGCATCGTAAATCGCGCACGAAAAATCCCGGGCCAGGGCGAGAATCGAGGTCCACGAGGTGTGCTCGAGGGTGAGGGTCATCTCCCGAGCAATCGTGTTGAAGCGGTGCAAGATCACCGAGAACGTGATCGGATCGATCTCTTTCCCCGTCGCGCTCGCGAACGCGCGCGACCGACCGTCGGAGGTCTCTGTACCCATGCGCGTCTCCCGCATCGCCGGTGTCCATCCGCGCCCACGCGCAGAGCTTCCACAACGACGGATGTCCCGAATCCGATGCTAGCTGGAACGGAGAACCGCCGGCGGCGCTCCCCCAGTGCGCCGCCGATCAGGCCGACCGAGGGTGCCGGAGCCGGAACCGCATTGCATGGGGCGAGGGGAAGGGATCGGGTCCGTCGGCAGGCGTTCGGGTCCGCTGGCGACCGCCGTCAGAATGGCGCAAGTTCTCGCTCAGCAACGACAACCCGGCCGAACGGGTTGCGATGTTCGTGCCGGAGAGGTGCCGGAGCCCGGTTGAACGGGCCTGACTCGAAATCAGGTGAATGGCTTGCCATTCCGTGGGTTCGAATCCCACCCTCTCCGCCAACTTACGCCGCACTCTGCGGCGGGCCGACGCGTCGATTGACAGGGGTTTCGTCGCGAGCGCAAGCCCTGAATTCCGGCCGCAGCTCATCGGATCCGCAGGCGAACCGGCAGGCGTACTTCTCGCCGGCCCGAAACCTCTACGTGGCGATGTCGCGCACGATGCGCGTGGACAGCGATTGGCGGCCGCGGCGTCGCGTGCTCGAGTACACGTGGAGCGGTCGCGCCGGCGTGAACTACGCCGACGGTCGCGCCATCGTGCGCGCCACCAACATGCCGGACGCGCTCGTCTACGCTCGCCCTGCAGCCGTACGTCGCATCGAGGCTAGTCCGGCGAGGCCGAGGCCCAGAAGCAGCGCGGTGGAGGGCTCGGGGATGGGGGGAGTCGGGAGGACTTCAGTCTCTATCCCCGTGATTGGGCCACCCACGTCGACGCCGTTGCCCTCCGGGTCGAACCCCCATTTGATCAACCAAGCCGTGAGGGTGAAGTCGCTGAGCTTCAGTGAGGTGGGCAGGCTCGAGTCCGGAAAGACAGTGCTTCCGATGATCTCCGATTTTTCGGAATGGATCCTTGCAATCATCCTGCTGGATACACCGGGCACAGGTTCCCTTACGCAACGCTCCCCACGGCGTCGGACTTGGCCGATTTCGACGGCGCGGTGTTGGTTTCCGTTTCGGATCATCGGGCGTGATCCAGTGAACCCGATGGTCACGAGCGAAAATGATCCGGCGGGGGCCCGTTTCTTACCGCTCCTCTCGTAGGGCGCGATATTTCTCTACATAGGCCAGCACAGCCCAGACAAACGCCGAATGGCTCCACGTCAGCGGCGAAACCGAGAGCGGGTGTCCTCCAATCGGGTGCACCTGCTCGGCGAGGACGCCCGACGGTAGAGCGTTGTTCACGCACCACTCGAGGTAGGGGGCCGCCTCTTGCAACTGTTCAACCGTTTCCGCCCGCTCGATTTCATACTCTCCCATCCAAAGCGTCGAGATGAACCACGGGTTCCCTGGAACCTCTTCCGGGGTGTCGCTTTCTCGCTGATACAGATCGTTTCGATAGCGCGCGACACCGCCGATCGGGGAATCGAGCACGAGTTGGTGACGTATCGACTCGACGGTCGCAATAACCCGCGGGTCGTTCGCGGGGAGCACGCCAAGCGTCACGAGCCCCAGCAAGCTGATATCGACCACTTCGTCGAGTTCATAACCATTCGTCCTCCGGTCGCCCGAACGAGCGTATCTTTGTCGCTCCGCGTCGTAGAGGTGCTCGACGAGGCCACGCGTCATGTCATCCGCCACGGAGTCATACAGGGCGGCCCGGGACGGCTCCCGAAACAGCCTCGCGAAATTCGCTGCCCCGCGGAGGCCGCTGATCACAGCGGAGACGGTATACGTGTGTACGCCGTAGCGCTCTTCCCACAAATCGTAAGACGGGCGCGGCAGAAATGTCTCCGGATCGCGAAACGCAACCAGGAAATCCGCGCATTTGAGAATGAAGCTGGCGTACAGGGGACGGATCTCGACGTCCTTCGAGCAGTCGTAGTGGATCCACAGTGACCAGAGGAGCAACGCCGTGGAGTCTTCCTGGATCGGGAGTACTTCCTTCCCATCCAACACCCATGGATGCCAATTGCTAGCGAGAGATCCATCCGGGTTGTAGTGCTGGAATAGAAATCCGCCGTCCGTGAGTGCGCGACTGCAGAAATCATAGAATCGTCGACACAGTTCTGGGTAGCCGGCCCGGTCCAGCGCCGCCGCGACAAAGGCTCCGTCTCGCCCCCACATATAGGAATAGGTGTCCCCGCCAAAACGCACGATGTCGGAGTCATTGGCGGCGATGATCGCCCCGCGGTTGTCAATCTGCGATCGCAAAACGAGCAGGCTCCGTTTGAAGACATCGGTTATCGCGGGTGGAAGATCGCCGAAGGATTGAACATCTTTTCGAACCCACGCTTGCCAGTACTTCGAGGTTCGTTCGACAAGCGCCGTCGGCGTGTCTTCAACGACCCGGCCGCCCAAGCGCGCGACCTCCTGGTAGCTCCTGCCAGCCGCCAACCAATGAAAGGCCTTGCGGCTCCCGCCCGCCGGAAGGGAGAGCTGGACCCCCACCGTCGACTCAGCGAGGCCCCAAGAAATTGGACTCCCCACCAAATCCCCGTCTTCGGCGTCTTTCCAGGAAGGTCGTTTGCCGGGTGCATCTTTTGCCCCGCAGGAGAAATAGTCGGCGACCCCCGTGGTGTCCGAGCAACAGTTGGCCAGGAAGTAGCGATGGACCTTGTAGTGAATAATGGACTCGGTACGCGGATCAAAATACGCGGTGTCACCGATCTCGTGACCGTAGAGGTGAAAGTCGTGGCTGAAGAACAGGCGGACGTCGCGCGCGCTACCCGTCAGATCGGTCACCTCGATCTCACGGAGGTACACGTCAAGGTGGATATCGACCGCGTCGTGACATCGAAGCGACAACCCCAGCGTCTTGTGGCTCAGGAGCACGTCTGTAACAAGACTGTCGTCCTGGTAGCGGAGACACTTTTCCCATTCCGGCCCCATCCAGGAGAAACCGCCATCGACCCAGACCCCGAGTCGAAACTCCTCTCCCCGAGTGTGGTTCTCCTGGCCAATCCATGGGAAGTAGATGTCTCGGATGCGGTAGTCGAGATCGAAATTGACGAGCAAGTTCCCGTTGCTGACCGGAATGTCTCTGGGCACGCGGCGCTATCGGATCTCGATCAATTGACCAGCGAGGCGCGTTGCAGTGCCGGCTCTTCGCTGACGGTCCGCGGGTCGAGTCCGGGTGCGCGGGTGATGCGTCGATACAGAGCTTCGTATCCTGCGGCCATCATTGGAATCGAGAAGCGCTCCGCGACGTGTGTCCGGCAATCCCGACGATCGATTTGTTTGATGCATGTTACCGCCTGCACCATCGCTTCAACCGAATCTACGACAAATCCCGTTTTCGCATCCTCCACAATCTCCGGAACCGAACCTCGTCGGAAGCCCACGATCGGAGTGCCCGACGCCATCGATTCAATGAGGACCATCCCGAACGGCTCCCCCCAACGGATCGGAAACAGCGTTGCCCGTGCGTGCTGAAACCATTGCTTCTTCGCCGCGGTGCCGAGTTCGCCGATGTAGATGACTTGTTTGTCGGAGTTGAGAATGGGCTTCATCACTCTTTCGTAGTAGTCGTCCGTCACGGGTTGGCGACCCACATCCACCGTCAGATCGAAGGACCTACTGAGGCGTGAATAGAAGGCGCGATCCTCCGGCTTGTCTTGGACGCAACCTGCGAGGATGAGCTTCGCGCTGGAGAGCCTTGCCACTGCGACGGCAATGTCGGGGCCCTTCACCCGGGCCATTCGCCCGATGCTGAACAGATACGGATTCGTTTCGAATTCATCCCAGCAGGTGTATTCGTCGAGATCCACCCCATGCGCGATGGTCTCGGCAACGGGCACCAGGTCTGCGTACTGTTGTCTCTGGTAGTTGCTGATCGCGACAAAATGGGGCCGCCGCTGTGGCGCAACACCCGAACACGATTCGTGGAACTCGCTCATCCCGCTGTTCGGACCGGGGACGTGGAGCGTCATCACGATGGGAACCGGGGAATCGAAGCCTCCGCGGTACACGCGCTCAAACCACTCGTGCATGTGGACGACGTCGATGTCGCCCTTTCGCGCGCGTGCCAGGGCGCGCGAGAGGTGGAGATCCACTTGGGCGCTCGCCGCGGGCGTGCTTTCGCGCAGATAGTCGCCAAGGCTCCGCGTCAAGGTCGCGTAACGCTCGCCCACGATCGATGAATCCGCGGAACAGGCAACGATCGAGCGGTGTCCCAGCCCGTGGAGGCCCTTGTCGAGGTTGTAGATGACGGTCTCAATCGGACCGTAACCGAGCTGGGAAGCGATGGGCTTATTGACAGTCGCAACGTGGAGGACGTTCAGCCGTTTCGCTGATGCGGTAGTCACCGGCCGCGGTGGCCCCGAATGCAGGATTCCCCGCGCCTCCGGAATCCGGGATCGCAAGTCCAGGTGTTTCCCCGATATCCAAGGTGGACACAGACATCGGTGCTGCGGAGCTGCCTCATCGAGCCCTGGACCGGATTCGGGCTTCCCGTTCGCCTTCGCGAACCTGGTCCCAAAAACGCCTGCGCGCGTCAGTTGTGCGGTGCTCATTGCGATTTCGTCGAGATCGCCAAAAGAGACGCGAGAGCGTATCCCGCAGAAGGTTCAACATGTTGGGACCCACTGCGCCCACCCAGGCCTGTCTCTCCATCCACGTGACCCTATTTGGCGCGCGGACGCGCTCCGCAGATGCCTACCAACATTCATCGCCGTCTCCCCGCATGGCGGTGTAGGGGGCGTCTCGTTGTCGAGGTTGCGGTGGCCGCCAAAGGCGTCGTAGATGCGCCATTCTTTCGCGTAGGCCTCTTCGACGCTCTGCGCGTAGCTACAAGCGAAGTGCGTGTAGCTACTATCAATGCACCCCACGCGACCAAGCGGTGGAGTGCCGACCCGGGGCCATCCGCCGCCGTGGGTTTTCCGGGAGGCTTGATCGGCCGCGCAATATCTTTCGAAGCGGCTCGGCATCCCGACCCATTCGTGGAGGCACCGCGCCAGGTCGAGATCCGAACGTCCGACGTAGAACACGCTGAAAACATCGCCGTCCGAATACCCGAGGGCGTAGTTGCCCGGCGCTCCGCGGGTCAGCGCGGCGTCGATGGCGGCGTCGTGGAGCGGGTAGAACTCGTTCATTTCCAGCAACCGCATCGTCCACAACATCGCGCTGCTCGGGGGAGTGACGGAGACCGGATGTATCTCGGGTTGCTGCTCGCGTTGAACGCCGTGCAGATGGGCCGGCGCCTCTTGGGGCAGCTCGGGCCTTGCTGTGTCACCACCGTTCGTCGGCAGTTCCATCGGGATCTCCTTGAGCGCGTGCGAGTTGGTTTTCGAAGTTGCGACGCGCGATCGAGTTGCTTCCCAGGCGCGACGGGGCGGTCCGCAAGGGGGACCCTGGACCTCTTTTCGGCCTTTCGCATAGAATACTTAGCAAAAAAATTATTTCAAGCAACTATGCAAACCGCTTGATCATTCAAGCAGATCGGGCGATGTTGGGTCCATGGCAGGCCGCGCCAAGCAATCCAAACGTGGACGCGCCGAGTTCGTCGGCCAACCGACCGAGCTCGGAACGGTCCTCGCCGATCTGCGGAAAGCCAAGGGCCTTTCGCTCCGGGAGGTAGAAGAAGCCACCGGCAACGCCGTTTCAAACGCCTACTTGAGCCAGCTCGAGAACGGGAAGATTCAAAGGCCTTCGCCCAACGTGCTGCACAGCTTGTCGGGGGTCTACGGTGTTCCCTACGAAACCCTGATGGAAAAAGCGGGTTATCTGCTGCCCTCAGAACAGCACGGCGGGCGCCGCAGACGGCTGGCGGCGTTTGCGATCGATGATCTCACCGCCGAGGAAGAGGAAGAACTGCTGAAGTATTTGGCGTTTCTCCGTTCCCGCAACTCGACCTGAGGGTGGGTTGCGGCTCTCGAAGAAGCCGCGCGCCCCGGGTCGGCGAAGGCTGTTATGGCAACCCAGGCAGGATTCGAACCTGCGACCTCTTGCTCCGGAGGCGGCTCGGCGACACGACCGTCCGCAACCCCTCTTGACCCTTCGTGACTGCTCGAACGACTTACAGCTTCGACTTGCGGAATCTCGTTCACCCCTCCTTCCCCGCTTCGACCTGAGTTTCGCAATTGCTGCTCACACAAAACGTCACACAAGGTGGAATGACTCGATAGACAGCTGCTGGAGGAGCGACCGCACTCAAACCTCCTGGGGAGCTCGCGGGCCCACAGATTCTGCGGCGCCCGGGTTGCCGGGCCACAATGAGCGTGACGGTAGAGAGGCGGATTCAGAAGGGCATTCGGACCGTTACGCAAGAACGCAACGGTGAGACCGCCGTCCGTCTGGGAAGTCCTACCCTATGGAGAAAAGTACGAGGCGCAGAGCGGTATGGAACCACGAGACCCGGTGAAAGCGAAATCGAGCCCACCACTTACGAGAACTCTTTTACAGCGCAACTCCCCTGGCTCGGAGCGAGCTGCGATCGTCCACCCCTGATGATGAGACAAAGGGAACCAATCCATGCCGTCGCCCCCTAGAGACCC
>CAJHXS010000038.1_pt1 | contig 12802 bp, 12 predicted proteins | sample 9198591 | NCBI WGS metagenome assembly CAJHXS01 (sample SAMEA7708347, study PRJEB35096) | sediment metagenome | biome: marine neritic benthic zone biome [ENVO:01000025]; feature: sediment [ENVO:00002007]; material: shallow marine sediment [ENVO:03000034] sea grass bed [ENVO_01000059] ... | reverse complement strand
CGGATCCAGTACGTGGCCGAGTTCGAACAGTCGGTTCGCGGGCTCCAGGTAGGTGCTCCCGTGGAATTCCGAGGGCTGCGGGTGGGCCATGTCGAGCGCATCCTCCTGTCCGAGCTCGCGCGGATTCGCCTCGAGCAGGGGGCCCAAGCGATCCCGGAGGGCGGGTCCTCGATTCCGGTGCTGATGGAGTTCGAGCCGGGGCTCCTCATGCTTCCCGACAACGAGACCGGCGCGCAGCGGATGCGCGAGGCCGTCGAAAACGGCATCGAGGGTGGGATGCGCGCGACGCTGGCTACGGGAAACCTGTTGACCGGCAGCCTCTACGTGAAGTTCGACTACTTCCCCGACGCGCCCCCCGCCGAGATCGGTAGCTTCGCCGACTACCCGACCATCCCGACGGCGCCGAGCGGGTTGGAGGGCATCCAGACCCAGGCGCAGGCGCTGCTCACCAAGCTCAACGATCTGCCGCTGGAAGACACGGTGGCGCGAACCAACCAGATGCTCGCAAGCCTCGACGCGGTCCTGGCCAACGAGGAGCTGCAGGCCCTCCCCGCGACGATCGAGGGCGTCCTGCAGGAGCTCCGCACGACCCTCGATTCGATCTCGCCGGACTCGCCTTTCCAGACCCGGGTGCTCCGCACGACCACCGAGCTCGAGCGGTCGTTGCAGAGCCTCCGGCGCCTGCTCGACACGTTGGATGACAACCCCAACGCCATCCTCTTCAACCGCAGCCGGGACCGTGACCCGGTGCCGCCCTCGGGACGCCCATGAGACCGCTCGCACCGCTCTTTCTCCTGCTCGGCCTGGCTGTCGTCGGAGCGTCCGGCTGCGCGGGCACCGAGCCCGAGCGGAGGCAGTACCTGCTGGGACCCGCCGCGACCCCGCCGACCGGGCGGGTGGAGACGCCGACTCAGGTGCTCCTCACCCAGGTGACGATCGCGCCCTACATCGACCAGGCGGGCATCATCATCGAGACCGAGGCGGGCCAGGTGAGCGCGGCCCGCCACCACACCTGGGCCGAGCCCCTCGGCGCGGGTCTCGAAGCCTTGTTGCGGGCCGAGATCTCGAGCGCGTTGGGCTACCAGGTGAACGCCAGCGAGCTCGCCGGGGGCCCCTCGGACGTGACGGTGGCCGTCCACGTCGAGCGACTCCACGCGACGATGAACGGCGGGGCGGTGCTCACCGCCACCTACCGGCTCGCGTCGCACGGCGCGGATGGTGCGACCTTCCGCTTCCACGAGACCGCCCCGCTCCCCCGCGAGGGGTACGCGGGCGTGGTCGACGCCGAGAGCGACCTCGCCCGGGAGCTCGCCCGCGCCATCGCCGCGGCGATCGAGGCACTTCCCCAGAGCTGATCCGCCGCCACGCCCGATTCCATCTGCAATCCCCGTATGGCGTGTTGCTGCGGGCGCGAGCACCGCTGCCCACGCACGCGCCGCGCCGCGGGCGAAGCGTCGCGGACGGCCGCCAGGTTGTGCGAAGCCCGGCCCAGGGCGGCGGCACGGATTCTGCAATTGAAGAGCGCGGGGGGTGACGACGGGCGTGCGGCGACCGACGCACGACCCGGCGACCGGACGTGCCCGGCCCCGCCACCCGACTGCTCGCGTCGTGACGGTCACGGCTCGATTCCCCTTGGTCGGTGTGGCGGGGTACCACGTCGGGCAGCGGTCGGGCCATGGCACCCCACCCCTTACCAGGGCTTGAGCGTAAAGATGCACGATCACCTTGGGCGGCCCGTTGGCGATCGCGGCGAACTCCTTCGCCCAGGTCTCCATGATGCCCCCGGTGTGGTCGTACCAGGTGACGGCGCGGGTGTTCACGGGCTCGTCTTGGCCGCCTCGAGGAGGTCGAGGCCGGCGGAGCGATCGTCAGCGAGCGCCGACCAGGAGCTCCGCGCAGGCGCCCGCGGCCCGACGGGCGCGGGCGTCGAGCTCGGCGAGGGTCGCGCTGCTGATCGGGTGGTCGGTGACGACGAAGGGGTAGCCCTCGGCGCCGAGCACCCGAGCCATCAGCTCCGCAGCGCTCACGAAGGCGCTCGTCATGATCCCCGCCGAGGGCAGCGCCAAGCGCTCTCCGATCACGGCGTCGTGCAGACTGCACGACGAGCAGCTGCCTCAGTCGCCCACTCCGGCGATCAGCGCGTGCCAGCGGCCCGCGTCGGCGAGGAGGTCGCGCTCGGCCGGGGCGCTGTAGTTCGTCTTGGTGAGACGCACCACTTCGGCGACCCCGTAGCGCTGGCGCAGCTCGTCCTCGAGGCCATCGAAAAAGGGCTTCACCCCGCGCTTGCCGTTCGACACGAACGCGACGGTGGTGCCCTCGAGGGTCGCCAGACGCGGCGCCCGCGCGAACACACTCCCGCCGCCTTCGTGGGTGGGGTCGAGGATCTCGAGGGCCATCGCGTCCTCCCTCACACCTCGCAGTCTACACAGGCGCCGATTGCGAGGGTCACCGCGCGGCTCTTGTGGCCGAGCCAGGGCGGGATCACGGCCCCAAAGCCCCCGGCCGGCCCACCCGCGGCGAGCACCAACAGATGGTCGGGGGCCGGCAGCGCGGCGTACTCGCGGTCGGCCGACTCGCCCACGACCGCCCCCTTGCCCACCTCGGCCCACTCGCCGCGGCGGATCCGGGCGTGCTCGTGGACGTAGCCGCGGATGTCGGCCTTGGACCAACCGGCGGCCACAAAGTGGGCGCGGAGCTGCGGCGGCACCACGATGGCGTAGTTGCCGGGCCAGATCGAGTAGTGCCGCATGTTGGCGCAGATCTCGGCGACGTAGGTGTCGAGGATCTCCTCGGGCGCGGTGGTCCACTCGTTCATGAGCTGGCGGGGGGCGCCCGCCGCCATCGCGGTCACCGCCGAGACCCCCGCCGGTACCCCGCGCTCGGCGGCCACCGGGAGCCAGGGCGAGCCCTCCTCGTCCTCGGCGACGCAGTAGCTGAGCTTTCCCGGGTGCCCGAGTGTCGATCGGTCGACCTCTCCGGGGCGCACGTCGAGGAGGTTGCGCAGGGCGAGACGCAGCGCCCGCCCGATCACCGTGCTTGCGCGGTCGCCGCCGGCCAGGGCGTTGAAGCCCCCTTCCATCCCGAGCTCGCCGCGCACCGGCCCGTTGACGATAAGGAGCACCGCGCAACCCCCGGTGCTCGCCGTGGCGCCGTGGAGCAAAAAGGGTTCCTGGAGCATCGCGGTCATCGCGGCGACCACGACGGGGAAGTGCATGGGGAGACAGCCCGCCATCACCGCGTTCACCGCGAGCTTCTCGGCGGTGATGGCGCGCTCGCGCACCGGCTCGATCCCCACCAGGTGCTCCGGCGCGAGGAGCGTCCACTCGAGACACGCCGCGACTGCCTCCGCCGTGGGGGGCACGACCGGCAGTCCGTCGCTCCAGCGGCGGCTGTGGAAGAGCTCCTGGGCGGCGGCGAGGTCGGCGGCGCTGTGGCGTGTGGAGGAGAGCTCGATCATACGGCGTCTAGCCCTTCTCGACGTTGTCCCACGCGTAGCCCTCCTTGGAGCCAAAGGCGCGCTCGCGCTGGGACCAGTCGTGGGTCTCGTTCCACAGTGCCAGCACCCGCGGCGCCTCGGCCTCGAAGAGCCGCAGCCGCTCCGGCTCACAGGTGGGGGTGGTGAGCTCGAGACGGTGCCCGTTCGGGTCGAAGAAGTAGATCGAGAGGAGGAAGTCGTCGTGGTTGGTGGGCCCCACGACCTCGATGCCCCGGGCCTCGAGCCGCGCCTTCGCCTCGCGCAACGCCTCGACGCTCTCCACCTGGAACGCGAAGTGCTGGATCCAGTCGGGCATCGCGGTCTCGCGCATCTCACCCGGGGCCTTCGGCACCTCGAAGAACGCGAGGTTGCTCCCGTCCTCCATCTCGAGGAACACGTGCATGTGGGGCGAGTACTCCCCGGTGGAGGGCACGTGGTCGGCGCCCATCGCGTGGGAGAACTTGAGCCCCAGCACCTCGGTGTAGAAGCGGACGGTTTCGTCGGCGTCGCGACAGCGGAACGCGGCGTGGTGGAGTTTCTTGCAGAGCATCGGCGTCCTCCTCAGGACTCCATCGGCGCGGATGCGGCCACCTTCTCGAGCATCCCCGCCATCTCGCTCGGGTCCGAGACGAAGGACGGGAAGTCGAGGATCAACCGGCTCACCCCCTGTCGGGCGTAGCCTTCGACGTCGCGCAGCACGCCGTCGGCGGTGCCGGCGATCACGACGGCGGTGATCTCGATGGTCGAGAAGTCGCGTCCGGCCTCGTCAGACATCGTCTGCAAAGTCTCGAGGCTCTTCGCCAGGCTCCCGTCGATGCCGTAGGCGTCGTCGACCCCCTCGGTCACGACCTGCCAGCCGTCCGCGAGCTCGACGACACGCCGGAAGCAGGCGGTGCCGTTGCCCCCGATCGTGATCGGCGGGTGCGGGGTCTGGAGCGGCTGGGGGCGACACTGCACCTTGGAGAAGCGGTGGTAGGTGCCCTCGAAGGTCGGCTCGTCGGCGGTCCAGAGCTCCTTCCAGATGCGGATGTGCTCCTCGGTGCGGGCCCAGCGTTTCTCGAAGGGCACCCCGAGCGCCTCGAACTCCTCGCGCAGCCAACCGGCCCCCGCACCGGCGATCAGCCGGCCCTGCGAGAGCACGTCGATCGACGCCATCATCTTGCCGCTCACGATCGGGTTGCGGTACGGGGCCACGAGGACGGTGAAACCGAGCTTCACGCGCCGCGTACAGCCCGCGCAAAAGGCCAGCATGGTGAAGGGCTCGAGGTGGTTGCCCTTCGGGTCGGCGATGTAGTCGCCGGACTTGCTGTAGGGGTAGGTCGTGGTGACCTCGGTGGGCATGATCACGTGGTCGGCGGCCCAGATCGACTCGAAGCCGCGCTCCTCGGCGAGCTGGGCCATGGCGAACATGTTCTCGTGGGTCGCCATCGCGCCGAATTGCGGAAGCATGAAACCGATCTTCACGGGGGGTCCTCCTCCGGGTCCACCCGCGATGCTACTCCAGCCCCGCGCGGAGCAGCTCGACGTAGTCGGCGAGGGCGGCCCGCAGCGGCGGAGGGTCGAAGCCCAGGTCTTTGCGGGCGCGGCTCGGGTCGAGCACCGAGTAGTACGAGACCCCGAAGCCCATCGGGTCGAGACCCGGCCCGATCTCGATGTCGGAGCCCGGCACGAGCTCCGAGACGATCGCGCCGTACTCGCCGAGCGACACAACGGTGCCGCTCCCCAGGTTGTAGAGCGGGTGCGGAAGTGGGCCCTCGTGGAGCGCCGCGGCCGCGATCCCCGCGGCGGCCTCGCGGACGAAGAGATAGTCGTCGCACTGCTCGGCGCCGCGCTCGATCCGCACCGGCCGGCCGGCGACGGCGTCTTCGACGACCCCCGAGATCTGGGCCATCGGGCCGTGACGCCCCACCTTCCCGGGGCCAAAGATCGTCGCAAAGCGCAGCGAGACGAACTCGGGCCCCCCGGTGCGCTGGTAGTTGTCGCCGAGCCCCTCTGAAGCCACCTTGGCGACGTCGTAGACCCCGCGCGGGTGCACGGCGTCATCTTCCCGGAGCGGCCGGTAGGTCGGGTGGGCGTGGATCCCCGTCACCTCGCCGTACGCCGCCTTCGAGCTGGTGAAGACCACCCGGCCCACGCCCTGTTCGCGGGCGGCCTGGAGGACGTGCGCGGTTCCCATGACGTTGACCGCGAAGCCGCGGTGGGGGTCGGCCTGCGCCTCCACCGGAAGCATCGCGGCCAGATGGATGACGCAGTCGGGTTCGAAGGACTGCAAGGCCTCCGTCACCTCGTCGCGCTCCGCGACGTCGACGCGACGAAACGCGATGTGCCCGTCGAGCTCGGGCCCGAGGGCGAAGCTCTCGCGACGGCCGGTGGCGAGGATCTCGACCCCCCGCGCGCGCAGCGCGCGCATCACCCACACCCCGATCACACCGAGCGCCCCGGTCACCGCGACCCGCACGGCGTCGCTAGCCCGCCGCCCCGGTGCGCGCCCCCGGCGCCGGGGGATCGGCCGGCGCACCGGCGAAGCACTGGGCGATCGCCATCCAGCGGGTCGCCACCTCGCCCACCACCTGGAGTTGGGTGTCGGCGACGTTGCGGCCCTGGGTCACGACGTGACAGAACTCCGCCGCGTCGCCTTCGACCCGTTCGTCCTCGTTCGGGGCGTTCCACTCCCAGCGCGCGCCGGAGGGCGCGGTGAGCCGCACCCACGGCGCGACGTCGGGGACCGGAAGCTTGCGGTTGGCAAAGCTCCAGCCAAAGGTCTTCACGCCGATGACCGCGATGTTCTCCAGCCGGTCGGTGTAGGTCCGGGTGCGACCCAGGAGGTCGTAGAGATCGTGGGCGTGGGCCCAGGTCTCCATCTGACGGGCGGTCGCGAACATCCGCGCGCCCATGTCGGGGCCGTACCACGGGATGCGGTCGCGGGGGGCGCGCGCGTCGAGGAGCGCGCACAGACGTGTCGCCGTGTCCCGCCACGCCGCCCGCAGCGCCGCCGCGTCGAGGTCGCGGAGCTGGTCTCGGGTGTAGGCGCGCAGCGACCCGTCGGCGCGGATCGCCGCGCCGAGCGCCGCCGCCGCCTGGCGGAACAACGCGGGGTCTTCGAGGGCGAGCACCGACTGCTGATCGGAGAAGTGCAGGTGCGCGACCACGTCCCACGGCGTCCACGACTTGAAGGGCGTGGGGCGCTCCCAGTCGTCGGCCGTGAGTGTCTCGAGGAGCGCGTCGAGCTCGTCTAGCTCGTCGCGCAGGGCGTCGACTTCGCGCATCGCGGCGCCTCCCGCCCCTGTATACCGCGGCGCCGCGGTCGAAGCCCATTGCCCGGGCCACGCGCTGCGCCTAGCGTTGGGCGCCGCTGCCGCCGACCCGGCGAAGTGGGGGGAGACGCGCGCCCATGCCGATCCGCTACCGCATGATCGGGCTCGTGCTCTTGGGCACGATGCTCAACTACGTCGACCGGATCAACATCTCGGTCGCCGCCGCCGACATCATGCGCGACACGGGGTGGGACGAGGCGCGTTTCGGCTGGGTGTTCTCGTCGTTTCTGGTCGGCTACGCGCTCTTCCAGTATCCCGGCGGCACCCTCGCCGACCGCTGGAGTGCCCGCAAGGTGATCGGGCTCTCGTGTATCGGGTTCTCGCTCTTCACCGCGCTCACGCCCTTCGGCGCCAGCGCCTTCTTCCTGCTGCTCTTCCTGCGTTTCGCCGTGGGCGCGTGTGAATCGCTGAGCTTTCCCTCCTTTGCCTCGCTCAACTCCCGCTGGATCCCGCGCAGCGAGTTCGGCCGCGCCCAGGCGATGCTGCTGTCCGGGGTCTACCTCGGCCAGGTGGTCGCGTATCCCTCCACGGCGTGGATCGTCGAGCGCTTCTCGTGGCAGGCGGTGTTCTACGTGAACGCCGCGGTCGGGGTGCTGTGGGTCTCGGCGTGGCTCTGGTACTCCCGGGACACGCCCCGCGAGCACCCTTCGATGAGCGCCGCCGAGCTCGAGCGCATCGAGTCGGACATCACCGAGAAGCCGGCCGGGGTCTCCCCCTCGCTTCTCGCCATCCTCCGCTGTCGGCCGATCATCTTCGTGTGTCTGAGCTACATGCTCTACGGGTTTATCGCCTGGCTCTTCATCTTCTGGCTCCCCTCCTACCTGGTGAAGGCCCGCGGACTGACGACGATGGAGATGGGGCTCGTCGGCATGCTGCCGATCGGCGCCGGGTTCGTCGGCATCCAGCTCGGCGGTTGGTTCTCCGACGTCCTGCTGAAGCGCGGGGCGAGCCCGCGGGTGGCCCGGGTGCGGATGCCGGGATGCTGCGTGATGCTGGCGGCTCCCTTCCTCGTCGCCGGTGTGAGCGTCGAGTCGATCGCGCTGTGTATCGCGTGCTTCGGTCTCTTCTACGGGCTCTTCTCGGCGGCACTCGCGGGCTACTGGGCGCTTCCCCTCGAGCTCAACCCGATGTTCGTGGGCTCGATCGTCGGCGTGATGAACACCAGCGCCAACGCCGCCGGCCTCTTCGGACCGCTGACGGCGGGCTACCTGGTGGCGGACGGCGGGCGCTGGGACGTGCCCTTCTTCCTCGCCGCCGGGCTCAGCGTGGTGTGCGGCGCGATCTACGCCCTCTTCGTCTCCGCCGACCCGATCGACATCGAGAGCCGCCCGGCCTAGCGCGATCGCCGCGCCCCGCGGTCCCCCGCCCCTCCACCACGTCTTGGCGCGGGCCGCCCCGCGCGCGGATACTCCCCGACATGCGATGCGCCATCGCCGGCGGCGGGATCGGCGGTCTCGCCACCGCCCTGAGTCTCCACGCGGCGGGTCTCCGCGACGTCGTGGTGTGGGAGGCGACGCCCGCCGTCCGCGAGCTCGGGGTGGGGATCAACCTGCTGCCCCACGCCGTCCGCGAGCTCACCGAGCTCGGCCTCGACGCGGCGCTCGCCGAGCGCGGTATCGCGACGGCCCAGCTCAGCTATCACACCAAACGCGGCGAGCGAATCTGGCGGGAGCCCCGGGGTCGCGCCGCGGGCTACCGCTGGCCCCAGTACTCGATTCACCGCGGGGTCCTGCTGCGGGTGCTCTACGACGCCGTGTGCGCCCGGCTCGGCGACGACTGCGTGCGGACGGGGCACCGTCTCGCGAACTTCGGAGAGACGACCGGCGGGGTGCAGTGCCGCGTGGAGCGCGGGGCCGCACCGGCCCTCGACGAGCGTTGCGACGCGCTGATCGGCGCGGACGGCGTCCACTCGACGGTGCGTGCCGCGTTGGTGCCGGGCGAGGGACCGCCGCGCTGGAACGGTGTCACGATGTGGCGGGGCGTGAGCGAGGCCGCGCCCTTCTTCGACGGGCGATCGATGATTCTCGCCGGGAGCTTCGCCCGGCGGATCGTCGTGTACCCGATTTCGCCCGCGCACCGGGTGCGGGGCGGCGCGCTGATCAACTGGGTGGCGGAGCTACGGCAGGCCGAGGCCCGCGCCATGCCGCCGCAGGAGTGGGAGCACCGCGGACGCCTCGAGGACGTCCTCGCGCACTTCGGCGGGTTTCGCTTCGCGTGGCTCGACTTCCCGGCTGTGGCGCGCGCCGCGCCGGCGATCTTCCAGTACCCGATGGTCGACCGCGACCCGCTGCCGCGCTGGCGCCGCGGCCGGGTGACGCTGCTCGGCGACGCCGCCCACCCGATGTACCCGGTGGGCTCGAACGGCGCGTCCCAGGCGATCCTCGACGCGCGGGTGCTCGCGATGCACCTCGCCCGGCACGACGGCGTGGAGCGGGCCCTCGACGCCTACGAAGACGAGCGGCGCCCCGCGACCGCAAAGATCGTCGAACTGAACCGCCAGGTCGGCCCGGAGCGGTGTATGGAGATCGTCGAAGAGCGCGCCCCCGACGGCTTCGAGCGCATCGAAGACGTGATCAGTCACGCCGAGCTCGAGGCGATCGCCGAGCGCTACAAACGCGCCGCGGGCTTCGACCGCGACGCCCTCCACGCGCGGCCGTCCTACACCGTTTCCGGTGTGACCTAGGTCACAGCCAGGGCGACGCTCCCCACCCACGCTCGGGGCAGCTTCCCAGGAGGGCTGCCCCAATGCGACGACTCACCCCGCGCTTCGTCCTGTGCCTCGCCGTGCTGGTGGCGCCGACACCCGTCTGGTCGACCTCCACCGGGACGGCCCGCGGCGGAACCGGCTGTCTCCCGTGCCACGGCATGTTCGCGAACGGCGGCGTGTCGGTGCGGATCGACGGCCCCGCCGAGGTGCCGGCGGGGGGCTCGGCGCTCTTTACTGCGTGGATCGCGCCCGCCGGCGCGGGGGCCGGGATCGACGCGTCCCTCGACCTCGCAGCGCGCGCCGCGGGCTGGACCGTGCTTCCCGTCGACCCGTTGCTCCGCTCCTTCGGGAGCGGGTCGGTGTTGCAGAGCGACGCCCACCCCCAGGTCTGGGCCTTCGATTTCGAGCTCTTCGCACCCTTCGCGCCCTCGGACGCGACCCTGAGCGTGGCGATGATGGCCTTCAACGGGGACGGCAACGACACCGTCATGGACGTCTGGAACACCGCCGCGGCGCTGGTCTCGGTCCCCGAGCCGACCGGCTCGGCCGCGGCGGCGCTCTTCGCCTTGGGCGTCGCGGCACGCTCGCGACATCACCATCGCTACCCTCCCCGAAACGGGGCCGTGGCCCCGGGAAGGAGGGACCGTGCCGCTGGACACCCGCCTGGTTGGCCGCTCGAGCGAACCCCGGCGTTTCGAGATCGATGCCCGCTGGCTGATGGCCTACGCCGCGGGGCTCGGCGACTGCAACCCGCGCTATCTCGACACCGAAACCCACCGCGTCTGCGGGCACCCGCTCTTCCCCGTGTGTCTCGAATGGCCGGTGGTGCTCGCGTGCCGCGGGCTCCCGGGCTACGACAGCCTGACCGACGCCGAGGCCGCCCGCGGGGTGCACGCCTCCCACGACCTGGAGATCCACCGGCCCATCGTCGCCGGCGACCGACTCGAGACGACGGCCACCGTCACGGGGCTCTACGCGATCCGCCCGGGGGCCGCGCTGCAGCTCCGTCTCGATACCCGCGACACCGACGGTGACCTGGTGTGCCGCACCCGCCAGCTCGCGATCCTGCGCGGCGTCGAAGTGCGGGGCGAAGGGCGTACGGCGGAAGACAGCCCCGAGCCGCCCAAGCTCCAAGCCCCGCTCGCCGAGCCCCGGCGCTTTGCGATCGCGGTCCCCGCCGGCGCCGCCCACGTCTACACGGAGTGCGCGCGGATCTTCAACCCGATCCACACCGACCGCGCCGTCGCCCTCGCCGCCGGACTCCCCGGCCTCATTCTCCACGGATCCGCGACCCTGGCCCTCGCCGTGTCGCGGCTGGTCGACGAGTGTCTGGGCGGCGACCCCAGTCGCATCCGCCGACTCGGCGGCCGCTTCACCGCCATGGTCCAGATGCCCTCGACGATCGAGCTCGTGGTGACCGGAGAGGAGCCGGGCGGACTCTTCTTCTCGGTCTACAACGAGGCGGGAGAGGCCGCGTTCTCGGACGGCTTCGTCCGCAGCGTCTGAGCGACCCCTCCACCCGAGCCGGCCGGGCCGGCGTCGGCTTGCGCCGGTGTCGGCGCGTGGCACAGACTGACGTTGCGGTGGCGCTCGGCCCCGCACAGCCCGAGGGGGCCGGATGAGCGCATCGCCGCGGGTGGCGTTCGATATCGGGGGCACCTTTACGGACGTCATCGTCGCCGACAACGCGGGCGGGCTGCGGACCTTCAAGCTGCTGTCGATCCCCGACCGCGTCGCCCGCGACATCCGCGAACGCCTCGAGGAGGCACTCGGCCGCGACGGCCCCGTGCGCTTGTCGAGCCTGGTCCACGGCACGACGCTCGGCTCGAACGCGCTCCTCGAGGGAACCGGGGCGCGAACGGCGTTGCTCTGCACCCAGGGATTTCGCGACGACCTCGAGCTGCGCCGCCTGGCCCGCCCCGGCGTCTACGACTATCGGTGGGAGCGCACCCGTCCGCTGATCCCGCGACGCCGGCGCCGGGAGCTCCCCGGACGCGTCGCCGCCGACGGCGCAGTGCTGCGCCCCCTCGACCGCGACGCCGCCCGGGCCGCGCTCGGGGCCCTGGCGGAGCAGGAGACCCAGGCCCTCGCCATCTGTCTGGTGAACGCCTACGCGAACCCGGAGCACGAAGTCGCCCTCGAGGCCCTCGCCCGCGAGCTGCTACCCGGCGTCGCCGTCTGCAGGTCCTCGGAGGTCCTGCCGGAGATTCGCGAGTACGAACGGGCGAGCACCACGGCGGTCAACGCCTACCTGATGCCGATCGCCGGCCGTTACCTCGACGCCCTCGAACACGAGCTCGGTGCGCTGCATCCGCACCTGCGGGTGATGCAGTCGAACGGTGGCGTGATGACCGCCGAGCACGCCCGCCGCCGTCCGGTCTATCTGGTGGAGTCCGGACCGGCGGCGGGGGTGGTGGGGTCGGCAGTGCTCACCCGCGAAGCGGACATCGACCCGGCGGTCTCCTTCGACATGGGCGGCACCACCGTCAAGACCTGTCTCATCGAGGGGCACCACCCGGTCGAGAAAGCCGGGATGGAGGTGGGCGGCACCGCCCACGTCGGGTCGCGTCACAGCCGCGGCGCCGGCTACCACATCTCGGTCCCCGCTCTCGACATCGTCGAGGCGGGGGCCGGCGGCGGCAGCATCGCCTGGGTCGACGCGGGCGGTGTGCTGCGCGTGGGCCCGACCAGCGCCGGCGCGCGGCCCGGCCCGGCCTGCTACCCGGGCGGCGGCGACCGCCCAACTGTCACCGACGCCAACGTGCTCCTCGGCTACATGAATCCGCTGGCGATCGCCGGCGGCGGGGTGACGATCGACGCGGCGCGCGCCCGGGCGGTCTTCGAAGAAGCGCTGTGTCCGGCGCTCGGTCTCTCCGTGCGGGAAGCCGCCCACGGCGTCCACACCGTCGCCAACGCGGCGATGATGCGCGCGATCCGCGCCGTTACCACCGAGCGGGGTCGCGACCCGCGCGGCCTGACCCTCGTGGCCTTTGGCGGCGCCGGGCCGATCCACGCTGTGGGGCTCGCCGAGATGCTGGCGATGCGACGGGTCGTCGTGCCGCTCCACCCGGGGCTCTTCTCGGCCCTTGGGCTCCTCCTCGCCGACCTCCGCTACGACTACGTGCGGAGCGCCCCCGGGCTGCTCGCGGATACCGACCTCGACGCCCTCGAGGAACGCTATCGGGCACTCGAGGCCGAAGTCCGCGCGGAGGTCGCAAAAGAATCCCTCGACCCCGACACCCTCGCGATCGAGCGCGCCCTCGACCTCCGCTACCGGGGCCAGGCCTCCGAGCTCACCCTCCCCCT
>CAJHXS010000293.1_pt1 | contig 12956 bp, 13 predicted proteins | sample 9198591 | NCBI WGS metagenome assembly CAJHXS01 (sample SAMEA7708347, study PRJEB35096) | sediment metagenome | biome: marine neritic benthic zone biome [ENVO:01000025]; feature: sediment [ENVO:00002007]; material: shallow marine sediment [ENVO:03000034] sea grass bed [ENVO_01000059] ... | reverse complement strand
TGGGCCCGGCCGATTTCTACGTGATCTCGGGAGTCGTCGACTACCGCGCCGGCGTGGCGCGCGCTGGCGACTGGATGTACGAGCCCGCGGGCGCCGTACACGAAGCGACCTCTCATCCGGAAGAGACGGTGTATCTGGCGAACGTCTACGGGCCCGTCGCGTTCCACGACGAGGACGGCAAGATCGTCCACGTGCTCGATTGGCGCGCGGTGGAGAAGCTCGCGGCCGAGCACGCCTGACGCCGACTCCGTTCTTCCATGCCGTCTGGCGTCACGCGGCGGGTTGGAAGTCTTCGGGCACCTTTGGGAACGCGCTCCGGATCGGATCGGTGACACCGTCCCAGGTGCGTGACACGTGGCAGGCGTAGGCGAGTTGACGCTTGTACCGCGCGTAGCCCCCCCCGGCGAGGTCCGGGCCACACGAGAGCTCGATGTGGAAACCCAGCGTTTCCATCCGGTCGAAGTAGTGCACGGTCGGCATGTCGGGTCGACCGGGCGGGCCGCTCCCGGGTTTTCCGTCGCCTTCGATGAGCTGAATCGAGGGCACCCACCCCGCGGCGAGACACGCTTCGATCAGGTCGACGTAGTGCTCGCGCGGCACGCTGAAGTTGATGTGCTGGAGCCCGTTGCCCCGGCTCGCGAGCCAGTCGTTGTGACAGGAGGGCTCGTCGTTGTAGGGCTGGATCAGCTCGATCCCGGTCTCGGCGTTAAACGCAAAGGCGATCAGTGCGCGATAGGCGGTGGGCGTCCCGTAGTGGAGCTGGGTGTCGCGGAGCTTGCCTTTCCTCCCGCCCCCCGCGGCGGCCTGGGCGTCCCAACGCTCCTTGCGCTCTTTGGTGATGAAGAACCAGGGTCCGACCCCCAACGCCAGGTAGTCGTCCATCGCCTTCTCGATGTCGGCCACGACGTGGCCGTGGTGATCGAAGGGCCCGCAGATCTCGCGGATCCGTCGCACCATCTCGCGGTCGCGCTCCGCCATGTCGCATCCTCGCTCGCGCCCCCGCGCTCAGGGCGGGCCGGCTCGACGCACGATACAGCGTTCTCGCGGGGCGGGCTGCACATGTGAAGCGGTCGAACTGCCGCCCTGCTGCTATCGACGACCGCCGCGCCCCCCCTAATCTCCGGCCGCGCTCCGCTGCACTAAAGCTGATGTTGGAGGTTTGTGGATGTTCCGTGCGCGCGCCTTCGGGCCCTTCGTTCTCGCTGTACTCCTGTGCGTCGCCTACGCGCCAACCGCTTCGGCGCTCGCGATCTTCGAGGCCTTCGGCCTCGCGGGAATCGAAGTCGAGGGCGACGTCGTGGTGACCTTCGAAGACCCGGAGCCGAACGGCCCGATCCTGTTTGCGCCGCTAGCGCTCGGGCCTGGCGAGGCCGACAGCGACGCGGTGGCGTCCCTGACGCTCGGCAGCCCGGACAATCCCGGCTTCCTGAACTTCGACTTCGACGCACTCCTCCCCGCTGGCCTCGACGCTTCGGCCTTTGCCTGGGTGACCGGCGCGGCCCAAGGGCCTGCCGCGTCAGCGTCCTCGTCAGCGCTCGCGTTCGGCGAGGTGTTTCTGATCAACAACAGTGATGTGGCGGTGAACGTCGCAGTGACGATCTACCGGATCGCGGCGGCGTTCGCCGACCTCGACGATCCGGCAACCGAGTCGTCGTTCTCGGAAGGCGCGGCGAGCATCTTTGAAGGCGAGAGCGTCTCTTCCGCCGACGGCGAAGGACCGGTCCAGATGGAGGTCTCGACGTCGATGGCGCTGACCGCGTTCGAGATCTTGGCCGGCGGATTCGCCAGCTTCGACCTCGTTGCCGTGGCCGAGGGCGAGGCGCTGTCGGATCAGGTGATCCCCGAGCCCACCACCGCTCTCCTGCTGGGGCTCGGTCTCCTCGGGCTCGGGACGCGCCGGTCCCCGATCGTCTGAGTGGCGCCCGCCGCCGCTAGCTCGCTTCGACCCCGTCGAGAAAGCGACGCAGCGCGTCCGCGGTGCCGTCGGGGTCGAGGTCGGGCTCGAAGTTCGCCCCGGAGAGCACCACCGCCGTCGCGTCCGGCCGCATCTCGCGGGCCCGTTCGAAGAACGGGTAGAGCACGTCGTCGGCGGCGCAGAGGATCTGCATCGGACAGGTGACGGCGCGGTAGGCCTCGCTGAACTCCTGGTCCCACACCGCCGTGTACGCCTGGTAGCGCCCCCAGTAGGCGCGGGCGGTGTCGACGAGCTCGCGGTGGTGGAGGGCGAGGTCGGCGTTGGCGCCGAGGGCGTCGAGGTAGTCCCAGGTCGCGCGCAGGTAGTCGGCCTTCGGGTCGGGCTCGAAGGGGCTCGAGTAGCCCTTGCGAAACTCCTCTCGCTCTTCGAGGGTGAGTGGCACCGGCCCAATCATCGAGAGCGAGGTCACCCGCTCCGGCCAACGCGTCGCGACTTCGACCGCGATGCACGACCCGGTGTGGTGGCCGACGAGGTGCACGCGCTCGGCCCCGAGGGCGTCGAGGGCGTCGCGGATCCAGCCGGCGAACTCGGCCATCGACGGCATGCCGGGCGGGTCGAAGGAGCCGCCGAAGCCCGGGGTGTCGAGGGCGTAGAGCGGCGCGCGTCCGGCGAGGCGCTCCATCACCTTCTCGTACATCGCTCCGCTGCTCGCGGTCTGGTGGAGGAACACCACCGGTGTTCCGTCACCCGACACGTACCGGTAGTGCACCTGGCCGGAGTCGGTGTCGGCGTAGGCCTTGCGGATCGGGGGCATCGCGGTCTCCTCTGCGCAGGGGAGGGAGCCCGCAGACGGTACCGCGACCCGGTAGCCGTGGACGAGCGCTAGCCGCCGATGTGGACCGCGACGCGACGGGTGCCACCCGCGCGGCGGTGCTCCCAGAGATAGATGCCCTGCCAAGTACCGAGGGCGAGACGACCGTCCTGGATCGGCACCGAGAGCGAGGTCGCGGTGAGCGCGGCCTTGATGTGGGCGGGCATGTCGTCGGGGCCTTCCTGGGTGTGGGTGTAGAGCGGGTCGCCCTCGGGCACGAGCCGCGCGAGCCAGGCCTCGAGGTCGCGTCGCGCGGCGGGGTCGGCGTTCTCCTGCACGGTGAGGCTCGCCGAGGTGTGCTGCACGAAGAGGGTGCAGAGCCCCTCCCGGCAGCCCGACGCCCGCACGACCCGCTCGACGTCGCCGGTGAACTCGTAGAGCCCCGGACGCGGGGCGTGCACCACCAGCGTCTCCACCATGCGGCGCAGGCTAGCAGTCGGCCCCGCGCGACTAGGACACCCCGAGCGCGTCGTAGGTCGCGGCGATGAGACGCAGCGAACGCTCGTCCCCCATCGTCCCCGGCCCCATCCGGTTCATCACGTAGGCGAAGGCGGTGCGGTTGGCCGGGTCGACGATGGCGACGCTTCCGCCCCAGCCCCCCCAGTAGAACGCGGTGGGGCTCGGGGTGAAGGGGAAGCGCGGGTTCATCAGCCCAAAGCCCATCCCGAAGAGCATCCACACCCCGAGCACCAGGTCCTTCCCGTTGGTCTGGCGCTGCTGGGCGAGCGCAACCGATTCGGGCGTCATGAGCCGCACCCCGTCGAGGGTGCCCCCGGCGGCGAGGGCGCCGTGCACCCGCGCGACCGACCGGGCGTTGCCGAAGCCGCCGGCGGCGGGAATCTCGGCGGCGCGCCAGACGCGCTCCCGGGGCTCACGCCCCGTGAGAACGACCGAGCGAAAGGTGCGCGCGGCGACGCTGTCGGACTCGGGGGACGCGTCACCCAGGGTCTCGGTGGGCGGCATCATTTCGCCCACCCGCGGGTCGTGCTCGGGGGCGAGGCCGATGTGAAAGTCGGCGCCCAGGGGCTCCGCCACCTCCTCGCGAAAAAAGGTGCCGAGGCTGCGGCCGTCGACCCGCCGCAGGATCTCGCCCTGGAGAAAGCCCTGGGTGATCGCGTGGTAGCCCGAGGCCGTGCCCGGCTCGAACCACAACGACTGTGCGGCGAGCGCCGTGCAGACGCGCTCCCAGTCGTAGAGGTCTTCGACCTGCAGCGCCGGCTCGAAACCCGGAAGCCCTGCCGAGTGGCTCATCACGTGGCGGACGAGTACACCCTCTTTCCCCTCCTGGGCGAACTCGGGCCAGTAGCGCGCGACGGGAACGTCGAAGTCGATCTGCCCGCGGTCGGCCAGCATCAACATGCACACCGCCGCCATCGTCTTGGTCGTGGAGTAGACGTTGACGATCGTGTCCTCGCGCCACGGGTCACCACCGGGGCCCGCATCGCCGCCCCAGAGATCGGCGACCACCGCGCCGTCGCGCACGACGCACACGCTCGCCCCGAGCTCTTCCCCGGCGTCAAAGTTGGCCTCGAAGGCGTCGCGGACCCCCTCGAAGCCGGCGCTGCAACGGCCGTTGACATCCATCCTCGTTCCTCCCTCTATCTCGCGGTACCGAGAATCGAGATCGCGCTCACGGGCCCTCAGCCTCGAGGCGGCCCATCGTACCGCGCGGGCCGCATCGGCAACGGGTGGGCAACTCTCCGGCAAGGGATCCGACCGCGATCGGGTTTCGCGCCGGCGCCTTTTGCGCCGACGACAGCAAGCTGCCGACGGAATGCGTTTCGCGTTGACAGGTCCCACGGAATGTGGCGTTATCACCCCATATCCGCTGATTCGGAGCTGTTGTTGTGGTGTTTGGACGAGGCGGCTTCGCCGGCCGCCTGATCATCGGATGGATCGCGCTTTGGCCCGCCATCGGGGCGGCCGAGCCGCCCCCGGTGTCCGACCCCGAGCCCCACGCCCGCGTCGAGTACGAGGTTCCCTTCGGACCCTCCCCGCGCCATCGGGTGACACCGACGGTGCAGCTCGCGCCCTTCTCCTTCGACGCCATCGGCATCGGGAAGCGCGGCGTCGAGTACCGCTCGACGCTCTCGCTGCGCCGGCGGGAAATCCCCTTCCGGGTGTGGGGCGGACGCAAGCACAAGCAGCCCGCGTTGGGCATCGAGTTCGAGAAGCGTTCGGGAACGACCCGTTTCCGCGCCGGCGCCTACGGCACCCAGAAACGCATCGGGCTGGCGATCCGCATCCGCTACTAGCGCCGGCTCACCAGCGCAGGTTGAAGGCGACGCCGTTGAGCTCCTGGTTGGGCCCGATCCACCACTCGGTGCGGCTCGCGTTGGGGGAGCCGAAGCGCTGCTGGTACTCCTGCCAGTCCGAGGTGGGGCGCTTCGGCTGCGACCAGATTTGCAGGGTGCCCAGCGCCATCCCCGTGGCGAAGTTGATCCACGCGGCGCCAGTCTCGCCCCACGCCAGCGTGACCCCGAGCCCCGCCCCCTGGAGGACGGTATTGCCGGCGTACATCCGCCAGTCGGTGCGTTCCTCGGCGCGCCGGGCGTTGGTCTGGAGGAGCTCCTCCGCCGCCCGCAGCCGCGCCTCTCGCTCGCTCGCGCTCCCGTCGGGCATCAGCCGGATCGGGTCGGCGCCGAGCCGGGCCTCCATCGGTCGCAACGAGAGATAGCCGATCCCGATCACCGACTTGGTCGCCTCGACGATGTTGCCGGTGCGCTCGTTGCCCCCGTCGACGGCGGAGATCGCGGTCGTGACGACGAGCCCGCCGACCGAGGCGCCCATCCACCCCCACTGCCAGTACTGGCCGTGCCGTTGGCTGGCGTCGAGACGTTCTTCGAGGAAGCTCAGCCGCTCGTCGACGCTCCCCCCGGTCTGGGCCCAGGTGGGACCGGCCAGCAGCACCAGCAAGCTCATCAGCACGAATCGCAGACGTCTCATCGGTCGTTCCCTCCGGGCCGCGCGGGACCTTAGCCTAGGCGGATGTGCGCGCGCCCGCGGGACGCGCGTCAGTCGGCCTTGCCGTGTTCCGCTGGCCCGGGGGGCGTCTCGGGAGCCGCATCGGTGCGGTAGTGGTGCACGTCCCGCTGCGGGAAGGGGATCGTGATCCCCGCCTCGCGCAGCGCCGCCTCCACCGCAACCCCGAGATCGCTCATCACCTCGAGCCAGTCGGCGTCGGTGAACACCCGCAGCTCGAAGTCCAGCGAGCTGTCGCCAAAGCCACGGAACAGACACACCGGGGCGGGCAGGTTCGCCACCTGGGGATGGGCGCGCGCCACCTCGAGGAGCAGGTCGATCACGGCCTGCGGGCGGGACCCGTACGCGACCCCGACCGGCAGGATGACGCGACGATTGCGGTCGGCGAAGGTCCAGTTGATCACCCGGGACGAGATGAAATCGCCATTCGGGACGATCAGTTCCGCGCCGTCCCAGGTCCGGATCGTGCTCGCGCGGATTCCGATCGACTTCACGACCCCCGTCGTGGTGTCGAGCTGCACCGTGTCGCCCATCCGGATCGGGCGCTCGAAGAGCAGGACAATCCCGGATACGAAGTTGTTGGTGACGTTCTGCAGCCCAAAGCCGATCCCCACCCCGAAGGCGCTGAGCAAGAGCGTCATCCGGTCGACCGGAAAGCCCACGGCGCTCACCGCGGCGACGAAGCCGATCACGAGGATCGCGTAGCGGGAGAACGTGGCGAGAGCGAAGGGCACCCCGGGCGGCGCGCGGAAACGTTGGAGCGACTCGCTCACCGCGAAGCTCGTCAGCCGCGAGAGCAGCCACGCGATCCAGAGCGTCGCGGCGAAGGCGAGGACCCCGCCGAGGGAGACCGAGACCGACCCGTAGCCGACCGAGCCCGCCAAGACCGCCTCGACTGCGGCGCGGACCGGGGCCCAGAAGCCGGCCAGCGAGAGCGTGAGGTAAACCCACGCGAAGAGTCCGACGGCCCGCAGCCCCGGGCGCGAAAAGCGCAGCACCGCCGCTTTGGAGTGTTGGACGAATCGCAGCGACGCGAGGGCGCCGTGCTCGATCTCGTACTCGACGACGGCCTCGGCGATGCGCGTGATCACCAACCAGGCGCTGCCGCCGACGGTGCCGAGGATCGTGACGATCGCGATGCGGTTCGCGAGATTCGTGTAGCCGAGCAGCACGGCCAGCAGCCCGACCGCCAGGGTCGGCGCGAGCACCAGGATCCACCCGTCGAGAAATCGCGACCACGCCCCCGGTACGGCGCCCCACGGGCGGTGCCGGAGATGGCCCCGGCGGCGCAGCCACAGCGCCCAGCCGAGGGCGCCGGCCAGCTCGACCGAGAGCAACGCGCGGTCGACGGCGGCGGCACCGCTCACGACGCTGCGGAAGAGCTCGAGCCAGGCGATCGCGGCGAGGGCCAGCAGCGGCCGCCAGAGCGCGGGAGCGGCCATTCCGCCCAGGACGCGCAGCCACGCGACCACCGCGACCGAGATGACGATGAAGCGGAAGCCCCGCACCCGCTCGGGCTGCAAGAAGTTGGAGAGCAGCGCCGCCATCACGAAGGCGGCCGCCCAGGGATGTCGGAGGATCTCGGCGATCGACTCCGAAGGCTGGGCGCTCTGGGCGCTGCGCCGGCGGACCCGGACGAGGGCCCAGCCGACGAGCGCAAAGAAGAAGAGCTCGACGAGGATCGGCTCGACGCGCTGCTGCAGGTAGACACCGAGCTCGGACCAGGCGGTGGCGACCTGCTCGCGCACCGCAGCGGCCGCCGCGGCGAGCCCGTCCCCCGACGGCATCGACTGCCAGACCGGCGGGTCCTGACGGGTCAAGATGCCCGCCGTGAGCTCGCGCTCCGCGGCCGCGAGCCGGGCGTTCATCGGGCGCATCGCGTCTTCGCTCTTCGCGATCTGGGACTCGAGATCGACGACGGCGGCGAGGTCTTCCCCCACGGCGGTCTTGGCCGCGGCGAGGGCGCGCAGCGTCTCGCGCGCCTGGCGTTGCACCGCGCCCGGCGCGTCGCTCTCGCGGGCCTTGTCGAGGGTCGCCCGCCAGACGCCGGTCAGAGCGTCGATCTCGTCGAGGTAGTCGTCGAGATCGGCGGCGCCCTCGCCGAGGTCGCGGAGCAACGTGTCGAATTCGGCGCGAAGCTCGGCCCAGGCGAGACGTTGGATCCGCAGCTCTCCGGGGCTGTAGCGCCGCGCGAGAAGCGTGTCGGCGAGGGTCGTCGCGGGCTCGAGCTCGGCGCGCAGCGTCTCGAGACGCGCGCGCGAGCGCTCCAACAGTTCGGTGGGTCGGGCGGCCGTGATCTCGTCGAGGCGGGTGCTGAGGGCCTGGGCGCGCTGGCCGATCTTGCCAAAGGCAATCGTGTCGCGCGCGGCCGGGGCGGCCGGCTCCGTTTCGGGGGTCTGAGCGCTCGCCAAAGCAGCGCACCACAACGCCAGCGCCAGCGCCGCGGCGCAGCGAGAGACGGCGACCCGGCTCGCGATCGAAGCTCCCGCGCCCACAGCCATAAGAACACGGTGGCACACCCTCCCCCCCTCGAGCGAGCCGGGACGGCGGGCGAGCGTGGGGCCGGGCGGCGGTGGTAGAGTGCCGGCGTCGCGCCCCGCGACTCGAAAGGTGACCCCATGCGCCTCTCTCTGACCTTGCTCCTCGGTGCCCTGCTGGCGACCTGTCCGATCCTGTCCGGCACCTCCCGCGCCGCCCATCACGGCGAGGCCGCCAAGACCACGACCGACAAGGCCAAGCAGGCCGGCGCCAAAGGCGCCTCGACCGGCGCCGACTCGATGATGAAGGGGAGCACGGTGGAAGACAGCGCGAAGAAGGGCGGTGCGGCCGCGGTGGACGAGGCGATCCACTCCTCGACCCCGAGCGTGCCGTCGATGCCCAAGGTCTCGGCCCCCGCCGAATAGCGCGCGGGCTCTACCCCCAACGCCCACCACGGAGGCGACCATGCCGCTCTACCTCGACGAAGTCTGGTTGAAGGATCCGAACCCCGAACGGGTCAAGGAATTTGCCGGAATGATCGGCTCGGCAGCGAAGAGCCCCGCGTCGGTCGGCGCGCCCTCGGAGGTGCGTTTCGTGGCAGGGCCCTGGGCCTCGAACGAAGAAGCCAAGGTGATCTTCGTGATCGACATTCCCGACCACACCGCGACCTTCCAGGTCTTCGCGGGTCTGGTGGCGAAGGGCCTCGTCGAGAAGCGCCGCCTCACCCCGATCGTCGACTGGAGCGAGGTCGAGAAGATGGCGGCGCAGGTCTAGCCGAGCGCAGCCTCGGCGATCAGCGTGGCTGGTAGTAGCCGAACGCCGTCCAGCCGCCGTCGATCACCATCACCTCGCCGGTCATGAACGCCGCGTCGTCGCTCGCGGCAAAGCGCACCGCCTTGGCGATCTCGCGCCCGGTACCCAAGCGGCGCTGTGGGGTGCGGCGCGCGAGGTCGGTCACCTTGAGCTTCCCCTCGGCCTCGAGACCCTCGATCATGTCGGTTTCGACGTAGCCGGGGGCGACGCAGTTGACGCGGATCCCGAGCCGTGCCCATTCGATGGCCATCACGCGGGTCATGTGGTCGACCGCCGCCTTCGAGGTGCAGTAGCCGAGGGTGGCGGGAAAGGCGTTGCGCCCGAGGATCGAGCCGATCTGAACGATGGCGCCGCCGCCGTGCTCCGCCATCTGCCGCGCCGCCGCCTGAGAGCACAGGAACACGGACTTCACGTTGATGTCCATGTGCCGGTCCCAGCTCTCTTCGCTCATCTCGAGGGTGAGCTCGGGCTCGCTGATCCCGGCGTTGTTGACCAGCACGTCGACGGGGCCGAGACGCTCGGTGGTGTCGCGGAAGAGCCGGGTCACCTCGGCGGATCGCTCCACCCGGCAGCCAAAGGCCTCGGCGTCGCCGCCGGCGCGACGGATCTCGGCGACGACGTCGGCGCAGTTCTCCGCCCGCGTCGCGACGCACGCGACCCGCGCCCCCGCCTCGGCCAGCTCGAGGGCGATCGATCGCCCGAGCCCGCGGCTCGCCCCGGTGACCACCGCGATCTTTCCGGTGAGTGTGTCCACCCCGTGCTCCGCTGGCGCTCTGCCGGCGCGAATCGCACCGGGCAGAACGACGGCCGGAACGCTAGCCGACTCGCGCCTAGACTGTGCGCGATCCCCCCTTTGCAGGAGGCCGTGATGCCCCGACTGCGAGAAGTCCCGCGCCCCGAGGTCCACGAGAGCGCCCAGCCGATCTACCAGATGCTCTTCGGCGACCGCGACCCCACCCGCGAGCCGGGCACCGGCACCGGGACATCCGGCGACTGGTGGTCGGTGTTCGCGCTGGTGCCCGACGTCTTCGACCATGCCGTCGCGGGCTTCGAGGTCTACCGCAGCCCCGCGCGCAAGCTCGACCCGAAGCTCCGCGAGCTCGGCCAGATGCGCGTCGGCTACGCGTGCGGCTCGCAGTTCGTGTTCTCCCAGCACAGCAAGGCGGCCCGCGACGCGGGGGTGACCGAGGAGCAGATCGCAGCGATCCCCGCCTGGCAGGTGGCGTCGTGCTTTACGCCCCTCGAGCGCGCGCTGCTCGCCACCACCGACGCCCTCGCCCTCGATCGGGGGCGCGTCCCCGACCGTGTCTTCGCGGCGCTACGCGCCGAGCTCAGCGACGAGGAGATCCTGGAGTTCTGCTACGTCATCGCGATGTACGCCATGCACGCAGCCCTCTCCCGTGCGCTGCGTCTCGAGTACGACGACGTCGACGAGCGCGTCGTCGAGATCCCGGCCCCGAGCGGCGAGACGGGGCTCGAGGGCACGCTGCACACGCCGCCGGGCGATTAGCTCGGGCGGGGCGATTCTGGGGGGGCCGGGGACCCGAGCCGGACGCCGGCCCCGCCCCGCGTCATACTCACGACGCGTCCACCAAGGAGACTCCCATGACCTCGCCGCGCACCTTCGGCGCCATCCTCTACGACGACTTCGAGCTCCTCGATCTCTACGGACCCCTCGAGATGTTCGGCTCGCTGGGCAAAGACCTGCGGATCGTGACCGTCGCCGAGACGACCGGGCCGGTGAAGTCGACCCAGGGGCCCGCCACCCTGGCCGAGCACGATTTCGCGACCTGTCCGCCCTGCGAGCTGCTGCTCCTCCCGGGCGGGATCGGCACGATGGCCCAGCTCGAGAACGCGCCGCTGCTCGACTTTCTCCGCGAGCGGGGGCCGGGCGCCGAAGCCATGATGTCGGTGTGCTCCGGGTCGGCGCTGCTCGCCAAGGCGGGGCTCCTCGACGGTCGCAAGGCCACCTCCAACAAGCTCTTCTTCTCGTTGGCCACCGACCAGAGCGAGCGGGTCGACTGGGTCGAGGAAGCGCGCTGGGTGGAAGACGGCCCCTACGTCACCTCGTCGGGGGTATCGGCGGGCACCGACATGGCGCTCGGTGTGATCGCCACCCTCTACGGGCGCGAGCGCGCCGAGACGGTGGCCCTGATGACCGAGTACGAGTGGCAGTCCGACCCGCACCGCGACCCCTTCCACGCCTCGCTCAACCAGGGCGACGTCGCCGAGTACCTCGCCACGCTGGGCCGCTAGCGGGGAGCGCGCGCGACTCGCGAAGCGCCGGAGCGGCGTCCGCCCGCCTTGCTCCGCAAAGCGCTGGAGCGGGGATTTCACCGCTCGCGCCGGAGCAGCGTCCGCTCGCCCTACTCGGCGAAGCGCTGGAGCAGCGATTTTACGGTGACCTGGTCGACCTTGGCGCGCAGCCGCAGGAAGGGGCCGTGGGCGGTGTACTCGCTGCCCGAGAACTCGGTGTCGTGGAAGCCGGCGAAGTTGTATCCCACGCTGAGCCACAGGTTGTCGTAGAGCCGTCGCCCCACCGAGATCCCGTAGTTGGGCTTGAACGACAGAGCGTTCCCACCGGTCTGGCGGAGCCGGGCGTGGGCCTCCACATCCCACTTGTCGGTGAGGTCGCGGCGCGCTTCGAAGCCGACGAGGTTGCCGACGCTCGAGTAGCTCTGCCCGCCCACCTGGTCGAGCACGAACTTCGCGGAGTACTGCAACGCAAACTGGGTGCGGCGGTCGAGCTCGTAGTTGAGCTTCAGGTGGTTCACGAGCTTGAGGGTCTCGATCCCCGCCCCGTCCCCCGGCCGCTGGAGGAAATCGACGTCGAAGCGCTCGAGGGCCACCCAGCGCGAGTCGAGGGGGCGGTGGGCCAGCGAAAGGCTCGATTCGATCTCGACCTGGTCGCCGGTGCTCTCGGGATCGGTGAGAAAGAGGTGGAGCCGCCCCGAGTAGGAGGTGTCGGCGTCGTGTTCGCGGAGGGTCCCGAGGAGCACGCCCCACTGGTTGCTCGTGTCGCCGATCCGGGTCTCGAGACGCCCGGTGCTCGACCAGCCGCCGCGGCGGAACGAGCTCCCCACCGAGACCGCGGTGAAATCGTCGCCGCCCGACCCCGAAGCGGGCACGCTCTCCGAGGAGAAGGGCAGTGCTCCCCCGTCGCGGAGGGTCTGGGCGCGGTCGACCAGGACGTCGAAGGACCATTCGGGGCTCAGCGTGAAGCGCTGCTGGAGCCCGAGGTTCGCAAAGGTGCGCGGGCCGTACTCCCGCGACTCCTGGTTGAGGCTCGTCGAAATCGAGCCGCCGTTCCAGGGCGTCGCCTGGAGTCCCACCCGGGTGTTCTCGGTGCGGCGCTCGCCGAAGCCGAACTCCTGGTCGGCGAAGAGCCCGACGGCGTCGTTCAGCCGGTAGTCGCCTCCGAGCACGACCCGGGAGGGGTAGTCGCCGTGGCGGTCTTCCCCGGCGACGGCGTATTCGCCATCCGCCCGCAGGGTGATCCGGCGGTTCCAGAAGGCGTACTGGGTGCCGGCCAGGAGCTGCGCCGTCGAGTCGACCTCGCCCTCGGCGTCATTTCTCGCGTAGCGCACCCCACCGCGCAGGCCGAAGACGCCGTCGAAGTAGGCGAGCTCGCTGCCGAGCACGCTGCGTTCGTCCTTGGTGTCGAGGTTCTGCTGGTGAAACGCGGTGGTGTCGATCTCGACGCGCTCGGTCACGCGGCGCTCGGTATCGACCCCAAAGCTCCGCAGGCTCGAGGTCACCGCGTTCTGCTGGCCGAGCCCGAAGCCCTCCTGCTGCTCGCGGACGTAGGCGCCCACGTCCCAGTCCTCGCCGCGGTGCTCGAATTCGACGAGCCACGCGTCGCCCGCAGCCGCGTCACCCAGGTCGTCGCTCTCGGCG
>CAJHXS010000346.1_pt1 | contig 12992 bp, 12 predicted proteins | sample 9198591 | NCBI WGS metagenome assembly CAJHXS01 (sample SAMEA7708347, study PRJEB35096) | sediment metagenome | biome: marine neritic benthic zone biome [ENVO:01000025]; feature: sediment [ENVO:00002007]; material: shallow marine sediment [ENVO:03000034] sea grass bed [ENVO_01000059] ... | reverse complement strand
CGATCGAGCTGTGGCTCGAAGAGCTCGCCCTCGACCCGTGGGCCCGCGGTCTGGAGTGGTCGCGGGAGCCGTCGCCCGAGAAGCTCGAGGAGTTCTCCGTCACCATCATCGGAGCGGGCATGGGGGGCCTCAACGCCGCCATCCAGCTCCAGCGCGCGGGGATCCCGTTCCAGGTCTTCGAGAAGAACGAGGGCGTGGGGGGCACCTGGCACGAGAACCGCTACCCGGGCGCCAGGGTCGACACCCCGAGCCGGCTCTACACCCACCTGTTTGGGATCGACTACATCTATCCGTACGCGTTTTGCCCGTGGACCGAGAACCAGCAGTACTTCGACTGGGTGGCAGACACCTTCGATGTGCGGCGCCACGTCACCTTCAAGACCGAGGTTCGCTCCCTCGTCTGGGACGAGGCGGCGTCGATGTGGGAGATCGAGGTCGACGGCCCCGGCGGTCGACGCACGCTGCGCTCGAACGCGGTGATCACCGCCGTGGGCTTCCTCAACCGTCCCCACGTGCCGGAGATTCCCGGCGCCGAACGCTTCCGGGGTCCGTCCTGGCACACGGCGCGCTGGCCCGCGGACTTCGATCCGACGGGGAAACGTGTCGCGGTCATCGGCACGGGCGCTTCGGGCATTCAGATGGTGCCCGAGCTCGCGCTCGAGGCCGGGCACACCACCGTCTTCCAACGCACACCCCAGTGGCTCTTCCGCGCGCCGCGCTACCGCTCGCCGTTCCCGTCGCAGGTGCCGTGGCTCGACCGGAACATGCCCTACTTCGCGAACTTCCTGCGGGTCCGGATCGCGGCGGGGTTTGCCGCGGGGTTCTTCACGCTCGCCAAGATCGACCCGGAGTTCCAGGACGAGCACGCCGTGAGCACCCTCAACCAGGCCGCCCGCGACGACTGCATCGCGTTCCTCGAGGAGAAGCTCGAAGACCCGAAACTCGTCGAGGTGATGACGCCCGAGCACCCGGTGCTCTCGGCGCGACCCGTGCTCGTCGATCCCAAGTACAGCTACCTCGACGCCATCCAGCGCGACGATGTCACCCTCGTCGTGGAGGGAATCCGCCAGATCACGGAGACGGGTATCGAGACCGAGGACGGGACGGTGCACGAGGTCGACGCGATCGTGTACGCCACCGGGTTCAAGGCAACGGAGTATCTGTTCCCGATGTCCATCACCGGCCGCGATGGCGCCACCGTCGAGGCGCTCTGGTCGCAGACCGGCGCCCAGGGCTACCGCGGCGCGATGATCCCCGGGTTCCCCAATCTGTTCACGTTGTACGGCCCCAACACAAATGGGGGGCTGCTGATCCCGGCATTCCAGGAGATGGAGACACGCTACGCGCTCCAGTGCATCGAGCGGCTGATCCTCGAGGACAAGACGTCGATCGAGGTCAAAGACGAGCCCTACCGGCGCTACAACGAGCTGGTCGACGAGCGCAACCGGGGCATGGCCTGGAGCGACCCGCGCGCGGACAACTACTACTGGACGAGGTTCGGCCGCTCGGCGACGCAGAATCCGTTCACGTCCCTCGAGATGTGGAGCTTCCTCCGGAAGCCCGACTTCGACGATCTCGACCTGCGCTGAGGCCCTCCCCCGGGCGCAGCGTTTGCGTCGGATCGACGCCGACCTATCCCGTGCTGGCGAAGCGGGGCATCACTTCCTCGGCGAACAACCCGAGCGATCGCATCGTGTCCCCGTGATCCAGATCGCCCCAAGAGAACGCGCCGAGGTAGTAGTCGCCGCCCGCCTCCTGCACCGCCGCGACGTCGCGCGCCACGCTTTCGGGCGAGCCGGCGACGACCACAGCGAGTTCGCGGGCCCGGTCGAAGTCGCCGCCCACGGTCGGGTCGATCGGCGGCCGGACCCCCATTTTGCGGAAGAGCGTCATCAGGTTGTCGGCGTACCGGGTCCACGCGCTCCGTCCCCGCGCGGCCGCCTCGTCGTCGGAGTCGGCGACGAAGACGTGGCGGCTCACGCCGATCCGCCGCGCGCCGCGGTTGATCGGGTGCGGAGCGGCCGGAGCCTCGCGAAACTGCTTCAGATCGCTCGCGACCTTCTCGATCGGGCCCGCCGTCACCGTGTTCACGCCGTGTGATACCGCGAAGTCGACGTTTCCGGGATACCAGAAGCTCGGCTGAGGGTCCTGGAACGGCCGCATCGGAACCGGAATATCCTTGAAGCGGTAGTGCTTGCCGTCGTGATCGAGGGGGTCTCCACTGCGCCCCGCCGCAAGCGCCTTGACGAGGATGTCCAGGGTCTCTTCGCTCCGCTCCCGCGCGGCGCCCGGATCGAACCCCCAGAGGGCGTGCTCGGGTGGGCTGATCCCCCGCCCAACCCCCACCTCGAGACGGCCTCCCGAAAGGTGATCGACCATGCAGATTTCTTCGGCGAGGCGGAGGGGGTGGTGGAAAGGCAGCAGGTACACCAGCGACCCTAGCCGTATGCGTTCCGTTTCCCGCGCCGCAGCCGCCAGAAAGACATTGCCCGACGGGGCCATGTCGAGCGGGATCATGTGGTGCTCCGCTTTGTGGTAGCACCAGAACCCGTTGCGGTCGGCGAAGCGGAGGTAGTCGAGACGTTCTTCGTAGAGCTGTGCCAACTCGCTGCCGCGGTATTCCATATGGTCGAAGAGACCGAACTGCATTGAACACTCCCTCGGTGTGGCTGTGCGCCTAGTCCGTCAGCGGCTCGAGTTGTGAGAGGATCTTCTCTCGTTGTGCCTCGAACTGGGGCGCAATCATGACGGTCTGCCCGAGACGATCGGGCGACTCATCGACGCTGAAGCCCTCCGGTTTCGAGACCGCGGCCTCGAACAGCGCGCCGCTCGGCGTGCGCACGTACACAGAATGGAAATAGCCGCGGTCTTTCACGTCGGAGCAGTCGGTGAACCCAAGCCCTTCGAGGGCAGCCTTGACCTCGCCTTGAGCGTCGAAGCTCTCGACGTGAAACGCGCCGTGGTGTACCGCCCCCTCGCCAAAGGTCCAGGTGCCGGTCGGGCGTGAGGGCTCCACGCAGAGGTCGATCCAGGTGCCGGGCCCGCCCGACCCCACCGCGTAGCGAACGCGGCCGCGGTCTTCGGCGACGCGGCGCGCCGTCCAACCGAGCTGGAGAAAGTCGTCCATATCGCCGAGCTCGCGTGTCGAGACGCCGTAGGCGTGCGTCCCGCGGATCGCGTGCTCGACCGGCACCGGACCCGCAGAGCTTGGGTCCCGGACGGCGTCCGGCGCGGCGGCCAGGACATAGTCGATGCCACACGGGTGCGCGAAATGGAGCGTCTGCTCTCCAAAACGCTCGCGCTGATCCGAACGAAACCCCATCTCGTCGAGACGAGACTTCCAGTAGTCGATGGACTGTTCCGGGATCGTCAGGGCCACTTCCGAAATCTGACCGGTCCCCGGCCTCGCTTTGCGCCCGGTGTGGCGCATCGGAAAACAGGTAACCAGGGTGCTCTCGGCGCCGACGTCGTTGCCGTAGTAGAGGTGGTAGATCGGCGCGCGGCCGTCGTAGATCAGCGTCTTCTTGACACATCGGAGCCCGAGGACGCGGGTGTGAAAGGCGTAGTCCTCTTGGGCGCCTCCGGTACACAACGTGATGTGGTGGTGTCGCAGAAGCCGTGCGGTCTGTTGATCGCTACTCAACGCACTACTCCAATTCACTCGTCGGGTTGGTCAACGGACGCCCGTCGAAACGATCCCAGGTCGCAAAGGATTCGACCGGGTTTCGACGAAGACGGGTCAACTGTTTGACCGGGCGGCCGAGGGCGATCATGCCCGCGACCGCATAAGACTCCGGAAGCCCGAGCAGGCCCCGCGCTTCCACCTCTCCCGCGGCGAGAAAGGTCGTCAAGACGCCGCCGAACCCCTCGTTGCGCGCCGCGAGCAACACGTTCCACACAAAGGGGTAGATCGAGGCGCCGCTGATCACGCCGACCCGATCCAAGTCGCGATCGAAGGCGGCGGCGACGCGGAGATCGAGGGCCACCACAAGAACCGCGGGCAAGGTCTCGATTTGCTCCACGATGGGGTACGCCGCGTCGACCCGGTCGGCGTCTTCGGGGCGCACTTGCGAGGGAACGACCGGGTTCCAGGGGTTCTCCCCCGCCTGGACCTGCGCCCAGTAGAGACGAAAGACGGGTTGGATGATCTCGGCGAGACGACGACGGGTCTCGCGATCCTCGACCGCGATCACGCGCCAACCCTGCCGGTTGCCGCCGCTCGGAGCGAAGCGGGCGTGGTCGAGAATTCGGTAGAGCACTGCCTCGGAGATCGGGTCGTCGGTGAACTCGCGCGCGGCGAAGGTCGTTCTGACCACTTCCTCGAACTGCATCGCCTCTCCCGTTGTGGTGGGGAGGGTGCGGGCGCGGTACCTTTTTTCAAGTACGGTCTTTTCTGGTACTAGTATCATTGGAGATACTATGACGGACGCAGCCCTCTCCGAAACGACCTTCGAGGCCCAATGGCCGGCCGGCGACGATTGCCCGACCGCAGAGTTCCTGCGGGTGGTCGGCGGCAAGTGGAAGCCCCTGATCGTGTTCCACCTACACGGTGCGCCGGTCCGATTCGGCGCGATCCGCCGCATGCTCGACGGCATCACCCCGCGTACGCTGACGCGTCAGCTGCGCGAGCTCGAAGAGGACGGGATCGTGTCGCGCAAGGTGTTCGAGCACGTTCCCCCCCACGTCGAGTATTCGCTCACCGACCTGGGACGATCGTTGCTCCCGGTCGTCGTCTCCATGGCGCTCTGGGGGGAAGCGCACCTGCGACGTCGCGGCGTCTCCCCGATCACCGACCGCGTGGGGTGGCCACCGGGTCTGCCGGGCATCCCGCAGCCCTCCGACTGACTCAGCGTCGGTCGAAGCGCATCAGAAGCGTGGGGAGCAGCAGGAAGTCTGCAAACAGAGCCGCCACGATCGTCATCGAGATCAGGAGCCCGAGCTGGGAGTTGATCACGAAGGTCGAGAACGCGAGCACCGCGAAGCCCGCGGCGAGAATTAGGAAACTCGTCAGTAGCGCACCGCCGACCGTCGACACCGCGTAGCGGACTGCGTCTTCGGGGGACGCGTTTTCGAGACGCCGGGCCCGCAGGTACTTACTCAAGAAGTGGACCGTCGCGTCTACGATGATCCCGAGGCTCACCGACGCCACGATCGAGAACACCATCCCCACCTTCCCGACCAGGAGCGCCCAGACCCCGAACGCGACCAGCGTCGGCACGAGGTTGGGGACGAGGCTCAGGAAGCCAAAACGAACGCTGCGAAAAGAGATCATCAAGACGAGTGCGATCAAGCCGAAGGCGACGGTGGTCCCCCGAATCATGCCCCCGATGACCTGTCGGGAGAGGTTCGCGAACATAAACGCGGTGCCAGCGCCGCTCTCGGACATCCCCGGCGCGGCGTTCTCCTCGAGCCACGCGACGGCGCGTCGGTTGAACGCGCGGAGCTCGCGCGAGGACATCATCTTGAGGGTCGCCGTCACCCGGGTCGACGACTTCCGGATATCGACCTGATTGTTGAGATCGAGTCCGTAGGGAAGGGACATCTCGTAGAGCAACAGGTACTGCGCCGCGAGCTCGCGACTATCCGGCAGCCGATACCACGATTGCTGATCGCCGTGCATGTTTTTGTTGAGCCGTTTCATCGTGTCGGGGAGCGCGCTCACGTGATCGACTTCGGGCTGTGTCCGGAGCCACTGGGCGTACGACTCGACGGTCGACAGGTATTCCGGCTCGTTGATCCCGTTGTCCTCGGCCGCGCTCAACGAGAAGTGGAGCTGATAAATCCCCGACAAGTGGTCGATCGCGAACATCGTGTCCCGACGGAACCGGATCGAATCGTCGAAGAAGTCGATGAACATCTCGTCGAACTCGATCCGCGGAATGAAGGCGCTGAGGAACAGCGCGGCCGCGATCGTCGCGGGGAGCACCCGACGCTGGTGACGCACCAGCCAATCGGCGAAGTCCTCCATCGAGACGCCCCGGAAACTCCGGGCCGGGCCCACCCGGTACGGGACGATCGCGACAAGCGCCGGGAGGAACGTGACGGAGTAGAACCACGCCGCGGCCACACCGATCGCTGCGGTGTTGCCGAGATCGGTGAGCGGTGGGACGTCGCTGAAGTTGAGGCTCAAGAAGCCGATCACGGTCGTGAGGCTTGTCAGAAACACCGGTTGCCAGTTGACCCGAAGGCTGTCAACGAGGGCGTCCCGACGAGAACGGCCCTGCCGAAGGTCCTTGGCGAGGGTGAAGAGAATGTGGATTCCGTCGGCGATCGCGATCGTGAGGATGATCATCGGCGCGCTCGACATCGGCGGGCTGATCGGAATCCCGAGCCACCCCGCGGCCCCCATCGCGCTCGCCGACGCGAGTGCCACGAGGAGCAGCAGGATCACCACCCCCCAGAACGAGCGCAGCAACACGATCATCGCCACCAGCAGCGACCCGTACATAAAGGGAAGGAGCCTGGTGGCGTCCTGACGGGGCACTTCCATCAGACCGTCCATCAGTGCGACGGAGCCCGTCACGGCAATTTCGAGACCGGGAAAGCGGGCTTGGAACTCGTCGGCGAGGGCGTAGGCGGCGCCCGCCATCTCCGCCTCGGCGCCGGGCGGGACGTGAACGGTGACGTTCGTCGCCGCGGCGCGGGCGTCCGGGGCGACGAGCTTCTTCGCCAGCAGCGGCTCGTTCAGGGCCACCTGCTCCACCCGCCCGAGCCGCTCCGGCGAGAAGACCTCCGCCGTCTCGACCAGGTCTTCGACCACGAGATCGTCTCGGTCCGCCCGGGTGTCCTGGAAGTTGGTGAGCGAGTCGACCCGGATCGAGTGAGGGAGCTTCCAGCTCCTCTCGGTGAGCCAGAGCAACGCGCGAAGGGTCGAAGGTTCGAAGAGGTCGCCGCGGGCGGGCGCGACCACGAAGAGGACGTTGTCGACCTTGGTGTAGGTGTCCTCGATGTGGGTGAACGCGATGAGCTCCGGGTTGTCCGGCATGAAGTGATACCGGTAGTCGGCTTCCGTCACGAGCTTCGCGACGCCGGCGCTCGCCGCGACCGCCACGGCGAGGGACCCGAGCAGCACGAGCCACCGCCAACGCGCCACGGCCTCGGCGTAGCGGGCGACCCAGGGATCGTGGGCTCGCTGCGGGTTCGGCGACGACGACGTCATGGACTTCCTCGGCAGGGACTCGGGTCCCTCACAACCCGTCCCGGGCGCGGGCCGGAATACTACGCTTCTTGGAGTATCCAGCGCTATGGTATCGACCTACGATTCCCGAAGGGTTTCGCGCCAGTGGGTGTGCGGGCCATCCGCGGTCCAACGAGACGACGGGCGGAGGCGATGCCGGGAGCACGTTCGAATTGCGCGATCGCCCACGTCCTCGACCTCGTCGGGGACCGCTGGACACTGCTCATCGTTCGGGACATCGGAATCTACGGTAAGACCCGCTTCACCGAGATCTCCGAGTCCGCCGAGGGAATTCCGCCGAGCACGCTCTCGTCCCGCCTCGAGCTCCTCCAACAGAATGACCTGATCACCAAGACGGCGGTGCCCGGCGGGCCCGGGCGCCAGTTTCGATACGGGTTGACCGCGCGAGGCGCCGATCTCCTTCCGATCCTGGTGGGGATGTTGCAGTGGAGTGCGCGGAATGATCCCGACTCGGCCGTCCCGCCAGCGATGCGCAGACGCCTCGAGAAGGATTTCGGCGCAGTCGTCGAATCGTTTCGCACGAAAATGTCGCAATAGCCCAGCTCTCGTCTCGTTGTTTTCAGATCGCGGGCGAAGTGCGCGGCGCTTCGCGGCGGGCCCCCGGGGCGGGGCGACCGACAGATCTGCGTTCCTTTTTTACACCGCGCATTGTACAATGGATCCAGCGCCGGAGTGGAGCAGCACCTGACCCCGGCGCTCGGGAAAGCGAGCGGGTGATGCACGACAACGACCGCGAGATGCGAAGGTTTGCGGCGAGCCTCCCGCTCCCCGAGTTCGGAGACGCTGCGTTCACCACGCCACCCGCTCTTCCCGACGCGAGAGTGGCGATCGTGACGAGCGCCGCCCTGACACGGGCGGGTGAGGTGGCGACGCGACAGGTCGAGAAGTGGAACTTCGCGGACTTCGACTTCGAGGCGCTCCCGAGCGACGCACGTGACCTCGAGCTCGGGCACGTGAGTCCAAACTTCGACCGCGCCGGCTTCGCGGCAGATCTGAACGTCGCCTACCCCGCCGACCGGCTGGAGGAGCTCGCCGACCGGGGGGCGATCGGAAGCGTGGCGAGCTTTCACTACTCGTTCGCGGGCAACCAGCTCGACGGTCTGTCGACGCTGCGGCTCGATACGGGGCCCGCGTGCGCAAAGAGGATGTTGGAGGACGGCGTCAACGTGGTCCTCTTGACCCCCGTCTGACCGCTGTGCCCGCGTACCGTGTGTACGCTCGCCCACGCCTTCGAGGCCGCTGGATTGTCGACGGTCGTCCTCTCGTCGATCCGCGAGGTCGCGGAGCGCATGCGCCCGCCGCGCGCGCTCCACGCCGAGTTCCCTTTGGGCCACCCCCTCGGCAGGCCGCGCGACGTCGCGCTCCAGCACCGCGTGCTCGAGGCGGCGTTCGCGTTGTTCGAAGCGCCCGTGGGGCCCGTCCTCGTCGACTTCCCGGAGACCATCGAGAGCGCGGGGGCGGAGCCGTCGACCTGCGCGCTGCCGCCGCGCTACGACCCGACCCTGCATCCCGCTGTCGATGAAGCGCGCGCGCTGCGACGGGCCTATGACCGCGCAGTGGCGAAGCACGGGCGGACCAGCGTGGGTCGCGCGGTGGGCGCCGACCAGATCCCCGCATCCCTCGAACGATTCGCCCAAATCGCCGAGGGCCGACCCTGGGACCAGGTCGGGTTCGATGCCCCGCCGATGCAGGTCGCGACCGATATCCGCTCCAACTATGAGGAATTGGCGCTAGAGCTCGCGACCGGCGGGGCGGTCGGGGCGTGGGGTGCAGAGCGCTGGTTCTACGACACCACCGAGGCGGGCAAAGTCCTGCTCGCGGCCCGCGCGACGATGAAGCGGGCCGGCGCACCATTCGAGATCTGGTGGCATATGGCGCCCGGATCGCGTCAATCGGCCATGTCGGATCTGGCGAAGCAGCTGGAGTCGCAGGGCTCCTAGGAGCCGGCAGGCCCGCAGCCACCCTCCCCGCTGCGGCGTAGCGCGCGGCAGCGCTACCCCTCCGGACGGCGTTCGCGAGGAGCGTCGGCGCCGGAGGAGACCCCCGGCGCCAACGACGAAAGGTCGCGGGCCGGTTGGTCGATAACGAAGGGATGAACGCCGAACCCTCGATCCTCTCCCGCGGCCTCCTCGCCGGGGGCGTGGCGGGCGCGTGCGTGCTCGCCGTCTTCACGGCCTACGACGTATTCACCGCCGAGCTGTTCCGGACCCCGAGTGTGCTCCACGCCCACTTCTTCGAGGGCCTCGAGGCGGCCATGTCGGTCGAGCCCCACCCGGGCCGTGCGGCCCTCTACACCCTGGTGCACTTCGCGGTATGGATCGGCGCCGGGGTCGTGGCCGCCCACGCGGTCGCGTTTCGGCCGATCTTTCCGGGCCTGTGGTCGGCCCTGGTGATCGGACCTGCGCTTCTTTTCGGCGTGTTCCTGTGGGTCGCCGGGGTGTGGGGAATCCCCGGCCTGGGGGTGCACCATTTCTGGGTGGGCGCGCTGCTCGGCGGCGCGGCGATGGCGGTCTTCCTGCTGCGCGGCCACCAGGCCCTGGATCTCGACGGCGCGACCGAGGGCTAGGCCCGCGGAGCGGCTACGAAACCTCGCCGCCGGCTCGATCTGCCGAACGAAGATCGCGCTCGAGCCACGGCCCGAGGTAGTCCATCAGATCGAAGTCGTGGTTGATCATGCAGATATGGCCGTAGCCCTCGAGAACCACCGCCGTCCCTCGCGGAACCCGCGCGGCCATGTAGCGCGCCTCGGCCACGGCGGGGAGCAGCTGATCGCGGTCGCCGGCCAGGAAGAGCACGGGCAGACGAAGCTCGCCCAGCCGGTCGCGAACGTCGTAGTGACGCAGGATCTCGAGGCGCCGTAGATAGCCGGCCTTGCCGATCTGTTTGGAGCGCTCTCGAAACTCGTGCAGGTCTTCCGGCTGCGCGTGCGGGCTGTGCAGCCGGGCCTCGGTAAAGCGACGCACGATCGGCATGGCGCCCCAGGGCAGCAGGCGGAGCGCGAGGGGACCCAAGAAGAGCTTCCAGCGCTGGCGGATCACCGGGAAGGAGTTCACGATCACCAGGCCCCGGAGCCGCTCGGGGTGGGCGAGCGCGAAGCTCAGACTGAGCGCGCCGCCAAACGACTCCCCGCACAGCACCACCTCCGGGCCGGCGTCGCGGTCCAGGAAGGTGGCGAGCTCTGCGACCAGGTCGTCCATATCGGCCGACGCGTCGTTGGGCAGCGGGAACCCGAGGGCGCGAAAGGTCCCCGCCACCAGCGGCATCTGCCGGTAGAACATGAGTGCGGTGCCGTCGAGCCCCGGTACGAACACGAGGGCGGGTTTTCCGGAGGGAGCCACCACGTCTCTCGCTACCCCGACTCGGCGGGCGGGGTCGCCTGGGCGGCGGCACCGCGCGACCCGCCGTCGTCGCGGGGCGGCATCTTGCGGGCGGGGATCCCGACGTAGGTGCTGTGTCCGTCGAGCTTCTGAAACTTGGGCACCGCAGAAAGGGCCCCGATATGGCATTCGGGCCCCGCTTCGACGCCGATCTCGATGTTCGCGCCGACGCCGATCGTGACCCCCCGTGCCAGCACCACCGGCGCCGTCTTGAGGAGCCCCCGCTCGACCGTGTGCCCCGAGAGATGCACCCCACCCCCGATCACCACATCGTCCCCGAACTCGAGCATGCAGTGATCCGTTACGTCGAGCGAGTTGACCCACACCCGGCGCCCGAGCGTCGCGCCGTTGAGACGCATGTAGAACACCCAGAGCGGCGTGGTCCGGAGGAAGGGCCCCGCGAACACCCGCACCATGTGGAACGAGATCGTGTACCGGATCCAATCGAGCATCGGCCACTCGAAGGCGTCGATGCGGACCTCGGCTCGGCGTGGCGGGCGCCACCCCGCGATCCGCATCGCGAACGCCGAGAGGACCATGAACGCCACCGCGAACACCAGGTAGGCGGGAATCGCGGCCATCGCGAGGACGAACACCCGGAACCAGGCGGGCTCGAGACGCCAAGTGAGATGCCACTGCCAAAAGAGTACGGCGGGGAGGAGCGACAGACCGAAGACGATGCTCTCCACCACGAACAAGGAGGCGATCGCCCATACCAAGCGGAGGGTCGGCCAAAGGCCGCGCCCCCGGTCCCCTCCGTCATCCGTCAACGCCTCGGCTCCTCTCCCCCCGAATGCTGCGCGGAGCGACGTTCGCTCCGGACTACGCGGCTTTCGTCGCAGAGATCGGGCGTGGCTCGAGCGATTGGAGCGCCGGGAGCACCTCCTTCGCGAAGAGCCGCATGCTCTTCTCGGCCACGTCGATCGGCATGCTCCCGTACTTGAAGATGAACATGATCTCGTCGGTCCCGAAGGCCTCGGCGAGCTCGGTGGCGCGCGCGATCGTCTGCTCCGGCGTACCCCAAGGGTGCGAATCGACAAAGCCCCGCAAGAAGGGGGTCGGATCGGCCCGCAGCGCATCCTGAAGCGCGCCGTAGCTCTCGTAGCCTTTGATGTCACCGAGGTGGTTTCCGAGCAGCTCGTAGTGCCGCAACGCCGACTCGGAATACTCGACCATGTACTGCTCGGCGCCCGCTCTGGCTTCGTCCTCGGTCTCCGCGACGTAGGTCCACAGCGCGAGCTTGCTGGGCGACGGGGCGTGGCCGGCGGCCGCGTGGAGCGACGCGTACTTCCGAGCCGTGTCGAGCGCGAGGTTCAAACTCGTCGTCGGGATGATCAGAGGACGCACGTCGTGTTTGGCGATGATCTCGACCGTCTCGTCCGTCCCTCCCGCACACCACAGGTTCGGCGACAGATCCTTCTCTGGCTGCGGTCGCAAGCGGAGCCCCTCGATCTGATAGTGCTCGCCCTCGAAATCGCACGTCCCCGTCGCGAGGAGCTCGCGCAGCACCCGGAGCGACTCGTCGAAGCGCGCGCGGGCTTCGCTCTGGTCGACACCTAGCCCGGCGTACTCACGGCGGCCGAGCCCCCGGCCCACTCCACAGATGACCTCACGCTCGGGACCCAGAAAGGCGTCGAGCATGTTGACGTCTTCGGCAACCCGCACCGGGTTGTGCCACGGCAAGACCACGACCATTGTGCCGAGATCGACCCGCTCGGTGATCCCGGCGATGTAGGTCAGGTACTGCAGGGGATTGGTGACCATCGTGTAGGGCGTGAAATGGTGTTCGATGGTCCACACCGCGTCGAACCCGGTCTCGTCCGCGATGCGCGCGATGTTGATCTCCTCGCGGAAGATCTCGCGGTCCGACTTCGCGGGCCGCACCGCGACCCTCTCGCCGCGCTCTTCGGCCTCGTAGCGGTCCCAATCGGTGTGGTTCTGGTTGAAGATCGTGGCGCCGACTCGCATGATCTCTCCGCGCTGGGGACGTCGCGTGCTGAGCCTATCGGAAGCCGATGCCCTGCGCCGCGGACCCTCCCCTTCTACTCCCGCACCGCGTCGCGCGGGAAGGACCCCGTCGGGTCTCAGTCCCGGTGGTAGAACGCCTCGCGGGCGCGGGACGCGGGCACGATCGGGATTTCGTCGTCGCCGAGCTCCCGCATCCTCTCCTTCCGCGCCAGCGCGGCCTCGATGTAGGGCGCCAGCCGTTCGGCCTTTTCGGCCTCCCGGGCGTCGCGGCGCTCCGCGAACTCGGGATAGACGTCTTTCCCGAAGAACTCGAGGCTCTCGCAGATGTGGTCGTGGCGGTTCTTGCCGCCCTGTTGGAGAAAGATGATCTGGTCGACGCCGACGTCGTCGAACTCGCGGACGAGCTTCCGGTAGTTCTCCGGCGTGCCGATCCCCGGCGCCTCGAGATG
>CAJHXS010000260.1_pt1 | contig 13021 bp, 13 predicted proteins | sample 9198591 | NCBI WGS metagenome assembly CAJHXS01 (sample SAMEA7708347, study PRJEB35096) | sediment metagenome | biome: marine neritic benthic zone biome [ENVO:01000025]; feature: sediment [ENVO:00002007]; material: shallow marine sediment [ENVO:03000034] sea grass bed [ENVO_01000059] ... | reverse complement strand
GCGCGGTGTCGAGGGCGTCGTCGAGGGCGCGGTGGCGCTCCTCGGTGTCGAGCAGGAGGCGGGTGAAGCTCTCGAGACGCAGGTCGGGGGCGTCCGGATAGGTGAGGGCGAGGAGGTCCTGGGTGTCGAGGTCGGAGCTCTCCGGGCTCACGAGCAATCCGAGACGCTCGAGGAAGCTGCGCTCGAAGCCCGCGTTGTGGGCGACGAGTCGGCGTCCCGCGACGACGCCGGCGAGCGCGGTGGCGACCTCGTCGAAGCGCGGAGCGCCGCCGACGTCGCGGTCGCGAATCCCGGTGAGCCGGGTGATCGCCGGGGGCACCGGGCGGGCGGGCCGCACCAGGGTCGAGCAGGTCGTGACCCGCTCGTCGCCCGGGGTCAGCAGGACGGCGCCGAACTCCAGGAGCTCGGCCTCGGCGTCGTCGGGGAACCCGGTGGTCTCGAGGTCGACCACCGCGAGTGGCCCCACCGCGTCGAGCCAGCGGGACAGCGCGCCGCGCTCGATCCCGAGCGCGGCGGCGTCCTGCACGGTGAGAGGGGCGTCCGCGTTAGACGTAGATCCCGCCCTTGAACTCGCGATCCTGCCGGATCTTCACGTTGATTAGCGCGGGCTTCCCCGAGGCCGCGGCGCGGTCGAGCGCGGGCCGGATGTCCTCCGGACTCTCGACGTACTCGCCGTAGCCGCCCAGCGCCTCCACGACCTTGTCGTAGCGGGTGCACTCGAGCTCGGTCGCGACCAGACGGTCCCAGCCGTAGGTCGCGCCCTGGGGTCGCATCATCTGACCCCAGGCGCTGTCGTTGCCGACGATCCCGATGATCGGCAGTCCGAAACGCACCGCGGTGTCGTACTCCATGCCGTTCAGACCGAAGGAGCCGTCCCCGTATACGATCAACACCCGCTTGCCCGGGTGCGACGCCTGCGCCGCGAGGGCGAAGGGCATCCCGACGCCCAGCGTGCCGAGGGGGCCCGGGTCCATCCACGCGCCTTCGCGGGGCACGGGGAGGATCTTCGCCGCCGTCGCGACGATGTCGCCACCGTCGCCGATCACGATGGGCTCGTCCTGGGTGGCGAGCCAGTCGCGCACCTCGCGACACATGCGCTGCGGGTCGACCGGCGACTCGTCGCTGTTGAGGCGAGCCTCGACCTTTTGCTCCTCGGCGACCTCGATCTCGCGCAGCTGGTCGCGCCACCCGCTGAAGTCGAGACGGGTGCCGCGGTTTTTCATCTCCTCGAGCAGCATCTCGAAGCTGCAAGCGAGGTTGCCGACGAGGCCGACGTCCGAGGGGCGATTCTGCCCGATCAGGGTCGCGTCCATTTCGAGCTGCACGACCTTCGCCGTCGCCGGAATCGTCTGTCCGAAGCGCAGCCGGAAGTCGAGCACCGCGCCGGCGAGCAGGATCAGATCGATCTGCTCCATCGCCTTCCGACGCGAGCGGTTGAGATACTGCGGCGAGGTCGGCGGGATCGTCCCGCGCCCCATCCCGTTCGTGTAGGCGGGCATCCCGGTCTCGTCGAGGAACGCGTTCATCGCGGCGCTCGCCGACGACCACTTCACGCTGGTCCCGGCCATCACCATCGGGCGCTCGCATTTTGAGAGCAGCTCGAGGGCCTCGCGCACCGCGTCGCGGTCCGGGGAGAGCCGCGGAGCCGCGGTGCGGATCGGCGGGACCGGAGCGGTCTCCCACTCTTCCTCGCCCATGAACACATCCATCGGGATCTCGAGGAAGGCGGGCCCGGGAATCCCGCTGACGGCGTGGCGAATCGCCAGCTCGACGTATTCCGGAATCCGGTGGGTCTGGTAGACCGCGTCCGCCCACTTGGTGATCGGTTTCATCAGCCCGACATGGTCCATTTCCTGGAGCGAGCCGCGGCGGAGGTTGCTGAAGGGTCCCTGACCACCGATCACGAGGATCGGCGAGTTGGCGCGCCACGCGTTGGCGACACCGGTCACCCCGTCGGTCACCCCGGGGCCGGCGGTGATCGCCGCCACCCCGATCTTGCCGGGGTTGCAACGCGCCCACGAGTCAGCGGCGTGCACCGCTGCCTGCTCGTGGCGCACATCGATCACCCGGATGCCCTCGTCCAAGCAGCCGTCGTAGAGCGGCATGATGTGCCCCCCCGACAGCGTGAACACGCATTCCACTCCGGCCTGCTTCAGAGCGCGGGCCAACAACTTGCCACCGTGTACGGGCATCGGGGGGATCCTCTCTAGATGCGGACAGGTCCGCCTGGGTTACTGCGAGACGCGGAACTCGACGCGGCGGTTCCAGTGCCAGGCCGACTCGTCGTGCCCCTGCACCGCCGGAGAGCTCTCGCCAAAGCTCACCGTGACCACGCGGCTGCTCGGCACCCCGAGGTCGACTAAATAGCGCTTCGCCGCAGTCGCCCGCCGTTCGCCGAGAGCCAGATTGTACTCTTCGCTGCCGCGCTCGTCGGCATGCCCCTCGAGGGTGACCGAGTTCCACGAGCTGTTGCCCTGGATCGCCTGGGCGTTGGCGCGAAGCACGCGCCGGGCGTCGTCGCGGACGTCGGAGCGGTCGAAGTCGAAGTAGATGGTGGCGAGCTCGGCGGTCGAGACCGGCGCGGGGCCCGGGTCGGGCACCGTTTCGCCGGTGAAGCCGCCCTGGTTGCTGGTGGTCGGTTGGGACGGGGCCGGACGCGGTGTCGTCGTCCCCGAACTCCCGCAGCCTGCCGCCAACGCGGCGGCGAGAGCGATCGCGAAGAGCGCAGAGAGGTGGTGGTGGATCGTCATCGTCGAGTTCTCCTTGGTTCCGCGGGCGTCGGGCACTCCGGCGATGTGGGAGCGCCGCGATCTATGGCCCATTCTGGTCAAACCATCGGGGCGGTCTTGTTGTGGAGGGCGGAAGCTCTCTCCCAAGCCCGGGGGGAGGACTTGTCCCGAGTGTGGGAAGTTCGCCGGCGCAGCGCAAGAGATCGAAAAGACGTAGCGCTCTGGCCCCGCCCCGCGCCGAGACGTCTTTGCCTACGCCTTGCCCCCCAACGCCGGAGCAGCTCCTCCCGGGGACTTGCCGCCCCCCGATGCTGGAGGATCCTGTCGCCGTGATGCGCTCCGAGACCGCGACCCGGGGAGCGCCGTGGGGCTCGCCCCGGCGCACCGCGCTCGTCGATCGATCGCTCCAGATCGCCCTCGTGGCGCTCGGCGCCGGATTCGCCGTCGCCGGCGATCTCGCGCAGGGGGCCTCCCTCGCGTGGGGCGCGGCGGGCGCCGGTATCGCGGTAATCCACGCGCTTGGGCGTGCCCCCCGGGCGGCAGCGCTCCTGGCGCTCGGGCTCGCCGCCGCTGGCCTGGCGTCCCCCGGCCCGCCTCTCGGTCTCGCCCTCGGCGCCGCGGTCGCCGCCGCCACACGACTCGCTCTTCTCCAGAGCCCTGCGGGCCCCTGGTTGGAGGGCGTTCGCGGCCTCGCCCGGGAACGCCGGACGGCGCTTCTCGCGACCGGGCTCTGCACCCGGCGGGATGCAGTACGCGCCGGGGACCACTACGAAGAGGCGGGTCGCGCGCGTCGCGCCCTGAGCGACCTGGGGGTCGCGGTGGGTGGCGGCGTCGGCTGGCTCCGCGTCGGCGCACTGATGGGAGGGCTCCTCGACGCGACACCCGGGGATGCGCTCGGTGCGATCCTCGACCGCTGGGAGCGCCCCGTCTCTCCACCGCGGTCGGCCCATTAGGAAGGCCTCAGACGCCGGCGGACAAACTCTCGAGCAGCGCTTCGTCGAGCAGGTCGACGTGGGAGTAGCGGTCCGAGGGCTGACCCTCTCGCGCGAGACAGCGCAACGACGCCGAGCAACGCGCGTCGCCGAGCGAGTCGACGAGCTGCTGCGCCGGGCGCTTCGGACCCTCGCTCGGGTCGACGCTGAAGCGCACCACCGCGGGACCCTCGGGCGCGTCCGCCCAGACCAGGTCGAAGACCACCGTGCGGACTCCCTCGGGCTCACCGACCTCGGCGGCGAAGGAACGCACCACAGCGGACCAATCCAGGGTGTGGAGACGCCCCTCCCACTCGAGGGTCACGGCGTCAGCGCCCAGCACTGGGCGCGAAACGACCCAGATCGTCCATTCCCGGTAGTTGGAGTCCGCCCGGTCCGCCGCGATGGGTGCAGTGGCCATGGCGGCCGCATCGGCAGATCGGGGCACCCCATTTAACCGGCGGCAACGACCGGACTCCGAAAGCCGCTTCGCATGCGCGGGCCGCCCTTAACGAGAAACCCCGCCCGCCTCCGGAGGGAGACGGGCGGGGGTGTTCGAACCGGTCGAGACCGTCCCTACTGGGCGACGATCTCGACGCGGCGGTTTTCAGCCCGACCGTCGCTGGTCGAGTTGCTGGCCACCGGGCGGGTCTCGCCGTAGCCGACCGCGTTCAGACGGCTGGCGTCGATGCCGTCACCGATCAGGTAGTCGCGCACCGAGTTGGCGCGGCGCTCGGAGAGACCCTGGTTGTACTCCTCGGGGCCGACGGAGTCGGTATGCCCTTCGATCTGCAGCGCGACGTTGGGGCAGGTCTCGAGACGGTCGCCCCACTTGTCGAGCACGGGTCCCGCCTCGGGGCGGATCGTGGCCTTGTTGAAATCGAAGTTCACGCCACCAAAGGCCACGCGCACCTCGCACGGATCCGGGCCTTCGGGCTCGGGGGCCGGCTCGGCCTGCGGCGGCGGCGGCGGCGGCGGCGGGGCCGGACGCGGCGGCGGCGGCGGGGCCGGCGGCTCGGGCTCCGGCTGCATCGACTTGCAGAGCATGTATCCCAGACCGGCGCCGATCGCGGCCCCCCCCACACCGATCCCGAGAGCGCGCGCTGTGCGGCCACCCGCCGTCGCGGCGCCCGCAGCCATCGCACCACCGCCGAGGATGGCAGCGCCGGCCGCGGCGCAGGACTTCGGGTCCCTCTGCTTCACGCCCGCACAGGCGCTCAAGAACGCGATCGCCACTAGCGCGGCGGCGAGACGAAACTTCGACACGTTTCCTCCTTGGACCTTCGCGCGAACTCTGCGAGAGCGCGCGCGCCGAGACACGCGACGCCAGAGCGGACTCCCACGCTTCCCCTCCGGCGGAGCCGAGGGCGTACACCTAGCACGTGAGACGACCGCGGCACACCAAAAAACTCCCGGTCGTGTTCCCGGTGGCCTCGTCGCGCCGGGGGGCTTCGGTAGGCTGTGGCGGTGCCGCCCCCGAACCCGTCGATCTTGTTGCGATTCTCCGGCGAGCTGACGACCAAGGCGAGGGCGACGCGTCGGCGTTTCGAGCAGCGTCTGATCCACAACCTCCGCGACGCCCTGGAGCACGTGGGCGCCACCCCCTCGCTGGAGCTGAGCCGGGATCGCTACTACGTCCACAGCGACCACCCCGAGGCAGCGGAATCGCTCTCGCGGGTGTTCGGACTGCAGTCGGTCGCGTGCATCGCCACGTCTCCGGCCGAACATCTCGAGCAGGTGGTCGCCGAGGGGGTCCGCCGCCATCGCGGGTCGGTGACGGGAAGACGCTTCGCCGTACGCGCCCGCCGGGTCGGCGGGCGCGACCGCACCCCGGTCGGCGGGGGTGAGGTCGCCGTCGCGCTCGGCGAGGCGCTGCGCCCGGTGTCGGCGGGGGTCGATCTGGGATCGCCCGAGGTCGAGGTGCGGGTCGAACTCCACGGCACGCGCGCCTTCTGGATCGAACGCGAGCTCGCGGCGCCGGGGGGGCTCCCGCTCGGCACCGAGGGTCGCGCGGTCGCTCTGATCTCGGGCGGCTTCGACTCGGCGGTCGCCGCCTGGCAGCTGATGCGCCGCGGTGTACAGCTCGACTACGTGTTCTGCACCCTCGGTGGCGACACCCATTTGCGCGGCGCCCTCGAGGTGACCCACGCGCTCACCGCGCGCTGGGCCCACGGCACCAGGCCGCGTTTTCACGCGGTCGACTTCGAGGCCGTCGCGGGCGAGATCCGCTCGCGGGTGAAGCCGCGGCTGTGGCAGCTCGTGTTGAAGCGCCAGATGCTGCGGTGCGCCGAGGCGATCGCCCGCGAACGCGACGCCGAGGCCATCGTCACCGGCGACGCGATCGGGCAGGTGTCGTCCCAGACCCTCACCAACCTGAGCGCGGTTTCCCGCGCGACGGAGCTCCCCGTGTTGCGACCGTTGGTCGGTTCCAACAAAGACGACATCATCCGGGCGGCGGAACGGATCGGCACCGCCGAGATCTCGGCGTCCGTCGACGAGTACTGCGCCATGGTCCCCACCCGACCGGCGACCGCGGCGCGCGCCCAGGATGTCGATGACGCCGAGGCGCGTCTCGCCGCCGGCCGCCTCGCCGAGGCGCTGGAAGCGCGGGCGGTCTTCGACCTCCGCGGACTCGACCTCTCAGCGCGCGGCGACGCGGACCTCGCCGTCGACGAGGTCTCCGAGGGGGCCACGGTGATCGACCTGCGCTCGAAGGCCGCGTTCGCCAGCTGGCACTACCCGGGCGCGCTGCGGCTCGACTTCGACCGCGCCCTGGTGGCGTACCGCTCCTTCGAGCGCGGCCGACCTTATGTGCTCTACTGCGAGATCGGGATGAAGAGCGCCCATCTCGCCGAGTGCATGCGGCGCGAGGGGTTCGACGCTGCGCACCTGGCCGGCGGGTTGCGAGCCGCGATGCACTGCGCACAGGCCCGGGGACACGGAGCGCCCGACCCGATCCTTTGATCAGACGAGGAGGCCCCACATGGGCAAGGTGTACGAAAGCATCGAGGGGCGGATCGCCTCGTTTATCGAGGCGCAGCACATGTTCTTCGTGGCCACCGCGCCGCTCGCGGAGGCGGGGCTGCTGAACCTCTCGCCCAAGGGTCTCGACACCTTCGCGATCCTCGGTCCGCGGGAGGTGGCCTACCTCGACTTCCACGGCAGCGGGATCGAGACCGTGGCCCACCTGCGCGAAAACGGCCGCATCGTGTTGATGTTCTGCGCCTTCGACGGCAGCCCCAACATCGTGCGGCTCCACGGTCGGGGCGACGCCCTCGAACCGGGGGAGCCGGGCTTCGACGAGCTCCGCGCGCACTTCCCCGCCGAGCATCAGCACGTGCGGACGCTGGTCCGGGTGAGGGTGGAGCGCATCGCCGATTCGTGTGGCTTCGCTGTGCCCCGCTACCGCTACGAGGGCGAACGCGACCAGCTCACCCGTTGGGCCGAGCGCAAGGGTGAAGACGGCGTCCGCGAGTACGCCGCGAAGATGAACCGCAAGAGTCTCGACGGACTGCCGGGGCTGCGGCGGGTCTAGCGCGTCTCGCCCTGGAGCTCGCGGCGCAACCGCCGACGCTCTTCGGGGGGGAGCGCCTGGAAGCGGCGCCAGCGTTCGCGCAGCACCTCGCGCTCGGCGGCGCTCATCGTGCCCCAGAGCTCCGCGTTGTCGGCGATGCGGTCGCGCTCCTCGGGGCTGGCGTCGAGGAGGCGATCGACCCGTTCGCGGAGCGCGCGGCGCTCTTCGGGTGGGAGCTCGCGGATCCCCTCGAGACGACGCCGCAGCGCGCGGCGCTCCTCGGGCGGGAGCTCGCGCAGTCGCTGACGCGCGTTGCGCCGCTCCTTGGGTGTCATCCCCTGCCAGCGTTCGCGCAGGTGTTTGCGCTCTTCCGGGGGAAGCCGCTCGAAGCGCTCGCGGCGCTCCCGCCGCCGCTCGCGGCGGCGTTCGAGACGCTCGCGCATCCGCTCCCGTTGCTCCGGGTCCATCCGCTGGAGGCGCCGGCGGATCTCCTCCCGGCGCTCCTCGCGGGGCATCCGCCGGAGCCGCTCGCGCATTTCGCGGCGGCGTTCGGGCGACATCGATTCGAAATCGCGCACGGCTCCGGGGCGCGGACGCGGCGCCCGGTCTCCCCGCGCCTCGCTCTCCGCGACCGGAAGCAGCAGCCAGAACGCGGCCAACGTCAGGCAGACGCCACGCCAGCTACCCACGGCGTTCTCCCGCCGCCATCTGCTCGAGGAGCTCGACGAATTCGAGCTGCTCGATGATCGCGAGGTCTTCGAGCTCGCTCGTCTCCGCGCCAAAAGCCTCGAGGCCCAGTGCGAGGAGCAGCTCCTCGTCGGTCGCCGCTGCGATCGCGTCCGGTGACGCGGGCGCCGCCCGGTCCGGAGTGGGCGGCGTCATCTCGTCGACCTGCTCGGGTGCGGGAGGCGACACTTCCGCGACGCGCTCGGATGTCGGCGGCACCTCGGCGACGCGGTGGGGCGCCGACGGCGATCCCTCGGCGATGCGCTCGGGAAGCGGTGCCTGGATGCCGTCGCGGACGGGAGCCAGCGTCTCTTCGCGCGGCGTGGGGATCGGCGGCGTCTCGGGAGAGGTGTGTCGTTCCGCGATCTCGGGACCCGGTGACCCGGCGAGCTGCCCGCGTATCAACACCGCGAGCGCCAGGGTCGCGGCGAGGGCTGCCGCGGCGTAGAGCCATCGGCGTGAGTGCGGCCGGCGGGGGGCGGCGGGGCGGCGCAACGGGAGCACCTCGGCGCCGCCGGCGTCGGAGACCAGCCGCTCGCGCATACGCTGGGCGAGCTCTGGGGAGATCGGAGCGGGCGGAATCGCGCGGAGAGCGCTGTCGACGCTCTCGAGCTGCTCGAGGGCCCGGGCGTACTCCGGGTCCCGGGCGGCGCGGGCGCGCACCCGCGTCGCCGCAGCCTCGTCGAGCTCTCCGTCGAGGTAGGCCGAGAGGTCGGCGCGGTCTTCGGGGCTCACGCTCATCCCTCTGCGCCACTCTGAGTCCGCGAAGCCAACGCCCCCCGCGCGCGGTGGACCAACGACTTCACCGACGCGACCGACACTTCGAGGGCCTCGGCGATCTCGGCGTAGGGCAACCCCTCGACCGAGGCCAGCCAGAGCGCCGCTCGTTGGCGTTCGGGGAGCGCCCGCAGAGCGCGCTCCACCTGGGCGCCGCGTCGGCGGGCGTCGACCACCTCGTCGACGGCGGGCTGCGACGCGGCGCGGTCCACGACGGTGTACTCCGCATCCGCCGGCTCGGCGTCGAGACTGCGGTGCCCGGGACGGCGGAGCTCGTTCAACGCGATCCGAGTGGCGATCGTAAAGAGCCAGGTCGAGAAGCGCGCGCGCGCCTCATAGCGCTCCCGCGCGCGGTACACCCGCAGGAAGGTCTCCTGCATCAATTCCTCCGCCTGGGCCCGACTCTTCACCATGCGCTCCAGATAGCGAAGCAGAGCCCCGGCCCAGCGCTCGAAGAGCGTCTCGAACGCCCGTTCGTCCCCCGCGCGCAGCGCGAGCATGAGCCGGACGTCGTCGTCCTCCGTCTCGAGACGAGGGTCTGCCACCCCTCTTGAACCCGCCGCGCTTCGAATGGTTGCGCTCCTCCGCAGGTCCCACCCCGCGTGCACACGCCGCGTACGCCGCACACTCCGAGCGCGCCGCAGCTTGGACGCATCCCGCAGGCAGGGGATCGGCTTCTCGCCGAGCGAGCTGAATCCCCCGGGGAGAGCGCCGGTTCCAGTCGGTGAGCTCAGCGCGTTCGCCCGAGCCGATCGCGCAGGGCCGCGCTCATCTGATCGAGCTGTTCCTGGAGCGGCTGGCGGATCGCCAGCTCGGGAACCAGGGTCTTGGTGCGCCCCTCGAGCTCGAGGGTGACTGTGGTGTTTCGGCCACTTTCTTCGAGCACCACGCTTCCGGTGAGCTCCCGCCAGACGCGGCCGTCGCACACTTTCTGGAAGTGGAGGTCGCCGTTGGTGGCGGTGTCGAAATGAAAGGTCGCGACCCCCGCTTTCCCCAGCAGCTGGTAGCGGCTCTCGACGGTGCGGCGGTCGCCGCGACGCTCGACGATCCGGGTGTCGGTCTCCGGAAAGAGCTCGACGAGGATGGCGTCGGCCGCCAGGGCTTCGGCGGCTTGTTCACGGCTGCACTCGACGTGGAACACGCGTTCTAGCTGCATCGTCCTCCTCTCGAGGCGCGGCGCGGTGTCTGCCGCGTCGGGCGGGACTTCAGTGGATCTCCACCCAGAAGGGCGCTACCAGCGCCGGACCGGGTGCGGCGGCCGCCTCGAGCCAGCCCCGCAGACGGCGCAGCGGCCGGAGTGCAGCCTCGGGGAGCTCCGGGAAGGGCGCGGCGCGCACACCCCACGCGCGGATCTGGTCGGCCACGCGCATCCCCAACGCCTCCCGGATCTGGTCGGCCAGCGCTTGGGGCGGGGGGTAGAGCAGCAGAACGGCGTCGCTCTCCGCCCCGAGACCGGCGCGGAGCTTGGCGTCGTCGAGGGCCGCCCGGAGCCCACCGACTCCGTCCACGAGCCCTCGCTCGGCAGCTTGTGCCCCCGTCCAGACCCGGCCACTCGCCACCTTCTCGATCTCGACGCGCTCGGCGTCGCGGCCCGCTGCCACCCGGTCCAGAAAACGGCTGTAGACCGCGGCGATGTCGGCGGCGAGCCAGGCGTGGGTGTCGGGATTGAGCGGGCGACTGACGGCCAGGATCCCCGCGTGGGGGGCGCGCGAGCTCGACTCCGCGTGGACACCGAGACGATCGAAGACATCGCCCAACGAGGGGCGCACCGCGAACACACCGATCGACCCCGTGATGCTCCCCGGACTCGCAAAGATCGCGTCGGCCGCCGACGCCAGGTAGTAGCCCCCCGAGGCGGCGTAGTCGGAGAACGAGGCCACCACCGGCTTCTTCTCCGTCGCGCGGCGCACGGCGCGCCAGATGAGCTCGCTCGGGCCCGGTGCACCCCCGGGACTGTCGACGCGCAACACGATGGCGCGGATCTCCTCGTCGGCGGCGGCCTTCTCGATCGCCTCGACGACGGTGTCGGCGGCGACGATCGGGTCTCCGGAGCGCGTGCTGCGGCCGCTCCCCGACACGATCGCCCCGCTCGCGTAGACCAGCGCGAGCTTCGCCTGCGGGTCGAAGCCGACGTCTTCGGCTTTCACCGCGGCGTAGGTCTGCGCGGTCACCCGCGGCGGGTCGCCCAGGATCTCGAAGAGCTCCGCCTCGGTGGCGATGCCGTCGATCGCGCCCAGACCTTCGAGCACCACCGGCTCCGAGGGCGCAGCGGCGAGGATCGTCTCGAGGTCGGCGCGGGCGAGCGAACGGCTCCCGGCGATGTCGTCGAGAAACTGGTCGTTGATCGAGTCGAGCAACGACTCCGCCTGCTCGCGGTACGCCTCGGTCATCGCCTCGCCGGCTAGGTTCTCCACGGCGCTCTTGAAACGACCCGCCTGGAACACCTCGAGCTCGACCCCGAGCTTCTTCCACATTCCACCGAGGAAGTAGTGCTCCTGGGCGAGGCCCAGCAACGGCGCGCCGCTGCCGGGGGTCAGATAGACGGCGTCCGCAGCCGACGCGACGTAGTAGGCGAGGTTGCCGCCGAAACCGGGGACCTCGACGTGGGCGACCGGGTGACGCCCGGCCTCCGAGAGCGCGCGGATCTGGGCGCGGAGCTCCTGCGCCTTGGCCCACCCGATCTGCAGGTCGCGCACCCGGAGCACCACGTGGGCGATGCGGGGATCGCGTTCGGCTTTGCGCAGCTCGGACAGCGCGGAGAGCAGAGAGGGTTCCCGGAACCCGAGCAGCTGGGCGGGGAGCGAGGCCGTCGCGGTCTCCTGGAAGGCGCCGCGGAGGGTCACGACCAGCGCGCCGCCCTCGGGCACGTCGGGCTGCCCGAGCACCCGCAGCGTCGCCACGAGGGCGAGGACGACCGCCAGCACGATCAGCAGCACCCGAACCCGTTTCACAGTCGTCCCCCTACTCGATGCGATCGCCGAGGCGATCGACGCGACGTGTGCGCAATGAGTGCCCCTCGCGCGGGGCGACCGCAAGGGTTGCCGCGGGCGGACGCTGCGGTTGACAGCGCGGGCACCAGTAGGTGACGCGAGCCGCGTCGCCGACGCGTTCGACGCCGATGGCGGACCCGCACCGGAGACAAGGGCGGCCGCCGCGGTCGTAGACCCAGAAGCGGGGACCGCGGCTCCGCGGATCCCCGACGCCGCGGGTGCGTCGCCGCCCGGGCCCGAGATTGGCCGCGAGCAGCTCTGCGCCGTGGCGGAAGAGGCTCGCGATCTCGTCGTCCGAGAGGCCGGAGACCGGCGCGCGCGGGTGGGTCCCGTGCAGGAAGAGCAGCTCGTTCTTGTAGACGTTGCCGAGCCCACAGGCCACGCGCTGGTCGAGCAGGAGCTCCGCCACCAGGGTGGCGCGCGAGCGCCGCGCGCGCCGCGACACGACCTCGAAGGGCACCGGGGGCATCAACAGGTCCGGCCCCAGACGGCGGAGCTCTGGATGGAGGCGCAGCGCTCGACGCGGCAGGAGCTCGCAACGCGCCGGCCGTGTACAGCGCCAGGGTGCTCCACCGCCGGCGACCGCGATCTCCACCGCCGGCACTTCGCGCTGTCGCCACGGCGCACCCGTTCCGGCGCGGTGCCAGCGACCCGGCATCCCGAGGTGGGTGTGCAGCACCCACTCGTCGCCGTCCGTGGCGAAGCCCACCAACAGGTGCTTGCCCAGCGCGCTCACCTCGCGCACCCGCGCACCGCGAAGCAGTGCGACCTCCCCGTGCTCGCGCATCCACAGCCGCTCGACCCGCGCGTCGACCCAGAGCGGGGCGAGCTGTCGCGCGAGACGGTGGATCGTGTCGCCCTCGGGCATCGCCCCCTCAGTGCAGCGCGGGCCGCGGGTCGCTGCGGCCGTAGCGGTCGAAGACGAGGGCCTTGTACTCGGCGCGGAACCCCGCCGCGAGAAACACGTCGCGGTGGGGAGACGCGTCGGCCGGGAGGTCGTCGACCCACTCGACGCGCAGCGATCGGCCGGAGCGCGCCTTCGGGCCGACGAAGCGGGCGCCCAGGCTCGCCGCCGCCCGCGCGAGGATCTCGCGATGGGGCTCGCCCTCGTCGAGGGCGAAGCGCAGCACCCGACTGCCGCCGCGGTCGACGAAGAGCACGGCGCGGCCGTCGACGAGCACCACCGAAGACCCCACCGCGCGGCGGGGCTTGCCGGCATCGCTACACGTCGGGGGCCACGGGAGCAGGGCGCCGTAGGGCTGGGCGGGGTCGACGCTGGCGAGGAGCAGCGGCTCTTCGGGGTCGGCGTTGCGC
>CAJHXS010000224.1_pt1 | contig 13052 bp, 10 predicted proteins | sample 9198591 | NCBI WGS metagenome assembly CAJHXS01 (sample SAMEA7708347, study PRJEB35096) | sediment metagenome | biome: marine neritic benthic zone biome [ENVO:01000025]; feature: sediment [ENVO:00002007]; material: shallow marine sediment [ENVO:03000034] sea grass bed [ENVO_01000059] ... | reverse complement strand
TTGTGCGACTGGTAATCGAAGTCGACGCCGTCGAACTCGGTGTCGAGGGCCGACATGTAGCTGTAGGTGAGCGTGGTGGCCCACTGCGAGCTAAGCGCGTAGGACATCCCGGTGAGGCCCTGGTAGGTCATCGCGACGTCGCCCTGGTGGCCGAGCCCCGAGTCGGCCTCGAAGTAGCCGACCCCGATGCCACCGCCCACGAAGGGGGTAATCCGCGACCACGTCAGGCCGTCGAGACCCAGCCGGTCGAGGTGGATGTCGTAGTAGACGTTGGCCATCGCGGTGGTGGCCCAGATGTCGCCGTCGAGGCTGGCGCTGCCAAAGCCGTCGATCTCGACCTCGTCGAAGTCGTTCTTCCGAAAGTTGAAGGCGAGCTCGCCGCGCCAACCGCTCATGTGGGCGTAGCCGGTGTTGACCTCGACCATCCAGCCGGTGTCGAGGGAGATCGTGGTGTCGAGACCGAGGAGGTCTTCCTCCGAGTCCATCGCGAACACCGAGCCGCCGCGCACCTCGCCGTACCAGGCGTTGTCGCTGTCGCGCTCGGCCAGGGCCGGCGCGCTGAAGAGCGCGATCGCGACCAATCCCATAAGGAAACGGGCCATTGGGGTCCCTCCAGATTGCAAGATCCCCGGCCTATCGGGTGCCGCCGGCGCCGACTTGACGTACAGATCGCGACAGATCTCTTCCCTCGTGTGGCCGACGGACGGGGTCGCAGCACTACAAGTCGGACGTGAGGCTCCACACCGAGAGGCAAGTTCGGCGGCAACTTGTTGATATGGCTTGATTCTCTTGTTTTCGGGGTCGCCTGTGTCTTGCGCGGCCCAGCCCCCCTCGATACACCGCAGGGCAGCTCGTCTATGAGGAAACACTATGTCCATGACCGACACCGACCTGACCCTGCGCCATCCCGAGCTCGGGACCGGCCCGGTCTCGACCGACGTCTACTGGAAGCCCGAGTTCTACGAGCGCGAGCTCCGAGCGATCTTCCGCCAGGGCTGGCTCTGCATCGGCCGCGAAGAACGCGTCCCCAACCCGGGCGACTTCTTCACCATGGAACTCCCCACCTTCAGCCTCGGGGTCATCGTGGCCCGGGGCAAGGACGGCGTGGTGCGCGCCTTCCACAACGTCTGCCAACACCGGGGCGCCGGCGTAGAGCTGCGCGAGACCGGCACTTGCAAGGTCTTCACCTGCCCCTTCCACGGCTGGTCCTACAACCTGGAGGGCGAGCTCCAGGGTGTCCCCGACCAAAAGGCCTTCTACGACCTCCGGCGCGAGAAGAAGGGGCTACCCGCCCTCGCCTGTGACACCTGGGAAGGCTTCGTCTTTGTGAACCTCAACCCCGAGCCCGCGCAGGGCCTGCGCGAGTACCTGGGCGAATTCGGCGCCGGGCTCGAGGGCTTCGGGCCCTTCCACCGCGCCACCACCGAGTTCGAGTACACCGCGCGTATCCAGGTGAACTGGAAGCTCATGCTCGACTCGTTCACCGAGATCTACCACGTGCCGGTACTGCACAAACGCTCGGTGGCGGCCTCGATCTGCGGGCCCAACAACCCCTACGGGCGCGTGGTCGACGTCGTGCCGCGCTACCCGCACCGCATGGCGACCCTCTCGGGCAACCCGGAGTACCAGCCCTTTCCCGTGCAGGGGCTGGCGTACGGGCTGGCGGCCGGGCCCTCGGTGACGAGCGGCGGCTCCGGGTCGGTGGAGGATCTCCCCGCCGGCGTGAACCCGACCGGCGATCCGCTCTGGACCCTCGACCTCAATGTGTTCTTCCCGAACCTGATCGTGATCGTCGGCCCCGGCATGTACTTCACCCATACCATGTGGCCGATCCACGCGGGCGAGACGATCTGGCAGATGCACGGCCACCTGCCGCCGGCGACCAACGCGGCGCAACGCTTCGCCCAGGAGAACGCGATGGTGGAGCTGCGCGACGCGGTGATGGAGGACGTCAACACCCTCGAACGTATCCAGAACGCGATCTCGCAGGGGCTCTGTGACGAGTTCGTCTTCCACGACCACGAACTCACGCTCCGCTACCAGCACTACACGGTGCTGAAGTGGGTGGAGGACTTCGAAAAGACGATGAGCGCGGGGCGCTAGGCCCCGCGCTCATCTGTTGTGTGCCTGCGGCCTGCGAGTGCCGTGGGGCGATCTCATCCCGAGTGGACTTCGCTCGCCGCTCGGTGGGGTCCGGAGGCGATCCCGTCCTTAGAGGACTTCGCTCGCCTTCGGCTCGCTGCGCGCACCCGCTACGCGGGTGCTTGCTATCCCTCCAGCTGCTTCAAGAAGGAGCGGAGGTCGTTGTTGAAGTCGATCGGGCTCTCCTGCTGGTAGAAGTGGCCGGTGTCGGGCACGACCTTCAGGGTGGCGTTTGGGATGTTGTCGGCGAGCACCTGGTTCACCTCGACGGTGGTGGCCTGGTCTTCTTCGCCGGCGATCACGAGGGTCGGCGCCTGGATGTCCTTCAGCTGGTCGGTGATGTTCCAGGCGAATACACCGGCGGGGTCGCCGGCGTTGGCGAGGAACACCTCGTGGCTGAAGTTGCCCTCGACGCGGTAGACGTCGGCGGCGTAGTTCACCACCCACGGCTTCTCGCGCTTGGTCTTCGCCGAAGTCGCGCCCTCGAGGAGCCCGTCGAAGGCCGCTTCGAAGTTGGTGGCGAAGGCCTCCCCCGCTTCCGGCGGGAGCCCGGCGGCGAGGTTGGTGCCGCTGCTGAGGATCAGGTTGCCGATCACGCGCTCCGGGGCGTCGAGATTCAGCTGCATGGCGATCATGCCGCCGATCGAGTTGCCGACCAGCACGGCCTTGTCGACGCCGGCGTCGTCGAGGATCGCCACGACGTCGGCCGCCATCTCGGGAATGGCGTAGCCCGAGGCGGGCTTGTCGCTCTGACCGTGGCCGCGGTGGTCGACCACGATCACCTTGTGGTCGCGGGCGAACGTGAAGATCTGGTTCGACCAGATGTAGCGGTTGGTGGTGAAGGGGTGGAGGAACACCACGGGCGTGCCCTGCCCGAAGCTTTCATAGAAGACCTTGACGCCGTTTCGTTCGATATGCGGCATGGAGGGTTGGCTCCCGTTTTGTCTATTGATGGTGGATTGGAGGAAACGAAAGGGTTGCGAACGCCGCCCGTTATAGCACGGGGGCCGGTTCAGTTGGTGAGCCGAAACACCGGCAGCGAGGCTTCGCCGTCGAGGTCTTCGAACCCCACCTGGACCGCGGCGCCCACCCGCACGGCCTCGGGCTCGCAGTCGACCACGTGGCTCATCATCTGTGGCCCCTCGGCCAGTCGGACGATCGCCACGACGTAAGGCACCCGCTCGGCAAAGGCCGGGGTAATCGCCCGTCGCACCACGGTGTAGGCCGCCACTTCGCCGGCGCCGGAGGCCGGGGCCCATTCCAGGGTGTCGGCGCCACAGCCCGAGCACAGGGTGCGGGGATAGAACTGGCTGCCTCCGCACGATGTGCAGCGCTGCAGCAAGAGCTGGCCCCGGCGACAGCCCTCCCAGTAGGGCTCGGTCACCGCGGTCGCGACGGGGATCGGACGGCCGGTGGCGTCGCTCATCGGGTGGCCTCGCTGCCGAGGATCACGGTGCCGTGGCTCGAGAGGATGCCCCCCTGCATGTGCACCAGCGCGACCTCGGCGTCCGCCACCTGGCGCTCGCCGCAGACGCCGCGCAGTTGTCGCACCGCCTCGGTGGCGTGGAACATCGACCCGGGGTTGCCGGGGTGGGCGTAGGAGAGGAGCCCGCCGTGGGTGTTCACCGGGAGCGACCCGCCCAGGTCGATCTCCCCCGCCTCGACGAAGGCGCCCGCCTCCCCCCGTTTGCAGAAGCCCAGGTCCTCGAGCTCGATCAGTACGACGGGGGTGAAGCAGTCGTAGATCCCCGCCACGTCGATGGCGTCGGGGCCGAGCCCCGCCATCTCGAAGGCCTGGCGCCCCGACTCCTGGGCGGCGCTCTCGGTGAACGAGTGCGCCTGGCTCAGGTGCTCGTGGGAGTGCCCTTCGCCGTAGCCCAGGACGTAGGCGGGCGGCTGTGGAAAGTCGCGCGCGCGCTCGGCGCTGCAGAGCACGAGCGCTGCACCACCGTCGGACACGAGCGAGCAGTCGAGGAGGTGGAGCGGGTCGGCGATGAGCCGCGAGTTCATCACGTCGTCCACCGTGATGGGTTGGCGCATCTGGGCACCGGGGTGCATCGAGGCGTGGTGCCGCGCCGACACCGCGACCCGGGCGAGCTGCTCGGAGGTGACGCCGTAGTGGGCCATGTAGGCGCTCGCGAAGAGTGCGTACATCGCCGGGATCGGCGCGCCGTAGGGCTGCTCGAACTGCGGGTGCCCCGCGGCCGCCATGAGGCTCAGCGCCTGGTCGCGGGAGAGCCCCGTCGCCATGTTCTCCGCTTTGGCGATGACGACGGTGTCGCAGCGGCCCGTCGCGATGGTCGCGGCGGCGAGGGCGATGGTGTTCACCGTGGTGCCGCCACCGGTGTTCACCGTGAGACACATCTTGGGAAAGATCTGCAGGTACTCGGCGATCATCTCGGCGTGGTAGACGTAGGGGGACACCATCGAGTTGCAGGTGATCAGGCCGTCGATGTCCCCCGCTGCGAGCCCCGTATCGGCGAGCACCCGCTGGATTGCGTCGACACAGAGCTCGGCGGACCCGACGCCCGGGACGCGCCCCACCTCGGTGTCCGCCACGCCCACCACGGCGGCGGCGCCGCGCATCGCGTTTCCGTTGCTCACCATTCGAGGTCCTCCGCCGCGGCTTCGCCGAGGGCGGCCACCGCGTCTTCGAGCTGACCGTCGCACAGATAGGGGGCGGGGCCCAACCGCAACGTGTCGCCGCGGGTGTCGGCGCGCACGCTCCGGGCGCGGAGCGCGGCGCAAAGTAGACGCGCCCGCGGGCTGCGCAAGGTGAGGAAACCGCCCAGCTCGTGGAGCGGTCGGCCTCGCTCGCGATCGACGCGCTTGGGGTCGACGCCGAGGGCGTCGAAGCCGTCGGCGAGCAGGCCGACTTGGTGCTGGCTCACGGCGCGGAGCAGTGGCGGCTCGAGCCCCTGCTCGTCGAAAAAGTCGAAGACCGCCGCCGCGCGGTAGTGGCTGGTGGGGTCGTAGGTCGCACCCGCGAAGCGCGCCGCCCCGTCGCCGTAGACCACGGCGCCGCGGTGCCCCACCTCTTCGAGCGCCGAGAACTCGCTGTACCAGCCCGTGAGCACCGGCCGCAGCCGGCAATCGGGAGGCACCCGCAGGAAACAGTCGCCCTCTCCGAGCTGGAGGTACTTGTAGCCACCGCCCACGACGAAGGCGCGCTCGAACCCCTCCCGCACCGAGAACGGGACGGCGCCCAGGTGGTGGTAGACATCGAGGAGGAGCTCCGCCCCCTCTCGCTGGCAGACCTCGGCCAGACCGGCCAAGCCGGGCACGAGATGGCCGTTCTGGAAGAGCACGGTCGAGACCAGCACCGCGGCGCAGCGCGTATCCACCGATGCCGCGAGCCGATCGGCCAGGGTGTCGGTGGGCGCCGACGCTACCGCGACGACCTCGAGACCCGCTTCGCCCAGCCGGTCGAGCTGGCGGCGGATCGTGTGGAACTCGCCGTCCGTCGTAACCAACCGCGGACGCCGGCCCAAGGGCAGGGCCGACAGGAAGCGGGTCACCAGCTCGTGGGTGTTCTGTCCGAGGGCGATCTCGGCGTCGGGCTCCCCCAGGAGCGCGGCGAAGCCGCGGCCCACCCGCGCCGCCAACTCGAAGGCGCGCTCCCACTTCTCGTCGACGAGCTCGGCGGCGTCGAGCCAGGCGCGCTGTTGGCCCTCGAAGCCGACGTCGGGCCAGGCCTGGTGCGAGTGCCCGGTGAGGAGGAGTCGCTCGCCGACGCGAAAGCGGGTGTAGTGCGGGGCCAGGGCGTTGGGCCGGCGGCGCAGGGCGTCGAGTGTCGGCACGGCTCCCGTCCTAGAGCTCGGTGCGGATCGCCCACAGGTCGGGGAAGGCGGGCCGGAAGAGGGTGGTCATCAGGTAGTCGACCCCCGACGAGCCGGTGCCGGCGCGGGTGCCGATGGTGCGCTGCACCATCTTCACGTGGCGGTAGCGCCACTCCTGGAGCCCTTCGTCGAGGTCGACCAAACGTTCGCAGAGCTCGAGGGTGGTCGGTTCGTGGCGGTAGATCTCGATCAACGCGCGTTGGGTGGCCGGGGACGGGGCGGGCGTCGCCGGGGCGGCGCCGTCGGGGTCGGGGAGCACCGAGTGGCCGCCCCGGGCCAGATAACGGAGAAAGGTGGTCCAGAGCGGGGGCTGCGCGAAGCGCCGGGCCAGCCGCTCGCGTTCCATCGTGCCCTCGGGGTAGCGCTCGAGGGCCTCGGGACGGCGGAAGCCCAGCACGCACTCGAGCTCGCGAAACTGGAACGACTGGAGCCCGCTCCCCGACTCGAGACGGTCGCGGAACGACAGGAAGTCGAGGGGGGTCATCGTCTCGAGCACGTCGAGCTGCGCCACCAGCACCTTCAGGATGGTGAGGATGCGTTTCAACGTGTGGGAGGCCACCGCGGTCTCGTCGGCGTCGAGACGCGCCGCCAGATAGTCGAACTCGTGGAGCAGCTCTTTGAACCAGAGCTCGTAGACCTGGTGGACGATGATGAAGAGGGTCTCGTCGTGCTCTGGCCCGTCGGATTGCGGGCGTTGCAGCGATAAGAGCGCTTCGAGCTCGAGATAGCTCGAATAGGACCGCGTCACCCCGCGCTCCCCGGCACCGTGACGCTCCGGCCGTCGTTCGCCCTCGCGGGTCTCAGCGGGACGCCCCCCGTGTCTTGCACGCTCCCAGGATACCAGCGCCGCGCGGGGCCGCGGGCGCCGACCCAGGTGCGCGGCCTGTACGCGGCGCTAGGGTGCGGGCGATGCCGAGGCGGTCGGGGGAACGGGCCTTTTGTGGAGCGGGGCGCGGGCGCTTGGGGGTCGCGCTCCTCGCGGTGGTCCTCGGGGTTGCGCCCACGCCGGGCGCCGCCGCCGAGCGGCTCCCCGCCGCGGCCTCCGAGGACGCCCCGCTCGTCGCCGTGGGCGAGGTCGCGGCGGACCGGGCCGTCGTCTGGGCGCGGGCGCCCGGGGCAGAGACCGCCGAGGTCGTCCTGCGCGCCGGGAACACCGCGATCACCACCGCAGCGAGGATCGCGCCCGAGCGCGACCACACCGCCCACCTGGTCGTCGAGGGCCTCTCCCCGGCGACCCGCTACCGCTACCGCGCGACACTGCGACCCGGGGGCCACACGCTCGAGGGTCACTTCGCCACCGCGCCCGCCGACGACGCCGCGGCGCCGCTGCGCTTCGCCTTTGGCGGCGACGTCGGGGGGCAGAACGTGTGTCGCGACCTCCGGGAGGGGATGCCGGTCTTTCGCGGGCTCTCCCCGAAGCGTCTCGACTTCTTTCTCGGTCTGGGAGACATGATCTACGCCGACGGGGTGTGCGAGAGCCGCGGTCACTACGGCAACACCCAGGTGCCCGGCGGCTTTGGCCCCGCCTCCGACGCCGAGGGCTTCCGCGCGCACTGGCGCTACAACCGCGCGGATGCCGGGGTGCGCGCGCTGCTACGCGCGACCCCCTACTACGCCGTGTGGGACGACCACGAGGTCGTGAACGACTTCGGCCCGCACCACCAGCGCGGCGCCCACGCTCCAGAGGTCCCCCTGCTGTCGCTCGGGCTTCAGGCCTTTCTCGACCACAACCCCCTCGCCCCGCCCGACGACGCGCCGACCCGTCTCTACCGGCGGGTGCGCTGGGGGCGGCACGCCGAGCTCTTTCTCCTCGACAACCGTCAGTACCGCGACGCGAACTCCACCGAAGACCGCGGCGACACCGCCAAGACCCAGCTCGGACACGAGCAACGCGACTGGCTCCGCCGCGGGATCGCCGAGTCCGACGCCACCTGGTTGATCGTGGTCTCGAGCGTCCCGGTCTCGATTCCCACGGGTGCGCCCGCGGCCGCCGGCCGCGACGGCTGGGCCGGGTACGACCAGCACACGGGCTTCCCCCGCGAGCTCCGCTTCATCATCGACGAGGTGCGCGAGCACCGACGTCGGCTCCTCGTCCTCACCACCGACGTCCACTTCGCGACCGCGTTTCGCTACCAGCCCTACGGCGACGAGTTCGTGTTCCACGAACTGGTGGCCGGTCCGATGAACGCGGGCATCTTTCCGAAGCGGGAGCTCGACGGCAGCCTGCGTCCCGAGCGTCTGTTCCTACACGCCCCCGAGAGCGCCGCCGCGGTGACGAGCTGGGAAGAGGCGAAGCGTTGGTTCAACACGGGCTTCGTCGAGATCGACGCCCGGGGTCACCTGCGTTTCGGGATCCGCGGCGTGGACGGGGCGGTGATCCACGAGCACGCGCTCGCCACCGGGCCCTGACCGAGGGGGTGCAAAGCCGCCCCGCCCCGGTCCGTGATAGGCTCGCCCCCTTCGGCGAAGCCAGGAGACCCGGATGAAGATCGCCTACATGCCCGACACCCACTTCGGGGTGTACAACCAGCCCGGGGTTCCCGACCCGAAGGACGTGGCCGATGCCATGGACCAGTGTCTCGAGGAGGCCCTGCGCGCCGAGCGCTCGGGATTCGACGGGATCTGGATCCCCGAACGTCATTCGCGCAGCGAGACCTACTGGCCCAACGCGACGAGTTATCTCACCGCACTCGCGGCCCGCACCACCCGGGTGCAGCTCGCGCCGACCGTGATGATGCCCACGTTCCACCACCCGGTGCACCTGGCCGAGCAGCTCGCGGCGATCGACAACCTCTCGCGCGGTCGCCTCATCTTTGGCGCCGGGGTCGGCTACCACGAGGACTACTTCCGCCACTTCGGGGTGCCCTTCGAGGGGCGCGGGCGCCGCTTCGAGGAGGCGATGGAGGTGATCGAGGGCTGCTGGACGCAGGAGGAGTTCTCCTACGACGGAGAGTTCTTCCGGTACGACCGCGTGCGGATGACGCCCAAGCCCTACCAGCGGCCGCGGCCGCCGGTGTGGATCGGCGCCTTCGCGCCCGTGGCCCTCGAGCGCGCCGCCGACTGGGACGGCTGGGTCACCTGGTTCCCCGACAAGCCCGAAGCGCTGCGCCCGCTGGTCGACGAGATGCGCGAGAAGGCCGACAAGAAGGGCCGCAAGGACTGGCAGGTGGGGATCGCCCTCGAGGGCTGGCTCAGCGACGAGCCGGGGCTGCGCGAAAAGCACGCCTACCGCTGGGTGAACGAGGTGAACTTCTACGGCGAACGCGGGCTCTCGCCGGACATCGACGAGGTGATGGCGCGCAACGCGGCGCTGGTCGACCAGATGGAGGAGTCCTTCCTGTGTCTGGGCAACCAGCAGAAGTGGCTCGACCGCCTCGGCGCCTACAAAGAGATCGTCGGGCCGGACTGGATCTGTCTGCACATCCGGACGCCGCGGGCGCCCGAGGGCTACTACCCCTCGAAGGCCGAGTGTCTCGAGGTGATCGAAGGGCTGGGGGAGGTGATCGATGGTGTCTGAGCCCCTCGAGCCGATCCTCGCCGGCACGACCGTCCTCGACTTCACCCAGTATCTGGCGGGGCCGACCGCGACCCGGCTGATGGCCGAGCTCGGCGCCGACGTCATCAAGGTGGAGCAGGCCCAGACCGGCGACCCCTCCCGAGCGATCCCCTTTGTGAAGGACGGCCGCAGCGTCTACTTCATCCAGCAGAACCGCGGGAAGAAGAGCCTCTGCGTCGACTTCAAGTCCGGCGAGGGGGTCGAGCTGCTCCGGGAGCTGATCCCCAAGGTCGACGTGGTGATCGAGAACTACGGCCCCGGGGTGCTCGAGAAGCGGGGGCTCGACTACGCGTCGCTGCGCGAGCTGAACCCCTCCATCATCGGCTGTTCGGTGTCGATCTTCGGCCGGGAGGGGCCGCTCTCCCATCTCACGGGCTACGACTACATCGGGCAGGCCTACTCGGGGATCATGCACATGACCGGCGACCCCGACGGCCCGCCGCGTTTCGTGGGCGTCGCGATCGCCGACGGCATCGCCGGGGTGAACGCATTCGCGGGGCTCGGCTACGCGCTGCTCCACCGCGAGCGCACCGGCCGCGGTCAGTTTCTCGACATCTCGATGGTCGACGCCCTCTACCACATGCACTCCGTCGACGTGCAGATGTACGCGGCGAGCGGTGGGCAGTACAAGCCGATGCGTTTCGGCATCCACCACCACCTCTCGTGCCCCCAGGGCGTGTTCCGCGCCAAGGAGGGCTATATCGTCATCCTGGCCCTCGACCGCCAGTGGCCGGGGGTGGCCGAGGCACTGGGCAAGCCCGAGTGGGCCGACGACCCGCGCTACGCCACCTTCGACGCGCGGCGCGAGTGCAAGGACGAGCTGATCGCTTTCATCGAAGCGTGGCTGCAGTCGTTCCCCAGCGACCGGGCGGCCCTCGACGTGCTGGCGAAGCACCGGGTGCCCGCGGCGCCGGTGCTCTCCGTGGAGGAGACCGTCGACCACCCCCACTTCGTCGCGCGCCAGATGATCCGCCGGGTGCCCGACCCGGTGATCGGCGATGTGACGATCCCCGGCTTCCCCTTCAAGTTCTCCGACTTCCCCGACCTGCTCCCCCTCGAGGCGCCCACCCTCGGCCAGCACAATGGAGACGTGCTGGGGCGTCTGCTCGGCCGATCCGCCGACAGTGTGCGGGCCCTCGAGCGCCGGGGCGTGATCCACAGCGACGCCACCTAGGACCCACCCACTTGAAGTTCCACGTCATCTGTTACTGCACGATGGGGACCCGCGCCGAGATCGAGGGCGGGATGGTCGGGAAACGCGGCGACCACTATCAGCGTATGCTGCGTGATCTGCGCGACTACGTACAGGTCTGCGAGGAGGCGGGCTTCGAGGGCTTCGGGCACCCGGAGCACCACCTGCAGATCGAGGGGATGGAGGCGACGGGGAGCCCGGGCATCCTCAGCATGTTCATCGGGCAGCACACGAAGCGGATGAAGGTCGACATCCTGGGCTACGTGCTCAACACCCACAACCCGCTTCGCGTCGCCGAAGACGTCGCGATGATGGACCACATGCTCGAGGGCCGGCTCAACGTCGCCTTCGTGCGCGGCTACCAGGCGCGCTGGGTCCAGAACTACGCGACGCTCCCGGGGGTCGGGGCCGTCGGCCACTGGAACAAGAAGGAGGAGAGCGATCTCTTGAACCGCCGCGCCTTCGAGGAAGGCGTCGCGGTCATCAAAAAGGCCTGGACCGAGGACACCTTCTCGCACCGGGGCGAGTTCTGGACGTTTCCGCCGGTGGACGCGGTCAACCCGCACCCGATGGAGGCCTACACCCGCTACGGCGAGGGCGTCAACGACGACATGCGCATCGAGCGCATCGGCATCGCGCCGCGCCCCTATCAGGACCCGCACCCGCCGCTCTACGCCGGCTTCACCCACAACACCGAGTCGATCCGCTATTGGGCCCGCGAGGGCGGCAAGCCCATCATCATCCTGCTCGACGAGGGGCTCTGCGGCCGGCTTCAGGAGATCTATCGTGAGGAGGCCGAGGGGGCGGGGCGCAGCGTGAAGCCCGGTACCGAGCTCGCGCTGGGCGGCCAGCTCATTCTCACCGAGAACCCGAGCGAGGTGCCCGACATCCTCGGAGACACCGACTGGTTCTGGAACACCTGGGGGGTGCCGTTTGGTCTGGGCACTCCGGAGCAGCTCGTCGGCCACCCCGACGACGTCTCGCGCACGATCGAGAAGGCGGCGCGGATCGGCACCGACGAGATGTTCTTTCTGATCGGCGACGGGCTCTTCCCCCGCGACACGATCCTGCGCACCCTCGAGCTCTTCGCCGAGAAGGTGATGCCCCGCTTCCAGTAGATCGCGCGGGCCAACCGGCGACCGGCGATCCGGGTCTAGACGATGTCGAAGTCGTCGGGGTCGGGGGCGCGGGTGAGCGCCCAGTAGTCGACGAGCCGCCACGGCGACACGCTCGTCACGCGGCCCTTGTCGTTCTTGTACCAGCTGTGCACGCCGTCGTGGGCCCACACCAGGTCGGCGTGGAGACGATCGACCTCTTCGTTGTAGCGGTCGTGGGCATCCTGCTTGCACTCGATCTGGGTGTGGTCGCCCTCGATCATGTGTCGGAGACAACCGAGGATGTACCGCACCTGACACTCGGAGTGGAAGATGATGCTCCCGCCGTGGGCCAGGTTGGTGTTGGGGCCGTAGAGCACGAAGAGGTTGGGGAAATCGGGGACGGTGAGCCCGAGATAGGCCCTGGGGTCTTCGCCCCAGTGCTCCGAGAGCGCCACACCGCGTTTGCCCACGATCTCCATCGGCCACAGATAGCGGTGGGTGTGGAAGCCCGTCGCGTAGACGATGGCGTCCACCTCGTGGACCTCGCCGTCTTCCGTCACCACGGCGTCCTCGGTGATCTCGCGGATGCCCTCGGTGACCAGGTCGACGTTGTCGCGGGTGAGGGTCTTGAACCAGTGGTTGTCGAGGAGCATGCGCTTGCCAAAGGGCGGGTAGCTCGGGATCACCTTGGCGAGGAGCTCCGGGTCGTCGCCGACCTCCTCGCGGATATGGGCCGTCAGGAGCTCGCGCATCGCGTCGGAGAGCTCGTTCATCGCGCGCTCGGGGTGCTCCCAGTTCGGGTCGCGCTTCATCGCCGGGTGGCTCTTGTCGGAGAAGTTCCAGAAGAGGTTGAAGCGATACCATCCGGCGTAGAAGGGCAGGTGTTTGAGCAGCCACTTCTTGCCGTCGCTCACCGTGCGGTGGTAGTCGGCGACGTGGAAGGCCCACTGGGGCGAGCGCTGGAAGATCACCACCCGCTCGGCCTTCTCCGCCACGGGGGGCACGAACTGCATGGCGCTGGCGCCGGTGCCGATCACTGCGACGCGTTTGCCCTGGAGGTCGTGCTGGTGCTCCCACTCGGCGGAGTGGAACTGGGGCCCCGCGAAGCGGTCGGCGCCCGGGATCTCGGGGCGTTTGGGGCGGTTCAGCTGCCCGGTGCCGCTCACCAGGAAGCGCGGCGACAACGTCTCCTCGCGGCCCTCGCGGTCGCGCACCCGGACGCGCCA
>CAJHXS010000059.1_pt1 | contig 13230 bp, 15 predicted proteins | sample 9198591 | NCBI WGS metagenome assembly CAJHXS01 (sample SAMEA7708347, study PRJEB35096) | sediment metagenome | biome: marine neritic benthic zone biome [ENVO:01000025]; feature: sediment [ENVO:00002007]; material: shallow marine sediment [ENVO:03000034] sea grass bed [ENVO_01000059] ... | reverse complement strand
CGGCGCGAGGGTCTCCAGCCGCAACGACGGCGGGGATCCCCATCTCAGACCCCTCCCCGGCCTGCGGCGCGAGGGTCTCCAGCCGCAACGACGGCGGGGATCCCCATCTCAGACCCCTCCCCGGCCTGCGGCGCGAGGGTCTCCAGCCGCAACGACGGCGGGGATCCCCATCTCAGTCGGCCTCGCCTTCCAGGGTGAACACGACCTTCAGCGTCACCACGAACTCGGTGATGGCGCCGTCTTCGACCCGGGCGCGCTCTTCGATCACCTCGAGCCGGGTGATGCCGCGCAGGGTCTGGGCAGCGCGCTCGTAGCCGCGCTCGAGAGCGTCCTGCCAGCCGATCGGCGAGGTGGCGCGTATCGTCGAGACCGAGGCGATCGTCACCGGCGCTTCTCCTACATCTGGAACACGGTCTCGGGAGCCATCTCAAAGAGCAGCTGGACCCGGACCCGATAGACCCGACTGTCGCCGGGCCCGACCTCGACCCACTTGTCGAGCACCGAGAGGCCCCGCACCCCGCGCAACGTGTCTTGGGCGCGGGCGGCGATCCCCGCGGCGGCGTCTTCAAAGCTCTGGGGCGAGTCGCCGATGACTTCGTTGACCTTGCTGACCGACATCGCAGCGCTCAGTAAAGGATGCGGGCGCGCTCGACGTCGCCGTCGAGCTCGACGGCCACACTCCCCTCCTCCTCGAGGAGGTCGAGGTGGCCGATGATCTCCGACATCACCAGGTAGATCTGCGTCTCGTAGTACTTGCGAAAGATGTCCACGGCCAGCTCGAAGGGCGTGAGCGGGCCGTCCCGCAGCTTCTTTTCGATCTGCAGCTTGCGGCGCTCGTGGTGCAGCCGGTAGCCGTCGATCAGCTTGCGGTGGTCGTAGATGACGTCGCCGTGGGAGGGGAAGGTCATCCGCACGTCGAGCCCCTCCACCTTGGCGAGGGACTGCATGAAGCGCACCAGGCTCTTGGGGCGTGGCACCGCGGGGTCTTCCGGGAGGTCGAGCAGCGGGACCGGCGAGATGTCGGTGAGGAGGTGATCGCCCGAGAAGAGCCACTGCATCCGGGGCTCGTAGAAGACGAGGTGCTGGGGGCAATGGCCCGGCGTCTCGATCACCTCGAGCCGGAGGTCGTCCACCGCCACGACGTCGCCGTCGCCGAGGGTCCCTTCGACCTCGACGGCGTCGTGGAGGTCGGCGGCGCGTTTGGCGATGGGGCTCTCGTAGAAAATCAGCTCGTCGGGGATCCCCCAGCGCCGCATGAAATCGACGACGTGGGGGCGCCGGTCGCCGCTCGGCGGGGTGAGCCCGGCCATCCGCCGCGCCTCGAGGGGCGCCGCGAAGATCGGCGCGTCACAGCGGTCGCGAATCCGCCGCGCCTGGCCGAAGTGGTCGACGTGGGCGTGGGTAATCAGAATCCGCTCGATCTGCTCGATCGCAAAGCCGAACTCTTTCAGCCCGCGCTCGAAGATCTCGAGGGATTCGGCGCTCTTCACCCCGGTGTCGATCAGGGTGAGCGCGTCGCTCCCCGAGCCCGGAAGCAGCTGGTAGGTGTTGATGTCGCCCAGACCGACGAAGGGTGTCGGGGTGGGGACACGACCCACCCGACCGAAGCGGTTTCGCTCGGGATTGTGCGACGGTGCGGACACCGATCCAGGGTAGCTGACCGACCCCACCCCTGCGGCATATACTCCGGGGCTTCCACTTCCCTGCACCAGCGAGGCGACGCGAGATGTCGGACGTGACGATCCAGGCCTTCAAGAACGGCCCCTTCATCGTGAAGGGCGCCGTCAAGGTCCTCGACCACGAGGGCAAAGAGTTCAATCCCGAAGGCAAGGCGATCGCGCTCTGCCGCTGCGGCGAGTCGGCGAACCGCCCCTTCTGCGACGGCACCCACAACCGCTGCGGCTTCGCCTCGGAGGAGAGCGCCGGCTGAGCGGGCTCAGTCGGGGGTCTTGACGGTCAGCACCGGGCAGGGCGACTTCTGCACCACACGCTCGGCGACGCTGCCGAGCAGCATATGCTTGAGCCCGCCGTGGCCCCGGGTGCCGATCACGATCAGGTCGGCCGGGCGCTCTTCGGCCTCGGCTTCGATCACCGTGGCCGGGTAGCCCTCGCGAACGACGATCTCGACGGGCACCCCCGCCTCGCGCACCGGCGCCGCGTAGCGCTCGAGGTTCTCGGTGGCCTCCTGGCGGACCTGGGTCCAGAAGTCCGGCGGGAGGTAGGCCCCCTCGAGCTGCTGAAAGTCGACGGGCAGGTGGTAGGCGTGGAGCAACACCAGACCGCTGTTGTGTTCCTCGGCCAGGTGCACCGCCCACTCGATCACGTTCTCCGCGTGGTGGGAAAAGTCGAGGGGCACCAGAATCGTCTGGACCTGGATCGTCATGCCGGTAGCCTGCCACCCCCGGCCGCCGGGTTGCAAGCGAATGCGCCGCGCTCGGTTGACGCGTTTTGGCGCCGGGCCTACCGTTTTGCCCCTTCGGGGATCAGAGCGATCCCCGGCGATTCCGAGGGGCCGTAGCTCAACTGGGAGAGCGCCGCGTTCGCAACGCGGAGGTTGGCGGTTCGATCCCGCTCGGCTCCACCACTTCCCCTTCTTCCCTCCCCGCCCGGCCGCGCTAGCCTTTTCTCGCTGCTTCTGCTCACGCTGTAAAAAAAACCGATGCTGTTCCGGTCCTGCGCACTCGCCGTACTTCTGTCCCTCGCCCCCTGCGCCACCGCCGCCGAGACGGTGGCTCGCCAGTGGAACGAGGCGCTCCTCGACGCCATCCGCGTCGACTATCCGGCTCCCACCGTCCATTCGCGGAATCTCTTCCATCTCTCCGCCGCGATGTGGGACGCGTGGGCGGCGTACGACCCCGACGCGCGTGGATATTTTGCCGATGAGAGTGAGACCGCCGCGGACGTGCCCGCCGCGCGACACCAAGCCATCAGTTTCGCCGCCTACCGACTCTTGATGCACCGATTCACCGCGGAGAAATCGTCGCCGGACGCAGCGATGCAGGCGCCGATGCTCTTCGACGGTCTCATGGGGAGCTTCGGGTACGACACAAACTTCACGGCGACCTCGGGGGGCATCAACCCTCCCGCGGAACTCGGCAATCGCATCGCCGCGGCGATCATCGCCTTTGGGAGCAACGACGGGGCCAACGAGGACGACCCGGTCGAAGCGTATTCGGACATTACCTACATGCCGGTGAACGACATTTGTCGGGTCGATCTGCCTTTCGCGACCCAGCCGCCGGCGATCGGGGAACCGGTGCCCGAGCTGGCGGAGCCCAATCGTTGGCAACCTCTCGCGCTCGACTTCCTGGTGTTGCAGAACGGAATCATCGTTGGCGAAGCCGTCCAGACCTTTCTCGGATCTCACTGGGGCGACGTGACGCCCTTTGCACTCGGCGACCGCGCGCCGGTGTACAGCGACCCGGGCGATCCGCCCTATCTCGGCTGTCCGGGCGGGCTGCCCTGTGCTTCGGACACCGAGTTCAAGGACGCTGTCGTCGACGTCATTCGCTTTAGTAGCTACGTCGACCCGGACGACGGGGTGACCGTGGACATCTCACCGGGCGCGATCGGCAACAACCCGCTCGGGGCCCATGACGGGACCGGGCACGCCACGAACCCGGTGACGGGCCAGCCCTACCCGGCGAACGTCGTGAAGCGCGGAGACTGGGGCCGTATCCTCGCCGAGTTCTGGGCGGACGGCCCCGACTCGGAAACGCCTCCCGGGCATTGGAACACACTCGCAAACTACGTCACGGATCACCCGCTCTTCCAGCGCCGTTTCGAAGGGCAGGGTCCCGTGCTGGATGAGCTCGAGTGGGAGGTGAGGCTCTACTTCGCGATCAACGCGGCGCTCTCCGATGCGGCCATCGCCGCGTGGGACTCGAAGCGGTACTACGACTACGTGCGACCCATCACGATGATTCGATACATGGGCGGCAAGGGACAGTCGTCGGACCCGATGGGTGCTTCCTACGACCCGGAAGGGCTTCCGCTGGTGCCGGGTCTAATCGAGCTCATCACTGCGGAGACGGCCGGTCCCGGTGGGCGCCACTCGGACATCGACAACACCGATGAGCTCGGGCGTTTCGTCCCGGGCCCGCCGCTCGACCAGCTCGCGATCTATGCGGGGCCCGGCCAGCCCGGTGATCCGGAAACAGAGTACACCGGCGCCGAGTGGATCCGCGCCGTCGAATGGCTTCCCTATCAGCGAGACACCTTTGTGACGCCCCCCTTCGCGGGATACACCTCCGGCCACAGCACCTACAGCCGGGCCGCGGCCGAGGTACTCACCCGGATCACCGGCAGCGAGTATTTCCCAGGTGGTGTGGGGACCTTCACCGCCGACCAGGACACGTATCTCGAATTCGAGATCGGGCCCACCGAGACGATCGAGCTCCAGTGGGCGACGTACTACGACGCGGCTGACGAGGCCGGGATCTCGCGGCTTTGGGGTGGCATTCACGTGCCGGCGGACGATTTCAAAGGGCGGATCATGGGCACCACCATCGGAAACGCCGCCTACGACAAAGCACTCGCTTACTTCGTGCCTGAACCCACGGCGAACGGAAGTGCGCTGGCCCTCCTGATCGGTCTTTACGCCGCTCGGCGACGACGCTCCTAACGCCCGTCGCCTTCGTGGTTCCGCTCGGAGCGACACGCGCGCCGGGCTACGACCCTTCTACCCCCGTTTGCCGCCGGACGTTCCCGGACGTCTCCGGTAGACTCCCTACCCGGCCCCTGGCTGCCCCGTAGCTGCCCGTGGCCGCCAGTTGGCGGTTCGATCCCGCTCGGCTCCACCACTTCCCCGCGCCGCATCGCGCCGGCAGCCTCGCCCCGCCGTCCCCGCGGCGGCTTCGCCCCCGCGCGCCGCGACCGGCGGCACCACGCCCATGACGATCGAACGCCTACTCAGCCGCACCGCCATGATGCTGATCGCGTTCTCGATCGGCTTTTGCGCCCTCGAGCTGGCGAGCCGGTCGATGGTCGACGGCCGCACCTCGATCGAGCAGCAGTTCCCCGTCGAGGACTACCGCCACCCGAAGCCCTACGTGATGTTCGGCGGCCGGGGGGCAGAGGCCGGCGGCGGCGCCGCGGCGCCCGCGATCCGCGGGCTCGAGCTCGGCAACCGCGAGATCGACGGCCTCAACCGGCTCGGCTACCGCGGCCCGGCGCCGACCCTGGAGAAGCGACCGGGCGTCGTGCGCGTCTTTCTCCTCGGCGGCTCCACCGTCGTCGCCGGCGACCCACCGATTGCCGTCCTTCTCGAAGAGCGTCTGAAAGCCGCGTCCTCAGGGGACGTCGAGGTCTTCAACTTCGGCGTGCTCTCCTCGGTCTCCGGGATGGACCTCGCCCGGGTCGTGTACGAAGTGTCCTCCTACGCCCCCGACCTCGTGCTCTTCTACAACGGCGGAAACGATCTCCTCCACCCCTACACCTGGGACCCGCGCCCCGGATACCCCTTCAACTTCCTCGCGTTCGAGCGCAACCCGGTGCTCGAGAGCGACGCGGGCCGCTACCCGACGCTGGCGCTCTTCGCCTTCGGGAGCCACCTGCTGCGCTCCCTCTTCCCCGATTTGTTTCTCGCGCGCTTCGTTCCCGTCGTCGACGAGCGCGAGCGCGTCGGCTGGGATACCGGGCCTTGGCGCGACGCCATCGCCTCGACCTACGTCGAGCACCTGGTGAAGGCCGATGCCGTCGCCCGCGGCTTCGGCGCGCGCTTCGCCGCCTTCTTTCAGCCGCTGGTCTACTTCAAGCCCCGGCTCAACGAGGAGGAGCGCGAACTCGTCGACCCCGACAAACTCGAGGGGATGATCGACCTGCGGCGCCGCGTGCAGCGCGGGCTGACGCAGACTGCCGCGCCGGGCGTCTTCGTCGACCTGAGCGGGCTCTACGGCGACACCGACGAGTGGGTCTTCACCGACGAGATCCATACCCGCCAGCCGGCGAAGCCGCGCGTGGCCCGCGCGATCCACGAGGCGCTCCTGGAGCGGGGGCTCCTACCGACGCCCTCTCCGCCGCCGGCGAACGAGCTGCCCTAGCTCCGCAGGGCCTTCTTGTCCCGGTGGTAGGTGAGCGCCGTCGCGATACAGGCCGACAGCGCCGCGGTGGGTACGCGGTCGTTCTCGCGAAACGCGATGCACCGGTTGCCTTCGAAGCGGAACTGGCCCGGGAATTGATCGCGAAACCCCGCGATGAGATCGGTCTGGCAGTGAAAGAAGATCGCGTACTGGTCGGGGGCGGACTGTTTCCAGGCGATCCTGACCGTGCTGCCACTGCCCGTTTCGGACGTGAGGTACGCGGGTTCGCCCCACTTCAGGGTTTCTTCGATCTCTCCGACCCCCTCGGTCGCCGCCGCGGTCTCCAGGATGAGAGCCCTCAGCGCGAGAAGCTTTCGTCGAAACGGAGGCGGGTAGCTCGCGAACACCGCGGCGACCTTCGGGTTGTCGATCGGCGTCATCCCAGCCACCCCCTGCTAGGAAGGATCGCCTTCGAACCGCTTGGCGCCCTCGGGGATCAGACACCACGACGGCTTCGTCGCGACGTGCTCGTGGAAGGCGATCTCGACACCCAGGTCCTCGTCAAAGCAGTCGACGGGGATCGGAAACATCCCCTCCTCCGAGGTCATTTCTCCGAGCGACGTCCCGCACTGACCGCAGAAACAACGCACATACTTGAAGGCCGGCTCTGGCAGGTACTGAACGATGTGCTCGCGACCGCTGATCAAAGTGAAGGTGTCTGCTTCCACCAGGGCGAAGGGTGTCGCACCGACCTTGCGACACCGGGAGCAGTAGCACGCACCGACGAGCTTCGGCTTGGCCGAAATCGAGAACCGCACCCGCCCGCAACAACAACTGCCTTCGATCATCCGGGAGCCCTCTCGCCGTCCAGATCGTTACTCCCTCGCGCGGCTCTTCTTGCCCAGGGCACCGGAGGGGTGGTGGGCGGCGTAGTCCGCTCGGCTCCAGCCGCAGAGGGTTTCGAGGCCGGCGGCCAGCGCGGCGAGAGCGGCGAGCTCGGCGCCGGCGCTCGCGCGGGGGGCGAGCCCGAGCCCGCCGCCTTCGCGCTCGACACCCGCGTCGAGGACGGCGTCGGAGAGCGTGGCGAGCTTCGAGTCGAGAACGCCGACCACGGCGATCAGCCGGGCGTCGAGGCTCCGCGCGAGCTGGGCGGTCTCGAGCAGCTCGGCGGTCGATCCGCTGTTGCTGATGGCGACGACGACGTCGCCCGCCCGGATCTGGCCGGCGCTTCCATGGACGGCTTCGGTAGCGTGGAGAAAGTACGCAGGGGTTCCCGTCGACGAGAGCAGGGACGCGGCGTAACGGGCGAGGTGTTCCGGCTTTCCGACGCCGGTGACGTGGACCCGCCCCCCCGCCCTCTGGCTCTCGGCGACGAGCCGGAGCGCGCGCTCGTAGGCCCCGGTGTCAAAGCGCTGGGCGAGCGCGCCCAGGGCGTCGGCGGCGGCGGCGAGGCTGTCGCGGGCGCTCGCAACCGCGTCGCGGAGCCCGGCGTCGTCGCCGCTCACCCGCGACTCCCCGACGCGCGAATCGCACCCCTCACGCCCCCCTCCGCAACGCGTCGGCCGGGTCCTCGGGCGCGACGCTCGCGGCGCTCCCGAGCTGCTCGGTGGCCCGGCGGCGGAGGTCGGCGAAGAGGGTGTCGAAGCGCTCGCCGTCGGGCTCGGTGAGCTCCGGGGTACCCGGCGCGACCCGCGCGCTCGCGATCACCCCGAGGTTGCGCAGCGCGCGCTTGAGGCAGGCGATGCTGCGCTTGCCCGCCGCCGCGCGCGTCTCGGCCCGGAACTCGGCGAGCACGGCGCGGAGCTCCTCCATGCGCTCTTCGTCGCCGGCGAGACACACCTGCCACGCCCGCGCCCACTCGCGGGGCATCACGTTGGCGGGCCCCGCGACCACGCCGCAGGGCAGCGTGTCGCGGAGTCGGTAGCGGTGCCAGTGCTCGGCGACGACCCCGAGCACTCCGCGCCGCGGCCGGAACAGGTCAAAGATCAGCATGGCGTCGCCGACGTAGATGCCGAACTCGCCGCGGTCGTTGAAGCTCGCCGCCGCTTTGGTGTAGTTGCCGAGCACGCGGCGCGGCGCCGAGACCTTGATGCCGCGCACGAAGTCGAGACGCGAGAGCGCCTTCACCTGGCGGGTGCGGATGTGCTGCGCTCCGGGATCGACGGCGATGTCGGCGTTGTCGTAGAGGTACACCGGAATGCGCCGCTCGCTGCGGTCGAGCAGGTCGCCCACCTCGCGGGCGACGAAGCGAACCGGGTCGGCCACCCCCTGGATCGAGAGCGGCGCCAGCACCGCGGCGTCGGCGCCGCTGGCCAGCGCCTCTCGCAGATTGTCGAGGGTCTCTTCGGGGTCGGGGGCGGTGACCCCGGCCCAGAGCTCCACCCCGCGGATGTCGCGGCGCTGGAGCTCGGCGTTGAGTTTGCGTGTCTCGTCGGCGCAGACCCGCACGACCTGCTGGCGCACGTCCTGGGAGATCCCCGCCCATTCGCCGGTCGTGCCGGCGGCGAAGATGACGTCGGCGCCGCGCCCGCCTTGGGCGACGTAGCGGACCAGCGCCCGCTGGTCGTCTTCGCAGAGTCGGCCCGCGTCGTCGATCACCGTCACGACGGGAACGGACAGGCCGCGTCGGGGTCGCTTGTGCTCCACGCTCTGCACCGCTGCGCTCCTCCCCGCGGTGTCTCGTGTCGTGTCGACGGGACCGTCGGAACCCCGTGCCGCTCTCCGCGGCGGAGTCCAGCCTGCCCCGGGCCCCCGGATTCTGCAAGGGGAGCGCCGGCGCGCGACAACTCCGGCGCAGCGGGTTGGGCCCGACGGGAGCCCCCTACACCGCGTCGAAGAACTGACCCACCTCGACGTGGAGGGCCCGCGATAGCTTGTAGAGCGTCGAGACCGAAGCCGCGCTCTTGCCGAGCTCGATCTGCGAGATGAGGCTCACCGAGAGTCCGGTGCGGGTGGCGACCTGTCGGAGGGTGAGCCCGGTTTCGGAGCGCCGGCTTCGCACCTGCTGGCCGATCCCGCGGTTGAGACGTTGCTCCAGCGAGACCAAGAGACCCTTCTCCTCGATCGCGGCGTCGAGCACCGCGCCGAGTGGCTCCGGGCTCCACGGGTAGGACACGTACTCGAAGACCCGGTACTTCATCGCGGCGACGGCGCTCTCGACGCTGGGCTCCGGGGCGAGGGCGATGACGGTGAGATCGCGGTCGTAGCTCCGCACCGTCGCGAGGAGTCGCTCGGCGTGACGCGCCTGGGCGGGGAGGGCGAGCAGCAGGATCTGCGGACGCCGCGCGCGGAGCGTATCGCCCAAGCTGTCGAGCTCCGCCGCGGGCGCGACGCCGAAACCCCGCTCGGTGAGAAAGACGTCGAGCGCGGAACGACGCTCGGGGTCGGGCTCCGCGAGAAGGATCTGGATGCGCGCTGCACTCGCCATCACGAGGTCTCCGGGCTGCTCTTGGGGCGCCACCCCCGGACGAAAAACGCCGCGGGACCGGCTCGCTGGGGCGCGCCCCTGCCAGGGTTTCACTGCAACCCGGTTTCGGTATTTCCACTGATTTCCGTGAGCATGAAAACCGGGACGGCGGAGAAAGCCAGCCCGAGCGCGACACAACGGGAGCGGTGTTGTGGGGCTACTCTGCGCCGGCGGCGAGTGCCTCGAACTCGAGCCGCAGCGTCTCGGCGTCGCTGGGACGCACTTCGACCCACTTCGGCAGTCGGATGTCTCCGAACGCCGCCGTCGGCCCGATGCGGTACGCGACATCGTCGCCGGTGTCGATCCGGATGAGCTCGCGGTTCTCGAGCGCCACCCACAGCGCCGGCCGGCGGTTGTCCTCGAAGGCACCCGGGCTGCGTCCGCCGATCACCCAGCAATCTCGGTTGGCGTCGATCCCGAGGTCGACCCGCTCGGCCTCTCCGCCCATGCCGCGGAGCAGACCGAGGATGCGTTCCGGACTCGACGCCTGGAGAAACGCGAGGGGTGGGAGTAGCGGTAAGGCGCCGGCGTCCCCGGCCACCGGTGTCGGCGGCGCCGGATCGATGCGGTAGCCGGTGCCGCTGCGCTCCTGCACTTCCTGGGCCCCGCTCCGGTAGGTGAGCTCGAGCCGCGCGCTGCCACCGGGCTCGGTCGTGGCGACGCCCTTCGCCACCGCGCTGCCGTCGCCGTCCTTCACGACCACGGCGAGTCGCAACGGCCGGGTGCGCTGCGCCGTGCGGTTGCGCTCCGCGAGGAGGTCGGCGAGCCGCTCCGCGGGCGGCACCCACCCCGTTGCGACCCCGGCCAGCGCCAACGACCCGAGCGCGACGACAGCGACGCCAACGGCGAAGACACGGGTGCGCCGGCACGCCGCGCGGCGCCGGGCCCGGCTCGCGCTCATCGCGGCGCTCCCGACAGCGAGCTGGCGCCGGCGTAGCGCGCCGCAGAGCCCAGCTCCTCCTCGATGCGGAGCAGCTGGTTGTACTTGCAGATGCGGTCGGTGCGCGAGAGCGAGCCGGTCTTGATCTGGCCCGCGCCCGTCGCCACCGCGAGATCGGCGATGGTGGTGTCTTCGGTCTCCCCCGAGCGGTGCGAGATCACGGCGGCGTAGCCGGCATCGCGCGCCCGGCGGATCGCCTCGAGGGTCTCGGTGAGGGTCCCGATCTGGTTCACCTTGATCAGGATCGCGTTGGCGACCCCCTCGTCGATCCCGCGCTGCAGGATCGCGGGGTTCGTCACAAACAGATCGTCCCCGACGAGCTGACAGCGATCGCCGATCGCTTCGGTGAGCGCGGCCCAGCCCGACCAGTCGCTCTCGTCGAGGCCGTCCTCGATCGACACCACGGGATAGCGTTCGGTCCACTCCTTCCAGAACGCGACCATCCCCGCGCTGTCCTCGCTGCGTCCCTCGCCCCGCAGCTCGTAGCGCCCGTCCTCGCAGAACTCGGAGGAAGCCGGGTCGAGGGCGATCGCCACATCCTCCCCTGCCCGGTACCCCGCCGCGCCGATCGCCTCGAGCACGAGCTCGATCGCCTCGCGGTTGCTCGAGAGGTCCGGGGCGAAGCCGCCCTCGTCGCCGACTGCAGTCGCGTATCCCCGCTCGCGGAGCACCCCCGCCAGTGCGTGAAAGATCTCCGCGCCCCAGCGCAGCGCCTCGGAGAAGCTCGGCGCGCCGAGGGGAAAGATCATGAACTCCTGGAGATCGACGTTGTTGTCGGCGTGGGCCCCGCCGTTCACCACGTTCATCATCGGCGCGGGGAGCAGGTGCGCGGCGTCACCGCCGAGGAATCGGTAGAGGGGCAGCCGCGCCGAGGCGGCCGCGGCGTGGGCGGCGGCGAGCGACACCCCGAGCAGCGCGTTGGCGCCGAGCCTCGACTTGTTGTCCGTGCCGTCGAGGGCGATGAGCCGCTGGTCGAGCGCTTCCTGCTCGCCGAGCCCGCCGAGCGGGTGGCCACCCACGGCGGAGGCGATCTCGCCGCGGATGTGCTCGACGGCGCGGCTCACTCCCTTGCCCCGGTAGCGCTTGGCGTCGCCGTCGCGGAGCTCGAGGGCCTCCCGCGACCCGGTGGAGGCGCCCGAGGGCACAGCGGCGCGGCCGCGGGCCCCGTCGCTCGTCGTCACTTCCACCTCGACGGTGGGGTTGCCGCGGGAATCGAGGATTTCGCGTCCGGTGACCGAAGCGATCTGGATGCTCGTCATGCGCGCGAAGCTAGCAAGATTCCGCGTCGCGACGGTGCGCGAGGGCGCCCGCACGCTCGACGCGGAGTGCGCACCGAGGTGCGACACTCCGCGTCTCGCGTCCGTCGGGAGCTCTCGATCGAGGCTAGGGCTCGTCGCTCCCGGCGAGCCGGTTGGGCCCGGAAGTGCGGACGTGGGGCCGCATCCGCTCGAGGCTCGCGGCGCCGATCCCCTTTACCTCGAGGAGGTCGTCGGCGCTGCGAAAGCCGCCCCGCGCTTCCCGGGCCTCGAGGATCGCGGTCGCCCGCGAGGCGCCGACCCCGGGCAGGGCCTGGAGCTCTTCGAAGGTGGCGGTGTTGACGTTCACCACCGGACCTTCGGCGACACTGACCCCCGCCAGCGCCAGGCTGAGCGCGGCGATGCCGACCGCCGCCAACCCCCGGATCTGCCGGAGTCTCCGGGTCAGCCGGAGGACCCGGGAAGCGCCGGCGTGCCCCCCTTGCCGAGGGGATGTGGTTGCTTGCATGGATTGCTCTCCCACGGGACCGTGGGGCGAGACGTCTAGCGGTCGCGGGCGACCGCGAACTCTGCGGCGGCGAGCAGCGCCTCCTTGGGCGGCCCGTCGGGGAACGGTGCGATCGCGGCGCGGGCCTTGGCGACGTGCTCCTCGGCGCGTCGGATCGAATCCTCGACCCCGCGGTAGCGCTGCACGAGCTCGATCGCCGGGGCCAGCTCGTCGTCGCTCATGCCGTCCTCGCCGTCGGCCGCGCGAAGCTGCTCGTGGCTCACCGTCTTCAAGATCCCGGCCGCGGCCTCGCGCTCGGCGCCGCCGCAGCGCTTCAGGGCGAGCAGCAGCGGCAGGGTCACCTTGCCCTCGCGGAGGTCGGCAAAGCGCCGCTTGCCCACGACCTCCTCCCCGGAGTAGTCGAGGGCATCGTCGCGGATCTGGAACGCCAGCCCGAGCTCGCTGCCGAACTCCTGGAGACGCCGGCGCTCCGCGCGGGTCACCCCGCCGAGGATCGCGCCGGTCTCGCTGGCACCCGAGAGCAGCGACGCGCTCTTGCGCTCGATCACGGCGTAGTAGTCGGCTTCGATCACGCTCGGGTCGAAGCTCCCGGTGAGCTGGAGGAGCTCACCCTCCGCCATCAAGCGGATAAAGTCGGCGAAGATCATCAAGACGTCGGTGTCGCCGTCCTCGGTGATCATCGAGCAGGCGCGGGCGTAGAAGAAGTCGCCGGCGAGCACCGCGCGGCGGTTGCCCCAGAGCGCCATCGCCGAGGCCTGCCCCCGCCGCAGCGGCGACTGGTCGACGACGTCGTCGTGGAGCAGGGTGGCGGTGTGGATCAGCTCGATCGCCGCGGCGAGCTGGATGCGGCGCGGGCCGGTGTAGCCGCAGAGCTCCGCGGCCAGCAGCAGCAGGGCGGGGCGCAGGCGTTTGCCGCCAGAGCCCAGGACGTGGTCGCCGATCGTCCGCATGACGACGCTTTGGGAGGCGAGTTGCTCGCGCATCTCGCCTTCGACCTGGTGCAGTGCGCCGTCGATGCGCTCGAGGCAGTGGAGGAAGGG
>CAJHXS010000238.1_pt1 | contig 13296 bp, 10 predicted proteins | sample 9198591 | NCBI WGS metagenome assembly CAJHXS01 (sample SAMEA7708347, study PRJEB35096) | sediment metagenome | biome: marine neritic benthic zone biome [ENVO:01000025]; feature: sediment [ENVO:00002007]; material: shallow marine sediment [ENVO:03000034] sea grass bed [ENVO_01000059] ... | reverse complement strand
GGCAACCCCAACACCCACAACCTCGACGCGATCCTCTTCATGCGGCCCTTCCTCAAGGCCCTTGGCACCCGCAACCTGTTCTCGGCCTCGACGGTCGACCAGATGCCCCGTGAGATCGCCTGCGGCTGGCTCTACGGCAGCCCGGCGCTGAATCCAGTGCCCGACGTCGATCGTTCGAGTTTTCTCTTGCTCTTGGGCGCAAACCCACTGGAATCAAACGGGAGCTTGTGGACCGCCCCAGACCTACCCGGGCGTCTGCGGGCGCTGCGCAAGCGCGGCGGGCGGCTGGTAGTCGTCGACCCTGTGAAGACCCGGACAGCGTCCTTGGCGGACCTCCATCTCCCGATCCGGCCCGGCACCGACGCTGCCTGGCTCCTGGCGCTGGCCCACGTCCTCTTCGCGGAAGAGCTCGTCGAGGTCGGGCGTCTGGCGGACCACCTGGGAGGCCTCGAAACGGCGCGGCGCTGGACGGAGGCTTTTTCGCCCGAGGACGTCGACTCCTTCACCGGTATCCCCGCGAACACCACGCGTCAGGTGGCGCGCGAGCTCGCCGCCGCGCCCGCGGCCGCGGTCTACGGTCGGATGGGCGCCCACGCGGCCGCCTTCGGCACCGTTGCCGCGTGGGCGGCCGACCTCCTCAACATCCTCACCGGCAACCTCGACCGGGAGGGTGGGGTGATGCTCCCGCAGCCGCCGGAGGCGCGGGTGCGGGAGCCTGGAGCGCGGCCCGGGGGCCGGGGCTTCCAGACGGGTCGCTGGCACAGCCGCGTGCGGGGCGAGCCCGAGCGGCGGGCGGAGTTTCCCTCGGCGCTGCTCGCCGAGGAGATCGAGGAGCCGGGGCCCGGCCAGATTCGCGCCTTGGTTACCGTGGCGGGAAACCCGGTCCTCTCGACCCCGAATGGTCGCCGTCTCGACGCGGCGCTCGCGACCCTCGACTTCATGGTGAGCGTCGACCCGTATCTCAACGAGACGACCCGCCACGCCGACGTGATCCTCCCGCCCCCGTCGCCCCTCGAGCGCAGCCACTACGACCTCACCTACAACCGGTCGGCGGTGCGCCGGGTGGCCAACTACTCGGCGCCCCTCTTCGCGCCCCAAGGCCTCGGCGAGGCCGAGATCCTGGCGCGGCTGGCGGCGGTGATCGACGGCGACAGCGCCGAAGAGGCGCTCCGCGGGGTGCTGCGGGAGCGCATCGAGCGGGAGGTGGGACGCGCCGGATCTCCGATCGAGGGCCGCGACGCCGACGAGATCGAGGCGCGGGTCGAGGGCGACGACCCCAGCTCCCGTGTCGTAGATTTTCTACTGAGAACCGGCGCTTATGGAGATGCCTTTGAGACAGGGCGCGAGGGGTTGTCGCTGGCGGCGTTGCGCGACGCGCCCCACGGCGTTGACCTGGGCGCGATGGAGCGCGCGTTGCCCGAGGCCCTCGAGACGCCGGACGGACGCGTCGACCTGGCGCCCGACCCCCTGCGTTCCGAGATCGATCGTCTCGAGCGGACGCTCGAGGCGAGGCCGGACGACGCGCTCCTCCTGGTGGGGCGTCGCCATCTGCGCTCCAACAACAGCTGGCTCCACAACCTCCCCTCGCTCACGACAGGACGTCCCCGCTGCACGCTCTGGATGCACCCCGACGACTGCGCCGCGCGGGGCCTCGACGACGAGGCGCCGGTCGAGGTGCGCTCCGAGGTGGGGCGGGTCGTCGTGCCCCTCGAGGCGACCGCGGCGGTTACGCCGGGAGTTGTGTGTCTGCCCCACGGCTACGGTCACGGGGTGCCGGGCACCAGGCTCGGCGTCGCCGGTGCGCGCCCGGGAGTCAGCGCCAACGACCTGACCGAGGGAGAGATCGACGTTGCATCGGGCAACGCCGTGCTGAACGGCGTGCCGGTGCAGGTGCGCGCCGCCGGCTAGCTCTCCCAGCGGTCCCAGTAGGTGATCTCGGACACGGGCGGGCGCTTCGCCGTCTTGAAGTCGGTGCCCTGGGTGTAGGCCACCGGCAGCAGCGCGGCTTGGGTGAAGCCGCTCGGGATCTCGAGGAGCTCCGCGGCCTCCTCCGCGCACGCCAGGTGGAGGGTCGTGAGCACCGAACCCAGCCCGCGGCTGCGGAGGGCGAGCTGGAAGCTCCACACCGCCGGGAAGATCGAGCCCCAGAAGCCGGCCTCGTGGCCGGCGGTGGGCTCGCCCTGGATGCACGGAACCACGTGCACCGGTACCTCGTGGAAGTGGTCGAGGAGGTAGTTGGCCGATTCGAAGACGCGCAGGTCCTGGGTGCCGGCCTCGGCCTCCTTGAGGGCGCCACGGAGGTAGACCTCGCCGCCGCGCCGGTAGAACTCGGCCAAGGCCTTGCGCCGGTCGGGGTCGGTGACGACGAGCCAGCGCCAGGTCTGGCGGTTGCCGCCGGTCGGTGCCTGGGTGGCGAGCTGGAGACATTCGAGGAGCACCTCACGCTCGACCGGCCGCTGCAGGTCGAGACGCTTGCGCACCGCGCGTGTGGTGGAGAGCAGAGCGTCGGTCTGGTGCAGGTCGAACTCCATGGGGTCCTCCGGAAGGGTCGGAGCGCCAGCGTACCGCAGCGCCGCGGCCGCCCAGGCGGCGCGCGCTCCCCCGGTCTCTCTGAGGCTCGTCTTCCGGTCCTCTCCGCCTGCCCCCCTCCTGCCCCCGTCCCTTTGATAGGGTGGGTGTCACCCCCTGGCCCGGATGGGACACCCCCGACCATGCCCCGACCCGCGCCCGCTCCGCGTCCCGCCCCCCCGCCGCCGATGCCCGCGGGCCCGCTCGCGTGGGCGGCGCTCTCCGACGAGGCGCTCCTCGACCACCGACTCTGCGATCTCGGGCTGCGTGTCGACGACTCGGCCCTCGCCGTCGACCTCGGGAGACTCGACGCCGAGCTCGCCCGGGCCGGGCTGCGCTTTCGCCCCGACGTGTGGCTTTCCACCGACTGGTTCACACCCCACGGCGTGCCGGGCTTCGCGATCCCCTTCTATCTGGCGCACCCGCGTCTGGCGCGCCTCGAGCGGGCGATGGGGGGAGACGCCGAGGGCGCCACGTCGGGCGAGCGGATGCGACTCCTGCGGCACGAGACGGGGCACGCGATCGACAACGCCTACCACCTCCACCGCCGGGCGAGTTGGCGACGTCATTTCGGGCGTTTCGGCCGCCCCTACCGCGTGGCCTACTCGGCGCGCCCCTATCACCCGGACTTCGTGGTGAACCTCGACGGCTGGTACGCCCAGAGTCATCCCGGGGAAGACTTCGCCGAGACCTTCGCGGAGTGGCTGCGTCCGCGTTCGGGGTGGCGGCAACGCTACGCCGGGCGGCGCGCCGCCGACAAGCTCCACTACGTCGACACGTTGATGGGCGAGATCGCGGTGCGGCCCCGAGTCTGTCGCGCCCGCGAGCGCACCGACTCACTGCCCAAGCTCCGCTACACACTCCGCGAGCACTATCGTCGCCGCCGGGTTCGCTACGCCGTGGCCCACGCGCGCGGGCGGCGACACCGCGAGGAGTACTACCGCTGAGCGCCACTTCGGCACCAAGCCGTCCGCGACGGCGGAGCAGACGGCTCCGCGTCCTCGTCCTCACCCACGAGGACCTGATCCCGCCGGCGAACATCGACGCGCTCCCCGAGCGCGAGAGCCAGCGCTTCCAGAAAGAGCACGACGTGTCGCAGGCGCTGCGCAGCCTAGGACACCACGTGCAGTTCCTGGGGGTCTCCGACGACCTGACCCCGATCCGTCAGCACATCGAGGGCTGGGGACCCGACGTGGTCTTTAACCTGCTGATGGAGTTCCAGGACATCGCCGTCTACCAGTCGCACATCGCGAGCTACCTCGAGCTCCTGCGGGTGCCGCAGGCGGGCTGCAACCCGCGCGGGCTCCTGCTCGCGCGCGACAAGGCGCTGGCCAAGAAGATCCTCCGCTACCACCGGATCCCGACCCCGGCGTTCCGGGTGGTCCGGCGCGGGCAGCGGGTCGGCGCTCCGCGTCTGGCGTTTCCACAGATCGTCAAGTCTCTCGACGAGGAGGCGTCCTTCGGGATCTCCCAGTCCTCGGTCGTCGGCGACCTCGACGCGCTCCGGGAGCGCGTGGCCTTCGTCCACGAGCGGGTCGGACGCGACGCGCTCGTGGAGGACTACATCGCCGGCCGCGAGATCACCGTCGGCGTGGTCGGCAACACGCGGCTTCGCACCTTCCCGCCCTGGGAGCTCTTCTTCGAACGGTTGCCCGAGGGCAGCGAGCCGATCGCGACCTCGCGCGCCAAGTGGGACCCGCGCTACCAGCGCCGCGCGGGGATCCGCAACGGCGTGGCCGATGCGCTACCCGACGCGGTCGCGACGCGGCTCGCGCGGCTCGCCAAGCGCGTCTACCGCGCCCTCGATCTCAGCGGCTACGCGCGCATCGACTTCCGGCTGCGCGACGATGGGGCGCCCTTCGTGCTCGAGGCCAACCCCAACCCCGACCTGCGCGACGACGAGGACCTCGCCGCGAGCGCCGCCGCGGCGGGGCTCGCCTACCCGGGTCTGATCCAGCGCATCGTGAACCTCGGGCTCGAGTATCGCTCGGCGTGGAAGGAGCTCGAGACGCCACAGTCTTAGGGCCCGAGGGTCGAGAGGATCTGGAGCGCCTCGGCCCGGGTCAGTGTGGGCTTGGCCGCGAGAGCCGCGAGGTCGACGCGCTCGGTGCCCCCGCCCGCTCGGCGGGGCGGAGTCCGCGGCGCGCGGTCGCGCGCGTGGCGCAGGCTGGGGGGCGCGGCGATCACCAGCGCCGCATCGGCCCAGTCGGCCGCCCCGAGGAGCGGGCCGACGACGTCCGCGTCCGCCGCCACCAGCCGACGCGTCCGGCCTGCTGCGCCCACGAGGGCGAAGCCGTCGGCGTCCCCGGCCACGATGCGCTCGGGCGGGACCACCTCGCGCACCGCGGCGACGTCGCGGCGGTCTTCGAGGAGGATCACCAGGACCTCGGGCCGCGTGCCGCCAAGGGCAGCGGGGAATGGCAGGGCGCGTCCCCACTCGCTTCCGATGAGGAGCGCGGCGAGCCCGGCGGCGAGCGCCGCGGTGATGCCCAGCCCGAAGCCGAGAAGCGGGGGGGGCGGACGGGGAGAACGCACGGTCACCGGGCCGAGATCGGCCGAGAGCCCGGGCTTCTTGAGCTGCCGGGCCCACCCGAACGCGCCGTGACAGCGTCTGCTCTAGTCGGCGTCGCGCGCCGCGCGGGCGCGCTCGAACCAGCGGGTGTACATCGCCTCGGGCTGGGCCCCCATCAGAACGAAGTCCTGGTCGGCCAAGCGCACCGCGGGCACCCCGGTCGCCCCGCACTCCATCGCCTCTTCATGTTCGGCCAGCACGCGTCGTTCGAGCTCGGCGTCGCGACGCGTCTCGAACCCGTCGGCGGGCAACTCGAGCTCGTCCCACAGGGCGCGCAGGGTCGTCTCCGCGCTGATGTCCCGGCTCTCGCAGAAGTAGGCGCGAAAGAGCCGCTCGCGCATCGCCGCCCCGGCCACCGGTGCGACACTGCCGGCGGCCTTGGCGACGAGGTGGGCCGGCAGGCTGTGGCTCGGGGGTCGCGCGTCTCCGCTCCACACGCGAAAGCCGGCGCGCGGCTCGTCCTCGGCGACCCGGCGCCAGCCCTCGGTGTAGGCGCGGAAGGCCTCGAGGTCGCGGTTCGGCTTTTCCTCCGGGCGCAGCAGGTAGGCCCGCCAGTCGAGACGGATCGGCTCGCCCCACGCCGGCTCTAGGGCCGCCCGTACCGACTCGAGCTTGGTGTAGACGTTGAAGCACCAGGGGCACAGAAAGTCGGAGTAGACGACGACGTCGAGGCCGGGCATCGAGGCGCTCCTAGCGAAACGCGGGGATCACTTCGCGCGCCATCAGCTCGAGGTGCTCTTCGGCCCAGGAGTCGGGGAGCCCGGGCGGCGCGCCGAAGCTCAGAAAGCGCGTGATGTGGTTGTCGTCGGCGTAGCGGCGGATCGCGTCGATTGCCTGCTCGGGGCTCATCGTGGGCGCGCCGTGCTCGCCCGGCGGCTCCGCCCATCCCAGCTCGCGAAACCAGTCTCCGTAGACCTCGTAGGTGTAGGCGAAGTGCTCGCGGGCCTCGCGCCAGCGCGCCTCGGGATCGCGGGCGACCAGCAGGCCGGGGAGCCCCCCTGCGATGTCGAGGCGGGCGGGGTCGCGTCCGCTCGCCTCGGCGCTGCGCTGCATCGCCTCCACCCACGCCGCGATCGGCCCGACGCCGATCCAGCCGTCGGCGAGCTCGCCGGCGCGGCGCGCGGCGGCCTGCGACGCGCCGCCGACCCAGACGGGGAGGGGCTGTTGCAGGGGCCGGGGGTGTACCTCGAGCCCTTCGTACTGGAAGTAGGTGCCCTCGAAATCGAGGGTCTCGCCGGCGAGCAGACGCCGGACGATCTGGATCGCCTCGTCGGCGCGCGGGCCCCGGTCGCGCAGCGCGCCGTCGGCGCCGGGCGGGGTGGCGTTGCGCGCGCCGAGGCCCACGCCGAGCTGAAAGCGCCCGGTCGAGAGCAGGTCGAGGGTGCCGGCGTCCTCCGCGACACGCACCGGGTTCAGGTAGGGAAGGGGAAGTACCCCGGTGCCGATGCGGATGCGCTCGGTGCGCGCGGCGGCGGCGGCGCAGAGTGGGAGCGACGCGGCGCTCTCGCCGTCGCGCACGAAGATCTGCTCGGAGAGCCAGACGTCGTCCCAGCCGAGGGCCTCGAGCCGCTCCACCCGCTCGAGGAGCGACGCCACGTGCGGTCCGGGCTCGGCCCGCCAGCGCGACGGGTTGCGCGCGTCGATCCAGAAGCCGAAGTGAATCACGGGTTCTCCCGGCTCCACGCTTCGAGACACGAGCGCAGCCGCGCGGCGGTGTTGAGACTCGGGTCGTCGAGGACCCGGTCCAGGAGATAGCCGATCGCCTCCCCGACGCGCCGGCCCGGCGCGAGCCCCAACACCTGCATCACCTCCACGCCGTCGAGGGCCAGGTCGCCGCGGCCGAGGATTGGCGTCTCCTCCCGGGTGATGGCGCTGAGATCGGCGCGGAGCGCCTCCAAGGGCGCACCGGTCTCTGCTTCGCGCATGGCGATGAGGTCGTCGACGAGCGCCGGGGAGGTGCGCGCCAGCAGGTGGCGCAGCGCGCCGCGGGAGCCCGCGCCTTTGCAGCGCAAATCGATCGGATGCCGGGAGGTGCGTCGGGCGACGGCCGCGATGCGGCGCTCGCCGAAACGCAGGGGCCCCATCGTCACCTGGGGGTCGGTGCCGGCGAGCCACGCCGCGAGCCGGATCTCGAGACGCCGGGGCAGACGGTCGATCCATCGGCGCACGGGGGCGTCTGGCGAGAGCGGGGTGAGCGCCGCCTCCACGCCGCTCTCGCGCAGCAGCGCGAGGCCGTCTCCGGCCGACGGCGCGAGTAGCAGCCGCTCGAGCTCCCGGCGGGTGCGCTCCGGCGCGACGCCGCGCAGGGAGGGCAGGGCGGCGCGGATCTCCTCCGCCATCCCGGGTGTCGGTGCGAGACCCAGCGTGGCGACGAAGCGCGCCGCGCGAAGTGCGCGCAACGGGTCTTCGGCGAGTCGGTCGCGCAGTGCGCCCACGGCGCGCAGGGTGCCCGCCTCCAGGTCATCGCGGCCGCCGAAGGGATCGACCCATTGCCCGCGCCGCGGAACCCACGCGATCGCGTTCACCGTAAAGTCGCGGTGCGCGAGGTCGCCCACGAGAGCGGACTCCGCGGCGACCGCCCCGCGGCGACGCGCGGCGGCGTCTTTGCATCCCCCTCCCGCGCCGCCGAGTCCGTCGGTGGGCCCGGCGCCTCGGTACGGCGTGACGTCCACCGGGCCCGCCGCGGTCGGCACCATCGCCGTGTCGCGCCCGATCGGGACGGCGCGGGGGAAGAGCGCCAGCACCTGTGCGGTGGTGGCGTCGGTGGCGAGGTCGACGTCGGCACCCGGTCGCCCGCGGAGGGCGTCGCGGAGAAAGCCGCCGACGACGGCGACGTCGTGGCCGGCGTCCGCGAGCGCCCGCACCAACACGCGTACCGGCTCGGGGATCTGGGGGTCGGGCGCCGCGATCAATCCTCTCGCGATCCCTCGGCGTCGGCGTTGAACTCGAGCGACACGGAGTTGATGCAGTAGCGCTGCCCCGTCGGCTGGGGGCCGTCGGGGAAGACGTGGCCCAGGTGCGAGTCGCAGCGCGAGCACACGACCTCGGTGCGGACCATTCCTTGGCTGTGGTCCTGTTCTTCGCGGACGTTGTCGGAGTCGATCGGCGAGTGAAAGCTCGGCCACCCGGTCCCCGAATCGTACTTGGTGTCGGAGTGGAAGAGCGGGGCGTCACAGCACACGCAGCGGTAGACGCCGTGGTCCTTGGCGTTCCAGTACTTGCCGGTGAACGCGCGCTCCGTGCCCTTCTCGCGGCACACCGCGTATTGCTCGACGCTGAGTGTCTCCCTCCACTCTTTGTCCTTCTTCTCGACCCGGTCGCTCATGGCGCCTCCTCGTTCGGATTCCCGGTAGTGTCGCGGCTCTGGGTGGACGAGTCCAAGGATGGAGCCCGAAAGCTCGGGGCGGGACGCAGCGAAGCGGCCGCTCCCGCGGGGAGTCGCGTTGCTCGGACCACCGGAATCCCGGCGCCAGAGCGGGTACCCTGCCGCCGATCGCCGGTGGGAGGGGGAATGAGCAAAGCCCAAGACCCGTTCGCGACGACGTCGGATCCGAATCTGTACGTCCCGCGGCGGGCCACCGAGCGCGCCCTCGACGCGCTCGCCGACGCGACCTGGCACCAGGGCGGCATCGCGGCACTGCTCGGTCCGCCGGGGGTCGGCAAGTCGCTGTTGCTGCGCGTGCTGGCGCGCCGCGCAGAGGACGAGCTCCACTGCATCCACGTGCCGGTGCCCACCCTCGACCCGGAGGGCATCACCTTGTGGGTCGCGTCGAGGCTGCCCGGAGGGCGCCGTCTGGGTGGGAGCGAGACCCTCCTCGAGGTGGCGCGGGAGCGCCCGCTGCTGTTGCTCGTGGAAGATGCGGAGCTCATGCCGGGCGAGAGCGCGCGCGCCATCGCGGAGATGCATCGGGCTTCGGAGGGCGCGATTCGGGCCGTCTTTGCCGTCAACGCCGAGGAGCTGCCCGAGGAGCTCGCCGCCTCCCTCGAGCCGCAATGCGTCACGGTGGCGCTGGGTGAGGCGATGGACCGCGACGAGGCCGTGGCGTACGTCACGCGCCGTCTTGCGGCGGCGGGGGTGCCGCAATCGGTAGCCGAGCGCTTCGATGCGGGCACAATTGCGACGCTCCACGAAAGCTCCGGCGGCAATCCCGCGCGCTTTAACGCGGCGGCGCGCGGCCACATGCCCGTCGCGTCGCGCGCCCTGGCGCCCCAGCCGCCCGAGTCGGGAGGGCCGTGGCGAGACCCCTTTCCCCTGGAGCCCACCGCCCTCCAGGAGCCGCCGCCATCCCGCGATCGGGCGAGGCGCCGCTGGGTCTGGGGTCTGTCCTGGGCCCTCGGCGCGAGTACCGTCACGTTTGCCGCGGGTCTGTTGCTCGGGTTCTGGCTGCGGGGCCCGGGACTGAGCGCGACGCGACAACCGGTGATCGGCGCGGTCCCAAGCTCCAGCGCCCGGCCCGCCTCCGAACGGGTGGCGGCGCCTAGGGCAGGGTCCGCGTCGCCCGACCTGACAGGCTCTCAAGGCTCCGCACCCGTCGGGGTGTCGCCGGGCGTTCCCCGGGCGGCGCCGGGCGCCGTCGCGGCGGGAGCCAATCCGACCGCCTCTGTGGAGCGGACGCCGGTGGTCGCGGCACCGGCTGCAGCATCGTCTGATGCCCGGGCTCCGGTGGGACCGTCGCTGCAAGCAGAGAGCGATCCGGGTGCCCCCGGTCCCGTCTCTCTCCCCGTTGTGGGGGAACCGCAGCGCCAACCGGCACCCGCGGCCGTGGTGTCGAGTCGAGCCGAGTTGCCGGTCGCTTCTGAAGACCGGTCACGCGGATCCGGGGCGCCCGTAGCTGCCGCGGACCGCGGATCCGACGCGCCGGTGGCTGCCGCGGACCGCGGATCCGACGCGCCGGTGGCTGCCGCGGACCGCGGATCCGACGCGCCGGTGGCGGCTGCGGCGGCAGTCGACGCCGGTAGGTCGTCTGGAGCCGAGCCGACCGCAAACGCGCAAGAGGGGACGCGCAGCGCGGACCTGCGGCCGCGCGGGTCGCAACCCGCGAACGCGCTATTCGCCCCCGAGTTTCCCCGGGAGTTGACCGCGGCGCTCAACGTGACGGCCGATCCGCCGGCCTTCATCGAGATCGATGGTCGGCCCTTTGGCCCCACGCCGATCCGGATCGACGGGCTTCGTCCAGGAGTGCGCCGGCTCGTCGCGCACTTTCGGACCGGCGAAACGATGAGCCAGGAGCTCGTGCTCGGCAGCGGAGAGCGCGATCTCGTGCTCCGAGGTCCCGTCCGCAGGGCGCCTGCGCGGCCATTCGGCGGGACACCTTCCGAAGACACTTCCCGAGATCAGACCGCTCCGTAGAGTGGGTCCGTCTGGCACCGGGCGGGCGTCTACCCCAGGTCAGGGGCCGCACTACGAAATCGGGGCGTTCTCTCTACAACTCCCGCTGCAGGACCTGTGTGAGTTCTGCGGCGGTCGCGGAGCCCATACGACGTGCCGACGCGCTAGTTGGCTCTTCGCGCCCGCGCGAGGCCGAGTAACCCGAGCCCGAGCAGCAAGGCCGTCGCAGGCTCCGGAATCACCGGGGTGCCACCGATCGGGTCGAAGGACAAGGCGAGGTCCAGGCCCCACGCGCGCCCCTCCACAGGTCCATCCCCAGCGTCCCAATTGTTGGCCCAGATCGAGAGGGTTCCCCTCTCGAAGTAGACGCCGCGCGGGTCGTAGCGGTTGGGGGCGAATTGCGACGTGGGCGCCCAGTTCCGGTTTAGAATGAAGAAGGTTCCGTAGGCCGAGGTCTCAATCGAGCCCGCGAAGTGATCCTCGGGCACATCCTCGAACCCGACTTCGCCCCCGGTGATCTCGAAATCCGGCAAGACAGAACCATCGGCGAGGCGGAGGGTTCCGCTGATGAAGCGAATCGACGCCTCTCCGACGTCGGCGATGATCGGGTCGACGACTGTCATCGAAGGCCCGACGCCGTCTCGGAAAAACGTCACAGGACCGTTGTCGGTTTCGATCGTGATCGGACGTTGGTCCGCGGTGTGCACGAGGGGAGAAGTGAATCCCTCGTCCGACGCGATTGCCGGCTCCAGAGTCATCAGCGTCGCAGCAGCTCCGAGCGGCCACAGCAGCGCGGCGCTCAACACGGCCAGTACGACGGGGCTCATGCGCTCGGCCTCCTTTCGCATCGGCAAATCGTGCGCACATTTGCCGCTAGCAAAGCTGAAAATAAGGCGTTTTTGACGCGGGTATTTTCCCGCGTTCTGCCGGTGTTTTCAACTCGAATACGATCGGGGGCTGGATTTTTTCCCCCACTCTTGGTGGCTGTCGTTGGCCTAGCAGCTGTCGTTGGCCCAGCAAAAATTGCGCATGCACCCTCATCAAATCCCCACATCCTGTGGCGTTTTCGCCAGGGGTTCGTCATCGTACAAACGGCCCCGTGCGCCGCGTTTGAGGATACTTCGCCCCGCTGCAGCAAAAAGCCCGGATGTCATTTTCCCCTTGGGGACTCCTTGGGGACTTGTTTGGCCATTCGTCGAGTGGAATCGCGCGAGCACCAATCTCGTAATTTGGGGCGAGAACTACCCAAAACTGATGATAGAAATGCTCTGGCTTTTGAGGTTAAATGCCATCAGTCGAAGCGAGCCTGAAGGCGTTTCGAACCTCGATCGTTGAGATGTTGTCCTGGGGTTCAGAGATGCACCGCCGAAGCGATTGCAGCAAAAAGCAGACATGAAGCGACTGCTCGCCATCGTAGGTTCCGTGATCGTGTGTGGGGCGGCCATCGCCGGCTACCAGGCGCGCCACCGGGCTTTCGAGTCGGAGGCCTGGCCGGGCTCGCAGCTCTTTTTCGACCGGGTGTCGCTCGACTTCGGCACCACGTTGGTAGGCGAACGCGCAACGACCTCGGTGGTGGCGACCAACCCGGGCGGCGGCCCGGTGGTCCTCGAGGCGTTCCGGCCACAGGGTGCATTTCGCCCGCTACAGGGTCGGGTCGAGATCGGTCCGGGTGAGGCGGTGATGCTCTCCTTCGAGTTTGTGCCGGCTCGCGCGGGCGCCCATGAGGGCGAATTCTACGCCGAGACTCGATCGCGGCGGATCGGCGCCTTGACCCTGCGCGGCTTCGCCGACCAGGCCCCCCAGATTTCGATCGAGCCCCGCGCTCTAGAGTTCGGACCGGTGGTCCTGGGCGAAGAGCGTTGGACCCCGATCGCCATCCACAACCGAGGCGAGGGGCCACTCGAGATCCGGAGTCTGGCAGGCGTCGGTCGTTTCGAGTGGTCGAGCAGCTCTCTTACGATTCCCGCGGGTGGAGAAGCGACGGTGGAAGCGGCGTTTCGCCCCACTCGCACCGGGCCGAGCGAGGCTCAACTTCTCGTCAGCAGCAACGATCCATCGCGCCCCGTGGTGGGGATTCCGGTGCGCGGGTCGGGGGTCGAAGACGGCGTCGCCCCGTCGATTCAGATCACCCCGTCGAGGCTGGAGTTCGGACGAATCGCGCCGGGGCGCAGCGCGCGCAAGTGGGTCGAGATCCGCAACCTCGCGGACGATCCCCTGACCATCACGAGTGTGATGGTCGACGGGCCCATCATGATCGCGACACGGAGCCGCACGATCGCCCCGCGCGGGTTCGTGCGGCTCCCGGTCATCGTGTTGCCCCAGGCCGCAGGCGATGTCGTGAAGGCGTCGCTGTCGATCTACAGCAACGACCCGGCCTCCGAGGTGTCGCTTGTCCAAATCAACGCCAAGGTCAACGATGCGGGGCGCCGGGGCACCGTGGCCGCCGTGTCCGCCGACGGAGACACTCCGCCCTGGTACGCCGGCACGATTCTGGAATCGGCGCTGGGCGGCAGAGGCGGGGCGGGAAGCGAAGCCGCGCTGCCCGGGTCCGAGGCCGCGTTGGGTGCGGAGGGGGTCGGTGTCGACGGCGCCCCGGAAGCGGGGACGCTCGCCACGGCGACGACCGTCAACGTCGAAGACGGCAGCTTCGTCAACCTCGGCAGCTACAACGAGTCGCTCGGGGCCCCGAACTTAGACGGGGCGTCCTATGACGCCGCCGCCGGAACGATCACCCTCGAAGGGTTGCAACTCCCGTCTGTCAACGCCGCGCTCGGCGAGAGCTACTCGTTCTCGCCCGCCGACGTGGTGGCGAGCGTCTCGGCAGGCG
>CAJHXS010000022.1_pt1 | contig 13338 bp, 14 predicted proteins | sample 9198591 | NCBI WGS metagenome assembly CAJHXS01 (sample SAMEA7708347, study PRJEB35096) | sediment metagenome | biome: marine neritic benthic zone biome [ENVO:01000025]; feature: sediment [ENVO:00002007]; material: shallow marine sediment [ENVO:03000034] sea grass bed [ENVO_01000059] ... | reverse complement strand
GAGACCGCGAGCATCCGCTCGTTGGGCTCGCGAGCGCGAATCCGGATCTCCTCGGGAACCGTGACCTCGGGGCGTAGATCCCGGAGACAGAGGTAGAGCTTCTCGAGGGTGTTGAGGCGCATGTAGGGACAGCGGTTGCAGGCGCAGCTCTCGTCCATGCCGGGCGCCTGGATCAGCTGCTTGTCCGGTGCCTTCTGCTCGATCTGGTGGAAGACGCCGTCCTCGGTCGCGATGATCAGCGTCTTGGCCGGAGACTCGACCGCGCGCTTGATGATGCCCGTGGTGGAGGCGACGAAGTGGGCCTGGTCGAGCACCGCCTGGTCGCACTCGGGGTGGGCCAGCACCTCGGCTTCCGGATGCTGGACCGTCAGCTCGGCCAGGCGCTTCGCGCTGAACTGCTCGTGCACCACGCAGGCGCCCTGCCAGACGATCAGATCGTCGCGCCCGGTCTGGTTGCCGACCCAGCGCGCCAGGTGACGGTCGGGCGCGAAGATCACCGGGCGGTCGGCGTAGTGACGGACGATCTCGACCGCGTTGGACGACGTGCAGATCACGTCGGAGAGCGCCTTCACCGCGGCCGAGGTGTTGACGTAGCTCACCACGACGGCGTCGGGGTGCCGGTCGACAAAGGCCTTGAACTCATCGGGGCGACAGCCGTCGGCGAGAGAACAGCCGGCGGCGAGGTCGGGCACCACCACCTTGCGGGTCGGGTTCAGGATCTTCGCGGTCTCGGCCATGAAGTTGACGCCGCAGAAGACGATGACGTCGCTCTCGACCCGTTGCGCCACACGCGCCAGGGCCAGCGAGTCGCCGACGTGGTCGGCCAGGTCTTGGATCTCCGACTCTTGGTAGTAGTGGGCGAGGACGACCGCGTTTTGCTCTTTCTTGAGACGCCGGATCTCCTCTTCGAGTTCCTCGGGGAGGGTCGGCTCGGCGGTCGTGTGGAGGACGTCGGACATCTGGGGCTCCCGTGGCGCGAGGAAAGGCGAAGATAAGCACGCCTCCCCCCCAGACAAGAGAGTGTAGCCCCCTGGGGGTCCGAACCCAGTCGCGGATGGACGGCGGTCTACGGCTCGCGCTGCACCGTGAGCCACTGCTCCTCGAGGTCGCGGGTCTCGCGCTCCCAGAAGGTCTCGGTGCCGAAGTGCGGGAAGGTCGAGCGAAAGGTCGACTCGTCGTAGCGCCGCGCGACCCACCCCGTCTTCTCGACGTAGCGGGTGGCGCGCAACGGCTCGACCAGACTCCACCACGCGCTGTCGAACTCGAAGAACTGGCGGTAGCCCTCGAGCATCCGGGCGCGCATCGCCGCGCCCTCGGCGCCGCGGTGCGGCACCAACACCCACAGGTCGTGGACCGCCGGCCCCTCGACAAAGTCGTCGAAGTCGAGGAACACGTGGCTCGCCGCTCCGGTGCTGCGCAAGAGGTTGCCGCGGTGACAGTCGCCGTGGATGCGCAAAAACGGCACGTCGGTGGCGTCGAGCCGCTCGTCGAGCCAGTCGGCCAGATGCAGCGCGGCGTCTCGGTAGCGGGCGGCGAAGCCCGCCGCGATCGCGTCGCCGATCGTGGCGAGGTGCTGGCGGATGCCGTAATCGCCGTCGAGCTCGGGCCGGTCGGGGGCCTCGCGAGTCGCGCCGACGGCGTGAACCCGGGCGAGCAGACGCCCCACGACCACCAGCTCGGCGTCGTCGAATTCGTCGGGCTCGCGACCGCCGGTGCGCTCCCACACGCCGTAGAAGACGCCGCTGTGCTCGCCGAGGGTGCTCCCGTCTTGCGCCTCGAGGGGCGCGCACACCGGCACCTCGGCCTCCACCAGGTCGCGCAGAAAGCGGTGCTCGTCGAGGAGCGCCGCCCGCGACCAGCGCCCCGGCCGGTAGAACTTCACCACCGCGAAGCGGCCGCTCTCGAGCTCGACGTCGTAGACCCGGTTCTCCAGGTGACGCAGCACCCCACAGCGACCGGTGGGGACGAGGCCGTAGCACTCGACCGCGTCGAGGGCTGCCTCGGGCCCGAGCTGGTGGAATCCCGGTGTGTCGCTCACCGCGGCGACACTACGACCCCGGGGAGGGGCTCCGCTACCTTGACCGGCTCGAAAACAGGAGATCGGCACGTGTCCCCCAAGGCCGCAGCAGAGACGCAAGACGCCGCCAGACGAGACCGCCCCTGGGTGTTTCGCACCTACTCGGGGCACAGCTCGGCGCGCGCCAGCAACGAGCTCTACCGCACCAACCTCGCCAAGGGGCAAACGGGTCTCTCGGTGGCCTTCGACCTCCCGACCCAGACCGGGTACGACTCCGACCACCCGCTCGCGCGGGGAGAGGTCGGCAAGGTCGGGGTGCCGATTTGTCACATCGAGGACATGCAGACGCTCTTCGAGGGCATCCCCCTCGACCGCATGAACACCTCGATGACGATCAACGCCACCGCGGCGTGGCTGCTCTCGCTCTACGTCGCCGTGGCGGAGCGGCAGGGCGTGGCGCCCGACGCGCTCTCGGGCACCACCCAGAACGACATCGTGAAGGAGTATTTGTCGCGGGGCACCTACGCCTTCCCGCCCGAGCCCTCGATGCGGCTCACCAGCGACGTGATCGCGTACACGGTCGACGCCGTCCCCCGGTGGAACCCGATCAACATCTGCTCCTACCACCTGCAGGAGGCCGGGGCGACCCCGGTGCAGGAGATCGCCTTCGCGATGGCCAACGCCATCGCGGTGCTCGACACCCTGCGCGAGCGCGACGACGTGGCCGACGAAACCCTTCCACGCATCGTCGGACGGATCTCCTTCTTTCTGAATTCGGGGATCCGCTTCGTCGAAGAGATGTGCAAGTGCCGGGCGATGGGGCAGCTCTGGGACGAGATCACCCGCGACCGCTACCGGGTCGACGACGCCAAGCTGCGCCGCTTCCGCTACGGGGTGCAGGTGAACAGCCTCGGCCTCACCGAGTCGCAGCCCGAGAACAACATCATCCGCATCGTGCTCGAGTCGCTCGGGGTCACGCTCTCGAAGAACGCGCGCTGCCGCGCGCTCCAGCTCCCGGCCTGGAACGAGGCGCTCGGTCTGCCGCGCCCTTGGGATCAGCAGTGGTCGCTGCGCGTCCAGCAGATCCTCGCCTTCGAGAGCGATCTCCTCGAGTTCGGCGACCTCTTTGACGGCTCCCCGGTGGTGGCGGAGCGCGTCGAGGCGCTGGTGCGCGAGGCGCGCGCCGAGCTCGAGCACATCCTCGCGATGGGCGGCGCGGTCGCCGCCGTCGACAACGCGTACATGAAACAGCGGCTGGTGGAGAGCCACAGCGAGCGGGTCCGCGCGATCGAGGCCGGCGAGATCCCCGTCGTCGGCGTCAACCAGTTCCAGGAGCACGCGCCCTCGCCGCTGGTCGAGGAGGGCGCCGGCTCCGAGGCGATCCTGGTGGTCGACGAGTCGGCGGAGCGCGAACAGATCGAACGCCTCACGGCGTTCCGCAACAAACGCAGCGCGGGCGACGTCGACGACGCCCTGCGCGGCCTGCGCGAGGCCCTCGACGCGGGGGACAACGTCATGCCCGCTTCGGTGCGCGCGGCGCGCGCCGGCGTCACGACGGGGGAGTGGGCGGGCGTACTGCGCGAGCGCTACGGCGAGTACCGGGCGCCGACCGGGGTGGTGTCCTCCGGCCCGACCCTCGCCGACGAGCGTCTCGACCTGCTGCGCAAGGAAGTCTCGTCCCTGGTCTCCCGCCTTGGGCGACCGCCCAAGATCCTGGTGGGGAAACCGGGTCTCGACGGACACAGCAACGGCGCCGAGCAGATCGCCGTGCGGGCTCGGGACGTCGGGATGGAGGTGGTCTACGAGGGGATCCGGCTGACGCCCCAGGAGATCGCCCAGTCGGCGCGGGACGAGGGCGTCCACATCGTGGGTCTCTCAATCCTCTCGGGGTCGCACGCGGTGCTCGTCACCGACGTGCTCGACGCGCTGCGCGAGCTCGGGTGCGCCGAGCTCCCGGTGGTCGTCGGCGGCATCATCCCGGACGACGACGCCGACGCGTTGCGCGCCGCCGGGGTGAAGCGGGTCTACACCCCGAAGGACTTCGACCTCAACCGGATCATGAGCGAGATCGTGGAGCTCGTCGCGCTTGGCTGAGCTCGGCGAGCGCCTGCGGGCCGGCGACGCCGGCGCCGTCGCCGAGGCGCTCAACCTGATCGACGACGGACGCCCGGCGCGGCGCGCCGAAGCGTTGGACCTTCTGGGCGACCTCGAACGCGCCCCCGGCACCAGCCGCCGGCTCGGGGTGACCGGCGCCCCGGGCGCCGGCAAGTCGTCGCTCCTCGACGCGCTGGTGCGGGTGTGGCGCGCCCGGGGAGAGCGGGTGGGCATCCTCGCGGTCGACCCCTCGAGCCGGCGCAGCGGCGGCGCGCTGCTTGGCGACCGCGCCCGGGTGCGCTCCTCCTCCGGCGACCCCGGGGTCTTCTTCCGCTCGATGGCCGCCCGCTCGCGGCTCGGCGGGCTCGCCGACGCCACCTGGGCGAGCGTCCACGTGCTCGGCGCTGCCTTCGAACGGGTGGTGGTCGAGACGGTGGGGGTCGGCCAGTCCGAGGCCGACGTGATCGACCTCACCGACACGTTGCTCTTCGTCGCCCAGCCCGGCGCTGGAGACACGCTCCAGTTCATGAAGGCGGGGGTCCTCGAGCTCCCGGACCTGTTCGCCGTGAACAAGGCCGATCTCGGCGCGCCCGCCGAGCGCACCGCCCGCGAGCTCGAGGCGGCGATCGCCCTCACGGCCCGGGAGAGCGCGACGTGGCGCGCGCCGGTGGCCCTGTGTTCGGCGCGCGACGGCACCGGCGTGGAGGCGCTCGCCGACCTCCTCGACGCCCACCACGCCCACCAACAACGCGAGGGTCGGCTCGAGACGCGGCGCCGCGAGGGCGAGGTGACCCTGGTGCTCGACGCGGTCACCCGGCGCTACGGGAGCTACGGTGTCGAGCGCGTGGGCGGCGAGGATGCGCTGCGCGCGCGGCTGGGCCCCGGCGCCGCCGAGCGCCCGGGCTTTGCGAGCCTGGCCCGCATCGAGCGCGAGATCGAGCGCGCACTGGGGGAGCCTCGATGAACGCGCGCGGGCGAGAGACGAAGCGGTGAGCGCGACACCGATCCGCGCGAGCCGGGTGCGGGCCTTGGCCGTGCGCACCATGTCCCAGCCCACGGCCCCCTACCGGGAGGGCGCGGTGATCCGCTGGGTCCGCGAGTTCGCCGCCGCGACCCCGGGCGTGCTCGTGCGCCAAGACCGCGACGGCAACCTGGAGCTGCGCCGTCGCGGTGTGCCGCGCTCCCGGGCGCCGCTGGTCTTCAACGCCCACATGGACCACCCGGGCTTTCGCGCCCTGCGCAGCCGCCGCGGGCGCGACGCGGTGCGCGTCGACGCGCTCTTTCTGGGCGGCGTGCGCCGCGAGTACTTCCCGGGGGCGCGGGCGCGCTTCTTCACCGGCGACGATCCCGACGCCGACACCGTGCCGGCGCGGGTGGTCGAAGCCCGCCCCGACCGCAAGAGCGGCGAGCTCCGGGTGCGGCTCGAGACGCGGCGCCCGGTTCCCGCCGGCGCGTTTGGCATGTGGGACCTCCCCGCGTGTCGCGTCGTGGCGGGGCGCCGGGGCTCCCGGCTCGTCGGGCGCGTCGCCGACGACCTCGCCGGCCTGGCGGCGATCCTCGCTCTCTTCGAGCGCCTCGACACGATCGACCCGCGGCGCCGCGTCGACGTGCGCGCGGCGCTCACCCGCGCCGAGGAGGTGGGCTTCATCGGTGCGCTCGCGATCGCCTCGGAGGGGCGTCTGCCCGGGGGCTCCCGCGTCATCGCCGTCGAGGCGAGCAAAGCGCTGCCCCATGCGCCCCAGGGCGCCGGCCCGATCGTCCGGGTCGGCGACCGCAGCAGCGTCTTCGACGACGGACTGACCCGTTGGGTCGAAGCGGTCGCCGCCGACCTGGCCAAGACGCGCGGCAGCTTTCGCTATCAACGACGTCTCATGGATGGGGGCACCTGTGAGTCGACGGCCTATCAGCAGTACGGCTACCGCACGACCGGGGTGTGTCTCCCCCTCGCGAACTACCACAACATGAGCGAGCGCGGCTCGATCGCCGCGGAGGCGATCGAGCTCTCCGACCTCGTGGGTCTGGTGCGGCTCTTCGAGGGGATGGTGCGGCGGGACGACGAGTGCCCCCGCCGCGGCCGCGCCGACCCGATGCGCACCCGTCTCGACGCGCTCTACCGCCGCTCGCGCGGCGAGCTGCGCCGGGACCCCTTCGCGTGATCTCGGGGCTGCGTCGCAAGCGCAGCGGAATCGGCGCTGTGCTCCGCGCGGTGTCGCTCGCGATCTTCTTCGCCTTCGCCGTGGGCTTCGGGATCGGGCTGTGGATCCGCTGCGCGATGGAGCGGCCCGAGGGCTACCTGGCCGACAACCGGGCGCTCCCGACGCGGTCAGGCGCCGCGCCCCTCCCACTCGACGTCCGGTTGGCCGGCGCGCCGGTTGGCGACCCGCGCGAGCACAAAGAGTAGGTCGGAGAGCCGGTTCAGATAACGCAGGGCCAGCGCGTCGAGCTCTTCCACGGCGGCGAGGGCGACGGCGCGGCGCTCGGCGCGGCGACACACGGTGCGCCCGAGGTGAAAGGCGCTGGCCTCGGCGCTGCCGCCCGGCAAGACGAATCGCCGCAGCGGTTGGAGCTCTCCCTCGAGGGCGTCGATCCGGTCCTCGAGGAGCTCGATCTCGGCCTCTGCGGGGGGCCCCATGCCCATCGCCTCCTGGTGCCGCGTCTCGGTGGTCGCCGGATCATCAAAAAAAAAAAAGAGCGCCCGTTGGATCGTCTGGAGCAGGGCCCGGAGATCGTCGTGAGGTGTGAGCGCGGCGGCCTGCCCGACGAAGGCGTTGAGCTCGTCGACGGCGCCGTAGGCCTCGACCCGCAGATGGTCCTTCGGAACCCGGCCGCTCCCGATGAGGTCGGTCTCTCCGCGGTCGCCCCGCTTGGTGTAGATCTTCACGAGGTCAGTTCGTTCATCTCGGCGTCGATGCGGCGCTCGACCTCGGGGTCGAGGGACGCCGGGCGCTTCGGCGCCGTCGCGGGGCGCGGCCCTGCGCGGGCGATCGCCCGGCGCTGCCGGCGCAGGAAGGTCCAGACGACGAGCACCCCGACGAGACCGGCGAAGCCGGGGATCAGGTAGGCCGCCCACCCGAAGCCCGCGGCGCGGGGCGCCTGCCAGATGATCTCGCCGTAGTCGTCGTGGATCCCGGCGACGACTTCGTCCTTGCTGCGGCCCGCCGCCTCTTCCTGGGCGATCCGCTGGCGCAAGGCCTCGGCCTGCCCGCTCGGGCAGTCGATCAGCAGCCGGCCCGGACAGAAGGGGCTCATCAGCCCGGTCCAGAGCTCCATCGTGTAACCCGGATCCTCCGCGGCGGCCGCGCCAGCCGCTTCCGAGGGGGCGCCTTGTGCCGCGCCAGCGGGCGGGTCCGGCTCCGCCCTCGACGCGAGCGCGAAGACCAAGAGCAGCGCTGCCGCCACCGGGGCGAGTCCGCGAGCTAGATGTCCCAGTGGAGCTGCTCCGTCTGTTCTTTCGCCTCGCCGTCGCGCCGCAGCTGCAACCGGGGCGGCTCGAGCTGCACCTTGGACGCAGGCGGCAGCGACTGGGTCAGCCAGACGTTGCCGCCGATCACCGATCCGCGACCGATCACGGTGTCGCCGCCCAGAATCGTCGTCCCGGCGTAGATGGTGACGTCGTCCTCGATGGTGGGATGGCGTTTCACCCCCCGCAGACTCTGGCCCTTTCGGGGCGCCAAAGCGCCCAGCGTCACCCCCTGGTAGAGCACCACCCGGTCGCCGATCTCACAGGTCTCGCCGATCACGACCCCGGTGCCGTGGTCGATGAAGAAGCGGCGGCCGATCGTGGCGCCCGGGTGGATGTCGATCCCGGTGCGCGAATGGGCGTCCTCGGTCATCACCCGGGGAATCGCTGGGACTCCGACACGGTGGAGCTCGTGGGCGAGCCGGTACGTCGCGATGGCGCGAATCGCGGGATACGCCGCCACGATCCCGACGTAGCTACGCGCCGCCGGGTCGCCGTCGAAGGCCGCCTCGACGTCCTCGGAGAGCCGCCGGCGCACCTCGGGGAGCGAGGCGAAGAAGCCCTCGGTGATCGCTTCCGCTGATTTGCCGGTCGGGAGCTCGACGTCCTCGAGCAACCGGAGGGTCCGCTGGGCCAGGGTGGGCACCTCGGAGCGGAGCAACCCCAGGTCGCGGGTGCGCAGCAGCAGCCGGCGCAGCCGCGCCGACCATTGGATGATCGCCTCGGGGTCGAGGAACGCCTCGTCCTCGGCCTTCGAGAGCGCGTCGGCACCGCGCTCGCCGACGGCGGCGGCGGTCTCGTCGATCACCCGGGGGTCGAGCGTGGGGGAGTCGTGATGTCTCGGCTGTCCGGCCATGGCTCGTCTCCTGCCCGTCTCCGGCGCGCTCTGTCTTGCGAGAATAGCGTGGCACCGCTCGAGAGCCTTTCGGGCCGCGGAGCCTTATACTCCTCGGGCCAATCCCCGTGCCATGGCGCCGACCCTCCTCCGGTCGCGCCCGTATCTAGCTCGCCGCACCTGCGGAAACGCCCAAGCTCGGGCGTGTTCTGTCGCGGCAGGGAGACCCATGGCGGGGACCGTCTACAGCCACTCCAGGCTCTCGTCCTTCGAGCAGTGTCCGCGGAAGTTCCTGTTCCGCTACATCGAGAAACGCCCGGTCGAGACCGAGTCGATCGAGGCCTTCGTCGGCAAACGGGTCCACGAGATCCTCGAACGCCTCTACCAGTTCGTCGACAGCGGGCGGATCCCCTCGCTGCCGAAGGTGCTGAAGCGCTTCTCGATCGAGTGGGACCGCCACTACGACGCGGAGCGCATCCGCATCACCCGCGACGACTCGGAGCCCGACGACTACCGGCACAACGGGGAGCGCTGTCTCTCCAACTACTACCGCCGCCGCTACCCCTTCGACCACGAGGAGACCCTGGGCCTCGAGACCCGGGTGGCGTTCTCTCTCGACGAGGGCGGGCGCTACCGGATCCAGGGCTTCGTCGACCGCTTCTGCATGGCTCCCGACGGCGCCCTCGAGATCCACGACTTCAAGACCGGCCGTTTCGTCCCCAAGCAGGAAGCCCTCGACCGCGACCGGCAGCTGGCCTTCTACCAGCTCGGGTTGGAGACGCGGTACCCCGAGGCCCGGGAGGTCCGGCTCGTCTGGCACTACCTGCTGCGCAACCAGGTCCGGGTGTCGACGCGCAGCCGCGAGCAGCTCCAGACCCTGCGCCGCGACACGATCGCGCTGATCGACGAGATCGAGTCCGCCAGCGAATACCCCCCGAAGCCGGGCTCGCTGTGTCCGTGGTGCGAGTTCCGCGACCTGTGCCCCGAGGGTGCCGCGGTGAAACCGCGCAAGACGCCCGCCCGGGGCCGCGGCTGGCCGCGCGAGCGCGGCGCCCCGCCGGCGCCCGAGCCCCGCTCTCTCCCCGCGCCCGAGGACGCGCCGGCCCCGGCCGTGCCCGCTGTGCGGGGGCAGCTTCCGCTGATCTGAGCGGCGGCGTTCGCGCTGTGTCCCGTGCGCGACGGCGCTAGGGTGCGCCCGTGAGCGATTCCCGCCGCGGCATCCGCAGCACCTATCGCCACCGTGTCGCGTTTTTCGACACCGACGCGATGGGCATCGTCCACCACGCCAACTACATCCGCTTCTTCGAGCTGGCGCGGATCGCGTGGATGGACGAGCACGATCGGCCCTACCGCGACTACGTCGCCCAGGACCGACACTTCGCGACCACCGAGGTGGCGGTGCGTTACGCGCGCAGCGCCGCGTTCGACGAGATGCTCGACGTCGACTGCTGGGTCGAATGGGTCCGGGGCGCGTCGCTGTGTATGGCCTACGAGATCCGCCGGGACGACGAGGTGCTCGTCACCGGGTGGACCGAGCACGCGATGGTCGGCGCCGACGGCCGGCCCACCCGCATCCCGAAAGAGCGCCGCGCGGTGATGCGCGAGTGCGCCCGACGCGCACCGCCCAGCGCGAACCCCGACCCGTAGAGACGAGCCCGAGGCCCGAGAGCCGCCCTAGCGCCTGCGCCCACCCGGCGCGCGACCGAGCAAGCGGGGGAGCACCCGGCGCAGACCGCTGCGCACCTGGGTCTCCGCCCACTCCGACGCCTGTCGGATCGACTCGAGGGCGTCGCCGCGACCCGGCCAGTGGGAGCGCACGAGGTCGGGGTGGACGTAGTTCATGAGCCGCGAGAGCGCCGCGGCCACCACCAGGAGGTCGTCGATCAGTCCGATCGGCCCGAAGATCAGCTCGGGCACTAGGTCGATCGGCGAGAGCACGTAGCCCAGCCCGAAGAGCGCGATCGCCTTGGCCCCGGCGGGCACCTTGGCCTCGCGGAGCAGCCGCACCAGCAGGACGGTGAGATCGGGGAGCAGGAGCAGGACGTCGCTCCACACGCTCCCCTCGTCGCGGCTCCCCGCGATCTTGGCGCGCAGCCGGTCGTAGAGATGGCTCTCCTGGGGCTGCAGATCGATCGTGATGCGAGACGGATCCACGCGCGAAGAGCTTAGAAAAAGACGCCGGATCGGTCGCCCCGGCCCCGCGTCAGCATGCTGTCGATGGCCTCGCGGACCCGCTCCACGCCGGCATCGATGGTCTCTGGGTCGTCGTCGCCCGCGAGATGGATCGCCTCGCCGAAGTAGATGCGATAACGGACCGGCATCGGCAGCAGACCCAAGGGGCCGAGCCACGGAAAGGTCGGGGTCAGCGGGAAGGACGGTGTCCCGAGGAGCCGCGCACCGCTCTCCCAGTTGGCGATCCCGGGCTGCTGCTCCTCGGAGCCCACCACGGCGATCGGCACGATCGGGCTCTCGGTCTCGAGCGCCAGCGAGACGAAGCCCGTCCCGAAACGCTGCAGCTGGTAGCGCTCTGCGTAGAGCTTGTTCATCCCGCGCACGCCTTCGGGAAAGGCGAGCACCGCCTCCCCGTCTTCGAGCATCTCGCGACAGGTGCGCCGCGTCCCGGACACTCCGCCGCCGCGCGCCGCGGCGAGCCCGAGAAAGGGAAGCTCAGACACCCAGTACTCGGTCATCCCGCGGGCGATACGCGGCGGCTCGGCCTCCATCAAGAGCGCGCACGCGATCATCAAGGCGTCGAAGGGGAGCTGCCCGGCGTGGTTCGAAACGAGGAGCTGACGCCCGGGGGGCAGGGTCTCGACGCCAAAAGTCTCGACGCGGAAGTAGTGCTCGTAGAGCCACAGCACCGGGGCCGCGTAGGTCGCGATCGCCGCCGGGTAGAGACCCCACGGGTCGTAGCCGTACTCGTTGAGCTGGGTCGGGACGCGGTCGAGCTGCCGTTGAATCCGGTCTTCGTAGCGCTCGCGGGTCGCGCTACCCGGAAGCCGCGCCGCGATCGCACCGGCGGCCGCGCTCACCGCGTCGCGCAGCCCCATCACGTCACCCACCGCGGCGCGCCACCCATCAGGCCGCCCGCCGGGTGGTGTCGAAGGTGTCGGCCAGCGAGTGGGTCGGCGCAAAACCCGTCGCCTCGGCGAAGCGGTCGCCACACAGGGTGAGCGGGTACTTCATGTAGTCGAGAATGCCCTCGGGCCAGGGCGAGAGCCCGGCCCGGTAGAGCCGACGAAAGATCGGCCGTATCGCGAACTCGGGGAGCGGCACGGGCGCCCCGCCACACGCGCGGATCGCGAGCGAGGCGGGCACGGCTCCGGGGCCCGCTACGTTAAAGACACCGGTCGCCTCGCTCTCGAGGACCCGCGACACCGCCTCGACCACGTCGGATTCGTGGATGAACTGCATCATCGGGTCGAAGCCCAGGACCGTGGGCACCCGGCGCCGGGTGATGTAGTCGCGGATCAGCGAGTGGACCCCCGCCCCGAGCGTGCTCACCGGTCGCAGCACGGCGGTGCGCACCTGGGGCTCCCGCCACAAAAAGGCGCTCGCCATCGCGTCGACCTCGACCAGGTCGCGGATCTCGGGGTAGCTGCGGGTCGCGGCGAGGGGGTGCTCCTCGTCGAGGTAGAAGGGGTTCTCGGGAAAGGCCCCGTAGACGTAGCCACTCGAGAGCACGGCGAGCTGCTCGACGCCGTAGCGCACACAGCAATCGAGGAGGGCCTTGGTGCCGAGGATGTTGGTGTCGTGGCGCGCGGCGGCATCGCCGCGGAAGTGGCGGACGAAGCCGAGGTGGACGACTGCCTGTGGCCGCTCTTTCCGCACCACCGACTCGAAGGCGCGCTTGCGCAGATCCACCCGAGCCAGCTGGATGTCCTTGGGGCGCCCCTCCCACGCCAGACGGTCGACCCCGAACACCCGAAAACGCTCCCGGAGACGCAGCGCCACCAGCCTGCCCAAACCGCCCGAGATTCCCGCAATCAGGACCTTTTCCAAAGAAACTCCAAGGACTTGCGGCAACGTAACCGGGTCGGGACGAGTGGGCTAGCCAGGGGCGGGGCGCGGGAATGGTGTATAGTCCGCGCCCTCCGGGGGATCCGTGGAGCCTGGTGTTCGCTTCGAAGCCATCCAAATTCCGCTCGAAGAGCCGCTGCGAGACGCGGAACACCTCAGTGGCGTACTGGGAATTCCCGAGTGGTGGCCGACGGGCTCTCGCATCGGGATCGTGCTCGCCCACGGGTCTGGGCGCGACTTCGACGATCCGCTGGTGGAGGCGGTGCACCGCGGGCTGACCGAGCGCAAGTACCTGACCCTGCGTTTCAACTTCCCCTTCGCCGAGGTGAAACGAAAGCGCCCCGACCCCGCCGAGGTGCTGGTCCGGGCTTTCCGCGCCGCGGTGGCGGTGATGGGCAGCGACCCGACCTCGGCCCCCGCCCATCTCTTCATCGGCGGCGTCGGCCTCGGCGGCCAGGCGGCTGCGCTCGTCTCGACACAGCGGCTGCGGGTGGAGGGCGTGTTCATGCTCGGCTACCCGCTCCACGGACGCGACGCATCCGAGAAGCCGACCAACGCCGACTCGCTGTTTCGGGTGGTGAACCCGATGCTCTTCGTGCAGGGCACCCGCGACCGCTACTGCCACGTCGACGCGCTGCGCCAGACCCTCGCGCGGGTGGGAGCGCCGAAGACGCTGCAGATCGTCCAACACGGCGACCACCAGTTCCAGGTGCCCAAGCGCTCGGGGCGCAGCGAAGAGCAGGTGGCCGCCGAGCTGGTCGAAGGCATCGACCAGTGGTGCACCAAGGTCTTGGGGGCATAGCCGCCGTGACCGAGCCGCGCGACCTCTACTTCGAGCAGATCGCCGTGGGCGAGATGGCGAACTTCGCCTACCTGATCGGCAGCCGCGCCGCCGGCGAAGCGGTCCTCGTC
>CAJHXS010000206.1_pt1 | contig 13471 bp, 23 predicted proteins | sample 9198591 | NCBI WGS metagenome assembly CAJHXS01 (sample SAMEA7708347, study PRJEB35096) | sediment metagenome | biome: marine neritic benthic zone biome [ENVO:01000025]; feature: sediment [ENVO:00002007]; material: shallow marine sediment [ENVO:03000034] sea grass bed [ENVO_01000059] ... | reverse complement strand
GCTCGCCGCGACCGTCGAGTACGTGGACACCGCCCTCATCGAGAGCGCCTTCTACGGGCGCACCTTCGAAGGAGTCACGCGATGACCGAGAGCGTCTACAAAGTGATCGAGCTGGTCGGCACGAGCACCGAGTCGTGGGAGAGCGCCGCCGACGCCGCCGTCGAACGGGCCTCGAAAAGCCTGCGCGACCTGCGTATCGCCGAGGTGACCCAGCTCGACATCGCGCTCGAGCACCCCGAACCCGGCGGTCGCGCCCTCCGGGTCTACCGCGCCAAGGTGAAGGTCTCGTTCAAGTACGAAGGCGAGGCGCTCTAGACGTGGCGAACGAACCCGTCCTGCGGATCTTCTCCTACCTGCCCAACCCGCGGCTGTGGAAGGCCACGATCACCGCGCGTCTGTGCGGGCTCGAGCTCGATCTGCGCGGCGCGGCGCCCCGCGAGCTGTCGGGCTGGCTCTGGGATTTCGACGCCCGGCCGCTCGAGGAAGGCGAGCGCGACACCGGCGCGGGGACCGCCCGGCGCGCCCGCGCGGGCTTCCAGGGGGAGCTCCACAAGACCGACGCGTTTCTCGACGCCCACCCCTTCGGCACCGTCCCCGCGGCGTTCAGCCCGGACGGCGCCACCGGCATCTTCGAATCGAACAGTATCGGCCGCGCAGCCGCGCGGCTCGGCCAGGAGCGCTTCCCGGTGTACGGCCGCGACGCCTACGCCGCGGCGCGGATCGACAGCTTTCTCGACGCGAGCCTCGTCTTCGCGCGAGACTCGCAGCTCTACCTCTTCGCGGTCTTCGGCAGCGACCCCATCGACCCCGCCGCCCACGCCCGGGGGGTCGAGGCGTTCACCACCTACGCGGGCGGCATCGAACGCGCCCTCGCACCCGACCGCAAATTCCTCGTCGAGGACCACGTCACCCTGGCCGACATCTGCTTCGTCGCCGAGATCGCGCTCTTCGCAAACGAGGCCGTCCAGGAGACCCGGCTCCGCGACGCAGGCTTCGAGCTGGCGACCGCCGGGTGGACCGAGCGCTATCCGCGGGCGGCGGCGCACTACGCGGAGCTCTGCAGACACGAAGCCTTCGCCCCCGACGTCACGCCCTATCTCGAGAAGATCGCGAAGCGCAAAGGGCCCTTCGACTAGGAGGCGTCCCCGCCACAGCGCAGCACCTCGAAGCGCTGCTCGCCGTCGACCGGCGCGCCGAGGGCGCGGATAGCGTCTCCGCCCATCGCGCCGGCCTCGTTGCGCGCGAGGTTCTGGAGCTCGTCGCGCACTTTCGCGGGGCTGCGCAGGAAGGGCCCGACGCTCGCCTTGGTGCGGGCGGTCGCCGTGCCGATCACCCGGCACTCCCCGTCGGCCGCAGCGGCCAGCACCACCGGCTCCCCGACCGGCCGCAACGGTGCCCAGGTACACGCGGCGCTCCACAGCGCCAGACACACTGCCACCCCGGTTCTCCGCATCCGCTCACACCCTCCAACGCAACCGCAACGCGGTCGGCGAGCTTCCGTCGTTCTCGACACAGTCGAGGTATTCGATGCGCCCGAGGGTGCCCTCGAACTGGTCGTGGGCGGCGATCCGGGCGGTGAAGACATCGGCGAGGTCGCGGGTCAGCTCGAAGAGCGACTCCTGGTCGGGGTTGCGCGGCTCGCCCAGGGTCGACGCCATCTGCAGGTCGAACACCGCGTCGGGGTCGATGCGGTCGCGGATGACGTGGCTGCGCAGCCGCGCGAGCTGGAAGGGCGGCGCCACCTCTGCAAAGCAGTTGAGGGCCCGCAACAGCATCTGGAACGAGGTCTGCTCCGACGGATTGGTCGTCACCCCGAGCACGATGTGGGAGGAGGCGCCGCGCATCCCGACGTAGTCGAGGCCCTGGTGCCCGAGCGCCGGGTGCTGCTCGGCCGGGATCGGGTCGAAGGCGCCGCCGGCGCAGAGCAGACGCTCCATCTGGCCCTCCTCGTCCTCGATGAAGAGCTGGAGCGAGTCGAAGAAGGGCTCGAGCACCATCTCCTCGACGCTCTCGACTGCGCGCCGCATCGTGTCCTCACCGGGGTGCGACTCGCGCTCCACCAGGTAGTACGACTCGAGAAACTCGGTGACGAGCACTTCGGGGTGCTGGAGATACTCCATGCACTCCTTCAGCTGGGCGTCGAGGCCGAGCCCGCCGGCCCGCAGATACCGCTCCCGAAACGGGGTCGCTCCGCTCTCCAACATCGCCCCTCGTATCGGCCGGTCGGGGTGTCACCCCAAGGGCGGAGGCGCGGCGCGAAGCTGCCGGTGCGCTGCACACGAGTTGCTCTCCCCAGCTCCCCTGCGCTGCACAGGTGTTGCTCTCTCCAGCTTCTGATGCGCTGCACAAGTGTTGCTCTCTCCAGCTTCTGGTGCGCTGCACAAGTGTTGCTCTCTCCAGCTTCTGGTGCGCTGCACAAGTGTTGCCACCTCCCCTATCCTCCGCGCGGGAAACCTGGTGCGAGGGGAGGGCGACGCGATGCGATCGGTGTTCGTGATGATCAAGTGCGAGATGGGCAGCGCCTACGACGTCGCACGCTCGATCGCCGACGAGATCTCCGAGACCCGGGAGGTGCACTCGATCTCGGGGGAGTACGACATCCTCGCCAAGTTCGTCGTCGAGGAGGAGTCCGACATCGGGCGCTTCGTCTGCGACCGGGTCCAGCGGCTCCGGGGGATCGTCTCGACCTTTACGATCGTCTCGCTCAACCCCTTCAGCGACGACCACTTCACCGCCGGTCGCGGCTAGCCCACCCGCGGGCTCGACCCGGTGGGTCTCAGCCGGCGCCCGAAAGCCGCTGAAGCTGCTCGCGTTGGACGGCGAGGCTCACCTGGTTGAGCTGCTCCTGGAGCGCGCCCCCGGCGGTCCCGGCGGAAAGAAAGCCGTAGCGGAACCCGTCCGCGCGCTCGCAGACGCTCTGCACGACCGCCTCGCCCTCACAGAGGATCTCGCCGTGCCGGATCGAGACGGACACACGCTCTCCCTGCGCGTAGCGGGTGGGGACCACCGCGGAGAACCCCGTCGCGCTCACGTCCTGCACCGGGCAGCCCGTGTCGGAGCCGATCGTGGCGCGCAGCTCGGCGGTGATCGTCGTGACGCGGTAGTGCTGGCGACTCTCCGCCGACACCGGGTCACCCAGGGCGAAGTAACGCGCCACCGGGCCCTCCTCGCCGGGCTCCAGGCCGTCGATCTGCACCGGCTGTTGCATGAACTCGCGTTTCACCTCGTAGAAGACGGTGATCTCCTGGCCGGTTTCGAAGCGTTCGGTGGGGGCGAGCTGGGTCACCAGGATCTCGTCTTCCACCGCGAGCAGGGTCGACGGGACGAGGACCCGCTCGTTCTCTATCTTCGGATCTCGAAAGAAAATCGTCGCGCCGGGCTTGATCATGGATTTTCTTCTCCGCTACGAGACGATTGGCTTTTCGGACACGGCGCGCCGCGCTTGCCGTCTTTCTGAGCCTCCTCCCGCTAAAACCGGGCTTCGCCTGGCCGCGCACTACGGGCTTGTCCGGACCCCCATCCGGGAAGCGCGGGAGACGGGAAGCGGGGGAGACCGGTCTCCTGGAGGGAGGAGCCGGGGTCCGGCGATCGCGGATCACACAGCCCCGCGTTGCGGCTCGGCACCGCTCAGCCCGGCTCGGGGAACGCCGAAGAGAGACTCCGGGGAGGCAACGATCCATGGCCGCGAAGACGAGCTCTGGCAAGACCACGGCGCGCCGAAAGACGCGCTCCGCGTCCACCGACGGCGCCGAGGGCAAGCGCGCCGGCACCACCGCTGCCAAGAAGACGAGCGCGGGCAAGACCGCCGCCAAAAAGACGACCGGGCGACGCAAGACGGCAGCCAAGAAGACGAGCGCGCGGCGGAAGACCGCCGGGAAGAACGGCGCCTCGGGCAAGACCGCGACGAAGACACGCACCGCGAAGACGACCGCGGCCAAGACGACGGCGCGCAAGCCGCCCGCCGACAAGCGGGCCCCGCGGGCCAAGACAAAGCCGGCGGCGACCGCCGCCGACGTCAACCTCGGCCACGTCTTCGCGCTGCGGCCGCGGGTGAACACCGCGTTTCGCCCCGAGGACTTCCGCGCCGCCAAGCATCAGCTGCGCGACGAGCGCTACGTCAGTCGCGAGGCGGCGGCGCGCGCGGTGGTGGAGCAGGCCCACGCGCTGGGTCGCGCCGAGCAACCGCGCTTCGCGGCGAAGCGACCCTGAGCTCGTAACGCTCCAGCCCGCTCTCCCCCGGCGCGGCGTCCGCAAGGCGGTAGCCCGCGGCCCGGAAGGCCCGCCGCGACGGCGTGTTTGCCACGTCGATCTCGGCGAGGATCACCTCGAAGCCGTGGAGCTCGGCCGCGCGCAACGACGCGGTCTCGATCAGCGGCCGGGCGAGACCCTGGCCGCGTAGAGCGGGAGCCAGAGCGATGCTGATCTCCCCGCGGTCCCCCCCGAGCGTCTCGAAGACGGCGTAGCCCACCGGCACCCCGGCCCGCTCCACCACGTAGGCGTGTTTGTCGGAGCGACCCAGATAGTCCCGGGCGACGGCCCCGGCCGAGAGTGCGCCGCGTTTCGAGAAGCGGACGCTCGCGGGATCGTTGCGGAGCTCGACCAGGAGGGGAAGATCGGCCTCGGTCGCGGCGCGCAAGCGGAGCACGTCGCGACGATAGGGCTTCGGAGCGCGGGCGCCCGCGCCCCACAGAGCCGGTATCCTCACGCCGTGTCCCCCTCCGAGCTCCCCGCCACCTGGTTCGAGCGCGTCGACACCAGCAGCGACGACCTCTTCTACCAGACACCGCGGCTGGTTCAGCACATCGACGACATCACGATCTCGTCGCTCACCGCGTTCTATCGCACGCGTCTCGCGGCGGGGGCGAGCGTCCTCGATCTGATGTCGTCGTGGGTGTCCCACCTGCCCGACGACGTCCGCTACGGCTCCGTCACTGGGCTCGGGATGAACGCCGACGAGCTCGCCAACAACCCGCGGCTCGACGAGCACTGTGTCCACGACCTGAACCGAGACCCCGAGCTCCCCTTCCCCGACGCCCGCTTCGACGCCGTCTTGAACGCAGTGTCGGTGCAGTACCTGACCCAGCCGGTGCGCGTCTTCGCCTCGGTCGCCCGCGCGCTCAAGCCGGGCGGGTTGTCGATCGTCGCGATGTCGCACCGCTGCTTCCCGACCAAGGCGATCCGCGCTTTCCACGGCGCCGGCGGGGTGCAGCGTCTCGAAATCGTGGCGCGTTACCACGAGCTCGCGGGCGGCTTCGACATGATCGAAAAGCTCGACTGCTCGCCCGACTACGGCGATCCGCTCTGGGTGGTCGCCGCGCGTCGCGCCGCCGAGTAGCGACGCGACGGGTCCTGCGGCGCGCTAGAGACGCGTCGCCGCAACCGAGGGACGCGCGCCGACGCGCTCCGCCCAGGCGTGCAGGCGCGGGTGGCTCTCGCGCCACGCGAAGCCCTCGAGACGGGCGTCGAGCTCGAGCCCGACGATCAACGTGAGGTGGGGATAGCCGAACCCACTCGCGAGCACCGGGTCGTCCACCACGCCGTCCCAATAGGCGACCAGACGCCGACTTCGCTCGCGTTCGTGCTCGAGGATCCCCGGCGAGCGCTCGTGTTCGGGCCGCCGCAGCTCCCGAGCCCACACCGCGAGCCCGTCGAGCATGCTGCGCGCGGCCGCCTCGTAGCGCGCGTGGGGCGAGGTCGGCGCGGGGTCGTCGGGCTCGAAGGAGGGCGTGCCGTCGAGGCGGTCGAGGATGCGGCAGATCAGCGCGGAGTCCTCGACTCCGTCGCTCGCCCCGCTTCCGTCGTCTCGCGGGATGACGAGATAGGGCACCCGACCCGAGGGGTTGACGGCGTAGTAGGGGCTCTCCGCGACCCGCGTCTGCGCGGGGACGAGCTCGACGCGATCGCCGAGCCCCTTCTCGAGGATCACGATCTGCACCATCCGCGCGTAGGGCGAGGTCGGCGTGAGATAGAGTTTCACGGTCGCGCTCCCCCGTGTGCTCCGGTCGTCGGCCAGCGGACCGGCGCGGCCCACGGTATCAGAGGAGACCCCGATGCTGCGCTACGCCCAGGCCGCCCGTCTCGTGGAGGTGGCCTTCGAAACGGGCCGCGCGCTCGCGCTGCGGCCGCTCGCCGTCGCAGTGCTCGACCCGGGCGGGCATCTGCTGGCCTTCGGCCGCGAAGAAACGGCGGGCATCCTGCGACCGGAGATCGCGATCGGCAAGGCGTGGGGCGCGCTCGGCATGGGCCTCGGCAGTCGCGCGCTCGCCGCCGCCGCCGAGGCGCGCCCGGGCTTCGTCGCCGCGCTCGGGCCGCTCTCTCAGGGCCGACTGGTGCCGGTGGCGGGGGGCGTGCTGATCCGGTCGGCGGACGGCGCGCTGCTCGGCGCGATCGGCATCTCGGGAGACACCTCGGACCAGGACGAGGCCTGTGCGCTCCGCGCGGTCGCGGCGCTCGAGCTTCGCGCAGATACCGGCGAGGTCTAGGGCAACAGCCCGTAGCAGAGCCAGCCGGCCAGCGAGAAGGCGAGTGCGGCGAAGCCGGCGCCGACCCCGAAGTGGATCGCCGGGCGCCACGGGCGTCGCAGGATCGCGAGCGAACCAGAGGTCACCGCGAGGACCAGACACACCCAGAGCACCACCATCGCGAGCGCTTCCCCAAAGCGCCCACCCGACTCGGAGAGCCGCTCGAGGAGCCCGGTGGTGTCGGTGCCGGGCGCGTCGATCCATCGAGTGTGTGTGAATAGACCCACTCCCAGCAACGCGGTGGCGGCGCTCACCAGGAGCCCGAGGGCGCGTAGCACCACGCGCTCGCGCTGGAGCGCCGCATTGCTGCGGTCGTAGATCGGCTCCTCCACGCCCGCCAACCTACACGAGGCCGACACGCGAGAGGCGGAGAATCGGCGGGGCGCGGGCCCCGCGTGGATGGGCCCACGGGGGAAAAACTTCGCCGAGCAGGCCATCAAGAAGCGCCCGGATCGGCCCGATGGATCCTCGTAGGGCGCGCGAAGGGGTTCGATGGCCGAGCGACGAAAATACCCGCGGATCCGCGCGAAGTTCCCGTGCGACCTCCACCTCGCCAGCGGCTCGGTGAAGGCGAAGATCCGCGACCTGTCCGAAGGCGGTCTTTCGGTGCTCTCCAATGTGGAGGAGCCCGAGCAGGGCGACACCGTCGCCGTGACGCTCCATCCGCCGAACCGGCCGAGCGTCGAGATCGCGTGTGTCTTCTGGCATTCGCGCCGAGTGCGGGTCGTCGGCGAGGACCGCTCGACCGCCCATCTCGGTCTCGTGCTCTCGAGCCCGAGTGATGCGTACTTCGAGCTGGTCTCGGCGATGCGCGGCAAGACCCCGCCACGTGCGGTCGACGCGACCGAGCCGGCCGCGAAACCGCCGCGGCCGGCGGCGCCGCGGAATGGGGGCGACGGCGGGCTCGCCGCCGGAGAGCCGGTGCTGCGACAGTACTCGGTGCGTGTGAAGCAGGACGGCGGCCCGCGTTCGACGCGGGTGGTCGTGGCGGCGCGTGACCTTCGCGACGCCGAGGCGCGCGCCCTCGCCGAAGTCGGCGAGGGGTGGGTCGCCCTCGAGGTCACGCGCGCCAAGACCGCGACGTCGTAGCCCGACCCGACGCGACCTCGCGTCTAGCGGCCCCCCGCGCCGATCGACACCGCGTCTGCCGTCGGGTCGAAGACCCAGAGGATCCCCTCTCCGACCGTCGCCCAGCGCGCCGTGTCCTCCCGCCCCTCGCCGTTGCGAAAACGACGAGTCGTCTCTCCGACGGGTGCCCCAAAGGGGCAGCCGTCCCTCGCGGGCAGCGCGGCGACGGTGACGTCGAAGCCATAGTCGAGGAGCGCCGTCTCGACGGCGGCGCGCGCCCGCGTCGGGAAGACCGCCCGCGCGCAGTGCCCGGGTCGCGCCGCGTCGCGCGCGTGATCGATCGGCCCCGCGGCGTCGGGCAACACGTCCGGAAGCCAGCCCTCTGCAAAGAGCCCGGCCGCCCGGGCGGCTGCGACGTCGGCGTAGCGAACCCGCTCCGAGAAGTTCGGCACCGCCGACTCCGCTGCACAGCCCGAGAGGGCGGAGCAGAGCGCCGCGGCGAGCCAGCGGCTCGCGGTCAACGCAGCCCCGCGAGGTGACGGGGCCCGAGACGGCGCACCGCGCTCGCGATCTCGGCGGCGCGTCCGCGAACGTACTCCGAGGGCTGGGCGGCGGACATGCGGCGCGGGTTGGGCAGCACGGCGGCGAGGAGCGCCGCCTCCCGCGGGCCCAGCTCGCCCGCGCTCCGCGCGAAGTAGCGCTGCGCCGCGGCCTCGGCACCGTACACCCCGGGGCCGAACTCGGCGACGTTGAGATACACCTCGAGGATCCGCCGTTTGGGCCACAGCGCCTCGATCCACACCGTGAGATACGCCTCGATGCCTTTGCGGACGAGACTGCGTCCAGGCCAGAGGTAGACGTTCTTCGCGACCTGCTGGCTGATCGTGCTCGCACCGCGCCGGCGCTCCCGCCGCTCGAGGGCGGCCTCGCGGATCGCGACGTAGTCGAAGCCCCCGTGGTCGGGAAACTTCTGGTCCTCCGCCGCGACCACACTCAGCGCGAGGGCCGGCGAGATCTCCTCGAGGGCCACCCAGCGGTAGTCCACGGGCCCGTCGGCGCGCAGGACGAACGCCGTCGTCGGAAGCGGAATCCAGCGCCACGGGAGCACCGCGAGCGCCGTTCCGGCGACGAGCGCCGTGACGCCGAGCGCGCTGTAGCGCAGCAGGCGCCGGCGACCGCGTCGTGTGCGTCTGCGCGCTGTGATCCGCCACCTCCCGAGTGGGGCCGCAGGGGGACCGGGCAGCCTAGCTTTTCGTCTCCGCCGCGCCGCGGAGCGGCCGGCACCCGCAGGCTCCGCCCGAGGTGGCGGAGCAGTCGACCCGGTGCGGCGCGTCGCTCGCCACGAGGTCGACACAAATCGCGTAGTGGTCGGAACCGCGGATCGGGATCCGAGTGGCGCGGGCGGCTCGCACACCCGAGACGAAGCAGTGATCGATGCGGAGCAGCCCGGGCCACCCGAGACGCGAGAGGTTGGGCCAGGTGCGCGGCGCCCGGCCGGGAAGCGCCGCAACGGCGTCGCTGTAGCGCGCGGCGATCGCCCGGTACGCGGGCCACCACGGCGTGGCGTTGAAATCGCCGACGACGGCGCGGGCCGGGGTGGGGTGCGCGTCGAGATAGGCGAGAAGCCGATTCATCTGTCGGGGTCGGCGGTCGCGGCGCGGAAAGTACGGCCAGGTGTGGGGCGCGAGGATGTGGACGTTCACCAGCTCGAGGGGACCTCGAAGCGCTGGCCAGTCGGCGGGCGATAGCTTCGCGACGAGCCCGTCGCGACCCCCGAGCTCGAGTGTCTGCACCGACAGCGGGCGCCGGCCGACGACGCCGAGCCCGCGCCGCCGCGGACAGGGGACGAGACGCCCTTCGGGCAACGCCGCGGCCAGCGTCGCCGCGAGGCGCTCGTCGAGCTCCTGTACACAAACGACGTCGACCTCGTAGCGGGCGAGCAGGTCGCGGAGCGCGTCCGGGTGCGCGCGACCCCCGAGGAGGTTGCAGCTCAGGACCCGCAGCCCGCGGGTCGAGGCGTCGGCGTCGGTCGGCGCCGCGCGGAGTCCACCGCACTCCCGCCAAGTCGCGACGTCGCCGCGGTCGCGCGGGGGGAGGTCGACGGCGCGATGCGCCGGACCCCGGCGTTCGTCTAGCTCACTTTGAGGGCGGCCCATGCGATGGCTCCCGCAACGGCGAGGGCGAGGAGCCAGCCGCCGCGCGACGCGCTCGAGCCGCCCACCGACGTCGGCCGCTCGGGCAGGAGGGGCTGAGCCATCGGCGCACGGGGCACCCCGTCGACCTTGACCTCGATCTGCGCGTCCCGGGTATCGACCCCGGACGCCTCGACGGCGGCCCGGATCCGCTCAGCGAGCTGCTCCGGGTCGTCGGCCAATCGGCGGATCTCGCGCAGCGTCCGAAGGATCCCCGCCGCCACCACCGCGATGATCGCGAGCAATGCCACATGGAAGAGCGTCACCTTCTCACAATCGGGACGGGGTGGAGGGTGCTTGAGGAGAAGATCGCTTAGGAGGGCACCCTCAGCCATGGGAACTCGCCTCGTAGTCGCGGCGGAGCAGCGAGTAGAGCACGAGGTCGAAGTAGCGGCCGTGGCGCCGCTGGGCCTCGCGCAGCACGCCCTCCTCGCGAAATCCCAGCCGCCGGGCCACAGCGCGGCTGCGGTCATTCTCGGGGGCCGTGCGCAGCCCGAGCCGGTTGAGCCCCAGCTGCGAGAACGCGTAGCCGATCAACGTCTGTGCCGCGCGGGTGACGAGCCCGCGCCCCTCACAGTCCTCGCGCAGCCAGTAGCCGAGCTCCGAGGTGCGGTGAAACCGGTCGATCGCATCGAGCCCGATACACCCGCAGAGCTGACCACCCGCTTCGATCACCGCAGCCAGCCCGGTGCCGTCGGTCTCGTTCTCGCGCGACAAGGCGATGAAGGCCCGCGTGTCGGCGACCGAGACCGTGTGCTCCACCCACGGGAGCCAGGCCCCCAGGTGCGCGCGGTGTCCGTCGACCACGAGAAAGAGCGCGTCCGCGTCGGACGCTTCCACCGATCGCAGCGTGAGCTCGGCGTCGACCCGGATCCGCATGGCGAAGAGGGCCGCTTAGACCGCCGCGCCGTCCTCGGCGAGGGCGGCGAGACAGACCACGTCCTCGAACACACCCCACTTGCGGGCGCGTTGGCGCAGCACCCCCTCCTGCTTCATCCCGATCTTGCGCAGCACATTGCCCGACGGCGCGTTGCGGACCATGTGGTGGGCGTAGATACGATTCAGACGGAGGTCGCCAAACCCGTGGGCGAGCACCGCAAAGGCCGCCTCGGTGGCGTAGCCACGCCCCCACCACGGCACCCCGATCCAGAAGCCGAGCTCGGCCTGGAGATGCTCGCGGTCGATGTCGCGGAGCCCCGCGCAACCGACGAGGGAGCCGCTCTCGGCTTCCACCACCGCGAAGTGCACCTCGAGTCCGTTGCCAAAGGAGTGCGCCTGCGCGGCGATCCACGAGCGAGCCGTCACGAGCGAATAAGGATGGGGAATCGAGATCGTCGTGTCGGCGACCTCGCGCGCCCCCGCGAGCTCCTGCAGGGCCGGGGCGTCGTCGGCGACAAAGGAGCGCAGCAGCAACCGCCGGGTCCGGAGGGTCGGATGACGCTGCAGCATGGCCTGAAGCTAGGCGTTGGGACGGGACACCGCGAGGGTCGACCCGCTTCGACTCCGGTGGTGCGCCCAGACCGCACCGGCAAGACCCTCAAGTCGGCCGCGACAGATTCCGATAGCCGGTCAGGATGGCCTTGTGGGCGACCCGGAGACCCCGTGACGGCGACGCGACGACACCCCCGATTCCGCACCCGCTTCGACACCCTCTGCTCCTCCGGACGCGAGGAGGGGGCCGGGGTGCTCTGCGACATCTCTTACGCCGGCGCGCGGCTCGAAGAGGCCAGCTTTCGCCCGGAGATCGGTTCGAAGGTCACCCTCTACGTCTTCATCCAACCGGTGAGTCCCTTCCAGCTCCAGGGCACCGTCGTGCATCGCAACGACTCCGGATTCGCCATCGAGTACCTGGCGGAGAGCGAGGAGGTCCGTCGTCTCGTCGACGACGTCGCCGCCATCGTGAGCGTGCCCTAAGGCTCTAGCTCTTCGCGCCCGCCACTCGCTCGCAATGCTCAAGACAGGCGGCGCACGCCTCGGCGCAGCGACGACACGTATCGTGCATCTCCGCGTGACGTCGACACTCCGCCTCGCAGCTCCGGCACACCTCCGCGGTCGCCGCCGCGAAGGCCGGGAGGTGTTCGGACCCGCGCGCCGCGAGGCTCACGAGTGCGCCGCAGGCTGTGATCACCTCGTCGACCCGCGCCGCACAGGCGGCCAACCTGTTCCGGCCGGCGGCGAACTCCGCGAGACAATGCGCCTTGCAGGCGTTCCCCACTTCGACACAGTGGCCCGCGGCGGCGGCGAGCGGCATGTCGCCCGTGCCGTGGTGGCCCCCGTGATCCGGATGCGCTGCGCGCGTCCGAACCGCCGGCGCCGTCACCAACGCCGCGGCGGCCGCCGCACCCGCTACGAATTCCCGCCGCAAGATCGACTTCTCGCTCATGGAGTCCTCCGCGTCTCGACCCTGGAGAGATCGGCCGCCCCGGACGGGAACTGGAGCCGGCGGGACGCGACGCGCCGGTCACCGGGAGAGGCGTGTGCTCGCTCTACGGGACCGACGCGCGTCTGTTGCCACCGCGCTGCCGACGCGCCGCCGGTTGGGGTTCAGGGTGTCGCGCCGTCGAAGCTCGCGTTCTGCACCACGAGCAGACGTTTGGACGGCCACGGCAACCACATCCAGCTGTTGGAGGTAATCGTCTCCCATCCCCGGGCGCCGACCCCCACCGACGGGCGCTGCAACTCGGCCTTCACGGCGCGCCGGCCGCGGTGGTGCTCGAGGATGCGGTAACGGCCCTCGAGCAACCCGCACACCGCGTCGACGAAGCCGTCGGTCACCGCGGCGTCGGTGCACGGGAACCACCCGACCCAAAGCGCGCTCGCGACCAGGTGAAGCTCGTCTTCGTTTTGCAGGGTGAGCTCGACGTCGAAGAGCAGACCAGCCTGGGCGGGAAGCGTCATCGCGAGCTCGACGTGTTCGGGGGTGCGGTCGAGCTGACAGGCCAATCGGGGGAACGCGCGGCGGATCTCCTCGAAGGCGCGGAGCGCCGCCGCCGTCCCCTCGGACACCGGCGCTAGCCCCGCCAGAGCATCGCGACGACGGCGGCTCCGCTGAGCCCGGCGCGCACGGCGTGGAGCGCCGCCCAGCGCTGGAGCAGCGCCTCGGTGTCCGGCGCCTCGGGGTCGCGCTCCGGCGCGAGCAACACCCGATTCACCGGCATGATGACGCCGAGGGTGAAGGGCACGACCGCGATCGGCAGGAGCGCGCCGATCCCCCAACCCGCACCGGACCCCAGCATCCAGGCGCGGGCCGCGGAAGCGCTCCCCACGATCGCGAGCCCCGCCTGCATCCCGGCCGCGCGGCGGTACATCGGGGCAAAGAAGCGCCCCGCCCACGCCGCGCCCACCTCGAGCGACGCGGGGTGTTGCACCGCGTTGACGTAGAGCGCGGCGCCGAAGAAGGTCGCGGTCGCGAGCAGCGCGGCTGCCTCGAAGAGCGGGGCCATCGCGACGGTCTCCGGTTACTGGAGGTAGTTGGCGCCGCCGATCCGGCCGGCCTTCGGGTCGATCCGCACGTGCACCACCGCCACCCGGTCCGCGGCGAGGGCGCGCTCGAGGGCGGGGCGGATCCCGCCGGGCTCGTCGACGTACTCGGCGTGGCCGTCCACCATCTCGGCGAGCTTCTCGTAGCGGGCGGGCAGCAGGCTGGCGATGCGCGGGGAGTCCGGGGGCAGCATGTGGTCCTGTATCAGG
>CAJHXS010000064.1_pt1 | contig 13500 bp, 9 predicted proteins | sample 9198591 | NCBI WGS metagenome assembly CAJHXS01 (sample SAMEA7708347, study PRJEB35096) | sediment metagenome | biome: marine neritic benthic zone biome [ENVO:01000025]; feature: sediment [ENVO:00002007]; material: shallow marine sediment [ENVO:03000034] sea grass bed [ENVO_01000059] ... | reverse complement strand
GCGCGCGGCGCGCTCGGCTCCGACGTTCGAGTGGTCGCCGCCGAGCCCCTTACCGATGTCGTGGAGCAGACAGCCCAGAAAGAGCACCGGGCGGTCGTCGACGCCGCGCATCAACTCGGTGAGCAGCGGCTGCTCGTCGGCATACCTGCCGCGCCAGAGCCTGCGCAGTTGCTCGACCAGAAAGATCGAGTGCACGTCTACCGTGTAGGTGTGATACATGACGTGCTGCCAACGGCAGACGATGTGGTCCCACTCGGGCAGATACGCCCCGAGCAGCCCCACCTCGTTCATCTCCATCAGCGTCCCGAGCACGCGGTCTTCGGCGTCGAGGATGCCGAGAAAGAGCGCCGCGGCGTCGGGGTCGCGCTGGTAGGTCTCGTCGATCAGCGCCAGGTGCTCGCGGATCAGCCGCTGCGCAAAGCGTGTCAGCGGCACCTTGTGGCGCTGCGCCACTGCGAAGGCGCGGAGCAACCGCAACGGGTCTTCGCGCAGATGCGCGGCGCGCGGGATGTCGAGCTTCCCCCCGACGAGACGAAAGCCGTCCTCGATCTCCTTGGCCTTCACGCGGCGTCGACGCCACGGGCGCACCCGTACCTCGCACTGCTCGAGGACCAAAGTGGAGAGACTGCGAATCGAACGGGCCGCCCGGTAGTAGTCCCCCATGAAGGCCTCGACCGCGAGAGCGTCCTCGCGCTCGGCGTAGCCGAGGGCACCCGCGATGCGTTCCTGGTGGTCGAAGCTCATCTGGTCGAAGCGACGCCCGGTGAGCAGGTGTAGCTCGTTGCGCACCCGCCACAGAAAGTCGAGGGCGTCTTCGTAGACGTCCATCTCCGACTCGGTGAGCAGGCCGTAGTGCAGCAGGTCGGCGCGGTCGCGGGTGGAGGGAAGCACGGCGCGCATCGCCCAGATCGCCGCGTGGTAGTCCCGCAGCCCGCCGGCGCCCTCCTTCAAGTTGGGCTGGAGGAGGTACAGCGAGTCGCCGTACTCGGCGTGACGCGTCTCGAGGGCGTCGGCCTGGGCGCGCAGAAACTTGGAGACGTCGGGGAGCAGCCGACGCCGCAGGGCCTCGCCGAACTCGTGGAAGAAGACCGGGTCGCCGGCGAGAAAGCGCGTGTCGAGGATCCCCGTGAACACGGTGGTGTCGGCCTTCGCCATGCGCACCGTGTCCTCGATCGTTCGTGTCGCGCAGCCCACCGAGAGCCCGCCGTCCCAGAGCCAGTACTGGAGACGCTCGGCGATCCGCGTGGTGTAAGGCGTGAGCTTCCCTGCGTGGAGCAGCAGCAGGTCGACGTCGGAGTGGACCGACATCTCGCGCCGCGCGTAGCCGCCCACGGCCAGCACCGCGACCCGCTCGGTGCTCTCGTGACCCTCCGCGAAGAACTCGGTCTCGGCGAGCTGGAAGAGCCGCCGCAGCAGCCGGTCCATCAGGTCCGAGTGGCGGCTGTTGATCTCGGCCCCGGACGCGCCGGCGCGGTGACGCGCCGCCAGGTCGCTGCGGACCGCCGCGAGAAACGCGCGCACCGCGTCGAGGGTGGCCGATTCGGCTTCGGCCCCGGGCACCCAGCGCTCGAGCCGCGCGAGCTGGGTCTCGATCGGGTCTCGGCTCACGGAGCCCGCCCTGCGACGACCGAGGCGCTTCGGAAGCGGCCCAGGGCGTCGGCCACCTCCTCGGCCATCGCCCCCAGGTAGCGGGGGTCGCGCAGACGCTTCGCGCCTCCGCGGTGGGTCAGGAAGTCCGCCTCGAGGAGCAGGGAGGGCATGTCGGAGAGATACAACACGTAGAAGGGTCCGTGCAGGATCTTGGCCCCGGAGACCGAGGGCCAGTGTTTAGCCATGTCGCCGGTGAGCTCCTGCTGGAGGAATTCAGCGAGCTGGGTCGAGCGCAGCGACACCTCGGAGAGACGAAGCTGGGCGAGCAGGTGTTGGAGGGGGTCGACCTGGCCCGGCTTGACACCGTTCTCCCGCGCCGCGAGGCGGCGCGTCTGGCGCTGGGCGTTGCGGTCGAGGGTATAGATCTCGACCCCCTGGGCGCTGCGCCGGCGCGCGGCGTTGGCGTGGAGGGAGATGAAGACGTCGCCTCCGGCGCCCTCCGCTCTGGCCGTGCGCTCGAGCAGGCTCATCGTCTGATCGCGCTCGCGGGTCAGCACGACCTCGAAGCCCCGGGCGAGGAGCGCGCTCCGGAGCTCCCGGGCGAGGGCCAACGTGACGTCCTTCTCGCGCAGCCCTCCGACCCCGATCGCGCCGGGGTCGCGCCCGCCGTGCCCCGGGTCGATCACCACGGTGCGCACGGGGCGCAGCTCCATCGGGAGGTCGCGGTCGCCGCCGGGGACCCGCTCCTCCCTCGAGCCGTAGACGTCGATCACCACCCGGTGGGGACCCTGGAGGTGGAGCAGCCGGTAGCGGTCGTAGCGCGCGAGGTCGAGTACGACGCGGGTGGTCCGCAGCGTGTTCTGCCCCAGCCGGACGCCCTGCAAAAGCCCGTCCGAGACCGGGATCCCCTCTTGGAAGCGGCGCCCCACCCAGATCCCGGGAAGGTCGAAATACAGACGCGCGGGCCGATCGTTGGCGGGGTTTGCTTCTAGTGATTTCCCGAGTGTGACCGAGAGCCGGTCGAGCTCGATCACCACGCGGGTGTAGTCGTCGTAGGACCAGTGGCGCACCTCCACCACCTCGCCCAGACCCGGCGGGCGGTCGGGGGCCGTCGCGAAGAACGCGGCGGCGACGAGCGCCGCGAAGCGGACGCGCCCTCCCCTCACGACGGTTCCTCCTCCAGGCGTCGGCGCCAGTCCGCGAGCTGGGTCAGCGCGTCGATCGGGCGCATCGTGTCGGGGTCGCTCCGGCGCAGCGCTTCGAGTACCTCGCGCTCGGCGGGAGACGGCCCGGGGGTCGCTGGGCGCTCGAAGAGTCCGAGTTGGGTTCGTTCGGGAGCGGCGCCACCGCGGGCCTCGAGCTCGGCGAGCACGGCGCGGGCGCGCTCGAGCACCGGGGCCGGCAGCCCTGCGAGGCGCGCCACCTGGATCCCATAGGAACGGTTCGCGCCCCCGGTTTCGAGGCGCCGCAAGAACACCACGTCGTCCCCCCATTCACGCGCGGCGAAGTGAGCATTGCGCAGATGGGGGAGGCTCGCTTCGAGCTCGGTGAGCTCGTGGTAGTGCGTCGCGAACAGCGTCCGGGGGCCGAGTCCCGGCGCCTCATGTAGGTATTCAGCAACAGCCCATGCGATCGAAAGCCCGTCGTAGGTGCTCGTGCCCCGCCCGATCTCGTCGAGGATCACGAGGCTGCGCCGCGTCGCCCGCGCCAGGATCTCGGCGGTCTCGCGCATTTCGACCATGAAGGTCGACTCCCCCCGCGCTAGGCGGTCGCTGGCTCCGACCCGGGTGAAGACGCGGTCCACCAACCCGACGCGCGCGGCCGCGGCGGGCACGAAGCTGCCGATCTGGGCGAGGAGCGCGATCAGGGCGGTCTGTCGCAGGTAGGTGCTCTTGCCCGACATGTTGGGCCCGGTGAGGAGCAGGATCTGGCGGTCGTCGGGGTCGAGATCGACGTCGTTGGGGACGAACTCCTCCCCCCGCGCGCTCACCAACGGCTCGACGACCGGATGGCGCCCAGCGCGGATTTCGAGCGCCGCGCCGTCGTCGACCTCCGGGCGTACCCACGCGTCGCGTCGAGCGACCTCGGCGAAAGCCGAAAGCGCATCGACGGCGGCGACCTCCCGCGCGGCCGCGTTGATCTCCGAGCGCGCTCCGAGCACCTGGTTCCGCACCGCGTCGAAGAGCTCGCGTTCGCTCGCGGCCGCGCGCTCGCGTGCCCCGAGCACCCCGGCCTCCATCTCGCGCAGCTCGGGGGTGGTGAAGCGCTCCACGTTGGCGAGGGTCTGCCGCCGCTCGTAGTGATCGGGCACCCGGGACAGCTGGGTCTTGGGAACCTCGAGGGAGTAGCCGTGCACCGGGTGGAAGCGCACCTTGAGGGTCGAAATCCCGGTGCGCTCGCGTTCGGTCGTCTCGAGGCCGGCGATCCACTCGCGGCCCTTCTCGGTGCTCTCGCGCAGGGCATCGAGGTCGGCGCGATAGCCGGGCCGGATGTAGCCGGTCTCGAGGGCCCCCCGCGAGCCCCGCGCCACGACGGGTGGGTCGTCGACCAGCGCCTCGGCAATCCAGCCCGCGACGGCGTCGCAGCGCCGCGGCACCGGGTGCGCGGCGCTCCCCGGTCGCCCCGGCTCCTCCGCGGGAGCCTCCCCCCGCGCCGTCTCGCACACCTCGGCGACGGCGGTGAGACTCTCGAGCGATCGGCGCAGCGCGACGAGGTCCCGCGGCCCGGCCCCGGGGCGCGCGGCCACGGCGGCGAGACGTTCGAGATCGCGGATCCCGCGCAGCGCCTCGCGAAGGGCGCTCCGCGCGCTGTCGCGCTCGCTCCAAAACGCCACAGCCGCCTGCCGCGCGCGGATCGCGTCGCGGTCGAGGAGCGGATAGCCGAGCCAGCGAGCGATGCGCCGCGCCCCGAGCGGCGTCACCGACGCGTCGATCCGCGCCAGCAGCGTGGCGGCGCGGCCGCCGTCTTCGATGTTCTCGAAGAGCTCGAGATGGCGGCGCGTCGAGACGTCGAGCTCCATCGAGTCGGCCAGCGCGTAGCGCTGAACGGCGCCGAGCGAGTCCGCGGCGAAGGGCTGGTGACGCCGGACGAACCCCAGCAGAGCCGCGAGGGCGCGACGCTCCTCGGGCGTGCAGTGCGGATCCGCCGCGAGTGGGTGCACCTCGGCCTCCGTTTCGAAACTCTCGGCGGGGACGGCCGAGAGCGTGAGCGCCGGCAGCGCCTCGCGCAAACGCGGCGCCACGACCTCGAGACACGTGGCCGTGGCCAGGAGCTCGCGGGGTGCCGCGCGCTCGATCTCGTCGAGCAGCGCGGCGGGCACCCCGGCGTCGGTGTCCCCGCGCTCGCTCACGACGCGGAGTTCGGCGGTCGACGCCTCGAGGATCGCCAGCGCCCCGCCCCCCGGCCCCGTCCACAGCGCCGCGAGCTGGACTTCGCGGTCGCCCTCGAGGCCGCTGGGGTCACCGACCAGGCCCGGGGTCACCACCTCCACGACGTCGCGTTTCACCAGGCGCTTGCCGCCCGCGACCTTGGCGTCCTCGACCTGCTCGCAGATCGCCACGCGGTGGCCGAGCTCGGCGAGGCGTTTCAGATGCGGCGCCACACCGTGCACGGGAACACCGCACATCGGCACCGCGTCGGGCTTGCCCTTGTCGCGGGTGGTGAGGGCGATGTCCAGAAGCGGCGCAGCGAGCTCGGCGTCCTCCAGGAAGAGCTCGTAGAAGTCACCCATCCGGTAAAAGAGCAACGCGTCGGGGTACCGCGCCTTGATCGCGAGGTACTGCCGCATCATCGGGGTCTCGAGGGCGCTGCGGGTCACGCGCGCAGATCCCCCTCGACGCGGTCGAGGAGCGCTTCGAGCGCGGGGCGCGCGGCGGGGTCATCCTCGGCGAGGAGCAGACGACAGCGCTCCACGGAGACGGCCAGCGAGTCCTCCGCCGAGCCGGCCTCCTTCTCGAGGGTCTGAAGCGCGACGCGTGTGTCGCCGCGGGCGGCCAGGAGCCGACACAGCGCGAGGAGCGCGGCCTCGTCGCCGGGAGTGCGCTCGAGGACCCCGCGCAGCATGCGCTCGGTGTCGCGCCCGCGGCCCAGCGCCGCGTGGGTCGCTTCGATCTTGGGGTAGGCCTCGGCGGCGACCTCGGGATCGCGCTCGGCGGCCCGGGTCCAGGCGACGAGCGCCTTGCGCGTGCGGCCGCGCTCCGTCTCGAGCTCGCCCAGAAAAAGCCACGCAGGGCCGTGGCCGGGGTCGGCGCGGAGCGCGCGGGCAACCGCCTTGCGCGCGCGATCGCTGTGCCCGTCGGCGTGCTCGGCCTTCGCGAGCGCGCACCAGCGCTGCGCCTCCACCCGGGGGGTACGGGTCCCGCTCACCCGTGCGAGGCGCGCGGCGACTTCGGTGGCGCGGCGCAGCTCCCCCCGGTCTTCGAGGACGCGGAGATAGCCCGCTAGGGCCACCGCGTCGCGCGGGTCCCCGGCGAGCGCTTCCTCGTAGGCCGCCTCGGCACGGCGCAGAAAACCGCCGCTGCGGAAATCCTCGGCCAGCCCCCGCTGCGCCAGCATACGCTCCCGTTTTGCGAGCCCCTCGCGGAGCAGCAGGTTCTGGTGGAGCTGGATGGCGCGTCCGATCTCGCCGCGGCGGCGATAGAGCCGCGCCAATGCGAGGTGCAGGATCGCCCGGTCGGAGTCGCGCTCGGCGAGCCGCCGCAGCCCCTGCTCCGCGCGGTCGAGGTCGCCGTCGAGGATCGCGACCAACGCCTCGCCGACGGCGTCCGCCGCGGCGGCTCCCCCCGATCCGCCCGCGCCCGCCATGGGGCCACCGCGCTCAGCCGCTTCCCGAGTCGCCCGCGCTCCCCTCGGCGAGGTTCGGCGCCGCGGCGCTCTCGTCCTGGGACAAGGGCAGGTTGCGGAGCTGGTGGAGCTCGGTCTCGAGACGCTCGGCGCGTTTGCGTTGGCGGCGTGCGTTCAGCCGCGCGCGGGTCCACGGCAGCACCGAGAACAGCCACCCGGCGACGCCGCCGCCGAGGAAGGCTCCGCCGACGAGCTGCCAGAGCGGGGCTTCGGCTTGTCCGAATAGATAGTGCACCTCAACGGGCGCCTGGTTGGTGTCGCGGGTCGCGAAGACCACGACTCCCACCACCAGCGCGACCAAGGCCCCAACGGAGAGCACCTTCCGCAGCGTCTGCATCTCTCGCCCCTCGAGCGTCGCGCAGCGCTGCGCCTAGTCGTCGCCCTCTTGGATGTGCGAGACCTGGTCGACCATCTCTTTCAGCTCTTTGCCGACCTTGAAGAAGGGCGTGCGCTTGGCCGGGATGCTCACCATGTCCCCGGTCTTGGGGTTCCGCCCCTCGCGGGCCTCCCGTACCTTGACCTGGAAGCTTCCGAAACCGCGGATCTCGATCCGCTCGCCCTGGCTCAGCGCGTCGGTCATGGCGTCGAAGATCGTGTTGACGACGACCTCGGTGTCCTTTTTCGAGATGTGGGGGCTCTGTTCCGCCACCTTCTCGATGAGCCCGCTCTTCGTCATCGATTCCTCCGCTGCTCTCAGGATTCGCCTTCGTCCGAGCCGTCCACCGCCTGCTGCTCGGCGAGCTTCTCGGCGAGCAGATCGCCGAGGGTGGAGCGCTGGGTCTTCGACTGTTTCGCGGCGAGCTCTTCGAGGGCTTTGCGCTCCGCCTGGTCGGTGACGGCGCGGATCGACAGCGACACCTTCTGCTCGGCGGGGTCGACCTTCGTGACGATCGCCTTCACCTGCTCGCCCGCGGACACGACGTCGGAGGGCTTGTCGACATGCTCTGCCGAGAGCTGCGAGGTGTAGACCAGACCCTCGATTCCGTCCTCGAGACGCACGAACGCGCCGAAGTCGGTGACGTTGGTGACCTCGCCCTCGACCATCGTCCCCATCGGGTAGCGGCGTTGGATGTCGTCCCAGGGGTTGGTCTGGAGCTGCTTGATCCCGAGCGAGAACTTCTCGTTCTCCTTGTCGATCTTGAGGACGATCGCCTCGAGCTCGTCGCCCTTCTCGAACTTCTCGCCCGGGTGCTTGATCTGCTCGGTCCACGAGATGTCCGAGACGTGGACGAGGCCGTCGATGCCCTCTTCCAGCCCGATGAACACACCGAAGTTGGTGATGTTGCGCACCGCGCCGGAGACCCGCGTCCCGACCGGGTATTTCTCCTCGATCAGGCTCCACGGGTTCGGCTCGATCTGCTTCATGCCCAGCGAGATCTTGCGGTTCACCTCGTCGATGTCGAGCACGATCGTGTCGACCTCGTCGCCGACCTCGACGACCTTCGACGGGTGCTTCACCCGCTTGGTCCACGACATCTCCGAGACGTGGACCAGCCCCTCGATGCCGGGTTCGAGCTCGATGAACGCACCGTAGTCGGCGAGGGACACCACCTTGCCCTGGATGCGCTTGCCGATCGGATACTTGTGCGCGGCGTCGACCCAGGGGTCGGGCTGGATCTGCTTGAGCCCCAGCGACACCCGCTCGCTCTCGGGGTCGAACTTGAGCACCTTCACCTTGAGCTGGTCGCCGACCTGGAAGAGCTCGTTCGGGTGGTTCACACGCCCCCACGACATGTCGGTGACGTGGAGCAGTCCGTCGATCCCTCCGAGGTCGATGAAGGCGCCGTAGTCGGTGATGTTCTTGATCACCCCGTCGACGATCTGGCCCACCTCGAGGGTCTCGAGGGTCTCCTTGCGCTGCCGCTCGCGCTCCTTTTCGAGCAACGCGCGTCGCGAGAGCACGATGTTGCCGCGGCGCTTGTTGAACTTGATGATCTTGAACTGGAGACGCTCGCCGAGCAGGTGCTCGAGATTGCGCACCGGACGCAGGTCGACCTGGGAGCCCGGCAAGAACGCCTTCACCCCGATGTCGACCGACAGACCGCCCTTCACCCGCGACACGATCGTGCCGTCGACCGCCTGGTCGGCGTCGAAGGCCTTGCTGATCTCGTCCCAGATCTTCAGCCGGTCGGCCTTCTCCTTGGACAGGACGATGCGTCCCTCGGAGTCCTCCACCTCTTCGACCAGCACGTCGACCGCGTCGCCTTCGCGGACGAGGACCTTGCCCTCGTCGTCCATCAGCTCCCAGAGCGGGACCAGACCTTCGGATTTGAATCCGACGTCGACCTGGACGGTCTCGGAGTCGAGGCCGACGATGGTCCCGCGGACCACGTCGCCTTCCTTCAGGGCTTTCTGCTCGGATTCGAAAAGCTGGGCGAAGCTCTCGCTACTCATTCGTGTTTCTGTCTCTCCTCGCGTCACGCGCTGCGTGCGCTCGATTGGCGGCGCGGGTCGGCCCGCGAAAGGCGTTTACGACTCCGGGGTGTCGCGCAGTCCCTCCCCGGCTCTGGCCAGGATCTCTTCCAGTCTCGCCCCATCGGCCGATTGCAACGCTTCCGCGAGCTCTCTGAGCACCGCGGCGCTGCGTTCGAGGGGGTCGGCCAGCGCTTCCGCGTTGGCCAGCAGGATCCCCGCCCAGAGGGACGGGTCGCTCCGCGCGATCCGCGTGAAGTCTCGAAACCCTGCTCCGATCAAGCGTTTCGCCGACTCCGGGGCGTCTCGAAACGCCCCGGCGAACGCGAAGGCGAGAACATGGGGAAGGTGGCTCGTCCACGCCACCTCCAGATCGTGATCCCCGGGGGAACGGCGCTCCACCCGGGCCCCGAGCCCCCGCCAGAAGTCGGCCACCCGCTCGTCTTGCGGGTCGCCGCGACCTGTGACCACGACTGCCACCCCCTCGAAGAGCGTCGCCGACGCGTGTCGCGGTCCGGCGCGGTGTCCGCCCACCATGGGATGCGATCCGACGTAGCCGACCCCGCTCGGGAGCAAGCCCGGGAGCAGACCGACGAGGGGACCCTTGACGCTCCCGACGTCGGTGACCAGCGCGCCGGGCGCGAGGCCCGCGGCTGCGGCGGCCAGCACTCCGGGCATCGCCTCGACCGGCGTCGCGAGGACGACGAGCTCGGCGCCGTCCACAGCGGTCTTTGCGTCCGGGTGGACCGCGTCGACGTGGCCCAGCTCGAGGGCGAGCCGCGCGCGCTCGGCGAGGCGGTCACAGCCCGCCACCCGCGCTCCGCGGGCGCGGGCGGCCGCCGCCACCGAGGCGCCGAGGAGCCCCAGGCCGAGGACCGCCACGCGCCCGGGGATCTGCGACCGGGGCGTGTTCCCGCGGGCCCGTTCGGGGGTCTGCGACCCGGGCGCACTCACGCGGGCGCGGCCCCGCGGAGCTCTCGGAGGGCTTCGACCAACCTTCGGTTCTCCGTCTCGGTGCCCACCGTGATCCGGACGTAGTCGGGGAGCCCGAAGCCCGCCATCGGCCGCACGATGACCCCGCGCTCCAGGAGTCCCTGAAAGACACCCTCGCCGCTCTTCACCAGCACGAAGTTCGCGTCGCTCGGCGCGACCTCCATGCCGAGGGCGCCGAGCTCGCGGCGCAGCCAGTCCATCCCCTCTGCGTTGGCGCGCACGCTGCGCTCCAGGTGCTCGGTGTCGTCGAGCGCGGCGAGCGCGCCGACCTCGCCGAGGAGATTCACGTTGAAGGGGTGACGTGCGCGCTCGAGGAGGCCGACCAGCTCGGCGCCCGCGACGCCGTAGCCGATGCGTTGACCCGCGAGCCCGTAGGCCTTGGAGAAGGTGCGGAGGACGATCGTCGCCGGGCGACGCGCGACCCACGCGAGGGCGTCGGCGCGGTCGGGACGGCGGACGTACTCGAAGTACGCCTCGTCGACGACGGCGATCACGTCCTCCGGAAGACCCTCGAGAAAGGCGTCGAGGGCCGCCGCGCCGATGCTGGCCCCGGTCGGGTTGTTCGGGGTACAGAGCATCACGAGACGGGTCTTGGGGCCCACCGCCTTGGCCATGGCGTCGAGATCGTGCTCGAAGGCGGCGTCGAGCGGCGCGGCCACCGGGGTCGCCCCCATCCCCTGGGTCACGATCGGATACATCGCGAAGGAGGGCCAGGGGAACACCACTTCGTCCCCGTCGCCGAGAAAGGTCTTGGCGAGCAGCTCGAGGATCTCGTCGGAGCCGGAGCCGAAGACGAGCTGCTCGGGCGCCACGCCGAGACGCGACGCCAACGCGGCGCGGAGGTGATAGCTCTTGCCGTCGGGGTAGCGGTGCACGCCCTCGAGGGCGTCGCGCATCGCCGCGACCGCGCGCGGCGAGGGACCGAGGGGGTTCTCGTTGGAGGCGAGCTTCACCGCCTCGGGGATCCCGAGCTCGCGCTCGAGCTCGTCGATCGGTTTGCCCGGCTCGTAGGGGGTGAGGGCGGCGATGTGCGTTTTGGCGAGTCGGGTCAGGTCCACGGGTCTCCTCAGCGCCCCCGGGCGGCGCTACGCGGCGCCCGGGGGAAGGATCCGAGCACGCGGCAGGAATCGGCGAGGGCGCGCGAGCGTTCGAGGGCCGCCGCCACCCGCTCGTCGTCGCGATGGCCCTCGAAGTCGAGGTAGAACCGGTACTCCCAGGGACGCCCGAGAATCGGTCGCGACTGGATCGCCGACAGATTGATCCCGGCCTCCGAGAAGGGCGCGAGCAGGCGGAACAGCGCGCCGGGCTCGGACTTCGCGGTGTCATAGACCACGAGGGTCAGGTCGTCGCCGCTCGGGGGCGGACCCTCACCGCCGATGACCAGGAAGCGCGTGATGTTGCCGCCCTGGTCTTCGATCGCGCGGGCCGCCGCGGCGAGCCCGAGCCGCTCGCCCGCCCGGGCGCTCGCGACCGCCGCCACCCCGGCGTCCTGCGTCGCGCGCTCGGCGGCGCCGGCGGTGCTCGCGCACTCCTCCTGGGGCACCTCGGGCAGGTGCTCCTGGAGCCAGCGCCGACACTGTCCGAGGGCCTGCGGGTGGGAGACGACCACGCGGACGTCGTCGAGACGCCCGCTCTGGCTGAGCAGACAGTGGGAGATCTCGAGGGAGGTCTCGGCGCTGATCGCGACCTCGGTGGAAGCGAGCGCGTCGAAGGCTTCGGTGACGATGCCCTGGGTGGTGTTCTCCACGGGGACGACGCCGCGGTCGACCTCTCCCCGCTCGACGCTCTCGAAGATCGCGCCGTTGTGCCGGACGGGCACGAAGTCGACACAGGCGCCGAAGTGCTGCTCGGCGGCCTGGTGCCCGTAGGTGCCCTCGGGGCCGAGGAAGGCCACCCGCAAGCGGCTCTCGAGGGAGCGGGTCGCGGAGACGATCTCGCGGAATACGGGGGCGATGCCCTCGTCGGGAAAGGGCCCGGGGTTCGCCGCGACCAGGGCGACCGCGAGGTCGCGCTCCCGCGACGGGACGTAGACCGGAAGCCCGCTCCCGGCCTTCAGTGCCCCGACCTCGCGCACCAGCCGTGCGCGCTCGTTGAGCGCCGCCAGCAGGTCGCGATCGACGCGGTCGATCGCGTCGCGCAGCCGCGCGAGCCCCTGTTCCGGGGTGTCGTCGTCAGACCCTCGACTCATGCTGCTCCCACGGGGCCGCCGGGCAGAACGGCGGCACAGGCCCGCAACCCCCTGAAAAATGGACGAAAAAGGTATCGGAGCCACCCCGGGGGCGCAAACCCCCTGGACCCTAGGCAGCCTTCAGGCGGCGTCGCGGCAGGTCGATAGAAGACCCCGGAGAAAGGTCGCATTTCCACCATGGCCCACGCAGCCACCCCGGACGCGCCCCGACAGCCGCGCGACAGCCTCGCCACGCGTCTGGTGCTGTTCGTGTTTCTGTCGGCGTTCGTGACGGCCCTGGTGATGAGCGCGATCGCGGTGCAGGCGACCTACTCCTCGCTGCGCGCCCGGATCGACCGGACCTACCCCGTGAGTCTCGAGCGCTCCGCCGAACGCCTGGGCGACCTCGTCGACTCCACGGTGGTCGAGCTGCGCCAGCTCGCCACCGAAGACGCGCTGGTCGCGATCGCCACCGGCGACCGCGTGGGAGGGGGAGCGGGCATGCGTATGCAGCGGTCGCTGATGGAGAGCGATCGCTTCGACGCGCTCCTCCTCACCGACCCGCGCGACTCCACCCTCGCCGCGGCGTACAAACCCACCCTGGGTGGCGGCATCGTCGAGTCGATCGTCGCGACCGTGGACGCCCCGGTCGCGATCGTCGGGAGCAGCATGGTGGTCTCGGTGATCGCGCACGACCGGCAGGGCGAGCCCACCGCGGTGCTGCGCGGCGTGATCTCGTCGCGGGTGCTCGAGCGGCAGCTCAAGAGCGACCGCGGGGCCGGCGGGGCGGCGGTGTATCTCACCGACGCGACCGGTCGCGTGATCGCCGACGCGCCGGGCGCCTGGGCGGCGTGGGGCTTTCCGGCCGACGTCGTAGAAGCCGACCCCGCCGAGGGGGTGGTCGAGTTCCGCAGCCGCGACGGCACCCGCGCGCTGGCCCAGGCGGTGGCCCTGCCCTTTCTCACCGGTCGTCTTGTCGTGGCCCAACCCTTCGAGGACGCCTTCGCGCCGGTGTTCTCGCTGCTCACCCGGATCTTCATCGCCGACCTGTTGATCGTCCTGGTGTTCAGCGCGCTGGCTTTGAAGATCACCCGCACCGTAGTGGGGCCCATCGAGGCCCTCGCCGAGTGCGCCCGGCTCATCACCCGCGGCGAGCTCGACGTGCAGATGCCCGCGGCGACCGGCCGCGACGAGGTCGCGCTGCTCACCCACGCCTTCACCGACATGGCGCAACGGCTGCGGGGCAACCAGGCCGACCTCGAGACTCAGCACGAGCAGCTCCTCGAGCAGAACCAGGCGCTCCAGGACGCCAACGAGGTCCTCGAGCAGCTCTCGATCACCGACGGTCTCACCAAGCTCCACAACCACCGCTATTTCCAGGAGGCGCTCCTGCGGGAAATCAAGCGCGCGGGCCGAACCAAAGAGCCGCTCGCGATGCTGCTCATCGACCTCGACGACTTCAAGAAGCTGAACGACCAATACGGCCACGCGGCGGG
>CAJHXS010000263.1_pt1 | contig 13636 bp, 12 predicted proteins | sample 9198591 | NCBI WGS metagenome assembly CAJHXS01 (sample SAMEA7708347, study PRJEB35096) | sediment metagenome | biome: marine neritic benthic zone biome [ENVO:01000025]; feature: sediment [ENVO:00002007]; material: shallow marine sediment [ENVO:03000034] sea grass bed [ENVO_01000059] ... | reverse complement strand
TCAAGCCGCGCTTCATCACCGGGGAGGCCGGCGCGAAGAGCGGCGAGCGGGATGCCGCCGCCGAGACGGCGCCGAGATCGGCCTAGAAAACGGGGGGGTCCCCAGGGGAACCCCCCGTTCAATTGTGGAGAGTGGAACAAAAAAGTCGCTCCAGAACATTGATTGTTGCGGCGTCGGACGCGTAGAATTCCGCGTCCGTTGGGGTGCATAGTCCGACCGGTCGCCGGCTTGCCCCCGCTACAGCTGTCTCTGTACCCGCTGTAGTCCGCGGACAGAGTGCATCAAAGAGGAGGGGACTGATGCCTAGCCAAGCCAGGCGCGCCTGGCGCAAGTTGTCGCTCTACGCGGTAACGGCGCTCTTGACCGTCGCATTCGCGGGCCCCGCGAAGGCGGTCTACCAGTGGGAGATCCTCGGAGGGGAGCTCGAAGTCACCGGCTTCCTGCGCACCGAGACCCGCTTCCACTTCGAAGACTCGTTCTACCTGAAGCAGTGGGTGAACAAAGTCCAAGTCGAGGCCACCCAGACCTGGCAGGAGGTGGGCTTCTTCGACGAGATCGCCTTCACCACGGTGATCCGGCCCGAGTTCGACACCGCCTACTACTACAAGGGCCTCACGGACAACCACATCGGTCGCGGCGCGACCGGCAAGACGTGGTTCACCGACCCCTTTAGCTCCCAGGCCGACCCGGTCGGCTTCAACGGTTTCGCGCCCACCTTCGCGACCGGCGGTCTCAACAAGAACGTCGAGCAGGGGATCTGGAACCCGCGCGAGCTCACCAACTTCGCCACCAACGGCGCCGGCGGGTCGTTTCCGATCACGATGCCGCGCGACGGGCGTGGGCTGAACTGCCATCGCTGTCGCAATATCTCGGACGGGCCGACCAACATCGCGATGAACCGCACGGGCTCCTCGGGACAGGAGTATCCCTTCCGCGAGATCTATATGGACGCCACCGTCGGCGACCTCTGGATCCGCGCTGGGAAGCAGATGATCGTGTGGGGGAAGACCGACAACTTCCGCCTCATGGACATCATCAACCCCGTCGACTTCGGTCCCCATTACTTCTACGACCCCTTCGAGGACATCCGCATCCCCCAGTGGATCTTCTCGGCCCAGTATCGGCCCGGCTCGATCGGCCCCTTCACCGACACCTCGTTCCAGCTGGTGTGGAACTTCGACGAGTACCAGGCCGTGGGTCTCGGAAACCCGGGCGGCGCCCAATCGTTCCCCTTCGGGTGGACCATCCCCGCGGCGGCCATGTTCAACACCTACTTCTCGCCGGAGCCCTGCGTGGGTCTGGGCGCCGCCCCGGCGGGCGCCACCGACGCCAACGGCCAGCTCTCGTGCTTCAACGCCGACGGCAGCCGCTTCCTCGACCCGCGCGTCACGGGCCCCGGTGGGGAGGGCGGACGCGGCTACTGGCCCTCCGGGTTCGGTGTGCCGCTGGGTCTCGCGGAAGACACCCGGCCCGAGTGGAAGCTCCGCAACACCGAGATCGGGTTCCGCATCGAGGCGCGGCTCGGGAAGGTCCGCTTCGCGCTCACCAACTACTGGGGTTGGGGGGACACCCCGGTCTTCAAGTGGAAGTCGGTCAACACCATCGCGGGCGCCGGCACGACCACTGACGGGATGGGCGGTTTCGTCTCGAACGACACACTCTGGGTCGACCGGCTCGCCGGGATCGGAATCCCGGTCCAGGTCGAAGGTCCGCGCCGGGCGCTCCAGCGCGCGATCGACAGCGGCGACCCGGGAGCGATCGCCGCCCGCGCCGAAGGCGACATCCTTCGTTGGTACCAAAGCGGTTGTCCCGCGACCCCGGGTGTGATCAACCCGAACCCGGGTGGTCAGTGCTCGGTGCTCGGTGGTTTGAACGAGATCGTCTACAAGAAGAACAACACGACGGGTCTCGCGGTGGACTACTTCGAGGACTTCACGGGCATCGTGTTCCGCCTCGAGTCGTCCTTCACCGTCGACGAGCTCGTCAACAACAGCAAGAAGGTCGACTTCGTGGACGACACGAACGTGATGCGCTTCTCCCTCGGGATGGACCGCCCCACGTTCATCCATTTCCTGAACCCGAACCGCACCTTCTTCCTGTCGGGGCAGATCTTCCACACCTGGCTGATCAACCACGACGGGTCGAACACGCGCGGGATGCTGACCGACCAGAACACCTGGATCTTCACGTTCTTCGCCCAGGGGCAGTACATGCGTGACCGGCTCACACCCCAGGGCTTCATCGTGTGGGACCAGCAGAGCAACGGCTGGATCGCGGGCAGCCAGATCCAGTACCTGTTCAACAACAACTGGAGCGCGGCGGTCGGCGGCAACTTCCAGTGGAGTGGCCGTCGTGAGGAGCGCCACGACAATGGTGCGTTCACCTCGTTCGTGCGCGCCCCCGACGTGCCCGGCACCGCCCAGGGCGGCCGCGGGGTGCCGGTCCAGCGCACCTTCTACGGCGACGCCCAGAACGGCGCCACGTGCTGCCGGAAGAACGACGAAGTCTTCTTCCGCCTCCAGTACCAGTTCTAGTGACGTATTGATCTAGAACTCGAAGACGAGACCGAGAGGCGGGGCTCCACGAGAGTGGGGCCCCGCTTTGTTTCGTCTCCCCTTTGGAGGCATCGCATGGCGAATCTGCACGGTACCGCGGGGGTCTGCGCCGTCCTGCTGATCGGCGTCGTCGCGTGCTCGGGCAGCCCGTCGGGCCAGCGCGCGGAAGCCGTGGAGGCGGCCCGGGAGATCCTCGCCGACGACACCATCTCGCCCTACGACCGAATGGTGGCCGCCGGTGTCCTCTACCGCGAAGGAGACGAGGCGGGACGCAAGTATCTACACGGGCAGCTCGTCGAAGGCTCGACCTTCATCCAGCGCGCCGCCGTGAGCGCCGTCTTCACCGGGCGCGACCCCGAGGATCTCGCGTGGGTGGAGCGGCTCGCGGCGAACGATCCGGAGCTCGTGCGCCAGACGATCGAGGTGTTGCGGATGCAGCCGCGCCCCGGTTCGCGAAGGGTGATCGAGGCGGCGCTCCTCTCCGACAACCCGGGGACGCGGATCGCCGCGCTCGACGCCGCCGCCGCGACGGGCGACTCGACCTTGCTCGACGCCGTGCGCGCGTCGCTCCAGCGCCCCGGGGATTCGCGGATGTTCGCGTTTGGCACCTATACCCTCGCCGTGCTCGGCGATCCCCGCGAACAGGCGGTCGAGAAGCTCGTGGCGTCCGAGTTTCCCTCGGACCGCGAGATCGCCGCCGCGAGCCTCGGCCGCATCGACAACGAGTGGTCGCTCCTGCAGCTCCGCACGCTCCTGGCCGACGCGAACGCTCGGGTGCGGATCGCGGCGGCGGCGAGCCTCGCCCAGCTCGGTGACGAGGAAGCGGTGGCCGTACTGCTCGGCTACGTGAAAGGCGACCGGGACGACGCCGCGCAGATCGGCGCCGGAGCGCTTCGACGCATCCCGCCCGGCCAGATCCTCGCCGTCGCCAACGACGTCCTCCGCGACCGCGACATCGAGGCCGAGTCGGCGGCCCGGGTGGTGGAGGCGCTGGGTTGGGCGCCCGAGGTCGACGCCGCCGCGTTGCTCGAGCGCGCCGTGGCCGACTCCGACGAGACGATGCAGCTCCAAGGGCTCTGGGCGATCGGGTGGCGCGGAAACGAAGACGAGGTCGCCCTCGCGGCGTCGAAGCTCGCGAGCGACAACCCGGCGGTGCGCGCGATGGCCGCCTGGGCGGTGGTGTTCGGGCTGGACGGCGGTTTCCGCGTCCCGCCCGGCGTCGACGTGTAGCGCGACGCGTTGAGTTTTCCCGCCCGGCGTCGACGTGTAGCGCGACGCCCTAGAGGTCCTCGTCTTCCGGGGGGCCCGGGTCGCGGGCGGGGCAGGTCGTGATGTCGACGTAGAAGAACGCGTTCTCCTCGCCGTCGTAGAGCGAGATCGCCCGCAGGTTCGTCTTGCGGTAGAGGGCGCCGGGTTTGCGCACGGTGCGCGCGTCGCCCTCGAGCTTCGAGCGGATCGACGTCTCGGGGATCACCGCCGGAAGAGAGCCCGTCGTCGTCCACACCGAATAGCCGCACACCAGGATCGTCGAGAGGTCGTGGGGCAGGTGATAGGAGTAGAGCGAGAAGTACACGCCCTTGCCGATCCGCAGCGAGGTAATGCCCCCCGAGGTGGGCGTATTCGAGTACTCTGCGTCGGCGCGCTCCAGGAACTCTTCGATTGCCAGGCCCCGCTTCATTCCCATCCAGATTCCCGTGGAATTTCGCAGGGTCCGCTCGATCGACACCTCGGTCATATCGCCGAGGGCGGGCGGGCGGATCACGAGACCCTGATCGGTCATCTGGGTCCCTCCACCTCCCGTCGCCGCGGCGCAGCCACCGCACGCGAGCAGGACGCCCAGGGTCCGCAAAACTTGAAGGGTTTTCAAGGTATTACGCCTCTGTTGCGGGGCGGGTCCACGCCCCAATGGCGATCGCATCGCTTATAATAATCGGTCGAAATCGAAACGGCCGAATTTCATTCGACCGTTTCCGCCGCGAAGGATCCCACTCCGACGACGCCCATGGCTAGCCGCCTCCCGGAATTCGGCCGCGTCGGCCCGCGGCGCTCCCGGCCCTTCGTGATCGCGATGATTGCGGTGTCGGTCCTGCTCCACGTGCTGCTGCTCTACTACCTGCGCGGCGTGCCGTTGGGGATCGGTCGGCCCGGTGAAGACGCCGATGACGCGAGCCTCGAGCTCGCGGCGGACGCCCAGGCCCGGGCCGAGACCTCCCCCGAGCGTCAGGAGGTGCCGCGCCCCCGGCCGCGGGTGGCGCGGGTCACGATCCCGACGGTCCAGTTCCGCCAACCCGACGCGATCACCGTCGACCCCACCGAGCTCTTTCAAGAGGTGCCGAGTGCGGCGGCCGTCCCGCTCTCCCCGACCCTCGGCGGCGGGCGTCCCGGCGCCTACGGGACCTTCGAGGACATGATCGACGACATGCGTCGCCACGGCCTCGACGTAGTGATCGCGATGGACACCACCGGGAGCATGGGGTGGGTGATCGAGGAGGTCCAGGCGCGGATCGGCGAGGTCGACGACGTCGTGCGCGGCTTCGTCCCGAAGACGCGGTTTGGCATCGTGGCGTACCGCGATTACGACGCGAGCTACGTGACGAAGCTCCAGCCGCTCACCTACCAGAAACGCAAACTGCACCGCTTTCTCGACCGGCTCCAGCCCGAAGGCGGCGGCGACGTGTTCGAGGCGGTCGAGGCCGCGATCGAGGAAGCGATCGAGCGCGCCGGCTTCCGCGAGGACAGCTACCGGGTGATCATCCTGGTGGGCGACGCGCCGCCGCACCCGGAGAACATGCTGAGCCTGATGCGCAAGGTCCGCCGCTTCCACAAAAAGGGCGGCGTCGTGACGACCCTCGACGTCTCGCTGCGCTCCAACCCGGAGGTGTTGCGCCGGGTCTACGGGATGGAGGCGGCCGGTCCGGGCCGCGACTTCATCCCGGAGTACGAAGAGCTCGCGGTCGCCGGTGGCGGCGAAGCGACGAACCTGAAAGGCACCGATCGCGTGGCGCGAAGCATCGCCGTCGCGATCTTTGGGACCCAGTGGCGCGAATGGCTACTGCCCTTCCTCGGAGGACTCGAATGACCATCCGCTCTCGACAGCTCGCCGCGATGGGCGCGCTCATCGCCCTCGCCCTCTGGGCGGCGGCGCCGGCCGACGCCCAGGAGGCCGCCGCGCCCGCGGCCCCGGTCGCCGAAGCGCCGATCCCCGAGCCGTCCTTCGACGTCCCCGCCGTGCCCGGGGAAGGGGAGGCAGAGCTCGGCGACCTCGACGCCCTCGCCGAAGCCGAGGCCGAGGCGCTCGCCGGGGAGGAGGGGCCGGCAGAGGTCGACATCGATTTCGCCGAGGTGCTCGGCTACGGCGGGCTCGTGGGCTACGCGATCGTCGCGCTCTCGGTGATCGCCCTCGCCCTCGCCGCGCTCTTCTTCTACGAGCTGCGCAACGGCAGCCTGATGCCCACTGGGGTGTACAGCGCGATCCGCACCGAGCTCGAGCGCAACGGCGCCGACGCCGCGTTGCAGAGGAGCCAGCGTGAGACCTCCTTTCTGGGCCACGTCCTCGCGGCGGGGCTCGACGCGCTGCGCGACGGCCGCGCCGAGGCCCGCGCCGTCATGGCCGACGCCGCCGACACCTGGATGGCGGGCTCGGTGCGTCGCATCGAGTACCTAAACCTGATCGCGACCGTCTCGCCGATGCTCGGGCTGCTCGGCACCGTCGTCGGGATGGTGAAGACCTTCGCGGCTCTCGCCCAGTCGACCGGGCCGATCGACCCGGTCGAGCTCTCCGCGGGGATCTTTCAGGCGCTCGTCACCACGATGATGGGGCTCGCCGTCGCTATCCCAACCCTGCTTCTCTACACGGTGCTGCGAAACCGCGCCGACCACATCCAGACCACCGTCGTCGCTGCGGGGGAGCAGCTCGTCTCCCGTCTCGGAGGTTCCGCTCCCGTCGAGACGCCCGCTGCCGAGGCCGCCGCTTCGTGAAGCGTCACTCCCGCGACGCCTGGGCGCGGCTCAGCACGGTGCTGATGCCGCTGGTCGACCTGGTGATGCTGCTCGTGCTCTTCTTCGCACTGGCCCAGGGCGTGATCCAGAACCCGCTGGTCCCGCTCGAGCTCCCCGAGGCGACCCAGGGCAAAGAGGCCGGCCGGCCCCAGAGCGAGCCCATCGTGAGCGTCGACGCGCGGGGCGATGTCTTTCTCGACGGGGCGCAGCTCGGGGTGCACGAGCTCGCGGCCCATCTGCAGCCCGGGGTGAAGGTGCGGGTCCGCGCCGACCAGGGCACGGCCTACGCCCAGGTGCGTCGGGTCCTCGACGCCCTCCGCGACCAGGGCATCCTCAACGTGCGGCTCGCCGTCGCCCCCTACGAGGAGGACGCGCCGTGAAGGTGCGGAGCGCTCTCGAGCGGCGCCGGATTAAACAGCGGGGGCGCGGCGCGGTCTCGACCACCGGGCTCACCCCGCTGGTCGACGTGGTGTTTCTGCTGCTGCTCTTCCTCGTACTCACAGCCCGCTTCATCCCCAAGGAGAACCGTTTCGATCTAAAGCTCCCGGAGAGCCAGCCCCCCGACGTCCAGAAGTACCTGGAACCGTTCCGTCTCGAGGTCCGCGCCGTGGGCGGGCCCGGCGGCGGTGCGCTCTTCTATGCGGGGGGCGAGCGGGTCGATAGCGGCGAGGTTCTCCTCGCACGGCTTCGCGCGCTCCCCGAGCAGGTCCCCGTGGTGGTGTCCGGCGACGACGAAGTACCCTACGCGGCCGTGGTCCAGGCCTACGACGCATGCCTCGCCGCCGGTCGGAAGCGCATCGTGCTGTCGGTGGCGGAAGAGACGAGCTCCTGAGGTGAGGAGGTCGCGGGTCGCATACGCGCTCGTCCTCGCGTTCGCGCTGGGCGCGGTCTCCGCGGCCGAGCGCGCTGCGGCGAGCTTCGAGAGCCGCGCCCGCGACGCGGTACGCGCCGGGAGCCTGGCTGGGATGCAGGCGGTGGTGCGCGGCGCCGGCAAGACGATCCGCGACGACGCCGCGCCCCGCGCACCCGTGCTCGCCGACGTCATCGCCGCGCTGGGCCAGATCGAAGCGGGGATCGACTCCCTCCGCGAACGGCGCGAAGCGGCCGTGGAGACCGACGAGGCGGCGCTCGAAGCGCTCTACGAGTCCGAGGACTGGCTCCGGCTCGAGCACCTCGAAGGGGAGCTGCAGTACTGGCGCGGCTGGGCGTATTTCCGGAGTGGTGCCCGCAAGGCCCGTGCGGGGCTCGATCCCGGTGGCGACTACCGCGCGGCGCGCCGCGACTTCGCCCGGTCGATGCGCAACATCCGCGATCCGGCCGTCGCCCGCGAGACCCTGCTCGCGAGCGCGATCGCGGAGCGCGGGGCTGGGGCGCCGGCGCGAAGCGCCGAGACCCTGGAGCGCATCGAGCGGCTCTTCGCCGAGGCGCTCGCCGAGTTCCAGCAGCGTCTGCGGCTCGAGCGGGCACGCACCGCCGCCGCCCTCGGGAAGCCCACCCAGGTGCTGGCGCTCACGAACGATCCCGCCCTCGGGACGGCGGCCGGGCGCGACCTCGCCGAGCTCCGGCTGCAGACCCTCCTCGCCCGGGGTGGCGAGAGACCCAGCCGGATCCGCGCCACGGCCCGGCCGATGCTCCAGTCCGGAGGGGACGCGGCCGCCCGCGCCGTCGTGGCCCTCGAAGGGGCAAAGCTCTCGAGCGTCGAGATCGCGCGTCTCGACCTCGGTCCGGAGGGGCGCGCCCTCGAGGGCCTCGCCCTGTTGCGGGAGGAGCGCTTCGCCGAGGCGGCCGACGCGCTCGCCGCGGCCAGCACGTCGGGGGGCCTCGAGGGGCTCCGCGAGGACGTCGTCCTCGCCCGGCTCGCCGAGGCACAACTTCGGGCGCGACGGGGGGCCGCTGCGTTCGCGACCGCCGAGCGCATCCGGACGCGCTTTCCCAAGACGCCCCTCCGCGCCCAGGTCGCGCGCTACGGATACGCGGCCGCGCAGCTCTGGAGCGCCGCCGACGATCGGTCGGGCGCCGCGGACGGCGCGGTCGAGACGGCCTCGAGATGGGTGCTGGCCGATGCGCCGTCGAGCGAGGAGGCGGCCGAGGTCCGGGTGCGTCGCGCGATGGCGACCGCGCAGCGGAGCAGCCCCGACCGGGCGCTGCGGGCGCTCGATCAGCTTCCCGAAGGTGGCCCCGGCGCCGACGCGGTCGCCCTCCAAAAGGCGCTGCTGCGCTCGGCCAAGGTCCAGAGCGCCCTCGAGGCGTCGCTGCGCCGCAGCGCCGTCGCTCGGCGCCACGCGAGCGCCCTCGACAAGGCGCTCCGCTCGCTCCCCGCGGACTCCGAGGCCGCCGCCGGGCACGCGGCCGACATCGCCCTGGCGCGCGCTCGGGCGCGCCTCGGGCTGGGTCGCGACGCGGCCCTCGCACCCCTCCGGGGGCTCCCGCCGAGCCTCGAGGTGGAGCGCACACGGATCGTGGGTCTCTGGCTGGCCGGGAAGCAGCGCGAGGCCCTGGAGCGCACCGAGGCGTTGCTCGAAGGCGGCCCCGGGCGCCCGGGGGCGCGGTTCCGCTGGGCGTTGCCGGTGGCCCTCGCTGCGTCCGAGCAGCAGAGCGCCGACCCCCAGGTGCTGCGTCGGCTGCTCGGGGCACTGCGTGCTGCGGCGCCGGCCGACTTCGACCCGGAGTTCCGGATGGAGCTCGGGCTGCGCGAAGCGCGCGCCGCCGCGCGTGCCGGCGCCCCCGCCGACGCCGCGGCGCTCGCCCGCGAGATCCAGGTCGAGGGGCCGACCTCGCTCGCGAACCTCGTCATGATCGCGGAGCTCTTCGAGGCCGCCGGCGAGCCGGGCCCTGCGACCGAGGCGTGGCACCAGATCAGCGAGGTCACCGACCGCGAGGGCGACGCTTGGCTGCGCGCCCGCGTCGGGGTGGCCCGGTCGCTGCGCGACACCCCGGGTCGTGCCCAGGACGGCTGCGACGTCGCCGTGTCCCTGGTCGTGAGCGGTCGCTCGCTCCCGAGCGAGGTCGAGGACGAGCTGCGCGCGATCGCGGGGAGCTGTGAGATTTCCCAGCCCTCGCGCCCGAGCGGCTCGCCCACCGGCACCCGGCCCGCGCGGCGGACCTACTCGGCGCGCTAGCCGCCGTCTGCCGACCTACTTGAGCTGGAGTCCGACCTGGATGTCGTCGACGAGGTAGGTGATGCCCTCGGCCTTCACGACAACGTGGTCCTGGGCGTGGGGTCCGAGCGGCCCCAAGGCGTAGGGCACCCGGTGCTTCTCGCCCTGGGAGCCCAGTAGCGTGACCCACACCGTCACCGACTGGAAGCCCCGGGCGAGACCGTTCATGAGGTCCATGTCGACCACTACCCGGTCTTCCTTCTGGGTCATCGACGCCAGGTAGTAGGTGATCTTGTTGGGGCGCTCGCGCTCCGAGCGGGTGATGGGAACCGTCGGGACCCGCTGCTGGGGCCGGTAGCCCCCGGGCCTTCGGGTGTCGCAGCCCGCGACGCAGACGAGCGCCGCCAGCAGGCACGCGGCCAGCGACACCGCGGCCCCGCGTCGCACAGCAGGGGCGGGGGTCGTCGGGCGCGTCCGCATCGAGACAAGCTAGCACGACCGCCCCCGGCTCCCGGAGCGCCGCGGGGCCCCAAAGCGCCCGGGTCCCGGTATATTCGCCGCCCGAGCTGCGACCGCCCCCTGGGGCCGGCCGCGACTTCGAGTGGAGAGACGCGCCCATGTTCGACGACGCCAACCCGCTCTTCGTGTGGGGCTGGATCTTTCTCGCCTTCTACATCGCGATCATGGTCGTGTGTGGCTTCATCGGGATGCGTCGCGTCCGGGGAAGCGACGACTTCGCCACTGCCCGCGGCGCCTACGGCCCGTGGTTTCTCGCTTTCGCCCTGGTGGCCACCACCGCCAGTGGCGGCACCTTTCTGGGGCTCCCGGGGATCGCCTACAAAGACGGTCTGGCCGGGCTCTGGTACGCCTTCATCTATCCGTTCGGGGTCTACGCGGGCATCATCCTGTGCGCCCGGGTGGTGAGCCGGGCGGGCAAGACCTTTGGCAACCGCTCCATCCCCGAGTACCTGGGCGATCGCTACCAGTCGGACTTTCTCCGCGTCGCCGCCGCGATCTATTCGTTGCTGCTGCTCTTCTACCTGGCCGCCCAGCTGCTCTCGGGGGCGGTGATGTTCGAGCGCATCCTGGGGCTCGAGTTCACGGCGGCGCTCATCGTGACCTCCGGCGTGCTCCTGCTCTACATCGCGCTGGGCGGCGCCCACGCCGACATCCTCACCGACGGCATCCAGGGCGCGTTGATGTTGCTGATCGCCTTTCTGGTGATCGGTCTCTTCTTGACCGGCTACGGCGTCGACGGGGGCCTCGCCGGAGTGGTGGCGCGGATCGGTGAGCTCGACCCAAACACGGTGACCCTCCTCAACCCGAACAGCCTCCTCGTCGGAAGTTGGTGGGCGGTCTTCTGTATCTGGTTCGCCCACGTGCCCCTGGGCATGCTTCCCCACATCGGGAACAAGCTCTGGGCCCTGCGAGACGAGAAAGACCGCGGCCTCTTTCTGGGTGTGACCTTCGTCTTTGGCGTCTTGATGCCCGGGCTCGCGCTGGGTGGGGTGCTGGCCCGCGCCGTGCTGGGCGACGGGCTCTTCGCGGACGGACAGAACCCGAACTACGCGATCCCCGCACTCCTGGTCGAGCTCCTCCCCACCCAGCTCGCGGCCTTTCTCGGGGCGGGCATGCTCGCCGCCGTGATGTCCACGGCCGACGGTCTCGCCGTGTCCGCTTCCCAGATCTTCGCCAACGACATCTACCGGCGGACCCTGGCGCCGCGCAACCCGGCGCTGCGGGAAGAGGACGTCGACCGGGTGGCGCTGCGCATCAGCCGGGTCGGGACGGCGGTGATCCTGGTGCTCGCGATGCTCATGGCGGCGCACTTCCACGCCAGCAAGACCAACATCGCGATCATCATCTGGCTGGGGATCGGCGGGATGACCGCCGCGCTCACCGGGCCCTTCATGATCGGTGCGGTCTGGGCCGGGGTGACCCGGAGCGCGGCCCACGCCGGCTTCTTCACCGGCGCGCTCTGCTTCATCGCGATGTCGCTCACTTCGGGGTGGCTCGAGCCGGGCTGGCTCCAGAACCAGTTCCTGAACCCCTTCGCGCGGGCGACGATCGGCGGCATTTTCTCCGCCGTGGTGACGGTGCTGGTGTCGGCGGTTACACCGGCGCTCCCGGCCCAGCACCTCGACCGGATCTTCGGCGACGGAGACGGCGAGGGCTAACGCGGCGAGAGGGCCTGGAGACAGCGCCAGGTCGGACCGTCATCCCGGTGTCCCCGTCTGTGCGTCAGGCGGTGCCGATCGCCCGACGCACCTGTTCGTGGAAGTGCGCCAACGCCGGCTCGAAGCGCCCGTAGAGAAAATCGCCGTCGCTGTTCGCGGCGACGCCTTCCTGGATCGATTCCCCGGTCGGAAAGTCCTCGGTCTCGACCGTCGCCATCAACAGGTCGACGTTGTTCTTCCAGTGGCGGTGGGCACTCTCGGTCTGGGCGGGTTCGGGGATGTAGAAGTCCATCATCATCTTGCACTCGCCCACCCGTTCCCCGGGATGGATGCGGAAGACGTCGACGTGGTCGTTCTGGATCGTGAGCACATCGCCCGGGAAGAGCACGTAGACGTTCGCCGCCTGGGGAATCAGCTCCCACTCCGCCTCGGGCTTGCCCCGCAGCTCTTCGATCGTCTTGCGCACGAAGGTCTTGCGGTGGTGCGCGCCGAAGGGCTCGAAGAACGAGAGGTTGTGGTGGAGGATCGGCCCGACGGTGTTGGGGTGGAGCGTCTTGAAGTGGTACGACTCGCCAAAGGTGTCGACGGCGATCTTCCAATTCATCTTGTACTGGAGCGGGCGGCTCTCGTAGTAGTGGTAGTCCTCGAGCCGGTAGTGGGCGAGCTCCGGGCCGAGGGCGCCCAAGTGCTCGTCGATGTCGAAGTGGGCGTCGATCCGCGGCGCCACCCACACCATCCCGTATTTCTCGGCGACCGGGAGGCTGCGCAGTCCGCGCTCCTCGCGGTCGACGTCCGGGAACCCGTAGGCATCGGGGAGCCCCACGAGCCGGCCCTCGGCGTCGTAGCTCCAGCCGTGGTAGACGCAGGCGAAGGTCTTGGCGCGGCCGCAGCCCTGCGCGAGACGGGCGCCGCGGTGACGGCAGTAGTTGAGGAAGGCGCGGAGCGCGCCGTCGCGCCCCCGCACCACGAGCACCGAGGTGCCCGACAGGTCGTCCACCAGAAAGTCGCCGGGCTCGCGGAGCTGACACGAGAACCCGACGAGCCGCGGGTGGGTCGCGAAGAGCTGCTCTCGCTCGAGACGGAACTGCTCCTCGCTGCCGTAGGCGGCGATCGGGTTCACAGCCATCGACTCGACCATCGGGGGCTCGCCCCGGTCCATACAGTCGAAGATGCGTTTGATCAGGGCGACCTGTTCTTCGTGTCTCATCGCGGCGTAGGTCTTCCGAACGCTTGATCCCCTCGGGGATTCTGCTGTGGTGGGCCGGCGGAGGGCCGAGCGGGCCGATTGTAGGCCGCCTCACCCGGCGAAGTCACGAGCGCCGCTCGGGGGAACCCGGGCGGGGTTCCCGGTGCGCAGGAAGCGCTCCAGACCTGCACACGGTCTGCCGATTCTAGAGAGGGAGGAGGTGGACGATGGCCGCTTCAGAAGGTGCTTCGGTCGCCCGGGTGTTCGCCGCGGAGCTGATGAGTCGGGGGGTCGCGCCGTCCCAGGCCCTCGAGGTCTCGGCCAATGTGATCGCCGCCTACCCATGGGCGCGGCGGATCGGTGTCCCGAAGGTCGCCCGGCAACTCACCGAGTACGGCCTCGACCCCGTCTCGGCCCAGGACTTCGCCCAGACCCTCCTCGCCCTCGAGTGCTTCGACCACGGCGCCTGTTTCGACGACGTGTTGCGGATGCTCCGCCACGGGGACTGCGACCGCGGGGGCGCCCTCGCGATCGCCCTCGACGCACTCGGATTCGCCGCGCGCTGCGCCCCGATCGGGACGCGCCCCAGCGTCCGCGGATGAGCTTCGCCCTCGACCTGAT